>Ga0315284_10009412_pt1 | contig 13931 bp, 26 predicted proteins | sample YL17G09_16_MG_FD_203696 | JGI IMG/M metagenome (GOLD analysis project Ga0315284, IMG submission 203696) | Sediment microbial communities from Yellowstone Lake, YNP, Wyoming, USA - YL17G09_16 | ecosystem: Environmental > Aquatic > Freshwater > Lake > Sediment | place: USA: Wyoming | collected... | reverse complement strand
AGATCCTGGCCCGCGGGAAGTTTACGGGCTTCGAGTATGACATCTCTTCAGCTTATCCGAAAGAGATCGCCGGCCTCGTTGATATTCGTAACGCCCGCATAGTCTATTCCAAAAAATATGTCCCGGACGCCGTATATGGCTTTCTGCGGGTCCGCATTCACCTGAAAAACCCCGGCGTCCGGCTGCCCTGTGGCGTTCTCCATAAAATCCGGACCTATCCGATGGGAGACTACTTCATCACCATTACCAAACAGGAATACGATTATATCACGAAAGAACTTTCCGTTCCCGTGGAAATATTAGACGCCGCGTGGATCGTCGTTTCCCGCGTCCGCTACCCTTACGATAATATCATCAACGAGCTTTACGCCTTCAAAACGGAATGGAAAAAGAAAGACCGGCTCCGTTCCAATAACTATAAAATCATTATGAACGGATTTTACGGGAAGATGGCCCAATGTATCGAGGACATAGAGGGCAACTATCGTGCCGGTCAGGGGTGGAACCCCATTTACGCCTCTGTTATCACCGCCAATACCCGCATAGCCGTCACGCGGCTGCAAAATCTCCTCGGAAAAGAAGCCCTGGCGGTCCACACGGACTCCGTGATCACCCGCGTCCGTATTCCCGACAGCTTTATCGGCAAAAACATGGGAGACTTCGAGCTTGTCGAGGAGGGTCAGGGCGTTATTGTGGCCTGCGGCATATATCAGATAAACGACCAGTCCGCCCTTAAAGGAATCATACGGGACAAGGAGGACAAACTATCGCGCAAAAAGAACAAGACGATAATTGACATACTGAAAGAACATTCCGGTCAGTCAAAAATAGAACTTCGTGTCCGGCATGTAGAGTCCTGGCTGCAATCAATGGCTATGAACCACCCCGTTTCGGCCATAAATGTATTTTCGGAAGAACCTAAAAAACTGAACCTTAATTGTGATACGAAAAGAATCTGGCCCGGAGAAGTGGTTTCCGACGATCTGTTGAACTCATTACAATTTTCCGAGCCTCTTATTGAACAGCAATTTTCCGAGCCTAAATTTTGGGCTGAAAAAAATAATTAAATAAAGACTTGTTTTTTATTTTGGTATAAATTATATTAGATATAGAAAGGCAGAAAGAAAATGAAAACTAAAACCTGTTCCCTCTGCTGTTCACATTGCGGTCATTGTTGTTCGCGCTGTAAATATTGGTTTTTACGCGCAGGCAGGAAAAAAGGTGTTTGCCTTTATCCGGGTTTTCACATTTCCAAAGACCCCTGGGATTTTTGCAGTTTTTGGAAGAAAGGAAAAAAGACATGAGTGTCCATTGGGAACCGTCAAGCAAAAAAGCCAAAGTTTACGATTACCGCAATTTTCAGCAATGGCTGGAATCGAACCGTTACAGGGAGTTGAGAGGCAAGGTTTCCGGCAACCGTTTCGACGATTTATGTTACGATGGAAATGCTCAGGAAATGCTTAAAGCGGGCCTTAAAACCCGATTCTAAAAACCCTTAACAAAGGAGTCGCAGTATGTCTATCTCTCTTTTTCCGAAGAAGATCACCACCAAGTCAATGGGCCTGTCGGTCCATCAGCTTGAGCAGGTGGCGGAGCAGGCGCAGCCGAAAGCCGTCCCGGTCCTCCGGGTGTGGGGCATCGTCAGCAATCGCCAGGACGGCTCAAGTCAGTTCGGGAGCTATATCAAGTTCTCCGGCGAAATCGCGGCCATGAACCTCATCACCGGCGAAGAGGCCCGTTCGCAGGCCCTTCTCCTGCCGGCAGTCGGCGAGGCCGTGGTTGCCACCCTGCTGGACCGAGCCGTCAAGAACGGCGCGACGGCCCAGGTTGCTCTCGAAATCACCGTGGAGTATAACAATTCCGCGAAGGGCGGCACGAAGTTCGCGTATGGAGTCAAGCCCCTCATGGAGTTCAAGGGTGATGACGCCCTCTCCGAAATGGCGAAGTCCCTCCCCGCCCCGAAGATTCTTTCGCTCACTGACCAGACACAGAGCGCAAAGAAACGCAAATAGCGTCTGCGGTTTGTTCCCTTCTTCCGCATAGACGCAAAGGGCCGCCATCAAACACGGGCGGCCCTTCATTTTTTTCAAAAGATTTAACGCGGCTTTTTTATTTTCTTCATCATCTTTTCCGCGAGCGAATTGAGAATATTCATCCCCACCATCACGGTTTCGGGGTGTTCGTCGAAAAACCTTCTCGTTTGCCCTATCAGATTATCCGTCGCAGGGTCTTTTCCGTTGCCCCGGAACAGTTCGTCGAGCAGAAAATCCTTTATCCCGCCTGAATCGTCCGCATAACCCCGCCGTATCAATTCGGCCTTGATTTCGGCGATCTCAGCTTCCGGGAAGGAAATGAAGAACCCTTCAATTTGCCGGCTTTGGTCCGCCATCCGTTTCCTCCGGGGCAAGGTCCGCGTCGTCAAGCAAGCCTTCCTTTACGCCTTTCTTTTCGGCATAAAGGGCCAGAAGTCCGAGGGAGTTGTTTATCTCCTGTAAAATACCGGCCAGTTCCGCGAGCGCGTCCGGTATTTCCATTACGGCCTTGACATAGCTTTCGGTCACGTTCGCGGCGGCCGTGATCTCTTCCGGCGTGACGCCTTCCGGCAGTTGCAGCTTGTTTTGCTGGTTCATAGGGTTCCTTTATTGAGGTTGACTTGTCCTGTTTCCTTCCATATAATATATTATGGACGGAGGGAGCGTCAATGGAAGTCTATAAAATCGTCACGGACGGCAAGGCGAAGTCCACCGGGAACATCATGCGCCAGGTCGTCGAGAAATATTATCTCGATATGGCCCCCTATGCCTCCCTCTCCGTGCTGGATATGTTTGACCTTATCAAAAACCTCCCTTACCGCTCCGATCCCGTTGATGTCGAAACCCTCATGCGTCCCGCATATACGATGAGCATGACAGGTCCCGGCGGAGACTGCGATTGCAAAGCGGTCGCGCTTGCGGCCTATGCCCGGCTCCAGGACATTCCCTTTCGTTTTATCGCAATCAGACGCCCCGGAAGGAAAACCTTGCATCATGTTGCCCTTGAATTGTATATTAACGACAGATGGATTTTCGCTGACCCCACTTACCGCTTCAATGTGTTCGGCCAGACACGCGAAGAAGCTGAAAGGGTTGTCTTATGAACCCACGCGCGAAAGGCTTGACGAATGGCATCCTATCTCGCCGGTGACATATACCCCGAAGTCATGTTTGACGGGTGGATTGCGGACTTCAAAAACCGCACCGTCGTCGGCAAGATAATCTCCAAGACACAGAAGGTCGCCTCGGTCCCCGTCCATGCCGTTCAATCCATTGTAAGAAATCCCAAAGGCGCAATCAAGGGTTTCGTAGCAAGCGCGGGGACCGGGCTTCTTGTCGCCGGCGCTATAATCGCAACAGGCGGGGCCGCGGCCGTTCCCCTGGCCGTCGGCCTTCTCGGAGTCGGCGGCGCTCACGGCGTCCTCCGCGCCGGCATGGGCGGCAAGGGATTGCAGGTCCTTCCGAGCCACACTATCGCAAGCAGGATTTTCGATGCTCCCGGCCGGATAAGCATGGGGGCAACTTATCATCCTATACAGACGGCAAAGGGTGTCGCGGCCGGGGCTGTTACGGGGTTGGGTTCCGGCAGTATTCCGGGGCTTGTTCTCGGCGCAGCCGCGGGCGGAGCCGCGGCCGCATACAAAGCCAACATTCGGGAAACTCAACTGAAACAGCCCCTTGTAGTGATTCCGCAGACTACACAGGCGCAGGCCGCTTCTCAACAGATTGCGCCGGCGAAGCCGAAGAGTTCCGCCGGACCGGCGCTTGCCGGGCTTGCGGGCGTCGGGGCGCTTTTACTTCTTTTGTAAAGGGAGATTTTATGGCTTCTTATATGGAAATGACGGGAGTTGATTGGGCGCTCCCCAATATTCCAGAGCTAACAAAAAAGCAAATGAGAGAAGCCGAAAGCAGGGGGACAATTTATCGGCCAACCAGCCAAGCTCCGGAAAAGTCTGGTGCTTCCACCACAGTTCCCGTAAAAGAAGCCTATGTAGTTGGAGCAGGTGAACCAAAAATCTCAAATCTTGTTATCTTAGGAATCGCAGGCTTGGGCCTGATGGGGGTAATATGGCTTCTTATACGGAAATGATGGGAACTGACTGGAACGCAGTTTTTTCGTTCGGAAAAAATATTTTTGAAGCCGGTTCCTCGATGGCAAAAAGCGCCGCGGCCGGATACTCCGCTGTCAAGAATGCGGTATCTCCCCCCGTCCCAGTTCCGGGCGGCAGCAATTCGGATACTGACTTTATGAATTATTTCAAAGGATTAAAACAAACGAACTATACGCCGTATTTCCTTGCGGGAGGCGCGGCATTACTTCTCATATTACTCTTAAAAGGCGGGAGGCAGCCCTATGGCGTCGTATATGCAAGGTGATTTTTTTGGGGGTGGAATTACTCAGCATGACATTGATGTTGCGGTGACGGATCGTCGTCTGGCGTTTCAGATTGCTGCCGCGCCGATTACGCCGGAAGAGAAATCCAGGAAACTGACTGCTTATGGGATGACCATGGACAATCCCGCGGTGCAGGAAGCCTTCAAGTATGTGGCGGCCGGGAAGAAAATTACGGACATGCCGAGAATCGTCGCGGATTCTCCGGTGGTGACGGCGCTGAAGAATTATGTCGCGCAGACGCAACCGCAGCCCCAGGCCCAGGCGCAGCCGCAACCGCAACCTCAAGCCCGGGTTCAGCCTCAACCTTCTTATGTCCCGACGCTTGATACTTCGGCGGTCCCGACGGCGGAAGATTACATGCGGCAGCTTGCCGCACAACTGGCTCAACCTTCCGTTAATGTTCAGCAGCCACAGCAGCCTGTCCAGACCTCCTCCAAAACCGGGGCTTTGGTCGGCGGCGTCATGCTTCTTGCGGCGGCAGCCGCGGCGGTCGGGGTAATCATAATATTGAAAAAGAAGAAATAACTTTAACGCGGAGGAATTATGAATGTTCAAGTCCTGGGAGACGATGTAGTTTACGGGTTCGACTGGATGAAGATGGTCCCGAAGGCTTTCAAGAGATCGAGCGTCGGACATGCTGCCCCCCGGACCGTCGGGGCGAGAACTTCGTCAGGTGGATGGGCGCAGGGTATGATTTCGGCAGCGAAAGCCACGCAACCGACTCCTCCGCGCAGAGTCGCACAGCCGACTCCTCTCGTGTCTCCGACGCAGAAGGCCGCACAGCCGACTCAGCTTGATTTTGCGGATGCGATGTTACAGACGGTGGAAGATTACAAGAGAACATCCGGGAAAAATCCTCTTCAATACACCGAGAAAGAATGGGCTTGGCTACGTGGAATTGCCCAGGGCAAGTTAGACCGACAGCAACATTCGAGCGCATCTGTTCCTCAGACTGTCATTGGCGACGACATTGACGCCACCTATGATTCCGGCACCCTCCATCAATGGAGCGCCCTCGCCAAAGCCCGCTCCGGCATGTTCGGCGACGATGTCGTTTACGGCGGGGAAAATGTTTTCACCAAATTCGTCAAGGGCGTCAGGGACACCATTCAGACTCCGGGCGGGACCGCCGCAATCGTCGCAGCTACGTCTCTCATGTCTCCGACGCAGAAGGCCACCCTTGCGGAATTACAGGCCGCAATGGGGATCACCCCGCAGGTCGTGAGCGGCGTTTCGCAGACATCCGTCATAACGCCCGCCCCCTGGCTTGACACCGTTAAAAGCGCGGCCCCCTATGTCCTGCTCGGCGGCGCGGCCCTCTTCGCGGTGGTGATGTTGACGAAGAAAAAGCGTTCCGCCCCGGCGGCCGCGTGATGGACGCTTTTGAGAAATACGCGGAGTTTCACGGGAAGGCTCCGCGCCGGCTGTCCGGGATAGAGTTTCATCAGCCGAAGAAGCTGGTTTTTCTCGGCCGGGCGGTCGCGATAGAATACCGCTGCAACAAGAGAAACGGCGGCGGAGACGGAAGGACTGCGATTTACAGGCATGAGTTCGAGACGCCTTCCGTGGTGTGTATGGACGAAACCGGAAGGAAGCAGCTTTACATAATCGGGACGCGGATCACGGTGGATGATGAAGGAATAAAAAGATGAAAATTTCGCAACACTATGACGTAAGGATGATGCGGAAAAGAGAGATAATCGGCGTAGAAGTTATTGCCCCGAACAGACCGTCCATAGAGCGGAACGAGAGTAATATACTCAGGGCCGTATATGGAGAGCAGTTGTTTGACGCCGCCATTCTCACTATCAGGAAAATCAACTTTTCGGTTCTGGTGCTTTAGGAGGCAGAATATGAGAATACCAAAATGTTCCCATTACGGTCTTGACATAAGTGACCGTGACGTATACGATTTGTTGTGGTTTGTGAAGAATCACCCCGGACGGCACAGCTTTTCCCGTGACGCAAAGACCATGAGGGCCATCCGGAAGCTCGAAAGAGGGAACGATCATTTCGTGGTGGATTATCATACGGGGCAATTCATGTATAGGGAAAGAATATGAGTTACGTCAAACAATTCACCGTCTCCCCCTCCCTCCGCCGGGCATCGGCGAAGGCCCTCCGGCGGATTTCCCCTTCGAGCGCCGTGTTTACGCTCGGAGCTGCCGTTTATGACAAAGGTGAAAAAAGCCCCTCCCGTAACGAGTGGGCATATTACCGGAAAATCGTCGAGGTCATGGTAAAATGTTCCAAAACCCTTCTTGCCATCGAGGAGAAACATAATGGGCAATAACGGCGCAGCCACAACATTGCAGCCCGATACGGGGGCGTCGGCAACGACGCCCGCGCCCATCAAGCCGAACATCAACAGGTTTGTCCTGGGGCTGTTTCCCTTTACTCCGGTCCCGTTTGCGGGGGCCGATATGCTTCTCGCGGCGGGCCGGATAGCCGGATACAGCCTGCTCGCTTACGCGACGTATAACAAGATGCGTCCCGCTTCCTATATATTCATGGGGGCGGCGGGCGTGTCGCTGGCGACTTCATTAACAAGCGGATTGTGGGGGAAGAAGTAATATGTCCGACCTGACCGATTATCTGCCCGCTCTCGGTGTGGGAACGCAAGTCTCCACCATCACGGGCAATACCATGGACGGCTTCACCGCCGGCGGCTTCGCGGCCTTTACCCAGGCCGTGACCGGGCAGGCCCCGACCGTTCAGACGCTTGCGGGCAACCGCGCCAGGGTGCTTATGACGGCGCAGCAGGCGGGCATTATGAGAAAATGGCTCGACGGGAAACTTATCGCGGCCGTGAAGAAGCCCGCGGTCCCGCCGTCTCTCGAACTCGAACTCGGCCCGGTGCTTATGCCCCTGGCCCTGAAATACGTAATTCCGACGGCCGTGATTTTCATTCTTATAGGCTGGTTCGGACATCATTATCTGGTGAGATAAAATATGCTGATACCGTTTATTAATCCCTGTTCTTCGCGCCGCAACCCCCGCCGCCCTCCGAAGGCGTGGTGGGAAAAGACGTATGCGAAGGTCTCCCGTTCGGGAAAATACCGGGACCCCCGCAGGATCGTGGGGCATATATGGCACCATGTCGTATCTCCCGCGAAGAAGCGTGAAATTTTAAGTCGTTACGAAAGCCCTGCAACGAGCAGGGGTTTATTCAACCCACAAAAGGAGTGTAGTATGGCTATTTTCTCTCTTATGCGTCGCCCTCGCAGACGCAGGGCTGCACGGCGGGTTTCCCGTCGGCGTCACAACCCGAAGTTCGGACTTCACCGGCCCGTGCTGCGGTATGGCCGCGGAGGCTGGCACCGTTCAAGACGGGCCAGGCTGCTCAGGCGTTCGGTCCGGTTAATCAATGCCGGTCCTTCGCTGCCGACGGTCAGCAATCCTCTCTACGGGTATCACAGGCCGTCTCTGCATTATACGAGCCGCGGTTGGAAACGTGGAAGGCACAGCAGACTTCTCCGGCGTCACGCCCGCATCAACCCGCGGCGTCGCTGGTATCGCCGGAACCCGAAGATTCCGTTCGGGATGGACAAGATGGCAATAGCCGGCGCGAAGGTTGCCGGCGGGATCGTGGTCGGTATGCTCGGCATGCCGGTAGCGGTCAGGCTTGCAACCATGCTTCCGGGGAACCTCTATCAGTATAGGCGGTTCTTCGGGTTGTTCCATGTCGTAGTCGGCTCCGTGCTGTCAACGACGATGAAGAACAAGCACATCAGGGAAATGGCGCTCGTGGTCGCGGGGGTCGGCGTCTATGACCTCATCGCCTCGAACATCGCGTTCCTGGGCCTCACCCCGATTCCCGACGTTTCAAAGCTGATCCCGATGACCGCAGCAGCGGCCCCGGCGGCAGGCGATGAACCGGGCGTAATCGGAATGGGCGCGTCGTATCAGCAGGTCGGTGCGGACTATGCGCCGGCGCTCGGAGCTTCCTATGAAGGTGACGACATCAGCTACGGCGATGACGCCATTGACATAGGGTAAGCAGGACATTAACACCGGGAGCGTCCCGTATGGGGCGCTTCCGTTTTTCAACCACAATCCACAATTAAAAGGAGAGTGTCTATGGCGATCACAAAAACCGCCAAAAACATGATTCAGTTAGGTGCAGGCGGATCGTATTCCACCGCCCGCGATGCCATCCGGCATACGATATGGGATACACGGTATTTCTCCGAAACGCCGTCCGACAACACCTTCTTCGCGCAGCCTATCGGCGCGTCGTGGTTAGTCGGCAGCAAGACGAAGAACGAGACGAACCTGCTTGACAGCGGCAAACTGCCGAACGGTCAGACGTTCCTCGTTACCCGTATGGGCGTGGCCCTCATCAGCCAGTATGACACCGGAACATCGGGTCAGGCAGGCTTGGCCGCGAAGAACGCTTCCCTCATCGCGCAGGCGTATGTCAACGTGATGCAGAACAGCGTTTTCGAGATCAGGATTGCCGGCCGCGAATACGACTTCCAGGTTCACGGCAGCCAGTTCCTCCCGTCCCTGTGCATCAACGGCTACAACCCCGCAACGGCAGGTTCGGTCGCGCGTATGGGCGACACCATCGTTTCGGGCTGGATCAAGCTGGAACCGTCCCCGATCTTCCTTGATGAACTCGTGTCCTTCAATGTCACGCAGATCGTGAACAACGCGGACACAACGAACATCAAGTCGTCGGGGAAACCCCTCTATAACGCTTTCGACTGGCTTGCAGACTACTATTGCACCATGCAGGTCCGGCTCGAAGGTATGTTGACGAGGGCGAAGTAGGGAAACGCCGGACGCTTGAACGGAGCGTCCCCATGCAGGAAAAAACGGAGGGGGAACTGGCCTCCTCCTCCGTTTTCATAATCAAGGCCAAAGGATTTCAACCTTACACAGGAGAATCTCATGCCCGGAATAATCCAGCCCTCTTCGGCCCGCCCGCAGGCCGCCATGCAGCCTTATCAGAACCAGCCCGAACTCGCGGCCCGCATAGCGGCGGACTCTACCTTCGCGGCCCTCGAACAGGAAGTCCTGCACGAACGGAAATGCCAGGCCATGAAGTGGTGGTATTCCTATGTCCTGTCCGACGTGATTGCGGGACAGGCTTCGGGACCATTCACCATGACCATCGAGCAGGGAACGGACTTCAAGTGCTGCTACCTGACGGCGAGTGTTTTTTCCTATGACGCAAGCAAGGCTTCGTCGTTTCCGATTCCAAACTCCGGCGGTCTTACGCATTGGGCGGGACGCGGCCTCACGGTCCGCATCACCGACACCCGCGCCGGCCGCGACCTGACTTCCGGCGACCTCCCGATGGAGCTTATCGCGACGCCCGGATACGGTCTTTCCTTTATCAAGCCGTTCCCGTTTCACTACTTTTTCCTGCGGAACAGCAAGATAAGGTTCGACATCCGCAATCTCGACAATGCGGACAGGACGCACTCGTTCTCGATAGTGATGCACGGGTATAAATACCTGACGCCGGGTTCCTGATTTTTGTAATAAGACGAATCGGCGTCGCAGGACGATCCCCGATTGCCGCGATTCGTCTCCATTAAGTATATTACGAAAGGAAGGAGCCTTATGTTCGAGCAGCGGACGGAAGATTATTCGGTGAAATTCGGACAGGACCCGTCCCTCGGCCTTGAGGGGCAAAAGTCCTTTCCGTTTATATTTTCCCTCGTCAATCGCAACGACGATACCTGGACGCCGGTGACGCCCGGCAATCAGCCGTCGCTTGCGAACCTCGGCCCTCTTGTTCCGGCCGCCTCGAAGCTCAACCATAACGTGCTTCTGGACCCTGACTACGCCTTCAAGCTGCTTTCCATCCGTTACGGCGTCAATTACTGGACCCCGCCGACGCACATTCCGGGGCTTTATGTATGGTATGAAAATATCAATTCCGCCGCCGGAGCCGGCGGCCTTTCGGACGGCGTTGACCCCGACACGGACAAGGTCGGGACGCCGCTTGTTCGTTTCATGGGAATTTCCCTGTCGTTCCAGGGGGCTGGTTCCACGACCCTTTACGGCGGGCAGGACGCCGGGTATCTCAGGAATGGGCAGCGCATACCGCTTCCGGCCGACACGATACAGGGGTATGATTACGGGGTATGCACCATGCGGACGCCTTTCCTGCTTCCGCGCCAGGGCGTTCTCACGTTCGAGTTCACAAATTCACACGCGACGAAGGACCTTTATGTCGCGGCCGCCATCTATGGCGTGAAAGTGAGGCTGTAAATATGGGACGGAAAAGCTTGACGGATGTGTGGAACCTCGAATCCCGCGAACAGGAATACGCCTCGGAAGATTTGCGGTCTATCATTCGGGATGCCTTCACCTTCGGAGGGGGCGCGTCGCGGTCATACTTGCGGACGTTGTGGGACGGCGAACGGTGGCCTTCCATAAAAAAGAAACTGATGACCGAAGGGAGCACCTGGTATGTATGGTATATGGACGGAGTGAACCGGCATCTTTTCAATATGAAATCTCAGAAAGAAATGATGGAAGAGGGGGATTTATGAACACCGTTCCCGTAATTCCGCGTATCGAGGACCTTCCGTATATCTCCTCTCCGCCGATTGAGTTTACCTATCAAAGGACCGCGAACCTTGACGCCGGTCAATATATATGGGCGGCCGCCCCCGCGGCCCTCACTCCGGTCCGCCCCCTCATGGTGAGCGGCGTGTATTATTTCAGGAGTGTCACCCTCGCGGCCGACATCGAGGAGCTGGATTTTACGTCAAACATCAGCGTCATTCCGCAGTTCCAGATGTATCTCAAGAGCCGTGCGAAAGCGATCCTGTTCAGGGAGCCGGTTTACATGACGAAGTTTTTCCAGAACTTTGACTATCGGTTCGCGTGGATCACGCGGCAGAACAACGACCAGCTTTACGCCTCTTTCTCCGGGACGCTCATCCAGGGCGCGGGACTCATGGGAAAAGCCTCGATCACGCTCAACGCCGTGATTTCCGCGCAGGAGATCGTTGACGAGGGGTTTGTCAAGCTATTTGAAAAACGGTATCCCGACGGGAGGATTTATGGCTAATCGTTACAACTCGAACATCCGCACGTATTCGGCAAAGAACCTCTTGTGGAGATACATAACATCTCCTTCACCTGATTATGGCCTTTACGTGGTCAACAATGCGACATATATGTCATTTGCCGATAATCCTATCGCGCAAAACTGCGTTTTGCAGTTTTACAACGCGCAGAGATTCAAGGCACAACCCCTTTCTTTCTGGAACTCAAACAGCAATATTTCCATAAAGAGATGCGGGATATTCAGCAACTTCGCGGACGGCCTCGTTCTTGAAAACGAAATAAGCCGTCTCGGTCTCCTGATAGGGGCCGCAAGGTTTATGATAACCCCCCTTGCCGGGACCGTGGATTTTACGATAGGCAGTCCGGTCGCCGTGTTTACGGGAGCGTCGGCCCCGGTCGTCTCTTATATATCCGACAACTCCTCCTTTACGGGGGCGAACGCCGGGAATGTTTACTGGATAAGAAAAATCACCGATAAACTTGACGGGACATGGGACCTTCTGTTGAGTGATTTTTCATACAGGACAATACATAACAGTTCCCTGTATTCGATGATCCCGGCCGACAATAAGACGTTTTCCGTAAGCGGCCTGTCGGTCCTCAATACCATGTTCGAGACGGAAATCTTTATGAACATTTCCGCGCAGGCTGCGAATGAAATTCTGCTGCCGTTCTGCAAGCTGGAAGTCAACGGAACGGCTTCGGGGGCTTTCAAGATGTATCTTTCCACCATAGACGATGCTTTCAACGGGAAACCGCTGACTTTCGACAGTATCGCCGAAATGGAAATCACGCCCGTATAGGAGGTTTCTATGCCCGGAATACGACCTGGACAGGCAAAAGGACCGTGGGTGGGAAGCGTCATAGCTCCGACCGAAGTGACCGGGGCCGCGAATGTCGGGACCGGCACAGGCTCAATTTTCAAGAGCCTTGTGGCGCATATTCTTAATTTCCGCACCCTGCTGGCGGGGAACGGAATTGACATAACGACGGGAACGGACGAGGTTACGATCTCGTCGAAGCTGGTTTACGATTCGGATTTCAAGGACTTGACGTATAACATTTAACTTTTTCAGGGAGGGTTTATGTCAACAGCTTACAGGATTCCGGTAGAACAGACCTTTGCGTGGCAGCAGCCGATAAAAAAACAGCAGTCGGCCCCTCCCGCCTCTCCGGCCAAAGGAGATCGTTACATCGTAGCGCCCACGGGGTCGGGAGACTGGGCCACGCACGATAACGCCATCGCGTTATGCACGGTGGGCGGCGCTACCCCCACATGGGAGTTCAATACTCCATCCGCAGGGTGGGAGTGCTATGACGTGTTCCAGAGCATTATCGTTCGTTTCAGCGGTTCCGCATGGGCTTCCGATGACATATCCGGGAAAGCCGACAAGGTAACGGGCGGCGGCACCAGCGGAAACTTCGCGGGTCTTGACGGCAACGGCAACCTGACAAATACCGCTATCGCACAGTCAACATACAACAATTCAAACTGGGACACGGCGTATAGCTCAATAGGCACTTACGATACGGACTACAAAGCGATAGTGATGAATCTGTAGGGGTTCATTCAATGAGGGCAAGGGGGGCTACTCCCCCTTGTCTTTATAAAAAAGGAAGAATTTTATGCCCACGGCCTATAAGGTTCCGGTGCTGAATAATTTCCAATGGCAGAAGCCGGTAACGGACAAGACGCATACAGCCCCTCCGGCCGCAAGCAAAGGCGACCGTTATATCGTCGCAGCCACCGCGTCGGGGACATGGACCGGCAAGGAGAAACAGATTGCCGAATATAACGGCGCGACATGGGATTTCGTGGTGCAGACGGCGGGCATGGCCGTTTACATAACGGCAGAGGATTTGTTTTATTACTACAACTCCTCAGCCTGGACGGCTTTCGCAAACGCCCCCTCCGGCGCAGCGGGCGGCGACCTCTCCGGCACATATCCCAACCCGACCGCGAAGCAGTCAAGCGTCGCCTTCGGATTTACGGGAATCATCACCCCGACGGCCCTTTCGGGCAGCACGAACGACTGGTCCCCGACGGGACTTTCGGGGGCCAACACCATAAGAGCTTCGGCTTCCGCGGCCTATAACCTGACGGGACTGGCGGGCGGAGCGGACGGACGAATCATAATACTGAAAAACGTCGGCTCTTACACAATAACCCTTGTAAACGAAAGTGCCTCCTCCACAGCCGCGAATCGCTTTACATTGCTCAATGATATTGCGATGGTCCCGAACAAGGGCGCGTTTTTGCAGTATGACAACGTGACTTCCAGGTGGCGGGAGATTTCCAGCCCGCAGCCCGACATACTTTACGGAACCGGCGATCCTCCGTCCGCAACCGGAAAAATAGACGGAACCCTTTATTTCAAATACGTCGCATAAAGGAGACTCTATGACAAAAAACGAACTGCTTGCCGACCTTGCCCCCCGGTTCACGGCCGTCGTGATGACGGAAGCAA
>Ga0315284_10009411_pt1 | contig 13932 bp, 19 predicted proteins | sample YL17G09_16_MG_FD_203696 | JGI IMG/M metagenome (GOLD analysis project Ga0315284, IMG submission 203696) | Sediment microbial communities from Yellowstone Lake, YNP, Wyoming, USA - YL17G09_16 | ecosystem: Environmental > Aquatic > Freshwater > Lake > Sediment | place: USA: Wyoming | collected... | reverse complement strand
GACAGCGTCGAGGTGATGCTCTGCAGAATCAGGCCAATCATGGCCGGCACCATAATAAACGCTGTGACCATGTCGGGGTTGTACCAGACCTGCGTTCGGACATCTATGGTCGGCGCAGATGACGTCATCACCGTCTGACGCGAGAGCCGCTGCACTTGCATCTCGGCTGACTGGGTTTGCCCGATCAGGCGCGCCGCCGCCAATGACGTGGCAGAGATGGATGAATCGGAACCGTCAATGATAAAAGCCACCGAGACGCTTTGCCCGCGCGAAACCTTTTGGCCATAATCCGGCGGGATGATCAGGCCCGTCTTGGCCTGCCCTTCGTCAATCAGGCGTTCCAGGTCTGGCTCGCTGGTGACCTCGTAGTTGATCACAAAATAACCCGTCGAGCGGAAAGCGTCGAGCAACGCCCGGCTTTGCGGGCTGCGGCTTTGATCCAGCACGGCGAGTGGAACGTTCTTGACGTCGCTGGCGGCCGCGTAACCCATCAGCACCAACTGGATGATGGGCATCAACAACGTCACGACCAGCGTACGCCGGTCACGCATGATCTGAATAAACTCTTTGCGAGTGATCGCAATAATACGAGCGATTGCCATACTGCCTCACGAGCCAACCTGAATAACCGGTGTTTGTTCACCAGGGACATCCCCTAACCGGTGAGTCGGCGTGGGGATTATAGTCGCCTGAGCGGTATTGTCAACGCAGGCATCTGCGACATGCTAATCCAATCGCTTGCGAAATCGCGACGAAGCCACAGCCATCATCACCATCCCCATGACGGCCAATATCACCGTCTCTGACAGCAGCAATTGAAGCCCCACGCCTTTGAGCACGATGCTGCGGACAATGATCAGGAAATACTTGAGCGGGATGATGGCGCTGATCCACTGCAACACGGGCGGCATCGCGGCGATGGGGAAAAAGAATCCCGAAAGGAAAATCGTCGGAAGTAACGTCATGAAAGTTGTGAGCATGGCTTCCTGTTGAGTGCGGGCAATCGTCGAGATGAACAGCCCGATGCTGAGCGTCGTCATCACGAACAGCCCCGCCAATCCTAGCAGCAGCCCAATGTTGCCGCGCACCGGCACGTGGAACCACAGCGTTCCAATGACCAAGACTTCCAGGGCGTCACCGAACGCGATCACCACATAGGGCACCAGCTTGCCGACAAGCAATTCCCACGACCGAATGGGCGTCACGATCAACTGCTCGATGGTGCCGCGCTCGCGCTCGCGCACGATGGCGACCGCCGTGAGCAGCGTCGTCATCGTCTGGAGAATCATCCCGATCATGCCGGGAATCATGAAATAGGCGCTCACCATGTCGGGGTTGTACCACACCTGCGAGCGCACATCCACCGCGGGCGTCATCGCCCCGCCGACACTCTGCCGGGTCAACCGCTGAACCTGAAGCTTGACCGACTGCGTTTGCCCCAGCAGCGTGGCCGCCGAAAGCGCGCCGCCGGCCACCGCCGGATCGGAGCCGTCAATGATAAAGGCCACCGAGACGGCTTGCCCGCGCGAGGTCCTGTCGCCATAGTCGGGCGGGATGATCAGCCCCGTCCTGGCCTGGCCGCCGTCAATCAGCAGCGCCAGTTCCTTCTCGCTGTTGGCCTCGTGAGCCAGGCTAAAGTAATCGGTCGCCCGGAAGGATTCCAACAGCGCGCGGCTCTGCGGGCTTTTACTTTGGTCAAAAACTGCTAATGGCACGTTGCGCACGTCGTTGGTCGCCGCATAGCCCAACAGGAACAGTTGCATGATGGGCATGAGGAACGTCACCGCCAGCGTGCGCGGGTCGCGCGAAATCTGGATGAACTCTTTGCGAATGATAGAGAAAATACGAGTGATAGCCGCCATACGGTCCAACCTTTGCAAGGTTACTTGGGCAAAATGCCGCGCAGCACTGTGCCCGCGACGCCATCCACCACTTTTTCGACTGACAATTCTTGCGCCCGCTCGTCTTGCAAGACATGCTTGAGCAGCAAGAACGCCATGATGCCCCCCATGAATGTCCGCGCGACCATCTCTGTATCGCAAGGGCGCATGTGTCCCGTTTCGATCTGTTGTTGAAAATAGCCCTGCAACGTGCTCAACACTCGGTTGATCACGCCCGACCGCACTCGGCGCACCGCCGGCGGGAATGACTGGGCGTTGGTGATCATGATTTTGAACAGCGCCGTATTCGTCGGCTGCTCAAAGAGGCTGATGTAGTAGCGGCCAAACTGGCGCAGAAACTCTTCCGGCGGCGCATCAAACGAGACATTTTCCGGCAGCCCTCCAAGGCCCGTTTCAATCCGCTCAGTCAAAAGAGAGACCAAGAGATCCGTCTTGTCTTTGAAATACCAGTAGAGCAGACCGGGCGAAATCTTGGCGGCTTTGGCTAAATCTTTGATGCTGGCCCCGTCAAAGCCTTTGGCGGCAAACACTTTTTGCGCCGCGTCCAAAATATGTTGCCGTCTGTCCTTGTCTTCGGGCGACATGGCTTCTCCTTGCAAGCACAGTCAGACGAATTGATTGAACGTTCAATCAATATTATAACCGACGGACTCGCAGATGTCAAGTAATGCGTGTGCACGCAAACGTTGTCAGATAAACTTGTTCTGCCGCACGCGAAGCGGCACTGCGGCAGAGGGGTGTCAGCAGTGCAACTGCTGACAAGCTTTGCGGGCACACCTTAATGCCAATGATATTGACAAAATAGGATACACGGTGTATACTGGCAGTAAGTTTACACATACTAAAATTTTCTATATGGTGTACCATGACACTCTCATTGCGCGACACTAAACGCTCCATCACCGAGCAGACAATTGTAGAAAAAGCCGTTGCCCTTTTCAAAGAGCACGGTTTTGACCAAGTCTCGGTCAAGCAGATTGCCAAAGCGGCCGTCGTCAGCGAAAAGACGATTTTCAACTATTTTCCGTACAAAGAGTTGATTGTATTAGCCGGGGCGCAGCCGCAGTTGAACACTTTGATGGACACTATCCAAAAGCAAATTGACGAGATCACCGAGCCGACCGAGGTTTTGCGCAACTTTAGCTTGAGCCTGGTCGAGTTGTGCATGTCCGATCCGGCCACGATTGCGGTCGTCGTTTCAGAAATGTTGACGCTGGACCCGGAGCGTTTGGCGATGGCGATGCGCTACATCCCTGATCCCACTCCCCTCATCCGCACCGTGATGACGCTGGCGCGCGCTCAGGGCAAGCTACGGCCCGAGGTGAGCGTGGAATATGCGACCGAGTTTTTTCTCAGCAGCGTCTTGAATGGCATCCGCACACACTTTGCTTCGGGGCACGTTGAAAAAGTGCGGCCCATGCTCAACGTGACGCTCGAGATTTTCCTTTACGGAGCCTTTATTCCTCAAAAGTAGAACTTGCAAATTTCTTCACTTTTGCCAGGAAGGAGATCACGATGAAAATCTTGTTCGTCTATCCCGAGTTCCCCGATACCTTTTGGAGTTTCAAGCACGCGCTCAAGTTCATTCACAAAAAAGCATCCTCGCCGCCGCTGGGTCTGCTCACTGTAGCTTCCATGGTGCCCACAGGCTGGGAAAAGCGTCTGGTAGATTTGAACGCCGAAAGCCTGAAGCATCAAGATTTGCAGTGGGCCGATATGGTATTCCTCAGCGCGATGGCGGTGCAGCGCGAGTCGGCGCAACACGTGATTGCGCGCTGCAAAGAAGCCGGCGTCAAGGTGGTCGCCGGAGGGCCGCTCTTTACTCAAGAGCACGAACAGTTTCCCGACGTGGATCATTTCGTGCTGAACGAAGCCGAGCTGACCTTGCCACTCTTTTTAGCGGATCTGGCCCTGGGGCGCGCCCAACGCATCTACATGACCAACGAATATCCCGACATTCGCCTGACTCCAGCGCCGCGCTGGGAACTGGCGAACCTGAAACTGTACACCACCATGAGCATCCAGTTTTCGCGGGGTTGCCCTTACAATTGCGATTTCTGCAACGTGACCGCGTTGCTTGGCCACCGTCCGCGCACCAAGACGGCATCTCAGATTACGGCCGAGTTGGATGGTCTGTATGCGCTTGGCTGGCGACAGAACGTGTTTTTTGTGGACGACAATTTCATCGGGAACAAGAGGCAGCTCAAGGAAGAAATACTTCCGGCGCTGATCGGGTGGCGCAGGGGCAAAACCGGCATGCCGTTCAACACAGAGGTATCCATCAACCTGGCTGACGACTCTGAACTGCTAGAGCTGATGGCGCAAGCTGGGTTCGATACGGTGTTCATCGGCATCGAGACGCCGAACGAAGACAGCCTGGCCGAATGTGGCAAGTCCCAGAACAAGAACCGCGACCTGGTAGAGTGCGTCAAGCGCATTCAACGCGCCGGGCTACAGGTGCAAGGAGGATTCATCGTCGGTTTTGACAGCGATACACCGGCGATCTTTCAACAGCAGATTGATTTTATTCAGAAAAGCGGCATCGTCACGGCCATGGTGGGATTGCTCCAGGCTCCCCTTGGGACAAGGCTTTACGAGCGCATGAAGCGCGAGGGACGCTTGACGAGCGAGATGTCGGGCGACAATGTGGATGGCAAGACCAACATCATTCCCAGTATGGGGCTGGAAACTTTGCACGAAGGATACAAGAAACTCTTGGCGCAACTCTATTCGCCGCAGTGCTATTACGCCCGCGTCAAGACTTTTCTCCAGGAATACAAAGCACCGCGAATCAACATACGCCTGGAGCCGCAGTACATCCTGGCCTTTTTCCGCTCGATCTATCAACTGGGCATCAAGGGCGTGGAGCGCGCCCAGTACTGGAAGCTCGTGCTCTGGTCGTTGTTCCGCAAGCCCAACTTGTTCCCCCTGGCGATCACCTTGACCATCTATGGCTACCACTTTCGCCAGGTCGTGGCATTGCACGTTCACTAGTTCCGGACCGCAAATGCAAACGCGCCGGGGAGGCAGAGGTAGTGGATCCGTCTTTTCTGCGTCCCCGGCGTTCTATGGATGCTTTACAAGTCCACCCCCGAGTAATCTATCAAGACCTGCTGATACTTTTTCCTCGCTTCTTCCCAATCGCACTTGGGCGACAAGGTGTCGGCCATCAGCGCGCGGAGCTTGCCGACGCACTCGCTCGCCTGCGTCAACAGTTCGGGCTTGGCGAGCTGGCTTTGCGCTCCCCCCGCAATCGTCGCGCCGAGGGTGAACACGGCGGCAATGGCGCACGTGATCCGCCAATCATTCACGACGATGGGTGTTCCTGAAAGGCTCGACAGCCCGGCGAAAAAAGTCGCCAACGCGCTCAGACTGATACCCGCCAGGCTGTAACGAGCAGTTGTACTTTTCAGTCGCTCCTTGTGCGCGCTTGCCTTTTGAAGGCTGGCTTGAATCTGTTGACCAATCGGGTTGACCGGCTGCGCCTCTTGATTCATTGCAATCTCCTCCCTTTTCCAAAAGCGCTGGAAAGCCCCTTCTGATGGCTGGCAGAAGGCGCGAGTCTCTCAATCCGTAAACAGCGGCAAATGCCCCAACGCGATAATGTTCTTCCACTTGGCCCGCTCACCTTCGGTGAACACGGCGGCCTGGGCGATTACCTTGGCGCCGGCTTTTTCCATGATGAGCTGTATCCCCTGGAGCGTGGAGCCGGTGCTGATCACGTCGTCCACGATGGCGACTTGCTTGCCCGCAACCAGCGCGCGATCTTTTTCGTCCAGGTAAAGCGTCTGCTTTTCACCGGTGGTGATGGAAAGCGTCTCGGCGCTGATCGCTTCGCCCATGTAGGGCTTGTAGCTTTTGCGCAAGACGACGTAGGGAAGCCTGGTTTCCACCGAGAGCGCATAGGTCAGCGGGATGCTCTTGGCTTCGGCGGTCACCAGCACTTGGACCTCTTTCGGCAGCCGCTTGGCAAGCTCTTTGGACACAGCCTGGACGATCTCGGTGTCGCCGAGCACGTTGAAAATTGCGATCCGCACACCGGGGGCGATCTGGAACAAGGGCAGCTCGCGGGTGAGCCCGGCTAGCTTGACGGTGTGAGTCTGGCGTGGCGTGGTCATGTTTCCTCCTGGCTTTGACAGAGAAACGCAAAGATGGTACAGTTTCGGGCTGATTGTAGCACAGCCTGCGCAGGAGGCAAGATGCAAAAAGCAGCCGAGGGTTCGCGATTGGAGATGAGAGCGTTGGGAGCGCGCGACTATGCGGCGGTCGTGGAAACTTATCGGCGGACGCCGCGATTCGTCGTCGAGCTGAACGGTCGCCCGGCGGAAAGCATCGGCCTGGAGATGGTGGAAGAGGACGCGGCGCAGGCGGCCCATCACGGCGCGCAGTTTGTCGGATTATTCTTGCGTGAAAGCGGCGCGCTGATCGGCGTGGCGGATTTTGTGCCCAGCGGCTACAAGGGGCGGCCCAGCCAGGCATGGATCGCGCTGCTGTTGATCGCCGAGCCGTATCAACGGCAAGGCTATGGCGCTGAAGCATATCGGCTCATCAAGGACGCTATTTTTGCTGATCCCGTTGTGGAGACGATTGGCCTGGGCGTGTTGATCAAGAATAGCCCGGCGTTGGCTTTCTGGCAAACGCTGGGGTATCAGCACGTGGGCAGCACCGTCACAGATAAAGATGGCCGCGAGGTGGTGATCTTGAAACAAGATCGTGACGCTACCACAACGCAAGTGGAGGTGAACAATGTTTTACAGTAAACCCGTGACAGACATCATCCAGCGACGATTTTCTTGCCGGACCTATCTTGATACGCCCATTGCAAAAGACAAGCGGCAGCAGTTGGCCGATTTTCTATCTTTGCTCAAGACGGGACCGCTGGGCGCGCCCGCGCGATTCGAGCTGGTTGCCGCCACAGAGCAAGATCGAAACTCGCTCAAGGGACTGGGGACCTACGGATTCATCAGAGGCATGACGGGATTCATCGTGGGCGCGGTGGGGCCGGCCGACAAGAACCTGGAAGACTATGGTTATTTGATGGAGCGCGCGATTCTGTTTGCGACGGATATAGAGTTGGGTACCTGCTGGCTGGGAGGCAGTTTCACCAAGAGCAGCTTTGCCAAAAAGATGGCGGTCACGGATGGAGAATCGGTGCCCGCGGTGACGTCCGTCGGATACATGACGGACAAGAGCCGCTCCGGGGATTTGATTCGTCAGCGCGTGGGAGCAGACAACCGGCTGCCCTGGGAGAGCCTGTTCTTTCACCAGAGATTTGGAATTCCTCTCTCGCCCGAGCAAGCCGGCGCGTACGCTGCGCCACTCGAAATGGCGCGGCGGGGGCCATCGGCTTCCAACAAGCAGCCGTGGAGAATCATCCAGGATGGAAACGCCTGGCACTTTTACCTGCAACGTACCCCGGGCTATGGCGACGGCCTTGCCTTCAAACTCTTGGGGTTGGCGGATTTGCAGCGGGTAGATATGGGTATCGCGATGAGTCACTTGGAGCTGACTGCCACTGAGCTTGGACTGAAAGGCAAATGGGTTGTTCAGGAGCCGTGGATCGAAAAGCCGGACAGACTGACGGAATACACCGTCAGCTGGTTGAGCTAAACAGACCTCGCAGGTCTCCGAGACCTGCGAGGTCTATCGCTTTTCCATCTCTAGCAATTTGCGCTTCACGTCCAGCCCGCCGCCGTAGCCGGTGAGACTGCCATCGGAGCCGACGACGCGATGACACGGCACGACGAGCGGCAGCGGGTTCGCGCCGTTGGCCGCGCCGACCGCGCGCACCGCTTGTGGCTTGCCGATCATTCGCGCGACCTCGGCATACGTGCGAGTCTGCCCGTACGGAATGGCCGCGACAGCGGCCCACACCCGGCGCTGAAAATCGGTGCCGCGCACGTCGAGCGGCAAATCAAACTCGCGCCGCTTGCCTCCCAAATACTCTATTATCTGATCGAGCGCCAGCGCCGCCAGTCCGCTGCGCTCTGGTTTTCGCGGCGCATGGCCGACGTGACGTTCCAGCCAGCCAAAGAAATCTAGAGCCGTCTCTTGGCCCAACGCGATCTTGCACACACCGCGCGAGGCCGCCACTCGGATCACTCCGACACGGCTTTTCGTGCTTGCCCACGTGATGGTATCTTGCATCGTCCTGATCCCCTTACAAATCGCACAGTTTGGATTCATGGTCAATTCTCCGTTCTTGCTTGTTTTTTCCCGTGGCGACACTGGTCAAGTGCCAGGCCTGACAAGTTGCCTTGCCACCAGACCACGAAAGCAAAACGAGCCGCTCGCGATGGACGCAAGCGGCCCGATGTGCCACACTCTCACCGTCAGCCACTCGCATTGGTTGACCATCGCCCCGGGCACTGGCAGTACCGAGGGGCAGCTTGATTCTATAATACCCTCGCAAAAACGCAAATCAGGACCCAATCGTAGGGACGATCCTATCTCCCTCTTTAGAACCGTGCGGTCGCCTGCCCCCGCTGTTATTAGGGCAATCGCCTCTAAATTGCCAAGCCACGCCTGATGAGCCGGCGGTCGGGTGACTCCCTGCGGGGGCGCAGCATCGTCGGCATAGGTCATAATGAGTCCGGTGACGTTTAGCCTTGACAGATTCTGCCCTCTGGGATATAATTCAACGAAGATTGAACTATAATCGTGGGAGATTTTGCCATGAAACGTGCTGCCCGTCCGCCCACTAACCTGCCAGCTCTCGCCGACCGCCTCAAAGTGTTGGCTGACCCAACCCGCCTAGCGATCCTTGATTTGCTTATGGAAGGCGTGCAGTGTAACTGTTACCTGGGCGACCGGCTGGGCCTGACGATGAATTTGATCTCGCATCACCTCAAGGTGCTGCGCGAGGCTGGCTGGGTGAGCGTCGAGCACGACCCGCTGGATTCGCGCTGGATATACTATTCGGTGAACGAGGACAAATTGACCGAACTGCGCGAGCAACTCGCGGCGTTCCTGGACATTGAGCGAATTCAGCCGCGCCTGCCAACCTGTGGGCCGCAACCGGCCTGCGAGAGCGTGCGCGCGGCGAGCCGGTGAACGGCGTTGGCACTTGGTCAGACGCCGTTTTTATTGTCCAAATACTTCAAAAGGAGTTGAACTATTATGAGCGAACCAGTTGTTGGGATTGAACGAGCGGAAGCCACGTCCCCGAATGGTGCGCGTGTCGAACTCTTTGACCCGCCGATGTGTTGCCCTACCGGTCTGTGTGGGCCAACGCTCGATCAGACCTTGCTGGACGTGAACGAAATGATCCTGGCGCTCAAGGCCAAAGGCGTCGCCGTCGAGCGTTACCAGATGACCAGCCACCCGAACGCCTTTCTCAATAACGCTGAGGTGATGCGCCTGGTGCGTGAGCAGCAGATGGCGGCGCTGCCCATCACCGCCGTCAACGGGCGCGTCGTCAAGGCGGGCGCTTACCCCACCCTGGACGAAGTCAAATCCCATCTCAACGGGGCAACCGCATGAACACTCAATACATCTTTTTCTCTGGCAAGGGCGGCGTGGGCAAAACATCCATGGCCTGCGCCACCGCCGTGCGCTATGCTGATGAGGACAAACGTACGCTCATTGTCACCACCGATCCGGCCTCAAACCTGGCCGATGTGTTCGAGCAGCCCATCGGCCACAAAATCACCGCGATTCAGGGTCTGTCGAATCTGTGGGCAATGGAGATTGACCCCGACAAGGCCACTGACGAGTACAAGGATCGGGCGCTCGCGCCCATCCGCGCTGTCTTCCCGCCGCAAATGGTGCAGGTGGTTGAGGAGCAGATGAGCGGCCCATGCACCGCCGAAGTGGCCGCCTTTGACCGCTTTACCGACTTTCTGGAAACACCTGCTGCCGGCGACGGCGCCTTTGATGTCGTTATCTTTGACACGGCTCCTACTGGCCACACATTGCGGCTGCTGGAATTGCCGGCAGAGTGGGCGCGCACCATTGAGCAGGCAACCGCCAGCAGCGGACAGACCTGCCTTGGCCCTGCGGCGGCTATCCAGTCTTCCAAGCTCAAGTATGAGCGCGCATTGGCTGTGATGCGCGATCCCTCTCAAACGACGTTTGTCTTTGTCTTGCAGCCCGAAGCTACACCGATCAAGGAAACACAACGCGCAACGGGCGAGCTGGCCAAGTTGGATATCCACACGCACCGGATCATCATCAACGGCATCCTTCCGCCCGAAGAGGCGTCCAATCCGTTCTTTGCCCAACGGGTAGCGATGCAGAACCGCTATCTCGATCAAATTGCGCGCGAGTTGTCGCTGCCCGCTCGTCGCATGTTCCTGCTCGACGGCGAAATCCAGGGCGTTACGCGCTTGCGCCAAGTCGCCGAGATGCTGCTGGACGGCAAGCCGCGCCCACGGACGCCGGCACTCGCCCGCCCGGCGGCAGAAGAACATCTCGTTCTGTCTCAAGCCGACATTTTGCCTCGCGTTGAGCCGAACGGCCACCAGCGAGTGATCTTTTTCGCCGGCAAGGGCGGCGTAGGCAAGACCTCGGCTTCGTGCGTGACGGCCGTCTGGCTGGCGCGCCAGGGTCACAAGACGTTGCTGCTGACGACCGATCCGGCCGCCCACCTGGGGGATGTTTTGGGCGTGCCGGTGGGCGACGAAGCCAAACCTGTTGCTGGGGTGCCCAACCTGTGGGCGGCCAAGATTGACCCCAAGAGCGCGGCCGAGGTGTACAAAGCGCGCATCCTGGAAGACGCCCGCCAGCGCGGCCGCCCGCCGGAGGCTATTCGCGCGATGGCTGAAGAGTTGGATAGCCCTTGCACAGAAGAGATGGCGGCCTTTGACAAGTTCATTGATTTTGCCTCTCAAGACCAGTGGGACAGTATCGTGTTCGACACTGCGCCGACCGGCCACACGCTGCGCTTGCTGGAATTGCCGATTGACTGGAGCAAGCAGCTCGACGTCAAGATATTTGCCACGGTAGAGACCGCCGCTGCCGATGACGTCGCCAAGCAGCGCTTCGGCCAGGTGATCGAGATGATGCGTGACCCAGAGCGCAGTACGTTCGCGTTCGTCATGTACCCCGAATCCACGCCCATCGTTGAAGCGCATCGCGCCGTGCAAGAGTTGCGTACTGTCGGCATCGAGCCTGGGTTGGTTGTCGCCAATCTCATTCTGCCACCGGAACAATGCACCACGCCTTACACGCAATCACGGCGGGCGATGCAAGAAAAGTATCTGGCCGAGATCGAGCAGCGCTTCCCGGTGCCCGTCGTGCAAATCCCGCTGCTCCCGCACGAAGTCAGGGGACTGGATGTCTTGACCACGTTGGGCGATCAGGTCTATGGCAATCGCAAGCGCGGCTCGACTCAAACGAGACAGGAAAAACAAAAGTGAAACGAGTTCTATTTCTTTGTACTGGCAATTCGTGCCGGTCACAAATGGCCGAGGCCATTGTCAACGCGCGGATGGGCGATGAGTGGCAAGCCTTCTCAGCCGGCACGCACCCATCCGGCTACGCTCATCCGAACGCCATCCGCGCCCTGGTCGAGATCGGGATTGACCATCACGGGCGCTCCAAGCACGCTGACGAGTTTCGCAACACGCATTTCGACCTGGTAGTGACGGTGTGCGATTCGGCAGCGGAAGAATGTCCACTATGGTTGGGGACGGGCAAGCGCGTCCACCTGGGCTTTCCCGATCCGGCCAAAGCGACGGGCAGTGACGACGAGGTGATAGCGGTATTCCGCTCGGTGCGTGACGACATTGCGCGGCGAATCCCACAATTGTTGAAGGAGCATGAGAATGGCTAAACCCGCGAGTACTCTCTCGCCTGACGTGATCCTGGTTATGGGCGAACAGGTCGTCCAGGCAGCGCGTGATTTTTCCGAAGCGTTATCTGAAACGACGCAGTATCAAGCTTGGGAGCAGGCGACTTGGTCTTTGCGCCAAGATCAGGCGGCTCAGTCCCAGGCTGAAAAGCTCCAGGCTAGGCAACGAGAACTCGAACCGCTCTTGATGTTGGGCGCAGCAAGCGCGGAACAACGCGCGGAATTGGAACGACTTCGGTCAGAGTACCTGGGCCTGCCGACCATCGCTACCTACGTGCAAGCCGAGGCTGATCTGCGCACGTTGTGCCAGGCAGCCAACACGGTCTTGTCCCAAGCGGCGGGGCTGGATTTTGCAGCGAACTCTGCCAGTGGATGCTGCGGGTGAGGTGCGAAGATGATGGACGAACGATTACAACAAGCAACTAAACAACTTGGACGAGCCTTGCGGACAAGCGCGCCTGTGCGAGCATACCTCGACGCAAGCACCGACCTGGAGACCGACGTAGAGGCGACCGGCCTGCTCGATGAACTGGCACAGCGCCAGGCTGCGTTGAGGGTCAAACAAAATGATGGCGGGTTGTCCCAGGCCGACATTGACGACCTGCGCGCATTGCAGTTTCGCGTTCAGACGCAGCCGACCATCGCCGCCTACCTGCGAGCCCAACAAGACCTGCGCGCACTGCTGCCGCAAATCAACTATGAGATCAGCCAGTTGCTTGGAGTGGATTTTGCCGCGCTGGCGCGAAAGAGCGGATGCTGCTGATGCAAGCTCCAGTCGTCGTGCAAATTGTCGGTGCACCGGTGGCCTGTAAAGAAGGCGTGCGGGACACCTGGCGTGAGACAGCCCATTGGCTCGCCGGTCAACTGGTTGCACGCTTTGGGGAAACGGTGCGTGTGGAATACCGGGACTTGTTTGACCTGAACTGTCTGCTGCTTCCTACTGATGTACAACTGCCAGTGGTGTTCATCAATGAAAAAGTATTTTCGTCCGGCGGCAAGGTCAACGGCCCCGCTATTCGCCGCCGGATCGAAGCGTTGATGCAGGCTACCGAGGGCTGAATGATCGCGACGGCTCAAGGTTGCGCCGCTCTATCTCGTTTCAGCCCTGGCCTTGTTCCAAATGGCCGCGCAGCTCTTTACGTCGGACGGCCTGCACCAGTGCCCAAACCACTTTCTTCAGAAAGCGCAGAGCTTCCGCTGCATCATTATCGGACAGGATTACTTTCAACTCGGCCTGTAAAATATAGTCCTTCGATTATTGCGCGTCGTTGACGAGCACCAACGCGACGATCTCGGGCGGCATACTCAGCGTCGTCACCACCTCGCGGACTGTACGACTGGCTTCGACGGAGACTAGAGCTTGGGCGCCGATGTAGCTTTTGAGCATTCCAATCGGTTTGACGAGTACTGACATATTGCCTCTGAAGGATACTCTGCCTGTCACAGAAGTCAGGTTTTCGATGGGTTCGAGTATGCTGCCTATTACCCGTGCAGACTGCAAGTGTCGCTCGTCACGAACCTGCCATGATGCTTATTGGTGTCGTGGTGCGCATTAGGACACGGTCTGCTTGATGTGTGCGACTCTAGCTCACTGTCGTCATGTCACCCCCAAGATATGATGGATGTCACTATACACACGCTTGGAGTAGTGCTAAACTCCATTCTGGATTCCGAATCTCGAATGTAGTAGGAGGGGATATGGAAGCTTACGAGCGTCAGGCTGAGATACTCAAGGCACTAGGACATCCAGTTCGATTGCAGATCCTAGACATTCTTCGTGACGGCGAACAGTGTGTTTGTCACCTGGAGGCCGTGCTCAAGCTGCGCCAGGCATACATCTCTCAACAGTTGATGACACTGCGCAAGGTCGGCCTAGTGGCAGACCGCAAAGATGGCCTGCGCGTGTATTACCGTATCACCGACCGTGCCGTGTTCCGCGTGCTCGATCCCGCGCGCAACATGGTGGAGCACGAGGGATTAAAGTTCGCGTTAGTGACGAAACTTGCGCCGCATGGCTGCTCTTGTCCCAGTTGCTCACCAGCGTGATAACGGAGGAGATATGTCTGAAGAGATGCTCGAACTGACCGTAGACAAGTTTACCTTTCGCGTGCCTAAAAGCTTGTATTTCAATGACGCTGGCATCTGGGTCAGGCCGGAAGGCAGCGTGGCTCGACTGGGACTATCGGATTTTGCTCAGCAGCGTAGCGGCGACATGGCCTTTGCGGAGGTTAAGCCCGT
>Ga0315284_10009410_pt1 | contig 13933 bp, 9 predicted proteins | sample YL17G09_16_MG_FD_203696 | JGI IMG/M metagenome (GOLD analysis project Ga0315284, IMG submission 203696) | Sediment microbial communities from Yellowstone Lake, YNP, Wyoming, USA - YL17G09_16 | ecosystem: Environmental > Aquatic > Freshwater > Lake > Sediment | place: USA: Wyoming | collected... | reverse complement strand
GAGCCACTCCGACGCCAACCAGGGCGATTTTGTGATCTACGCCAAGGGCGCGCCCCTGACGGCCATGAGTTGCTTCGCCTACGCGATGCGCCAATACGACGAGTACAAGAAGATCTACGCCGATTTCGGCTGGCACAGCCGCGTGCGGTTCGGCAAGCAGGCCGACGACGGCGGATGGCCGGGCGGCGGGCCCGTGTCGGGCGTCCATCGACACTTCTTCAGCGATTCCGCCGATTACCTGCGGGCCTTCGGCGACTACAACGCCAGGTACCTGAAGGCCGATGACCCGATCGCGCGCGACCTCTCGGCCCCGGACGCCCTGCGGTGGACGCGGCAAGTCCTCTTCCTCAAGGCCAAGCAGGCGGGCGGGCCCGACTACTTCGTCTTCCGCGACAGCTTCCGCAACCTGGCGAAGGGCGGAAAGGAGAACCTCCCCCAGATGTGGTGGTACCAGCGGACACTGGGTAAGAAGGACCAGGTCAAGGCCTCGCCGACCGGCTTTGACTACTCGGCCCAGTGGGGCCAGAAGATGAACGTGCATTTCCTCCAGCCCGCGGAAGTCAGGATCGAGTCGCGCGAGGTGACGGCCAAGGGGCCGGTCTATGGCTACCTTGCGAAAGGCTGGCTGGCGGCCGGGAGCCCCGTCGTCAAGAAAGAGCACGAGACGAATGCGACCGTCGAGGAGACGCTTACGATCAACGCCGCCGGTCCGATAGCCGCCGGCCAGGACGTCCTCGTGGCGATCTACCCGCAGGCGAAGGACGAGGCCGCGCCGAAGTATGAAGCGCTCGGTGAAGGGGTCGCCAGGATCACGACCACCGAGGGCACGGACTACGTCTTCGCCAACCCCGACGGCATGACCTGGCAGCAAGGCGACGTGGCGTTCGAGGGCGTCGCCGGCGCGGTGCGCGTGTACGCCGGCCAGGTTCACCTCATCGTGGCCGAAGGCGCAGGCACAATCTCTTACAGGGGCTGTACGCTCAAGGCCGGGCAGCCGACCGTGAAGATCGTCCCGGTGGCCGACGTCGCCAAGGGCGGGACGATCGACGTGCCGGCGCCCAGGGCTACGATTGCCTTCGCGCTCGACGAGAAGGCCGGGAGGATCGAGGAGGTCGCGCCGGGCGTCCGCCGGCAGAAGACGGCGAGCGGCTTCGCTCTGGAGGTCAACGCCGGGAAGTCCCTGAAGTTTGAGCAGGACAAGGTCGTGTTCGTCGGCAGGCGAGGCGGGATTGTCGTCGACGAGACGGCCGGGACGGTACGCGTGGTGATGCTCGACGGCGAGCGGATCGGCTACGGGAGGCTCCTCGCCGACGTGGCCTCGGGTCCCTACGACATCACGTTCCACAAGGACAAGATGGTCGGCGTGGCGGAAGGCCCCGCGCGATTCATCCACCTCACGATGCCCGAAGGGATCGTGCAGCTTCCGACGGTGACGATCGGCGGGATCAGTTACGCTCCTGGCACGTACGGAGATATCGCCATCGTGCCCGTCCTCGAGGGGCGCTGCGAGTTCACGGTCACGAACCTGAAACAGCCCGCCGTCTTCCGAAGCTGGCAGATGTGGTAGGCGGCGCGGGCGGACGCTCGCGGAACAAGACGGCGCCTGCCAAAACGGCAGGGGCTGGGGACGGCGCAAGGCGGAGTGCGCACTGCGGAATGCGAAATGAGCGGCGACGGCAAAGCCGGGTAAAGCAACGGCGGCACTCGGGACCGGGAACGGCGAAAGGCGGCCCCGACATCCCGGTCCAGTGCCCCTCTCTGGGACTGAGCCTCGGCTCCCGCCGCGCCCTCCCCTTGCCACGGTAGCCGCAATCAGGGCTTGAGTCTTGCGTCGCCGGAACTCGCCCGCCACTGCGGGTGCAAGCACTTCCGCGTGATCTACACGCGCCCGGCGTGGGGTAGTCAGATCGTCCGCCGCCGGGAATGTCGGAACTGCGGCAGACGCATGACCACGTGGGAGAAGCCGGGCGGGTGAGTCGTGGTGGTTGAACAACATGCAGCAAAGCATTGCACAGGCTACTGCCGATAGACTATCATCAGGAGGGTGACCGGGACATGCTGAATAGGCAGAAGTTGATCCTCGAGATGATTGAGAGGGCCGGTCGGCCCGTTGGGCACTTGGAGCTGACCAAGTGGTCTTTCTTACTTGCGCACGAGACGCCTTCGCTCGGTGGTGCGTCCTTTTACCAGTTCTTGCCGTATCAGCTGGGGCCTTTCTCTTTCTGCCTGTACCGGGAAATCGGCGCGTTGGTGCACGACGGCTATCTGGCTAACGAGGGCAAGGCCTGGCGGATTGTCGAAGACGTGAAACGGCCGGCGGGCGGCCTTCCGCCTTCTGTGCAGGAGGACGCGGTCGGCGTGGTGAAGCGATTCCAGGACATGCCGTCTAACGCCTTACTAGCCTACGTGTACCAGCGATTCCCGTGGTTCACGGTGAACAGCGTCAAGAGAAGGCTACAAACCCGACCTGTCGCAGCACCTGCGGTCTACACGGTAGGGTATGAGGGGTGGCTTGTCGATGGATTTCTAGACATGCTAATGCGCTCTGGTATCCAGCGGGTCTTGGATGTGCGAAACAACCCTGTTGCGCGCCGCTACGGATTCCATAAGGGCACTCTCAGCCGTCTGTGCGACAACGTGTGCATCGAATACCAGCATTTCCCGCAACTCGGCGTTCCCCGCGAGTGGCGGCAGGGCCTGGAGACTTCAGCGGATTACGAGGCGCTCTTTGCTCGTTATGAGGAAGTGGTTCTGGGACGAGAGACTGCCGCGGTGGATAAGGTTGCCGCGATGATGACTGAGAAGCCGACCGTTCTGATGTGCATGGAGGCCGATGCCGCGCAGTGTCACCGCAGCCGGCTAGCCGCGGCGGTTGCCAGGAAGATCGACCTGCTTGTGCGCGATCTGGGGGGCACCAAGTGAGGCCGGGGTTCAACCTCACCAAGGTCCTCATCACCGTTATGACCTATCCGTACCCCTCCGAGAAGTATCAAGAGACCGTCTGCACCGCCGGGATCACGGAATCGAGGGAATGGGTTCGGCTCTATCCAGTGGACTACCGCTACCGGCCGGTGCATCAGAGGTTCAAGAAATGGCAGTGGATCGAGATTGTGCTATCGCCCCGCGGGCATGGCCAGGATCAACGAATTGAAAGCCGGGAACCGGACCTTGCCACATTACGCATGCTTGGCGAACCGTTGTCGACCAAGAATAGCTGGCAGGACCGGCGTGCCATCATCGACCCGATGCCCCATCACACGGTCAAGCAGCTGGAATCGCTGTACAACGACAAGCGGGTGTCGCTTGGCATCGTGCGTCCCAAGAGGGTATTGGACTTGAAGGTGACCTCTGTGGACCGTGATTGGCCGGCCAAATACCAGGCCCTCTGGTCGCAGATGCGCCTTTTTGGCCAACAGAAACCTCTGCGGAAGTTGCCGTACAAGTTTCAGTATGTATTCGAGTGCGAGGACAGTGACAACCCACATCGGGTCATGAATGAGGACTGGGAACTTGGCGTCCTTTTCCTGAAAGAGCTGGATAGAAGAAGCTCTGAACAGGCCGCCATCAATAGCATTCGGCAGAAGTTCTTTGAGGAAATGTGCCGTGGGGACAAGGACACGCGGTTCTTCATGGGCACCCGGCACCCCTATAACGAATGGCTTGTCATAGGCACCTTCTGGCCACCTAAGTGCAAGCAGGAGACGCTTTTCACGCTGTGATTCGCCCCTGAAGTCCATATGCGTAATCATTTCATGTTGCCGTGCGGAAGTCCTTTGAAAGGGTCTTGCTCGCATGGGATCATGATAGGCGACAACGAGACCGGGCCACCGTTCGGCGGCTGATCACCGCTGGGCGGATGAGCCAAACGACATGCGCCGTGCGGGGCCGCACCCCTCGCATGGCGCTTTTTGTTTGGCCTCGCTCGGTCGGTTGCCACCGAGGGCATCACGGTGGTTGAGAACCTTGAAGACGCGATTCGGACGAACGCCGAGGGGCCGGCGGAGGCCCACGGCGATTCCGGCGGCATGAAGGAGCACAGCCTGCCGGACCAGATTGCGGCGGACAAGTATCTAGCGGGCAAAGAGGCCGTGCGGCGGAACCCCGCCAAGGCGTTCGTCCGGGTGAAGATGATTCAGCCGGGAACCGTTTGAGTGCGGAATGCCGAGTTCGGAGTGCGGAGTGGAGAGGCGAGAATGTTCGGGTGGCTGAAAAACCGTACCCGTTCACGGCTTTTTGGCCGGTCGGGCTTTCCATGAGCCCGATGGTGAAGAGGATACCCCCACGGCAAGGGGGATGCCAGCCAAAACTCATCAAGACAGACTGCACGCGTTGGGATAGATGGTCCGATCATGGTTCCGGGCAATGCCCGAGCGAACCATGAGTCCGACCACCCAACAGGGGGAACTCGGGGGACGTGACACCCTTTCCCTTTCCTGGCCTGGTAGTGCGCCGCCTGCGTCGGATAGATGCGCTCGGGGCGCAGTTGTTGACGCAGTCCTTATTCCACCCCGGTTGCCGGTTGCCGGTTCCCGCCCTTCTTCTTGCCAATCCGCAATCCGCAATCCGCAATGCCTTTCCCGGTTCCCGCCTTGGCCTTTATGACCGTGTTCCGTATTCCACCCCGGTTCCCGGTTGCCGGTCCCCGCCGTTGTTTGTTGCCTTCCTGGTCCCCGGTCCCAGGTCCCCGTTCCCGCCGTAACGATGCTGGCCGTTGGCGCCAAGGGCCCGTGAAATGTTTCACAAGTTGAACGTAAGTCGCATTTCTGAAATGTGACTTACATCAACGGGCACCTGTCAGAATCGCGCGCATTTCGATCAAAAGCAGCAAAAGGGGGGTGTCTGGAAGAAGCGAAATCAAAAAAAGCGCGAAATTTCGTCTAGCCCATCTTAACATTTCTTGGGTCGACCGGCCCTGGCGCTAGCGCCAAGGCCATTTTGTGCATAACTTCGGGCCAAAAAGGGGGGTTTGGGGGGTCCGAAAATCGTAAGTCGTCCCCAGCCAGAGAGACTTACGTACGACGAGTGCGGAATGATGTGCCTCTACTCCTTGGGCTTGGTGTTCGCCGGCTCGACAAGGTTCCCGACGCCGCCCTTGCCCTGAGGCAGCCCCGTCCCGTTTCCAGCCCGAAGGCATTCCTCCAGCCGGCCAGGGAACGCGTGGCCGTCTATAGCCTGGCGGCCACGGGCGAGGCCGAGGCCGGCGCGGTCTGTGAGCCGCACGTCCTCCTGGGCCTGCGGGGCTGTGACCTCAAGGCCATCGAGTATCTCGACAAGGTCTTCCTTGAGGGGGAGTTCCGGGATCCGTTCTACGCGGCGCGCCGCCGGGCGCAGACAGTGATCACCGTCGACTGCGCCGAAGCGCACGAAACGTGCTTCTGCACGGCTTTGGGGGGCAAGCCGTTTGCGGAAGCAGGGTTTGACCTCAACCTGACCCCCATCGCCGGGGGCTACCTGGTCGATGCCGGGACCGACAAGGGCCGCGCCGTCCTCGAACGGGCCGGTGATGCCGTGAGCCCGGCGACCGGCGCGCAGATGGCCGAACGGGAGGCCGTCCGCCGCCGCACGATCGAGGTTATCGAGAAACAGACCCGGGCCCGTCGGGTGACAGAGAAGATCCAGGCGGCCCTCCTGGCGGCAGAGAAGTCCGGACGGGGGCTGGAGGCGTCGGGCGAGTGCGTCGAGTGTGCCGCCTGCACGTTCATCTGCCCCACCTGCTACTGCTTCTACTTGTATGACCAGGCGACCGGGAACCAGGCGTTCGAGCGTCTCCGGGCGTGGGACTCCTGCGTTCTGGGCGATTACTCGCGGACGGCCGGCCCGCCCGGCGCGAAGCCGAGTCCGCGTCCGCGGTTGCGGAGCCGCTTCGCGAACCGGCTGCTCCACAAGTACGCCTTCGGCCCTTCGCCGTTCGGCCTGCTGGGCAACCGAGGGTGCCCGGTGCAAATCAGGAAGGGCGGTCCGGACCGCTACCTGCCGGACTATCTGCCGCACGCCGGCTACGCCGGGCTGTGCGGCCGAGGCAGCCTGTTGGCGGAGTTGCTGGATCACCATGACCGTCTCTTGGACGCCTCGCGGCGCGTCGACGGAGGCTGCCAGACGATCGACCTCAACACGGCAATGCAGGAGGTGTCTGCTGCTCTGCGAGCCGACGGCGCCGCCGCGATCATCGTGGACGGCAACCTCGATCTCGATACGCTTGCGGCCGCCGGCCGGTTGGCGGCGGGCCTCGGCGCATCCTGGAGCGTGTACGTCCCGCCGAACGATGCGGGCCTGGTGCACGGCCTCGACGCCGGCGGAGGCGCCTTCATCGGGCCGGAGGACCTCGCGGCCACGGACGCGATCCTCATCATCGGCAACGCTTACGCGACCCACCCCGTGGCGGCCCACTGGGTCTTCGAGGCCCGCAAGTCGCGGCCGCGGATGCCCGTGTTCGTGATGGCCGACGCGTCCGGCGTGACGGCCGACTTCGCGACGGGCGTTTTCCAGCCGCTCCTCGGGTCGGGTGAGGCCGCCCGCGCCATAGCAGCCGTCCGGACCGGGCAAACCGAGCCCCTCGGCCCAGACGCGCGGGCACTCGCCGCGTGGAAGGAACGGCTTCGCGGCGGCAAGTCCATCGCCATCGTCGTGGGCGCGGAACTCGACTATGCCGATGCGCGGGCGCTCGGGACCGAAGTGGCCCGCCTGGGTGCCGAACTCGGCGCCAAGGTCTGTCCGCTCACGACCTACGGCGGCGCCTGGGGTGCGGTGCGCCTGGCCGCGGCGGCGGGGGCCGCGCCGCTCGAGAAGGTCCTGGCGGGGGCCCCGCGGACGCTGATGCTGATGGGCGTGGACTTGGATTCCTCGCTCGGCCAGTCGGCGGCCGGTCCGGCCCTCGGTAAGGTTGGGCGGCTGATCTACGCAGGCCCGATGCTGAACCGCACGAGTCGCCGGGCGTCGCTCGTGTTGCCGGCGGCGTTTCCGTTCGAGTCGGGGGGCAGGGCCCTCCTGAGACCGGGGCGCGAAGTCCGATTGGGCCCGCTGCTTCGACCGCCGGCGGGCGTGCCGACGGTGCGTGAGATACTCGCGGCTCTGGGCGCCGCCGGCGAGGCGCCGGCCGACGTTTCGGCGGCTGTGACGGTGGCGGCAGGGGCGGACGGGGGGCAGCCCAAGGACGGTTCGCCGGACGGTCTCCTGGTGGCGCCGGCGCAGGACCCGTTCCACTTCGCCGATGGCAGCCTGACGCGGTCGGCCGCGTGGCCGCAAGTCGTTCGCCCGCGGCCGGTCCTCGCGATGGCAGAGAGCGATGCGCGCGCCGCCGGCCTGGTCGACAAGGGCCGGGCCGTGGTCGAAGGGCCAGGCGGCGCGGTGGAAGTCGAGGTGGCCGTCGGCAGCACTCAGCGGCCGGGGCAGGCACGCGTCAGCGCCGCCTTTGCAGAAGTGCGTGACATGTTCGGATGGACATGGGGCGGACGGCGGCCCGGCGCGCCCGTCCGCACCCGCGTGCGAAAGGCCTAGTCAGCGATGCCCGAAACGACCACAGTTCCGGTTGTCGAGAAACGCATCATGCTCGACCTGAACCGGTGCATCGAGTGCAAGTCGTGCATGGCGGCGTGTTACTACGGTCACGGGCGGATCACGGGCCTCAGTTTCGTCGATATCGGCCCCGCGCTTCTTCCCGTCGTCTGCCGGCAGTGCAGCGACCCGGCGTGCATCGAGGTGTGTCCGGCCAAGGCCATGAAGCGCGATGCGCGGGGGGTGGTGGCCCGCGGCCTCTTCCTATGCCGCGGCTGCGGATCGTGTGTGCGCATGGCCAAGGACGCCGGGATGAGATACATCGTGATCACCGCGAAGCACCACGACGGTTTCGCGATGTTCCGCTCCAAGGCCGACCCGTTCAACATCTACGACGCCACGCCGTTCAAGCGAGACCCGTTGAAGGAGCTGGCCGCTGAGTGCCAGAAGCAGGGCATCAAGCTGGGGTTCTACTATTCGCAAGCTCAGGATTGGCATCAACCCGGCGCGGACGCGGTCTTGGGCCGCTGGGACAAGGCCCAGGATGGCGACTTCGACGTCTATCTGCGCAACGTGGTCCTGCCGCATTTGAAGGAGCTCATGACCAACTACGGGCCCATCGCGGTGCTCTGGTGGGATACGGCCACCGGGTCCATGACCCCCGCACGCACGGACCAGATGAAGGCGATGCTCACGCTCCAGCCCGGCATTATCACGAATAACCGTCTCGGCGGCGACAATCCCGGCGACACGTACACGTCCGAGCAGGAAGTTCCCCCCAACGGGGTTCCCGGCAAGGACTGGGAAAGCTGCATGACCATGGGCATCCACTGGGGATACAACAAGAACGATAAGAACTTGAAGTCGTCGGCCGAGCTGATCCGCACGTTGATCGACATCGTCAGCAAGGGCGGCAACTACCTGTTGAACGTGGGGCCGACCGCCGAAGGTCTGTTCCCCGAGCACAATGTTCAGCGGCTGGCCGAGATCGGCAAGTGGATGAAAGTCAACGGGGAGGCGATCCACGGCACGACCCGCTCTCCCTTTCCCACGGCGCCCGCCTGGGGCCGCGTGACGCAGAAGCCGGGCAAGCTCTATCTGCACGTCTTGAATTGGCCCAAGGACGGCAAGTTGGTCGTGCCCGGCCTGACCGCCAAGGTCAAGACTGCGTACCTGCTGGCGGATGCGAACCGCGCGGCACTAAAGACCACCGCCAATGCCGGCGGCGTTGAAGTGGCGGTGCCCGCCCAAGCACCCGACACCGTCGCCTCGGTCGTGGTGCTGGAGATCGAGGGCAAACCCTAGTCGCTCGGCGGAGGCGATGGAGCCCAAAGTGCAATGACGCGACGAACGATAGGAACCGGTTGCCTGCTCGTACTGCTCCTGGGCGGACACATGGCGCAGGCCACCGACAAAGATGCGTTGGGCCGAGCGATCCGGGACTTGGCCGCTAGTTTTCCGGATACTTACTCGCGGGCCAAGCAGTATCTGCGCCGCCTGGACGCGGTGCAGACCGAGGAGGAGTTCCTGGCACTGCAGCGCGAGGCCCTGGTGGCCAACCCGCTGGTGAGCGGGCAGCCGATTCTTTTCGTCCGGCGCCCGCAGTATGTCAACGCGCACGGCCCCGACGAGACGATGTGCCAGACGAACGAGCCAATCGTGGCGGGCTGCTTTCGGGGCGGCGGGCAGTTCAAGGTGCTCGACGCGGCGAACGGCACCACCCGCGTGTTGCTCGACGCGCCGCAGGGCATCGCCCGCGACCCGGTCGTGCATTTCGACGGCCGGCGCATCCTCTTCTCCCTGCGCCGCGACGCCAAGGATGATTACCACTTGTACGAGATCGACTCCGACGGCCACAACCTGCGGCAGCTCACCTTCGCCCCGCGCGTTTCTGACATCCAGCCGGTTTACCTTCCCAGCGGAAGAATCCTCTTCAGTTCGACGCGCGCGCCGAAATACATCCATTGCCAGCGGCACCTCATGGCGAGCCTCTTTCTGATGGAGGGCGACGGCGCCAACATCCACCGCGTCGGCTACAACACGCTCTTTGAAGGCCGGAGCAGCCTTCTGCCGGACGGCCGCGTCCTGTACTCACGTTGGGAATATGTCGACAAGCACTTCTCCTCCGCCTACGGACTGTGGGCCACCCATCCCGACGGAACCAGCCAATCGCTGCTCTACGGCGGCCTCACCTGGCAGCCGGGGGCCATGCTCGACGCCCGGGCGATCCCCGGCTCCAGCCGGATCGTCTGCATCTTCGGCAGCGTCCACGATCACGAGTGGGGGGCCATGGTCGTGGTGGACCCGGCCCAGGGCAACGACGGCCCTCGAACCTGGGTTCGTACCTGGCCGGCGGACAGTCGCTCGCGTCTGGCAGAGTGGAACGTCGTCGGCCGCGTGGGGAGCTACGATAGTTTCGTAGGCTCGTCGCCGAAGTACGCCATGCCGTATCCGCTCTCGGAGAAGTACTTCCTCTGTTCGCGGACGCTGGATGCCAAGAGCCAGGAGATGGCCCTGTTCCTGGTGGACGTCTTCGGCAACGAGATGCTGTTGCACCGGGAGGCGCCCGGTTGCTTCCAGCCGATGCCGCTGGCGAGGCGGCCTCGCCCACCGGTCATTCCCGACCAAATCGACCCGAATAGTGATCGCGGACTATTCTATGTTTCCGACGTCTATCAAGGAGAGGCCATGACCGGCATGCGGCGTGGAGCCGTGAAGACGATTCGCATCGTCGAAGCGCCGGCCAAGCTGACTTACCCACCTACAGACGTCGGCGATTGGACTGCGCCGGGCGACGGCGAGTCGCATCATCCCACCGCCGTGTGCTGGAACCACTACAACAGCAAGCGGGTGCTTGGCACCGTGCCGGTCGAAGCCGACGGTTCGGCGTATTTCGAAGTGCCGGCGCGGCGGTTCCTGTATTTTCAGCTCTTGGACGAGAACGGGATGATGATCCAGTCGATGCGCAGCGGCACCAGCGTGCTTCCCGGCGAGAAGACGGGATGCGTGGGCTGCCATGAGTATCGCACGGCGCCGCCTGAGAAAGCGCAGCTTCTGGCGTTTCGCCGAGGGCCGAGCGCCATCAAACCGTGGTATGGCCCGGCACGCGACTTCAACTACGTGGCCGAGGTCCAGCCGGTGCTCGACCGCCACTGCATCGCCTGCCACGATTACGACAAAGGGCCGGGCCACAAGCAGAATCTCAGCGGCGACCTGGGGTTGGCGTTCAACGCCTCCTATGTCACGCTGATGGCCCGCTCGCCTGCCCTGTGGAGCCTGCGGAAGCCGGGCGAGCCGAAGCCGCTCGTGGGCACGGTGGGCACGGGGCCGTTGCCCGTCGTGCCACCCTATTCCTGGGGTTCCCACCGCAGCCGGCTGGTAGACCTGCTCCGCGCCGGCCATGAAGGAGTCAAGCTCTCACCGGAGGAACTCGACCGCATCATTACATGGATCGACCTCAACGCGCCTTACTATCCTTTTTACGAAGACTACTACACCGGCAACACCTGGGGGCGCAGTCCGTTGGACCATCGGCAACTCCTGAGACTGGGGCAACTGGTGTCCGCGGCCCCGGACGGTGAGGTTTGGGGGTGGAACACGGCGACGGCGTACAGCGGCGGATCAACGCCTCCCGGTTCGCTGATGGCCACGGGCGAGCTTCCGGTGAACTTCACCCGGCCTGAACGCAGCGCCTGCCTGCGGGCCTTCCGCGCGGCCAGCACGCCCGGATACGCGGAGGCCCTCTCGCTGATCCGCGCCGGGCAGGCGATGTTGGCAGAGCATCCTCGCGCGGAAATGCCCGGATTCCAGCCCTGTGTTGCCGACCAGCAGCGTCTCGATGCTTGCCGGCAGCGACGGCAGGTCGAAGAGCGCGTGCTGCAGGCGTTGCGCGAGAACCGCAAGATCTATGATACCGAGCAATGAGAATTGCTTTCCCTCCCGTGTTCCATCAACCCGGCAACCGCCCAAGAATGGATCACTCGCGTGCGCGGTTGCCACATTTTTCGGAGACACCCATGAAGTGGATGCGCTTTCCCGCGATGGCCCTCGTCTTGACCGCTTCCCTCGCCTACTGCCGCGGCGACACGCCGGGCGGGCAGCCTCGGCCTGACGTGCTCTTCGACGATTTCGAGAGCGGCCGCTTCGATAAGTGGACTGTCGAGGGCAATGCTTTCGACAAGGGCCCGCTGGAGATCGATGGGCTGGACAGCCCGAAGCTGAAGTCCCTTACCCTCGGGACCGTGGCCAGCACCTTCATCCTCATAGGCATCGCCGTCATCTACAACGTAACAGGCCAACTGAACTGGGCGAAGGTGGCCGAGGCCGTGGCCGCCGGCGGCGGGCCGAGCATGCCCCTCTATGTCGCCGCGGCGTTCTTCCTCATGGGCTTCGGCCTGAAGGCGGCCATGGTGCCGTTCCATGCCTGGCTGCCGGATGCCCACCCCGCGGCCCCCGCGCCGATCTCGGCGATGCTCTCCGGCGTGCTGATCAAGGCGTGTGGCGTGTATGCCCTGGTGCGGGTGGTATTCTCGGTCTTCGGCGGCAGCGAACTCTTGGGCTGGGTCCTGATCGCCCTGGGCGGCGCTTCGATGGTGGTGGGCGTGCTCCTGGCGGTCGGGCAGTGGGACCTCAAGCGCCTGCTGGCGTACCACTGCATCAGTCAGATGGGCTACGTGGTGCTGGCCCTCGGCGCGGCGGCCGTCATGCAGGCCCGCGGCACCGGCGAGGCGGTGGTCGCCCTGGCCGTGTTCGGCGGCCTCTTTCATCTTGCCAACCATGCGATTTTCAAGTCGCTGCTCTTCCTGTGCTCCGGTTCCGTCGAGTACGCGACGGGAACACGACAACTGAAGCGGCTCGGCGGCCTCGGGCGGAAGATGCCCGTGACGGGGGCGTGCCTGCGGATTGCGGCCCTGAGCATCTCGGGCGTGCCGCCGCTCAACGGCTTCTGGAGCAAACTCATCATTGTGCTTGCGCTGGTGCTCGGCGGGTTCTACACGTTGGCCGTCATCACGGTGATTGTGAGTTTCGTGACGCTTCTATCGTTCGCCAAGGTGCAGCGGTACGTACTCGGCGGCGAGCCCACCGAGGCCGTCGCCCAGGCCCGCGAGGTCCCCGCGACCATGTGCCTGGCATCCCTGGCGCTGGCGGTGCTCTGGTTCGCCGGTTCCCTCATCATCCTGCCGGCGGTGAAGAGCCGGTTGGTGGATCCGGCGGTGCGGGTGGTCCAGGCCGGTCCGCCGCCGCGGGCGAAGGCGCCGCCGCGGGTGGTGGCGGCGGAGCGTCCAGGTGCCGTAGCCGCCCAGGCGGGCGTACCGCCGGCAAGGCTGGAAAGGACGTCCCCATGAAATCGCTCCTCTGCATCCTCTTCACGTTCGTCTTGTGGCTGCTGCTGACATGGTCGCTCGAGATCCGCGAAGTCCTCGTAGGGGCGATGATGGCGTTTCTGGTGGCGACGCTCCTGGCGCACATCTATCCCGACAACATGCACAAGGTGTTCAACCCGCGTCGGTGGTTCTTCCTCGCGGTTTACATCCCCTACTTCCTCTATCTCTGCGTCCGGTCCAATCTCGACGTGGCCTACCGCGTCCTGCATCCCGATATGCCGATCCGGCCGGGGATCGTCAAGGTGCGCACGACCCTCAAGAGCGAGATCGCCAAGACATTCCTCGCCAACTCCATCACCCTGACGCCCGGGACCCTGTCGGTGGACATCGACGGCCAGGACCTGTACATCCACTGGATCAACGTCCGGGGGGGGACCTGGAGGAGCACACGGCCCAGATCGTCAAGCCGTTCGAGGGTCTCTTGAGGAGGATCTTCGAATGACCCCCTTCGTCTCCTTTCTCATGGCGGTGATGGCGGGCCTGCTGGTGGCGGCCTTCATGTGCCTGTACCGGATCAGCCGCGGGCCGACCGCCCCGGACCGCGCCATCGCCATCGACATCCTCGGGACCCTCGTGGTGGGGTTCTGCTGCGTCATGGCCATGTGGACCGGCCAGGCGTTCTACATGAGCATCGGCATGGCCTGGGCACTTCTGTCGTTCATCGGCTCCATCGCCCTGGCGAAATACCTGGAGGGCCGCCAATACGATGAATGAGACCATTGCCCAGTGGATCATCGGCGTCGGCGTGGCGTTCGACCTGTTCGGATGCATTGGGCGGCCGCCGATGCGCCCCCGCCGGCCCTGCCGCTCAAGCAGGCCTGGTGGCTCGCGCGGATGAGGCGAAATGACGAATGACGAAGCCCGAATGACGAATGAAGCACGAAAGGGCAATGACGAGAGGTCACGGGAGTGGCCGGGGCTGTCGAATCAGCGTTCCGGTGTACGTTGGATTCCGGTCATTCGTCATTGTAGTTTCATTCGTCCTTCGGGCTTCGTGATTCGTCATTGGCGGTTGCGTGGCGGGCGTGCCGGTCCGGCGTGAGACTGTGGGAAGGGAG
>Ga0315284_10009408_pt1 | contig 13934 bp, 12 predicted proteins | sample YL17G09_16_MG_FD_203696 | JGI IMG/M metagenome (GOLD analysis project Ga0315284, IMG submission 203696) | Sediment microbial communities from Yellowstone Lake, YNP, Wyoming, USA - YL17G09_16 | ecosystem: Environmental > Aquatic > Freshwater > Lake > Sediment | place: USA: Wyoming | collected... | reverse complement strand
TCCCCCCCAAAGTCGTTTCCCTTCGGTTCTCTCTCTCTCTTTCTCTCTTTCTCTCTCTCTCTCTGATCAAGCAAACGGGAACCGTAGCCTTTGAGTACCAAGGGAAGAAGCAAACCGTCTGCTAAACGACAACAAACGCCTTCGGGTCGGCCTTGACCTGCGCAGCGATCCCCAGGTTCTCAAACCGCCCGCCGTCCATCCACCCTTTCAGCCCCTCCCTCATCTCGGCCACGACCCTCTTCCCCGCGGCGTCGCTCTCGCTCATCTCGAGCCAGTGCGCCCGCAGTTTGGGCCGATTTTTGAAGACGTCGTCCAGAGTCCAGCCGTAGACCGCGGGCAGCAGGTCGACGAGGAAGCACAGCGTCGGGAAGAGCGCGGAGTCCGACAGGGAGCGCGCGCTCCCGCAGACGCGCGCGCCGGGCTCGTCGGAGAGCACCGCCTCGATGGCGTCGAGCTGGAACGCGATCTCCTTGAGCCCCCTGGCCCTCTCCTCGGCGGGCATCTCCTTGTAGAGGCATCCTTGGTTGGGCGTGACGTAGACGTCGAGGAGCCTCGCGGCGAGGTCGCTCTTCGCGCGCAGCAGCGGGCTCCCGGGGTCGAAGGAGGGGCCCTCGAGCTTGAACTCGTCGAGCAGGAAGCGCGAGATGGTGTCGGACTCGGGGATCGGGGTGCCGCAGGGGAGCACCAGCAGCGGCATCTTGCCCTGCGGGTTGAGGGCGAGGTACTCTGGGGACTTCAGGCCTGGTGTTGTCGTTGTTGAAAGAGAGGAATCGCGGCGGTCGAGGTCGGCAAAAAAGTGAACGGAGAAAGAAAAGCAGCAGGCCCTGGATTATACTTCCGCCTCTCACCTCCGAGGTCTCCGGGGGAGACGATGTTGATCTTGCTCTCCAGATTTTTGCTGTAGATGATGTATCGGACCTGTAAGGGAGCGAGTGTGTGTGTGGGTGGGTGGGGGTGGGGGGGGGGTTGGAAGAGGTTGAGTTTTTCAGAGGTTTTGTCGGTCCGCGTTTGGAATGTCCTCGCTCTCCAATTGTGGCCGCCAGGGGCGCGGAGCGAGCGCCTCTGCCACCACGAACCTGCGCAGCCTTGTTGGACAGGCCCACCGAGAAGAGCGTCGGCTTGACCGGCTTGAAGGCCGCCGTGGGAGGCATGTTTTTGAGTTTTGAGCGAATCGAAGAACTGAGAGCGAGAATCGTTTTCACCCCGAAGCTAGTTTTCAACAAAGCTAGTTTTTCGAATCTTCGTTTACCTTCTTCTCGCTTCTTCTCCATCTGGCGCTCTTTCGCTTTTTTTTTATCGACGCCAGCGAGGAGCATCAACGGGAGCATACAAGAGAGCTCTCTAGACTCCAGTCTCGCGTTATCCCCTTTTTCGAAACGATGCAGACTGCCCTCGCGTCATCGACAAAGTCGGCCGCCGCTGCCGCCGGTTCTCGCATCCGCTGCCCTGCCCTCGCCCCTAAAAGACAGCAACAGTCGCGCTCCGTCTCCGTCGCAGCGCTGAGGGACCCCGTCGTGATCCCCTCGGAGTTTACAAAGGTGAGAAAAGCTTGAAACGAGGACCAAATTGCGTTTCGAAACTCCGGGAATGCCAGAAGCCTCAAACGGAAAGAAGAAGAAAAAACTCGACCTCTCAACCTCAAACTCTCTCTCTCTCTCTCTTCTTCACCACCACCCAAAACTTTCTCCATCCAGCTCACCCCGCGAGGCGAGTACGTCCTCTGCGCCGTCGCCGAGATCGAGACCAAGACCACCTCGGGCGTCATGCTCCCGACCTCGGCGCAGCGGGTGCCCACCTCGGGCGACGTCGTCGCTCTGGGCGACGGCATCGGCGCCGCGGGCGAGTTTGGCTCGACGCCCCGCCAGTTCGAGCTCAAGCCGGGAGACACGGTGCTCTACTCCAAGTTCGGCCTCGGGTGCACCGACGTGACCGTGGGAGGCCAGCCGCACATCCTGCTGCGCGAGTCGGACGTGATCGGGACCATGCCGCGGTCCAACGCCACGGCGGGCGACGTGCCCGAGCTGAAGCCCCTCGGCGATCGCGTCCTGCTCAAGGTGCAGCCCGCCGCCGACGTAACCGCGGGGGGCGTGGTCCTGCCCGACTCGGCCAAAGAGAAGCCGATCGTGGGCGTCGTCGTCGCCGCGGGCCCGGGGAAGAGGGCCGGGGACCGCGGCGGGCCCAAGGGGGCCGACAAGGACGCCAAGGACCCGAACGAGCGCCGGGCACCCAAGGTCAAGGTCGGGGACCGGGTCCTGTACTTCAAGTGGGCCGGGGACCAGATGGAGACGCCCGAGGGGGAGCAGTATGTCGTGCTGCACGAGTCGGACATCCTGTGCAAGCAGGGGTGAATGGGAGTCGGGGGACGAGAGAGAAGGAGAGGAGGGAGAAAGAGAGAGGAGGAGGAGCAGTGCAAACGAAAAAAGAAAAAAAAGAAAAAGAAAAAAAACCTGCACGACGCCTGCACAACAACGGGGATCGAATCTTCGTTTCCTTCTTCTCGCTTCTCTCCGGCTCCCTCTCGCTTTCTCATTGTCCCGACGTGGAACATCACGGGCAGCAAACAAGAGAGAGAGCTCCAGACTTTATTATCGCCGTTATCCCAACTTTCGAAACGATGCAAACTGCTCTCGCGTCGTCGGCGGCATTGACCAAGTCGGTCGCCGCCGCCGCCGCCGCTCGCATCCGCGGCCCTGCCCTCGCCCCTCGAAGACAGAAGCAGTCACGCTCCGTCTCCGCCGCAGCGGACAAGGCTCCCTCTTTTATCCATCCGTTGTATTCAAAGGTGAGAAGAGCTTGAAACGAGGACCGAATTGCGTTTCGAAACTCGAGAATGCCCGAGGCCTCGAGAAGAAAAAAAAAACTCGTTCCTCAACCTCAGAACCTCTCTCTTCTTCACCTCCAAAAACATCTCTCTCTCTCCAGCTCAAACCGCGAGCCGATTACCTCCTCTGCGACGTCGCCGATATCGAGAAGACCAACAAGAACATCACCTCGGGCGGCGCGAATACCTCGGAGCAGCAGCCGGCGACGACTCCCTCCTCGGGCGACGACGCCGTCGCCCTCGGCCACGGCTTCGGCGCCGCGTGCGACTTCGCCCCGACGCTGCGCCAGTTCCGGCTCAGGGGGTGCGGCGGGGACACCGTCCTGTACTCCTCGAGGGACGGCAGGGGCTGCATCGACGTCACCATGGGAGGGGACCCGCACGTGATGCTGCACGACTCGAAGGTGGTCGGGATCGTGCCCGGCGCGGCGGCGGGCGACGCCGCGGGGCTGCGGCCCTTTGGTGACCGCGTGCTGTTCAGGGTGCAGCCCGGCGTCGCCGCGGCCGGGGGCGGCCTCCCTCCGCCCGCCTCGGCGAAGGGCAGGCCCATCGTGGGCGGGGTCGTCGTCGCCGTGGGGCCGGGCAGGAGGGCGGGCGCGCACGCCAGGCGGCCGGACGAGCGCGCAGCGCCCGCGGTCGGCGCGGGGGACCTGGTTGCGTGCCTCGAGGGGGCCGGGGACGAGTTGGAGAGCCCACGGGGGGAGCGGTACGTCGTGGTGCACGAGTCTGACATCCTGTGCAAGCAGGGGTGAGTGGGAGTCGGGGAGGGGAGCGAGAGAGAGAAGAGAGAGAGAGAGAGAGAGAGAGAGAGAGAGAGCGAGAGAGAGAGAGAGGAGAGAGAAGAGAGGGAGAGAAGGAGGAGAGAGAGAGGAGGAGGAGGAGCAGCAGCAGTGTGTAAACGAAGAAGGAAAGAAAAAAACTCGATCGCCGTGCCCCTCCTTCCTTCCACAACTTTCCCCCTCTTTCCTCCTTCGAACCACCTGTTTCTTTTCCGCTTTTATCTCACCATGGCGGTCGGAAAGAACAAACGCGTGTCCAAGCGCGGGAAGGGCGGCCGCAAGAAGGCGTACGTAATGCTCGGGAGAGAAGAGAGGAGCAGCAGCGGCGAGAGCGGCGCGATCTCGATGCGGCGGCGGCGGCGGCGGCCGGCGGGCCGCCGGCAAAAAAAGTCGAGCTTCCCGTTTGCTTGCCAAAGCCCCTATCGACGCTTCGCGCCGGCGGCCTTGATCGGGGATGCACAAGGCTTCGCCTTGTGCTCCCTCTGGAGGACGCCGGAGCGGCGCTTGGCGGACGGAGGCGCATGACGCGGGGCAGCGATGATGGATCTGCTGGTCGATTGCCTCCCTGCTTTGAGAGAGCAAAAGAGAGCAAGAGAGCAGGGAGGCTTGCCTCTCTCTCCTCTTGCTCTCTCTGTTCCTCCTCCTCCGCCCACCTCCGCGCACCCACACTGCTCCCCTCTGATCGCGCCTGTTTTTCGATCTACGCTGGCGACGTGCTCTCCGAGCCGTCCCCAAAGTGGAAAGAGGAGGAGCGCGCCAGGAGCGAGTGCGCAGGGGCGCGGCGGCGGGGGGGGGGCAAAACGCAAGGAGTCGATTGAGGCAATCGACGGAGCTCTCCTCCGTTGATCGCCCGGTCTCTTCCTCTTCTTCTTCCACGCGTCAGGTCGCTCGCCGTGCCCTCTCTTTCTTGCTCCGAGCAGCGCCTGTACTTGGCAGTCTCCTGTCAGGAGAGGAAGAGAGAGGGCGCGGCGATCGTCAGAGGCCGAAGGGAGAGAGCGGGCATCGAGTTTTGATTGAAAGCGGCGGCGGCTCAAATCAGGCGGCGACGAAGAGCGACGCTCTCCTCGACAGTCTTCGCCTTCCTGCCTTTGTGCGCGATTCCCGATGCCCCTGTGGCTTGGCGATGGAGCGGCCTTTCTCTAGCGAAGAAGAACAGAGGGCCAGAGATCGGCGGAGGAGTAACAGTTGCTCCCCCCGAGCCGCCCTTTCTTTTCGCGCGATGCGATCTTCTTTTTTTTTCCACCGTCATCTTCAGCTCACTTTTTCCTCTCCTCTCCCTTTCTCAACCCCCTACCACAAACAGCGTCGACCCCTTCACGAAGAAGGACTGGTACGACATCAAGGCCCCCTCCATGTTCGGCACCCGCAACGTCGGCAAGACCCTGGTCACGCGCACCCAGGGCACCAAGATCGCCTCGGACGGCCTCAAGGGCCGCGTCTTCGACGTCAACCTCGCCGACCTGCAGAACAACGAGGCCGACTGCTACCGCAAGATGCGCCTGCGCGTCGAGGACATCCAGGGCCGCGCCGTGCTGACGCACTTCTGGGGCATGGACTACACGACCGACAAGCTGCGCTCGATGGTCCGCAAGTGGCAGACGCTGATCGAGGCGACGGTCGACGCCAAGACGAGCGACGGGTACCTGCTGCGGCTGTTCTGCCTCTCGTTCACCAAGAAGCGCGCCGGGCAGGTCAAGAAGGCCTGCTACGCGCGGTCGAGTCAGATCAGGCAGATCCGGAAGAAGATGTGCGAGATCATGGCGCGCGAGGTCGCGCAGTCGGACCTCAAGGAGCTCGTCGGCAAGTTCATCCCCGAGGCGATCGGCAAGGAGATTGAGAAGTCGTGCGCCGGGATCTTCCCGCTGCAGAACACCGCCGTGCGCAAAGTCAAGGTGCTCCGCGCGCCGAAGTTCGACCTGACGAAGCTGATGGAGGTGCACGGGGACTACTCTGACGAGGCCGGGGCCAAGGTGGAGAGGCCCGCGGGAGAGGCCGCGGAGCCGGCCGAGCCTATTCCGGGAAGCGAGCCTGTGGAGGAGAGCTAGATCGAACTGATTTTTTTAATCTGTTTGGATCTTGTTTTTTTCTTCGCCGTTCTTTTTACCCCTCCTCAAAACCATCACCATCATTATCTGTCTGTTTCCCTTCTGTTTCTTTTTTGTTTCGCGCTGGTGTTTATAAGCCCGCTCTGCTCCTAGAACTCGGTGAGGCGAGAGAGAGAGGAAGACAGAGGGAGAAAAAAAGAGGTGTTTTTCCCGCCAGAGAGAAAAGAGTTTTCTTTGTAAAAAAAGCTCGTTCTTCTGCTGGGGACGCCTTGCCGTTCTCCCTCTTTCCTTTTCCTTCTCTTTCTTTTCCTCTTCCTGAAGAGAGAGAAAAACGAGGGGGATGGAAAAGGAAGGGGGGGGGGTGCTTGACGCCGCGCATAAAAAAAATGGAAAAGAGGAAGTCGAGGGGGTTGAGTTTTTTCTGTTTTTCTCACTCCTCTCTTTGCTCGCCCCACTACACTTCGACTGGTTGAAAAGGAAGAGAAAAAGAAAGAACGAGTTTCTCTTTCTTCTCAATTTCAAAATGCCTGTCGTGAGCGTCAACCGCGACAGGCTCTTTGAGGCCCTGGGCAAGGTCTACAGTGAGTCCCAAAGCGAGCGCATGCGAGAGAGACAGAGAGACGAGAGACAAGGAAAGGAAACTAGGAGAGCGGAGTTTCGATCGACGACGCTCATCAACTTTTTTTCCCTCTCAATTCAACTTTTTCAAATTCCAAAAAAACAGCCGAAGAGGAATTCGACGTTCTATGCTTTGAGTTTGGCATCGAGCTGGACGATGTGGTGAGTTGCAGAGAAAATGAGAAAGGGAAAGAGAGAGTAACAGAGAAAAGCGTTGAAAGAGAGAGAGCATCGGCAGCCGTCGCCGCCTTGACCTCTTCTCCTTTCCCCTTTCGTTCTCACTTCCCTATCTCTCTCTATCTCTCTCACCCCCTCCCTTCAAATCCCCCCAATCAAAACCCCACTCACTCAGACATCGGAGAGAGACATGCTCCGCAAAGAGCTCGCCGCCGCCGACGAAGCCAAGGCGGAGGCGGCAACAGCGTCAAACTCCAGCAGCGGCAACAACGCTCCCGCCCCCTCCTCCGCCGCCGCCGCCGCTTCTTCTTCTTCTTCCACCTCCACCTCCGCCGCGGCCCAGGCCCGCCTCCTCGCGGCCTCGGACGAGACCATCTACAAGATAGACATCCCTGCAAACCGCTACGACATGCTCTGCCTCGAGGGGATCGCCCGCGCGCTCAACATCTTCACGGGGAGGCTCTCCCCCCCGCCCCGCTACCTCGTCGCTGCAAGCGGCTCCCCGTCCTCGAAGGTCACCATCACGGTCAGGCCCGAGGTGGTGCTCATCCGGCCGTTCATCGTCGCGGCCGTGCTGCGCGGCGTCTCCCTGGACCCGGTCCGCTACGCGAGCCTGATCGACCTCCAGGAGCGGCTGCACCAGAACCTGTGCCGGCACCGCGCGCTTGTCGCGATCGGCACGCACGACCTCGCGAGGCTGCGGGCCCCGTTCACCTTCGAGGCCCTGCCCCCCGCCGAGGTCGAGTTCGTGCCCCTGAAGCAGGAGAGGAGCTTCAGGGCCGACGAGCTGCTGGAGCACTACGCCAAGAACGACCTCAAGCTGCGCAAGTTCGTCCCTCTGCTCAAGGGCTCGCCCGTCGTGCCCGTGGTCCTGGACTCGGAGAGGAGGGTCGCGTCGATGCCGCCCGTCATCAACGGCGCGCTCTCTGCCATCACGCTCGAGACCAGGGACATCCTCGTGGAGTGCACGGGCACGGACCTGCGCAAGTGCAACATCGTGCTCAACACGGTCGTCGCGGCCTTCGGCGAGTACTGCGCGGGCTCGACGGCGGCAGCGTTCTCGGTCGAGGGCGTCGAGGTCGTCGACGCGTCTGGGAACAGGACGACGACGCCCGACCTTTCGCCGCGGTCGATGCGCGTCTCGCTCGAGGAGATCCACAGGGTGACGGGGCTGAGGCAGCTTGGGGGCGCGGAGGTCGCGAGGCTGCTGACTCGAATGGCGCTCGAGGCGGAGGTCGTCGCCGAAAGCGACGACGCTTCCGGCTCTTCCTCTTCCGCTGCTTCTGCCACCCTCCTCGACGTCTCGATCCCGCCGACGAGGACTGACGTCCTCCACGCCTGCGATGTCGCCGAGGACGTCGCGATCGCCTTCGGCTACAACAACATCGAGCCGTCGGTGCCCGCGCTGCCGTGCTTCGGGCGCGACGCCCCTCTCTCCGCTCTGTGCGAGGCGCTCAGGCTCGAGCTGAGCGGCGCGGGCCTCACCGAGATCCTGACGTGGGCCCTGTGCCCCGCCGCTGAGGCCGGCAGGCTGCTCCGCAGGCCGCAGCCCGCGGCCGTCGCCGTCGCCGACGCCGCTACGGCCGAGTTCGAGGTGCTGCGCACCAGCCTGCTCCCCGGGGCCCTGCGGACCCTGGCGAGCAACCGCGACGCGCCGCTTCCGGTGCGGGTCTTCGAGGTCGGGGACGTGGTGCTGCTCGACGGCGCGCCCGACGGGCTCGAGGGCGGCAGGTGGGGCGACCTCGACGACGGGGCGGCGGGGTACGAGGCGGCGGCGCCTGCCCCGCCGGCGCCCGCGCCGCCGCCCGCTCCCGCGGGGGTCCCGGCCTTCGCCAACGGCACGGGCGCCACCAACTGCCGCCGCCTCGTCGTCTGCTACGCTGCCGCCGAGGGCTGCTTCCAGGTCGTCCACGGCTACCTCAACCGCGTGATGGAGGCGCTGGGCGTGCCCACGAGGGACCCCTCGCTCTCGGCCGCGCTGGGGCCGGGCAGCGCCGCGGCGGCCGCGAAGCAGCGCGGCGCGGGCGCCCCGTGCTACGGCTGGGAGCCGAGCCGGGACCCGGCGTTCTTCCCCGGGAGGCAGGCGAGCGTGGTGCTGTACGAGGCGACGGGGGAGGTGGAGGAGGAGGCGGCGGCGGCGGCTGGAGGGGAGGGAGGCCCAGGTGGCGTCGACGGCGACGGCGAGAAGAAGGAGAAGAGGGTCAGGAAGTTCTCGTACAGTCCCGCGAAGAAGGTCGGCGTCTTCGGCATCGTGCACCCTGACGCGGCCGCGGCCTTTGGCCTCGAGGGGCGAGCGGTCGTCGGGGCGCTCGAGCTCGACCTCGAGCCGTTCTGCTTCGACCAGAGCTACCGGAAGCTGCGCACGCACCTCGACATGAACCTTTTCTGAGTTAAAAAAAAAGCTTCTCGGTTTTCGCTCCTGTTTTCCCCCTGCGCCATTCTCTTTCCCCCCACGACGACCGTGCAGCAAGTAAGAAAGAGAGGAGAATCGAACGATTTAAACGATTGGATCCGGGGGAAAACGGGGGGTTTTTACAAAAAGAAGGGGAACAAGGGAAGAGAGAAGACTCTCTTTCAAGCGGTGTTTTTCAAAAACGCATCCAGAAATGCGCTCCTCCCCCCGGCCACCCCCTCGGCGGCGACCCTCGACGCCTTCCTCATCGCCCTGGGACCCAGCACGTACTCGCCCACCAAGTGGTGCCGCTGCTTGTGCTGCAGCACGATAGACTCGAGCTCCTCCCTTCCCTTGTAGATCAGCACGTCGACGACGCGAGGGTCGGCGACGGGGGGCCGCGCCTTGAACAGGGCGGCGACGTTTCGTCGGAGCTCTGCGGGCGTGGTCATGTCCTCGAGGCGGTAGTTCTTGACGGCCCAGGGGACGAAGCGGCAGATCTGTTTGTCGTTTTTTGGGGGAGGGGGGGGAGGGAGGGGCGGGAGAGAGGGAAGGAGGAGCGTGAGCGAAAGGGGGAGGGAGGTCGAGAGGTCGATCGCAGTTTTTTTCCCCGTCGTCTTCTGGCTGATTCATCGTCTCTTCGCTTTCTCCTCTCTCTCTCGCTCTCTCGCTCTTTTCCCCCATCCAATCACGCGCTCACCTCGCGGAAAAAGTCGCGGACTTTCGTCTCCGAGGAGACGGCCTCGAGCACGGCGGCGGGGGGCGTCGGGAGGCGCCCGATTTGGGCGAGGGCGGCGAGCGAGAGGCGCATCGGTTCCTTGCTTTGCTTCTTCCGCTCTTTCGTTTTGATTGTGCAGCAGCGCTGGCTTGAGAGCACGCGCGAAGGGAGACGGAGCACGGGCGCGCGCGTACGAAAGCGTAGACAGATGGAAATAAAAGAAAGCGGAGAGCCGTCTTCTTCTTCTTTTTCTTCTTCTTTCGAGTCTGAGCAGCGCCGAGATAAAACGGAAGGGAAAAAAACTCTCCTCTCCTTCTTCCACTCCCCCCGTTGACCAAAAGGCGCCCTCGCGACTCTTCTCTCCCTCTCGACGACTCGACCACATGTCCACCCTCACCTACCAGCAGGAGCTCGACGTCTCCTCCTGCGCCGCCTTGGCCCGAGACGCGATCGGACGGGCCGGGGCGGCGGCCGCGGCGGCGGGGGTCGCGGCCAAGGAGGCGGCCGGAGCCGCCGCTCCTTCGTCCTCCTCGTCCCCGCCTCCTTCTCCGCCTTCTTCCTCTTCTCCTTCCTCTTCCTCCGGCGGCAAGACGGCCTCGCTCGCCGCGGCGCAGGCCACGGCGCAGGCCAGTGCTGCCGCGGCGGCAGCCAGCGCCGCTCTGGCGGAGGCAGACGCGGAGCTCCAAAAGGGGAGAGCGTGCGTTTTTTTTGAGTTTTCGAGTTTTTATTTTCCCCGTGCACCGACCGTCGGTCAACGTTTTCTCTCTCTCTTTTTTTCTCTCTCTTTCTTCTCTCTCTCACGCGCGCTCGAAACAGAAGCCCTCCCTCGAAAACAGTCTCCTCAAGGAATTCGAGCAGGAGGCGCGCCTCGACGGCCTCCCTGTGGCAGCGCTGGCCGAGAGGAGGAGGCCGCTGGCGGAAGCGCTGGTCTCCGCAGCGGCCGCTCTCAGGGCAGCGCGCGCCGAGGCGGCCGCTGCCGCCGAGGCCGCCGCCGCCGCTGCTGCTGCGGCGGCAGCAGAGAACGGCTGTGCAGCTCTCGCAGACAAGAAGAAAACGAAAAAGAGGAAAAAGACCGAGGACGGAGGAGGAGGAGGGGGGGATATCGACGGCCCCGGCGGCGTCGAAGGTAAACAGTTTTTTCCCATTTGTTTTCTCTCTCTCTCTGCCTCCCTTCCCTCTCACCTTCTCTCTCCCCCCCCCTCTCTCTTCCATGCGCACACTCGAAACTAGCTCTTTCGAGCCCGGAGCTCATCGCCGCGGGCCGCTCCCTGATCAAGGAGACCGACGCCTCGCTCGCGCGCTCGGCGCGTGTCGTCGCCGAGACGCTGACCGTCGGCGCCCGCGCCGCCGAGGAGGTCGACCAGCAGCGCGCGCAGCTCGAGCGCGTGCTCGACGACGCCGACGCGGTGCGGGAGAGCCTCGGGAGGGCCAGGGGGCTGGTGGTCGACGTGGCGAGGGGGATGGCGACCGACAGGTGCCTGGCGCTGCTGCTGCTGCTGGTGGCCGCGGCGGCGGCGGCGGCGGCCGCGGCGAGGGTGGTGTCGCGGAGGAGGGGCGCGAGGGAGGCGGCTGCCGCTGCTGCTGCCGTTTCTTTTCCGGCTGCCGCAACTGCCTTGGCCGTTGGGAGGAAGGTCTTGGGGCTCGGGTGAGGCAGGAGAAGGAGGGGGGGAGAGTAAAACTCATTTCATTTTTGAATTGCAACGTGAAGCACAATTTTAGAAAGAGCTGTTTCCTTCGTTTGTTGCTCGGTAGCCGCTGCCGCCGCTGCTGCCGCCGCCTCTTGCTCCGCTGCCTCCTCCTGCTCCTCGCCCACCGCCGCGGAACGAGCCGCGCTGCACAGTCCCGCCACCTCCTCGTCCCTCTACTCGTCCTCCTCGTCGCCCGCCTGCCTCTCCTCGGGGCGGGCCCCCTCGGGAGCTTCCGCCGCCGCCTCTGCCGCCGCCGCCCCCGCGGCCCCGCGGAGGAGGAGGAGCTCGCTGCCGCTGCTGCTGCTGCTCCTGCGCTTCTTCAGCTGCCGCGGCGGCAGGAGCCGGTTGAGGCCTCGGCGGCGGCGGCTTCGAGGCGATCGCCGCCCAGCCGCTGCCACCTCCCGCGAGAGGACAAGCGGAAGCAGAAGCGGCGGACGGAGTGCCCGGAGCAGCGGCGGCCTCGCTCCGTTCCGTCGCCGCTGCCGCACCCGCCGCCGCCCCGCCCCGGCCGCCCCCTCCCCCCCCGCCACGCAGCCCGCGCTCAAACAGCAGCACCGCTGGCTGCGTCCTCCCGGCCGCCCACGTCGCGAGCAGGTCGCTGAAGTCTCCCACGCGCCGCGTCGAGGCGTCGTCGACCGCGTCGTAGGCCCCGATCGCGGAGGCGGAAGACGCCGACGAAGAAGCCGAAGCGAAAGCGGAAGAAGAAGAAAGAGCGGCGGCGGCGGCAGAAGCGGAAGCAGCAGCAACAGCAGCGGCGACGGCGCCCTTGCCTCCTCGGCTGCTGCCGCTTCCGCTGCTGCTCCCGCACCGCAGCGCCGCAGTGTAGTGCGAGCCGTAGAAGCAGACGGCAGCGCGGAGGCCGTAGACCGTCGAGGGAGGCGGCGGCGGCGGCGGAGGAGGAGGCGGAACAGCAGCAGCAGCGACGGGGGCCCCTGCCTCGCCGCCATCCGCCGCCGCTTCCGCTCCGCCTTCGCCTCCTCCTGCTGCTTCCTCTTCCGCCCGCTTCTCTTCCTCCTCCGCCGCCCCCTCCTCCGCCACCTCCTCCGCCTCCTTGTAGTACGGCCCCTCGACGACGTCGCGCAGGTCGAAGCTCTCCGCCAGCCCGGCGAGCGTCGCCCTCACGTCCTCGGCCGGAGGCGACGAGCTCTCCCAGACGATCTGGACGGCGAGCGCGCTGGGGAGCAGCGGCGGCGGCGGCGGCGGCGAGGGAAGCGCCCCTTCTCCGGCTCCTTCTTCTCCTTCTTCTACTGCTCCTTCGCCTCCCCCTTGGAACAGGGAGGTCACGAGCCTCGCCCCGGAAGCGCCGCAGACGGAGCAGGTTCTCTCCTGCGCGAGCGACGCCGCGAGGGCAGCGGCGAGGGCGTTTCTTTCGCCCGTCCTTGTCCTTTCCGTCCGCTGCCCCTCTCCGCTCGCGACGGCGGCCTCCTCCTCGGCCGCGGCCCGGAGCGCCGCCGAGGGCAGCAAGAAAATATGCTGCGTCGGCAGCGGCTCCCCGCCGCGGAGCGCGTGCAGGGACCCGCAGCCGCCTCTTTCGCATGAGCACTGCACGCCTTCGCAGAGCGCGAGGCCGAACTGACCGTCGACCAGCGCGCGGCCGCGCAGCGAGGAGGAGGCGACGGCGTCGAGCAGGGCCGAGAGCGCCTCGCCGGCGTCGGCCATTGCCTCCTCCTCGAAGGCGGCGGCGGCGGCGGAAGGTGCTCGCCCGGCGTCCCCGTTCCCGATCCCGCTCCCAGCGCTGCCAGCAGCGGCGGAGGCGGCGGCGGCGTGCGCGAGAGCTCTGCGCAGCCCGGCGGGGGAGACGACGCGCCTGTGCCCCGAGGCGGCGCCCCCCTTCCTGTCTCCCTTATCCGAGGCGGAGGCGAGGGACGCGCAGAGCAGGGCGAGCTCCTCGGCCACGGCGGAGGAAGGAGAGGAAGGAGAAGAGTCGCCTTCCTGCTCCTCTTCCCTCCTCCGCCAGGCCTCCAGCTTCTCCCCGAAGCCGGCTGTCAGCCTCAGCGACTGCACGACGGCGTTCAGGAAGCAGTTGTAGGCCGAGCCTTGGTTGTCGAGCCCGGCGCCGGCGGCGGACCTCGCCGACGACGACGCCGCGAGCGAGGGGAACGCCGCGAGATTGCGAGCGAGCGCGTCGATGGACCGGGCCGCTGACGAGGAGGAGGAGGCGGGTTGGCTGCTGCTGCTGCTGCTGCTCTCGCCGCCTTGAGGGGTGACCTCTCCGTCTCGCTCTCTGGCCGCCGCTGCAGCAGGCCGAGGAGCAGCCGCGGCGACCTTGCTCCAGTTCATGGTCAGCGATTGATTCGAGCCGATCGAGCGACCGAAAAATAAAGAGAAGACTCAACCTCAACCTTCTTTCTTTCTTTCTTTCTTTCTTTCTTCCATACGACCTTTTTGCAACTCTCTCGATTTGTTGTATTTTTCTCGGTAACACGTAAAATTGAAAAAAATGTGGGGTTGTGTACGTGGGGCGGGGTAAAATTGAATTGTTGAGGGAGAAGAAATCGAGCTCACATTCTTCTCCTCTCTTGTCTCTCCCTCTCTCTCCGTCTCTCTCTCAAAACCTCGGCATTGGGAAAAACCGAAACGCAACCTCCTCCTCCTCCTCCTCCTCTCTCTTCCACCCCCCCCCCCCCCAGCCGTCGACCGCGGCCCCGGCACGTGGGGGGGGGCGTGTCGGCGGGGGGGAACGCCGTGGGCGGGCC
>Ga0315284_10009407_pt1 | contig 13936 bp, 15 predicted proteins | sample YL17G09_16_MG_FD_203696 | JGI IMG/M metagenome (GOLD analysis project Ga0315284, IMG submission 203696) | Sediment microbial communities from Yellowstone Lake, YNP, Wyoming, USA - YL17G09_16 | ecosystem: Environmental > Aquatic > Freshwater > Lake > Sediment | place: USA: Wyoming | collected... | reverse complement strand
TAAAAGATAATAGGATGATGATTGAATGAGAAACGATATGTTGCACGTATTGATAACCCGTCACACCGTGTATGGAAACAGTTCTGACTGCACTGACGAAGAATACGTTTACCGCATTCACGGGATATTCGATGAAGATGGCTTGAAACAATATGCCAAAGAAATAAAAGATGTCCGTGACAATCACAGTTCTAATTGGCTGCTGTTCATTATTCCGTTGAATAGGTTTCTCAAAGAAGGAATGAGGTTATAAAATGAAAAAAGACTTTCCGCATTTCTGTGCGAATTGCCGAAATCAGGCTGTCTGCCCTAAAAAAGAAAAACACCTGACAGACGAACGCCGGTATGACATTACCAAATGTAAGGATTGGGAGTGTGCATATATTGACGAATAGAAAAGAAATATGTTATTTAAAAACAAAAACAATGTTGCTTCGATTTGAACAAAGAATTGCGGTAGAACAAACCATGGTTCCGCCTTTCATTATAACTTGAGGTGAAGATAAAAATGAAGACTTTTCGAAATCGGAATCATTTGTTTCATCGATTGAGAAAAGTTAGGACGTTGAAATTGATATTATCAAATCCCGTGTTCAATTTCAACACGGTCTTTACTAATAAGAAATTGAACGTGATGAAAAAATGAAGAAATGTGTCGCCTGTGGATTGAAAAATAACGATAATGCTATTCGCTGTTTCGGATGCGGACATGCTTTTCGCCCTTTCTTACCATCTGATGACATTATAACAGGTTGCTGATATTTCCCGTAAACGTTTATATAGTATGACGGATATAACTAACATATAGATATTAATGGAGGACGACAAAAATGAACATAGTTGTTTGTAGCAAATGTGGATTTGCCATTGGGTGTTGCGTATGCGATAGGAAACAAACACGACAATCAATTGTTCTACCGGCATACAAAGACGACCCGAAACTCCTTGCGCTCCTTAGCGCAAAAGAAATATTAAATGAGTAGGCAGGTGACAAGAGATGAAATTATACCATTATAGTAATAAACCTGACTTGGAATTTATCGACCCGACGTTCGATGGGTCTCACGGTTATACTAAATCGGATACGTTTCATCAATTGTCATATTTTTATTTGACAAATGAATTTCGGGAAAAATTTTTCAATTCTGCTTCATATCGTTATTCAGTCGAGGTTTCTTCAGAAAAAATCTACGATACTTTCACTGACGGTAAAGGATGGTTCATATCGTTTTCAACAAATGATTTGATTACAAAATTAAAAGAGAACGGGTATTCAGGATTGTCATTTGTTCAACCATCAGGTCTTGTCGTTGTAGTTTCATTCTATCCGCAAGAAATAATTGGAAGAGAAAAATTATGTTGAAAATGATATCGTTCAGTTCCATGTTCATTTTCAAGCATGGAATCTGATTAGGAGAAATTGAACATGTTAACAAAAAAACAAATTAAAATGCTGGATGATTTAATGGACGTTTTTCATATAGGAGTAGATTAAAGTGACAGAGGTTCCAATATTTTTCATGCGATGTTGCAAGAAAGTTTTGTTTCAACCAAAAGTAATTATACAAGAAGATAAAGTCGTCCTTGAATTTAAATGTCAATATTGTGGAAAGATAATTACTCTTGAATCACAAAATGGATTGAAAAAAGCATTACAAGAATGTCAAGACCATCAAGATGATAATTTATCCGATAGGGAATTGCATGCTTAAATTATCATTCAATGTCGGTCATTTCGGCAAGACGAAACAATTGTCGATTTATCACGATGAAAATAATGAAATGGATAAAAGAGAAAAAGAGATTCATATTTCACAGAAATCACAAAACAATTTTGATAAGCGTGAAGAGCCGTGCTTTAATCCCGGCAAACAAAACTATGGAGATGCAGACACTATGCCAAAACCATACTCAAAACCAACAGGCAAAAAAACTGATGCAGACCGTAGTTCCGGAAAAAGAACCATCGACAACGAAGTCGATGCGTGGCTCAACCTCGGTGGTAGAGCGTTCTTCGTTAAGATTGAGGGTGTCAGTTATATGACATCCATCGACAGCGTCCGGGACTTGCTTGATGGAAATAAAAAAGGTGTAAAGCTCGGACGAATTGAAGCAGAGTAATTCTGCTCTTCCGACTCACCATAAATAAGCAAAACAGATACCGTCTCTTTCTTACCATTTTTTCTTTTTTTAATAATATGCAGGAATTGATAAAAAATGAATGAAAAACAAAATAAAAAACCGTCACAGATTGTCATCGATTTGGACAAAGCACTTGACGATATCATAAACCAATACATATCTATCATGCAGAGGGTCAAGAAATTATGTCCGAAAGATTTTACTGACAATCAGATTGATTTGGTTTTTGTCAGGTCAGAATCGACTTACACCGCTTTATTGTTAAAATTTTATAAAGACCAAATGCGAAAACAAAAATCAACTTTGAATGAAGAAAATGATGTGAGCATTATATGAGTTACGAATATCATGATTATCAACGCAACACACAAAAATACACAAATCAACTTGATATCAGAGAATCTGTCACTACAAAACGACATGGCTGGAAAAAAATCCGCGATAATTTTATAAATTTTGAACGTTATTATACTGAAGGATGGAGTTATTTGAATCTTGTGAACATGATTCTCACCTGGACTGTCTTAGGCGGATTGGCTCTATCGAATTTCAATCTTTTGTGGTTTATATTTACATTATTCGTTGTTGGCATCATGGTATTCCTGGGATTTCTCTCATATACAAGGTTCGGATTCATTTCACGTTATAATGAATTGAATGCAATGACAGACGGCGGAAGGTTCCAGATTTGGGGAGAGTTGCAAGACGTGAAATCACAAAACATTGCCATACTGGAATTGATGGACGAACTATGCGAGTATAACGCCCATCTCAAAAAGAAGATACGAAAACAGATACGCGAAAAATTAAAAAGTGAAAGATATGAGTAAACATTTAATTTGCCGAAAATGTGGTATTCAATTAACAAAAAGAAATTGGTATAATTCCCATAAAAAAATTAACTCAAAAATTTGTATTTCTTGTGAAATTCAACGATGTTCTGATTATCAAAAAACACCGACAGGAAAAATAGTTAATAAACAAGCACATCAAAAATATGATGCGACTGATAAAGGAAAAATAACAAAATATCTTAATTCAAAACGATATAAGCAAACAAAACACGGTAAAAAAATATTATCTCGGAACAATAAAAAATGGTCGAAACGACATCCTGAAAAAAGACGTTCTCAACATTCCTTAAATTATCTTTTTGATTATGGTGATATTTCTATTGATGATTTTATTTGTGCTATTTGCGGTAAACAACCGATAGAAAAACATCATGAAAATTATGAAGAGCCATTTAGTTTTATTCCTTTGTGTAATTATCATCATAATTTAATAACACATTTCAAAATTATGGGAGAAATTGATTGAAATGACAGAGAAAAATATAAAAAATTACAGCCAAAAATTTGAAACGCATCAACATTATCATTTAAAAAACGGAAAGGAAGTTGTCGGTGTAACAACTGTTCTTTCACAATTGAATAAACCACAATTGCTCATGTGGGCATTTAAATTGGCTGAGAAAGGAATAAAATATTGGGAAATAACAAATCAAGCAAAAAATATCGGTAGTCTAGCTCATTATCTTATCCAATGCAAAATAGAAGGCGAATTTCCTGATAAAAATTATCTTGCCGATTTCACTAAGAACGAGGTCGATGGCGGATATCGCTGTTATCGCATGTTCTGCCAATGGCTTCTTCATAACAAGGTTTCTTTCCAGGATTCCGAATTGCAGCTTGTCTCCGAAGAATATGAATATGGCGGAACGATTGACATCATTGCTTTGTTGAATGGAAAACGGACTCTCATCGACATCAAGACCGGAAAGAACGTTTTTCTCGAAACTAACTACCAACTTTCTGCATATCGTCAACTCTATAACGAAACCCATAAGAATAAAATCCAAAAGGCAATCATCCTGCATCTTCCGCGGGAAGGAAAATCTTCGTATGTTGTCAATGACGCTGATTTGAGGCAACTCGATGAATTATTTGAGGGATTTCTGCTTCTTCTCAGGTTCCGCGAAATCAACAAGAAACTCATGTGTTAAAAATGATATCGCCATGTCCATGTTCATTTTAAACACGGACTTGGCTGGAAAAAATGAACGGAGTGAATAAAATGAAATGGAGCGATAAAGAGACAAAACGGCTGAAAGAACTGCACGCTGAAGGATTGACGGATTGCGGTATCGCAAAGCAGTTGAACCTTGAGTTTGGAAATAATAGGTCATACCGTTCTGTCGAGCATAGGCGAAGATATTTATTGCTCGATGGAAAACCAGTGACATGTAGTAAAACAGAAATCGATGTCCCATTTATTAAAAACAACATCGAATCATTCGCTGATTTCATAAAGAATAATCTCTTCAAAAACCAGAGTGTCCCGTATTCGAGGAGAAAGGGAAAACAGGAAGAAAAAAGCGTTTTATTGATGTCCGATATCCATGCCGGGATGGTCAACAAGATTCTCGACAAGAACAGCGGTGCAGAAATCACCACCTATGACACAAAGATACGGCAGCGCGAAATGATTACGCTCCGCAATGCCATTATAGAAATCAAAACACTTCTTTCGCATTCCTATGACCTCAACCACCTATACATATTCAATCTCGGCGATAATATCACGAATGACAGGATTTTCAACGGACAGGTATTCCATATCGACAAATGCGTCGGTGCCCAGGTCATAGAAATGGCAAGAGACCTTTCTTATTTCATCAATGAGATGAAAAAAGTATATCCGAAGATAACGTTCATCGGTATCGTCGGGAACCACGGCAGGAGCACGAAAGATTCAGATTGCGATGAACCGGTTGAAAATAATTATGAATACCTTCTTTTCAAAATGATTGAAGCTGTCTTTAAGGACGATAAGAACGTCGAGATAATCGTTCCGACGACAAAATTCTTTGTCTATAAAATCCATGACCATAAATACATGTTGACGCATGGTGATTCGATTCGCGGTTTCACGCGAAATTCAATCGAAAGGAGCCTAAAAGACTATCTTATCGCAAATGATTCTGATTTCGACGTCCTGGCGATGGGGCACTTCCACCGCATCGACAAGATTTGCCTGTCAGAGAAAAATACCGCCATCGTTAACGGCAGTTGGATAGAAAAAGACTCATATGGTTATCGCGTCGCCCACCAATACAGCAAACCGCAACAGGTGTTTTTCGGCGTATCGCATCTTTGGGCTATCACATGGGACTTTAGCATTGATTTAATACGAAAAAAGGTGAAGCAATGATAAAGTCGTATATTTTTATAAATACGACAGATTTTAGCATTGATTTAATCAGGAGGAATAAAAAATGAAATCAGACAATCGTTTCTTATTGCTTTTTGGATTCATTATTTCATCGCTGATTGTCATGTTCGGATTATGGAATGTCGATATCGGTGTTTCCGGTATGATGAATGAAAAGTTTTTTCGTGATAATGACATCAATGCAACTTCTACTTGCACAAACGGTTGGTATTCGTTCACTCCGGTCCTGACATATCATGTCGGACTTTATGAGATAATAGGCGGATTGATGTCTATCGTTATAATCTTCTGTTATTATTTTACATATGAAAACGTTAAAAATGAACGTGGAAAAGAAAAGGAGAAGAAAAATCTTGATGAAGTTTAAGGAAAACCATTATTTTATGCTTGACGAAAAAGAACTTGACAGAAAAGAATCAATCACGTTCATAGAATGTTTGGAAGATGAAAAGAAGCGCCATGAGAATGCCCGGAGCCTCTGCCTTGCATTGCTTTCAAAGTCAGACAAACCTGAGATTTTCATGCTGTTCATGTTCTCAAGCTACAAGCGGCATCAACAGGATATAGACATGATTCAGGCAAGTATCGATTACCTTGTTGAGAAGTGGAACTTATGACTACAAAAAGCTATCGCATCATCGCTGTTGTCGGGAATAGGGAAGGATGGCTTTTTGAGGATATAGAAAGGTATTTAGGGGAATACTTATCTAACTATAAGCATGTTGATAAATATAAAAATCTCAACCATGTTTATTTTCAACATGGAGACCAATTAGGAGAAACTAAACATGGAGAATTTATTATCATTTCCGGCGGTGCGCCAGGAGTAGATTTTTATGCTGAAAGGTATTGCTACAAAAATCACATTCCGTTCCAAAAAATACTTCCGATTGAACACCTTTATTGCAACGACAGGTTTTTTGTCAGGAACGATTTTATCGCAAAACTATGCGATGAAATGGTTGTGTTCGACAAGAAACCAGTGCATTCGGGTTCTGCATATACGGCTAATATCGCAAGAAGCCTATTGAAAAACGTCACAGTCATAAAAAATGCCTAAGAAAAAATCACCGTCAAAAAATCAACGGAGGAATCGGACTCTTCCACTGCCCGATAGACTGTTTGAGATTGCAAAACAAAATCCAAGCGGTTTTACTGTCAGAGTGGTGAACGGAAAGATAACTCCGTTCGATTTTTCTAAGAAAGAGCGTTTTATAATCTCTACCACTAACAACATAACAAAAAAACAGGTCCGCAAGAACTTGCGCGGATTCAAGGACGGGATTGTTGGTGGATGGTATCATAAAAAAACAAATACATATTATATCGATAAGAATATTGCTGTAGAATCTGAATCGAAGGCTTTTTCACTTGGCAGAAAATATAAGCAAAAAGCAATATTCGATTATAAGACGAAAAAAGCGGTTGATGTCCCTCATGAGACTAGGCTCATAAAAAAGAAGAAACGAAAAAGATACAAGAAAAGCAGGTCTATAAGAATTGAGCGTATCGATAAACGGATTCAACGATACCGCGTTATGTATAATCCGTATGAACGCGGATATTTTTATGATTCTAAAAGAAAGGTATGGGTTCACGCAAAACGCTTTACGTATTATGCTAGCCGTGGATTCTATCGCATCAATGCGGTCGAACCAGAAATGTTCTTTTCGACATCATTGATTTTTAAAAAGATGTTTAGCGGCAGGTGGTATCCGCTTTCGTATTTCAACCAGTTATTAAATAAAATCCTGAGACCGCATCTGTCAAATAAATCGATGTGGTATGACTGTTACCGTTTTTATGCCTATGAATACAAGCGCGGTTACTTATATTATCGAAACGATAAACTTCATCTCTTAATCCTCGAAGAACATTCGAGGGAAAGAAGTTAATTAAGGCGGAGGTATCCGGTGTCTAAACTTTCACATCTTATCAAGTCAGAATTGTCTTATTCGAAGCGATATGGTTATTGTTATTCAAAACCAGAATTTAAAAATAAATTGAAAATCAATGCTCTTGATACTGAGACAGACAAAGGCAAGCCTTTTTTGTTAGGGTATTATTGCTGGAACGGATTCAAGGGTTACGAGACACCGAAAAACCTCAACGATATTCTCGACATCATGACACAGCGAAAATACGAAGATTGCATAAATGTTTTTTATAATCTGACGTATGATGCCGAAGGAATGCTTAAATTCATTCCGCATTCAGAACTCCTGAAGATTTATTTCAAGCATAATATTGTCATAAAAAAATCTGATTCCGGCAAACTGCTTTTTCTTGACCTGTCTGATTTCGACAGTATGCGGAAAACGATAGAGAACGACATGTCATATTATAGAGTTTCGTATATACCTAAAAAATTTTTGAGGATTAAACAAGGTCATAAATCGTATAACTATTATGATTTATTCCAATATTATAATACTAGTCTAGAAAAAGCTTCCACTAAATATCTCGGTCAACATAAAGGTGATGTCGACAGAGAACATATTTCGCTTGATAGGTTCAATCGTGATAAAAAATACCATTCTGAACTCATAAAATATTGCATCCGCGATTCTGAACTTACGCAGAAACTCGGTGATTTGCTTTTTCAGAATATCTATGAGGTGTATAACTCAAAGAAATTCATATCGTCTGCCAGTATCGCAGAGGATTACATCCTTCATAATGTTAAACTAAACCTACCACGCCTTTCTGACGAAATTGTTAAAGCCTGGTTATCATCATATCACGGAGGAAGGTTCGAGATAATGAAACGCGGAAAAATGAAGGAAGTCCACGAATATGACTTGAGTTCTGCATATGCGTCTGAGATGGCTGACATGCGGATGCTGTCGAAAGAGGCGCAGTGCATAAAAGTATTTAACGAAGATTTCACTTGCGAATACGGTTGTTATAATATCGATATCGACATACCAAAAGATATCTATATCGCTCCGTTGCCGTATTACAGCGAAAAGAAAAACCAGCTTGAGTTCCCGGTCGGAAAGTTCAAGGATTATTGGATTGATAAGGTAGAACTGGAATATCTTGCAAAATTGGGATTCGATTATAAAATCCATTACGGTTACGAGATTTTCGACCCTGATGCCCGGCGCGACCTCCGTGATATCATGCTGTATGCTTACAAGAAAAAAGAATATTACAAAAAACTCGGTGATGACATAAAAGCAAATACCTATAAGACGATTTGCAATGCCAGTTATGGCAAATGCATCCAGACGATACAGGAAAAGACGTTCGAGGAAATCAACGACCCTGAACTCATAAATACGCTTTCTAAAAATGAGATTTTCTTTGTCAATGACAAGATGTATATGGGCGTCGGAGGCAATTCATTCCGCGTCGGCAATATGTTTTCACCATATTACGCTTCATGGATTACTGCGAAGATACGCGTAAAACTATTAAAGACATTGGATGATTTTTACGATACCGGCGTCCATGCGTTTCATACGGACAGTATCATCTCAAGCAAAAAGTTAAAGACTGGAAACGGCATCGGCGAATGGGAATTGAAAAAGACGGGAGACCTCGAACTCTATAAATGCGGATATTACAAGCTCGGCGATAAGACGAGATGCCGCGGCTATACGTATTTCAATCCGCAAAAAAGTAACCAAAAACGGAGGATAGGTCTCGGTTATTCTATCCGCAACAATTTGACCGGTGACTTGAACGTCATCGTCAATAAGGATATAGCTTTCAACCTTTCGGACAGGAAACGAATCTGGTTCAAAATATCAAAATACCTCGAGGACAGCAAGCCGATAGTTATCGAGTAGCAATGTTGATGAATAGAAAATTTTATCTCATTTCATTCAACAACATTTACATCTCTTGGAGAATGAAATAGAAACCCTTATATAACATGAATGACTAATATATTTATGATTAAAAATAACGTATATTTATATGTTAAACATTAAAATCAATGGAGACCAAACAATGGAAAAAATTATAGCAAAATTAGGAAAAAAGATGCTGGGAATGCTAGTTGTTTTTACATTACTAGCGGCGTTTGTCATTATCGTCCCTCAGACAGGGGCAGATTCGCCGTGGTGGGATAACTCTTATACATACCGGCGCTCTATCGCAATCACGCACAACTTTCTGAAATACCAGACTCAAATAACAGTTGTCATGAATAACCAGTCGGGCGGAACGCTATCGTGCAACAACCATTGCCAGAGTGATTTTAGCGATATCCGTTTCATAGGAGGTTCATCAGCCGTATTGCCGTATTGGCGGCAAAATTATACGTCTGGCGTTAGGGCTACGTTTTGGGTGAACAACTCATACAATGATTCAACGATATACGTGTATTACGGAAATCCAATTGCTTCATATATCGGTAATGGAACGCTATGTTTTGATTTCTTTGACGATTTCCTCGGAACTGCGCTGAACGCGACAAAATGGGCGACGACCGGTTCTCCGACAATCACTTTTTCGTCAGGCATCATGACTTTTTCTACAACCACCGCAACGACATATATTTCGAGTTCTGCATACCGCAATTTCGGAAAGGGAACTCAGATTTTCACACTTTGTAAATTCCTTGGTGACGGGACGCGGAGCGAAGGTATCGGATACCGTCTTGAACCTGGAACGCCATATTATTCTCCGCAAACATTATGCATTTATCCGTCTGGCACGACTGCCTCACAGTTCTTTTGGTGCGATGGTGTCGCATATACAAGTGGTTCATCATATACTCATACGACAAAAAATCAAATCGTAAACTTGCGGCGTGGTGTCTCGAGGATTTGGGGAACGTCTAATGATACTGCCGCTGTAAACGTTAACAGTTCTACCTATATTCCGACAGATACATGTGATATACGTATCGGTAAAGTATACGGTGCCGATTCTTCTAAGGTCTATGTTGACTGGATTTTTGTTGCCAAGTTCCGTGATTACACGCAACATCCTCCAGCCTTGTCGACAATCGGTTCACAGGAAAAATACGGGATTTCATCTCCTCCTGCAAATTCGAATCCGTCTCCATCTAACGGAGCGACAAAAATAAACGCTACGACCTCTACTTCTCTCACGATTACTGTTACATCTCCAGGCGGTAATAAGATGAATGCGACATTCAGGACAAACGCATCAGGCACCTGGCAAACGATAGCAGTAAGGCATAACGTCAATAATGGGACGTATGCGAATGCCACGACAGTTTTTACCAAATATTCTCATAAGTATTGGTGGAACGTCTCGACAAATGACGGCAAGGGCAATTGGGATAACGATACTTACACGTTCACCACAAACACAATTAACACAAAGGTAAAAACCATTTCTCCGTATGACCAGACAGGAAATAATCCATTGACAATATTAACGAACGGAAGTTCAGACCTCGACAACATAACACTATATTATAGGTATTCGTCAGATAATTATTCGTTTTCTCCCGGTGGCAATGAATATACATGGCGTGATAGTGCTGTCGGATTGACGTCGATGAGTTATCCTAATACCGGTGTGATTGCTTATGGGACGCATTATAATCACAATAGCTGGTTAGGATATTTCGCTGTATTAAATTCGAATTGCATCAGTATATACAACCTGACAGACGTTTCGAATCCGGTGTTCATTGCTGCCAGGACTGATGGGACATATCTTTCTAATCCGCATGATATCGTAATCGTCGATTATACCCCGAACGAGCGGATTGCATACGTATGCAATTACGGTGCCAACAAATATGTGTCAAGCTGGAACGTTACAAACCCTACATCAATCTCCAGGCTCAATTCCGTGGCAACCGGTGGTGCATGCATGTATCTCAGTGTCGATTACGAAAATATGTTGATGTATATGACGACAAACGATGAGGTCCTGCATTCATACGATATCTCGAATCCGAGCACTTTCAGCGAACTCGACACAATCGGCACAGGCTTAGATTCTCCGTGGTATCCGACCGTTAATGTGAATGACCCTGACTATGTTTATGTTGGAAACCTTGGAGCCACAGGCGGAATACGGATATATGACGTCAGCGACCCGTCGGACATGTCATATGTCGGTGTAGTGAACGCAACCATGACGTGTTACCGCGCTATAATCGAAGGCAACTACATGTATACGTTACAGGATGCACCATCAAATCAATTGATAGCATACGATATCACAAATCCAGCCGCTCCGTCATTCGTATCGGCGACAAACCCGAAAGTCTACGGACATCTTTGGGGAGATACAAAAAACCGCCTTTACCTGCGCTTATATAACGCAACAGCAGACAACGGTGTCATGATAGTCGATGCGACTGACCCATCAAATCCAACGTTGATTACCGAACTCACCCATAACGCCTCGAATTATATGCAAAGGATACACTGGGCGCAAATATTTTACAATAATATCACAGGTAAATACCAAGCTGAATTTATCAATTACCTGAACAGTGTTTTAATCGGTTATGACGTTAATTATGGTGGTGGTTGCGAATGGCGTAAATATTCAACAGACAAATCGTATCCGTGGAGTTTTAGTTTCACATTCCCGAACTCTACAGGTTATTATGAATTTTACAGCATCGGAAGAAAAACTGGCGATGTAAATGAAACAGTTCCACCGTTAAAAGATGCAATGTGCTATTATGATACTCTTCACGTGTTTAGCGGACTGCCGGTTTTCTCGAATCCGTCTCCTGCGAATAATTCAATAAACCAATCGTTATCATTGATTTGGAATGTCACCATTCATACTCCTAACGGAGATTTGTTTGACTGGACAATAGAATGCAATGGGTGGAACGTCTCCAACGACAACTATGATTCGGCAGATGCAGAAACAAACGGCTCAAAAGAAGTTCATCTTGGATATCAACCTGGTTATTCTCTAAAATATTCTACTACCTATACGATATGGGTGAACGCGACAAACGGAACCGCATGGGCAAGGGAAAAATATTATTTCACTACTTTGTCATATTTTTCTAATATGCCTCCGACATTCGGCAACCCATCCCCTGCGAACAATAGTATAGAAATTGCCAGGTATCACGCAACCAACGTCACTGTCTATGATTTGGACGGAAACTCAACGACGGTATGTTTCTGGAGCAGCATCTCGAATAGTCCTTATTCGTGGTCAAAGGTCCAGCAAAATAATACTGTTGCCGCAAATACAACTGTAAGAGATGTCAATTCAAGTTATTCGGGCGGTTGGAATGCACAATACTGGTGGATGGTCACCGCATCTGACGGTCATTCAAATTCATCTGTGATTTACAAGTTTACAACGACATTCAGGTGGTTGAACAGAGCGCCAGGGCTTGGCAGTCCATCTCCTACAAACGGAAGCACCGATGTGATTCTAAATTATCTGATGAACGTGACGGTATATGATTTAGATGGCAATATGACGACAGTATGTTTCTGGAATAACAAGACCGGCGTTTGGCTGAAATACCAGCAGAACGACAGTGTTGTTGCAAACACCACGGTCTACTGCACGAACAACACATGGGCAGATGAATACTCGACAGAATATTGGTGGATGGTATCTGCGAACGACACAATGGTAAACAGCACTGCCGTATACCATTTCACGACTGAAGATGAAGGTATCATCATTCCGCCGGTAACAGATGATTATACATTATATCTGGCGGGCATTGCTGTATTGTTCCTGCTCATCACGTTGCTGTTCCTCGTTGTCCGAAGAAAGCGATAATCGAAAAACGTCAAAAGCTATACCACAAAGTGAAATTCTTGACTAATAAGAAATTGAACGAGGCATGAAAAAAATGACAAAAAAGAAATGGTTTCATCCAAAGCGCGAAACCGGTTGGAAGGAAGAATCGAGTGCTCGAGTAAGGCGTAGAAATGTTTACGAACACACTAAAGACGAAGCAAGCGGACGCTATGGCAGACTGTTACTAGCAGAACAACAGATGTATGCGTTATCACACGTCACGACCGACCCGGGAACGAAGATGAAGGCTGAAAGTGACGCGAAATACTTCAAGCGCAAGCGTGAAAAGATGAGAAAAAAGATTTCCAGGCATATTGCCAGTTCACGTTAAAGATGATATCACCAAATCCGTGTTCATCTTTAACATGAAGTGAATTGGTTAAAAATGAACATAGATAATTATTTATACTATGAAAGACATAGTAATACACGTCCATATTTAAAAAGGTGATTGACTTGACTACTAAAAAATGGAATCAGCCGAAAGGCAAACATATCTCACATATGATGTATTCGATAAAACCGCGTGGATACACTCTTTATGGAAACGGAAATTCGATACGCACATTCAGGACAAAGAAACAGGCTGAAGAGTATGCAAGAATACATGCTCATAAGAATAAGATAGATTTCTACCAAATAGCCGCTGAGAGTTCAGCAGACTGATAAATAAAGACGGATACAAATGACAAACAAGAAATGGCATCAACCAAAAGGAACGCATCGCCAATACGGAATGAAGACACAAACGCACAAAAACGAATTGACTTGTCCATATTGCCATAAAAAACATGGACGTGACGAAGGCAGTTCTGAGATGTCGATGACC
>Ga0315284_10009406_pt1 | contig 13938 bp, 11 predicted proteins | sample YL17G09_16_MG_FD_203696 | JGI IMG/M metagenome (GOLD analysis project Ga0315284, IMG submission 203696) | Sediment microbial communities from Yellowstone Lake, YNP, Wyoming, USA - YL17G09_16 | ecosystem: Environmental > Aquatic > Freshwater > Lake > Sediment | place: USA: Wyoming | collected... | reverse complement strand
AAGCGAAAAAAAACCGAGCATCGGGAACAGCATCGCGACAAAAAATAATATCGCAGTCACCGTTCCCCGGCCCAGTCGTTTGCGCCATAACCACGCGCAGGCAATCGCCAATACGCTTGCGGCAGGCCAGGCATACTGCCGGATTACAGCCGGGTCGATGTGCCATCGTGGATAGCTAAATGTCAGGTTTGCAGGCCAAAAGAGCTTCCACAGGTAGAACCACAACGCCTTGCCTGCTATTAACAGTCTGGCCGCCGGGTTCAATCCGAGATTGACAAGCCCCGTCCCCTGATGATGCTTTTCCCACCACATCACGAAAAGCCCCATCCCAATCCCCATTACGACATAAGGGACGATTTGCAGACAGCGTTTTAGAGTCAGAGGCGTTCGCTTGAGCCACAATATCAAGATAAGCGCCAGGGGCAACGTGCAGGCAGTTGCCTTGCTGAAAAGGGCCAAAGCGTAGAGAAATAATGACCCGGCGTAGAACAAAATCGCCTTGCAGCCCGATTTACTACCGAGCACAAATTCCAGCCAGCACAAAACCGTCAAGAGTGAAAAGAAAAGCATCAGGACGTTTTTTCGCTCGGTTATCCAGGCCACCGATTCGACGTTCACCGGATGCAGCGCAAAGACCGCTGCTGCAAACCACGCCCCTGGTATCGATAATCGCCTGAGAACAAGCCACAGCAACAGTGCGTTGATGATATGAATCATCACGTTTACAACGTGATAACCCATCGGGTTAAATCCCCATAACCGATGCTCAACCCAAAACGTCGTATATGTAAGCGGGAAGTATTGTGAGGTTACAGCCCTTGAAAACCAGATGCGATATAATCCGTCGGGCGCCGTTAACAGCGGATTGTTGGTAACATACCAGTCGTCATCCCAGATAAAGCCGGCTTTCATCGCCGGGATATACGCCACAAGACAGGCGACAATGATAGCCGATGCCCCTATTATCAATGCGGTTGTGCCGGCAATCCGCCTCATATCGGCCATACCATATCACATCCAGTTCGATGCGTCTATAAACTCTGAATTTGAAAGGGTGAGATTTCAGGGCCCCACAGGCAGACCTGGGGGCTAACCAATGTTACAATTTAATCATTGCCTTGATGACACCATCGCGGTAGTCGGCGACGATGTCAAAGGCGTCCTTTGCCTGTTCTAAATTGAATCGGTGCGTTACAAAACTATCGATTTTTGCTTTGCCCTCGGCGACCAGCTCCATCGCAAGTTCGGTTGTGCGGTTCTGCCTGCGGATATTGATAATAGTGATTTCCTTTCTTCTGATTTTGTCAATGGCGAAACTGACACGGTCAAACTCGGGTATGCCGACGAGCATAAGGGTGCCGCCCGGCCTGAGAAGCTCCACGGCCTGGTCAAGCGTTTCCTGCTGACCCGCACACTCGCAGGCGATATCGACGCCGTTAGGTTCACGTTGCAAGATTGCTTTGACAATATCCTCTCTGTCGGGATTGCCGGCCCAGGTTGCGCCGGTCTTTTTTGCGAAGCCAACGCGATCGTCGAGCTTGTCGGTCATATAGACGGTGCCGGCGCCCTGAATTCGGGCGGCGACAAGGCAGCTTAGGCCTATTGGGCCTGAGCCGAGGATTGCGATTTTACTACCTTTGGCAAGATGTGACTGCTTAATGGTGTAAACGCCGATTGTGAAGGGTTCACATAATGCCGCCTGTTCAAGTGTTAACCCCCCTTTTGTTGGCAGGCAGCAATCTTCGGGCATAACGATATATTCGCAGAGGCAGCCGGGACCTTGCCCGGGCGTGCCTAAGAATTTGAGATTGAAGCAGGTGTTTTCGCGGCCCATCTTGCACTGAGGGCAATTATGGCAGGAGATGGCCGGCTCGACGGCGACTTCGTCGCCGGGTTTGACGCGTTTGACTTTTTTGCCGACGGCTTCAACGGTCGCGGAACATTCGTGGCCGACGAGATACGGGTATTGGACGACCTGCGAGCCGATTCTGCCGGTGAGGTAATAATGGACGTCGCTGCCGCAGACGCCGACGACGGCGATTTTCAGCAGGACGTCGTTTTCATTTTTGATGACGGGCTTAGGCACGTCGGTGACTTCCATTTGCCTGATGCCCGTCAGGACAGCCGCCTTCATATCAATCTCCAGCAATAATAAACCTTTCTGCGAAAGATTTTACCACCAAGACACAAAGGCACAAAACCATTTATGATTTATGATTGATGATTTGTGATTTAAGAAAGGCAGAGGGCAATAGTTGACAGCGTGATTGCGTAGGGCCTATATTAGGGGAGTTGATATTTGCGCCCGTAGCTCAACTGGACAGAGTGCCGGGCTTCGAACCCGGAGGTTGCAGGTTCGACTCCTGCCGGGCGCAGTTGTTTTTGCCCTGCCGACGAGCTGGAAAACGTCCGTTATATTCGCTAAAAGCGGCAATACCGTAAAGAATCTTCTGGACATAAGCACCTTTTTCCTGATATAATGGAAGTTGCTTTGGAAGGTAACGCCGTTTTGACATTAAGGGGGTAAATGATGAAAAAGGACAGGCGTTTTCCATATGCACACCTGCTCATATTGGTTCTGTCCGTCTATGTCGGCTCGGCCAAGGCCACCACGATAACCTCAGTCTCGCAGAATAGCACCACAATCGGCAGGTTTGAGAAATTCGAGATGACCTTTACGCTCGACCAGAACTATACCAATCCTTTTGACCCCTGCATTATTGATATTATGGTTACTTTCGTCAAGCCGGACGGCAATAATGCGCGTATCCCCGCTTTTTATTATAAGGAATACGACGAGGACTCCTCCGGCAATTTCGTCAACGGCAGGAACCCCTGCTGGAAAGCCCGTATTTCTCCCGCTCAGCTTGGCATATATGATATAAATCAGATTAAGATTATCGACTCAGGCGGCACTGCAACAACCGACCCCAATATTTCTTTTACCTGTGTCGAACGCGGCAAAAAGGGCCTTATCAGGGTGGACAGCCGAGACCCCTGTTATTTGCGTTACGACAATAATGAAACCTACGTTCCCATCGGCCACAACGTCGGCTGGTTGAGTGGTAACGGAACCAGCATGTGGAAGAGTTTCTTCGCAAAAATGGGCAACGCCGGTGAAAACTGGGTCCGTATCTGGATGTGCGGCTTCTACCAGGGAACTATTCTCGAATGGACCAGCGCCTGGGGTAGTTACTGGGAAGGTGTAGGCAAACTCAGTATGCCATTGGCATGGAAACTTGACAGGATGGTGGAAAGCTGCGAACAAAACGATGTTGGAATACAACTGGCTTTACAGCACCACGGCCAATACAGTTCCACGGTTAATTCCAACTGGGCCGACAATCCGTATAATATCGCTAATCCCTCGCAAGGTGGCTTCCTCAGCGACCCCGCCCAGTTCTTCACAGATCCCTGCGCCATTAGATTGACCAAAAATAATTATCGCTACATCGTCGCCCGATGGGGCTATTCGCCGGCAATCTTCGCATGGGAGCTTTTCAACGAAGTGCAGTTCACCGACGGCTGGTCTGACAGCCAGTCGAGCGTTGTCAACTGGCATAATACAATGGCGTCTTACATTCGCAGCATCGACCCGTTCAAACATCCAGTAACCACCAGCAGTCACGGCAGCGGTTTTGAGAATATCTGGAACCTGCCGGATATTAACATAGTCGAGGTGCATTACTACGGAAACGATACTATTAAAACTTTCGAACAAACCGCTATGGGCCTGGCAGGTTTCAAAAAGCCGGTGATTATGGGAGAGTTTGGCCTGGGAACCATCGCGGGCGTCAGCCCGCCGGAGCCCAACACACCGGCTCTGCCGGAACCATACAAGACCCAGGTAATCCAGGGACTTGAGCTGCACAACGGCATCTGGAGCAGTTTCCTCGCCAAAAGCAGCGGACATCTGTGGTGGTGGGATAATTACATCGACCCCTGTAATCTTTACGGCGTATTCACGCCGCTTGCGGTTTATGCAGCAAATGAGAACCTGGCGGATTACAATTTAGCCAAGGCACAGCGGGCCGCATCCGGGGGGGAGGCGTATTTTGGCAACCCGGTCCTTTCCAACTGGGATGCGGTGACTACTCAATTTGATTTTTATCTGTCGATTGATTATTTCCCGGGGATGGAGAATCTTTCCCAGTGGCTTCAGGGTTCGTGGCATTCGGATCTCAAGTCCGACCCCAATTTTCATTTGAATATGCCGACGGCGGGTAATCTGAAAATCCACGTTCAGGAGGCGTCCCCGCACTATGCCACTCAAAGTTTGCGTGTGCGTGTTAACGGTGTCTCAGTTTTTTCATCGAGCTATCCCGGCGGTTCAACTAATTTCATAATCACGGTCCCGCTTTCAGCAGGAACGCAGGCGGTAAAGATAGAAAATACCGGTTACGACTGGTTCCATATAAGCAGCTATGAGTTTGCTCCCAATAACGTTTCTCCTCTGGATTCCATCGGGCTTTCGAGCAATAAGCGGGCTTACATCTGGATTTACGACGTCAACAGCCAGATTGGCAAAACCAATAACGGCACCTTCCATAATGAACCTGTTATCGTCAAGGGCCTCGATAACGGCTCTTACTTTGTTGAAGTTTACGCGACGCGGAGCACCGGGGGCGTTATCGCCTCGGGCACGGCAGATTCTAATTCCGGGCAGTTGACATATACGCTGCCTGATTTCAGCAAGGATATTGCCGTAAAAGTCAGGCCATACTGCATTGTCGGCCTGGATGACCTTGCCGCCTTTTGTGCCCAGTGGTTACAGTCGGGTCTTGGTCTGAAGGCAGACCTTGACGGCAGCGGCAGCGTGAATTTTGCTGATTTCGACGTTTTGGCAGGTTACTGGTCAGGTCAGTGTCCCGCCGGCTGGCCTTTCTAAAGCTCGGAATTCATCGTCAATAACACGCACAAGTGTTTTTGACGCCACCAGGCGGTTTCAGCCAAAGGGGAATGCCTCCAGATACGCTAAGTCGAGGCAAATAAATGCCGATAACTTCTCAGTCGGCGAGGATTAATGGGCATTTTACAAAAATGGAGCAATACAAATAAGAACCAATCGTCTTATACCGTAGTAAGATATTAAACCATTGGGGACTGTTATGAAAAAGCTGTTTTTACTGATTGTTGTTATAGGGATAGGGATTGCCCTTGCTGTCTGGTATTTCCATAAGAGCAACGGCCAAAAAAGCTCTTTCCGCACCGTTCAGGTAACACGCGGCGACCTCGTGGCGACTATCAGTGCAACCGGAACAGTCGAGCCGGAAGAGCTGGTGGACGTAGGGGCGCAGGTTGCGGGTCAGGTTATGGCCTTTGGCAAAGATGAAGATGGAAATGAAGTAGATTATGGTTCACCGGTAGCAGAGGGCACGATACTGGCGAAAATTGACGACACGACTTACACCTCAGATGTCGCCTTGGCCACCGCACAGCTTGAACAGGCAAAAGCAGGAGTGGAAAACGCCCAGGCCAATCTTTTGCAACTGAAAGCAAAGCTCGACCAGGCCCAGTTGGACTGGGACAGGGCACAAAAACTCGGCCCTTCAGAAGCGCTGGCCAAGAGCAGTTATGATTCGTACAAATCCGCTTATGAAATCGCCAAGGCCAATGTGGCGGTCGGCGAGGCCTCGATTTTACAGGCGAAGGCGGCAGTTGCGCAAACTGAAGCTACTCTTCAAAAGGTAAAACGTAATTTTACATACTGCACAATAAAGTCGCCGGTCAAAGGCGTCATAATAGACCGCAGGGTGAACATAGGACAAACGGTCGTATCCAGCTTGAATGCGCCGAGTTTGTTCCTGATTGCCAAAGACCTCAGGCGAATGCAGGTGTGGGTGGCCGTAAACGAGGCCGACATCGGCAATATTTACCCCGGACAACCGGTAACCTTCACGGTCGGAGCTTATCCCGGCCAGACATTCAAGGGTGAGGTCGGCAAGGTTCGACTTAACGCAACTATGACGCAGAACGTGGTCACTTACACCGTTGAGGTTGTTACGGACAACTCCAGCGGTAAATTGCTTCCTTACCTGACCGCAAACGTTAATTTTGAGACTAATCGCAGAGATGACGTCCTGCAGGTCGTAAACGCCGCTTTGAGATGGCAGCCCAAGACGGAACAGGTAGCACCGGAGTTTCGTTCTGTATCGGAAGATAGTCCCGGCAATCAGGGCAGAAACCCCTCAAAAAAGCACCAACAGGACCCGAATGCCCCGGAAGCATCAAACCCGCCGGCAGGCGAGGTCTCGCAGAAGGCGAATTACAGACGCGCTTTGTTGTGGGTCGAACAGAATGGTTTCGCACAGTCCATCAAGGTTCGTGCGGGTATTAGCGATGGAATCATGACCGAAGTGCAGGCGGACGACCTTAAAGAAGGCGTCGAAGTCATCGTTGGAGAACAGAAACAGGGAGCCGGCAATACAGGAACGGTCAACCCGTTCACCCCGCAGTTCCCAAGGGGCGGCAGGCCGCCGGGACGCGGCTAATCGTTTCCCGAATGTCGCAACGTCGAACAACAGCAGAAACTATGGAATTAATCGAGCTAAAAGACATACATAAAACCTATTATATGGGGGACATCGAGGCCCCGGTCCTCAAGGGCATTACGCTATCCATCAAAAAGGGAGAGTTTGTTGCGCTTATGGGCGCCAGCGGCTCGGGTAAAAGCACGCTGATGAACATCTTAGGGTGCCTTGACCATGCCACTTCAGGTGAATATTGGCTCGAAGGTCAGGAGATATCGCGGTTGTCCGCCGACGAACGAGCGTCGCTTCGGAACCATAAACTCGGTTTTGTATTTCAGAATTTTAATCTGCTTCCGCGGACAACCTCGCTGGAAAACGTCATAATGCCGTTGTCTTACACAAGAGAGGTCCTTTCCGACCACGACGCCCAGCACAGGGGCGTTGAACTGCTGAATCGAATTGGGCTTGGCGACCGGCTCCATTACGAACCATCAAAATTATCCGGTGGCCAGCAACAGCGGGTGGCAATCGCAAGGGCCCTGATTAACAATCCCTCGGTCGTTTTTGCCGACGAGCCGACGGGCAATCTCGACTCGGCAACCAGCGAAGAAATCCTCAAAATGCTTCAGAAGCTCAACAGCGAGGAAGGCATCACCATTATCGTTGTGACTCACGACCCCAATGTTGCCCGACATACTCAATGACAGATTCGCATCCACGATGGTCTAATCGTAGACGGCCAATCCACCGCGTCAGACAAGACCCCGCGAGGTTCACAATGAGACTATTTCGTATAATTCGGATACTACGCACAGCGTTGCGAGCAATCCGCAGAAACCCGATGCGGACGACGCTGACAATGTTGGGCATAATCATCGGTGTAGGGGCCGTGATTGCGATGATGGAAATCGGCAGCGGCTCCTCAAATGCCATTAGAAATACTATCGCCAGAATGGGCGCAAACACTCTTATTGTGCTGCCGGGTGCCGCAACAAGCAGCGGTATCGGCTTCGGCGCGGGCTCCATCCTTACGCTTACACCGCAGGACTGTGACGCAATTCTTCGCGAATGCCCGGCTGTCCGCAGCGCCGCTCCCCTTGTTCGAGCACGCGGCCAGGTAATCTACCAGGACCGCAACTGGGTCCCTATGAATATCTATGGCACAACCGCGGATTACCTCAAAGTTCGGGAATGGACCGATTTGGCAGAGGGTGAGGTTTTTACCGACAAAGAAGTCCGCAGTGCGACAAAGGTTTGCCTTATAGGCCAGACTATCGTCAGGGAGGTTTTCCAGGGCAGTTCACCGATAGGAAAAGAAATGCGGGTTCTGAACATATCGTTCAAGGTCGTCGGAGTGCTCAGCAGCAAAGGCGCCAATATGATGGGGATGGACCAGGACGATATTGTCCTGGCTCCCTGGACCACTATCAAGTTTCGGGTTGGAAGTTCATCATCAACACAAACAACGTCTTCCAGTTCAACCTCGACGGCAAGTTCCCCCAGCCAGTTATATCCTAATTCGCAGACCTCTTTATATCCGGTGCCTTCTGCCACACAGGCAATGGATAACCCGCAGCCGGTGCGATTTACCAACGTGGACCAGATTTTGGCCGCCGCGCAATCCACCGCTGATATACCGCCGGCGATAACCCAGATAACCGATTTGCTGCGGGAACGTCATCGCATTCACAAAGGCGACGCCGATGATTTCAACATTCGCAATATGACGGAGATGACAAACGCACTGTCTTCGACAACGACGCTGATGACCAAGCTTTTGCTCGCTGTTGCACTTATTTCTTTGATTGTCGGCGGCGTGGGGATAATGAATATAATGTTAGTGTCGGTAACGGAACGGACGCGGGAAATCGGCCTGCGAATGGCGATCGGGGCCAGGGCAAGAGATATCCTGCGCCAGTTCCTCATAGAAGCCGTGGTCCTGTGTCTTGCCGGCGGGATTTTAGGCATTATCCTGGGCTGCGGCGGCTCCTGGCTGGTAACCTACTTTCTGCGCTGGCCCACGGAAACATCGGTTGCCGCCATCGTGGCTTCGGTCATTGTCTCAGCCAGTGTAGGAATAATTTTTGGTTACTATCCGGCCTGGAAGGCCTCTCGTCTGGACCCAATTGAGGCGTTGAGATACGAATGAAAAAGACAGAAGACAGAAAACAGAAGACGGATGACGGAAAACGGAGGACGGATGACAGAATTCTATTCTATGTCTTCTGTCTTCTGGCCTCCGTCCTCTGTCCTCTTTTTTTGGCGGGATGCACCGTAGGCCCCAACTATCAGCCGCCAGAAACCAATGTTCCGGCCGGATGGACGGAACAGGGGGGGGCGAAAACCGCTGCGTCACCCGACACGATACTGCTCCAGTGGTGGACGGAATTTAACGACGCTAATCTGACCTCGTTAATCGAACGGGCGATGAAGTCGAACCTGGACCTCAGGCAGGCCGAGCAAAAAATACGACAGGCCAGGGCCGAGGGCGGCGCAGTCGGGGCGGGATTCTGGCCCACGGCCGACGCCACCGGCGGTTTTAGTCGCAGCCGCTCCGGCGGTTCTTCAGCAGCAATGAGCAACTTGTTTAGGACGGGTTTGGATGCATCGTGGGAGCTGGATATCTTTGGCGGGACAAGACGCAGCATCGAGGCGGCCGAAGCCGATATTCGGGCGTCCGTCGAAGACAGGCGGGACGTTCTCGTGACTTTGGCGTCGGAAGTGGCGATAAATTACGTTCGGCTTCGCGGATATCAGCAGGAAATTCTTATCGCTCAAAGCAATCTTAAAGCACAGCAGCAAAGCGCTGAGGTGGTCCGCAAGCGATTCGAAGGCGGCTTCGTCAGCGCGCTGGATATGGCAAATGCCGACGCCCAGGTCGCAACGACGCTGTCACAAATTCCGGTGCTCGATACCTCGGCACGGCAGACAATTTACAATATCAGCGTGCTGCTCGGCCAGGAACCGGCGTCTTTGCTGGAGGAGTTATCGCCTGCGTCATCAATACCGATAACACCGCCTGAAGTGCCGACGGGTCTTCCGTCGGAAATGCTTCGCCGGCGTCCGGATATCCGACGAGCCGAGGCCCAAATCCACGCCGCCACCGCCCGCATAGGCGTAGCCGCTGCCGACTTGTTTCCAAAGTTTAATTTAGCCGGCTCGCTTTCCGTCAGCGCCGACAGGGTCAAATCAATGAAATGGGACAGCCGGTCCTGGTCTTTGGGGCCATCCGTCGACTGGCAGATATTCAATGCCGGCAGTGTCAGCTATAATATCGAAGCCCGCAAGGCACTCCAGGAACAGGCGGTGCTTACTTACAAAAAGGCCGTCCTTACGGCGATTCAGGACGTCGAAAATGCCCTGGTAGCATATGCCAACGAGCGGGAGCATCATAAGGCGATTAGTGATGCTGTAACCGCAAATCGAAAGGCCGTGGAAATTGCCACTAAACTCTATGTTGAGGGGCAGACAGAGTTCATAAGCGTCCTTGATGCACAACGCTCTCTGTATAGTTCCGAAGATACCTTAGTGCAAAGCACGCGTAACCTGTCCACGGACTTAATAGCCCTCTATAAAGCCCTCGGAGGGGGCTGGGACACCCGCTCGCAGGACTAACGCCCTTGTTTTAACCGCTTATGTTCTCAACTACGTTCGGGCGTGTGTTTTATTTGTGCGAGTCCCATAATACAAAGGATGAAGTAATCCCGGCAATTCGGCTGCCGAGTTTTAGTGAAACCCCTTGCCAAAATTGACGAAAGATAATTATAAGGGGTTTGGAAATTCAAGGCGGCGTAAGCATACTATACATAGAGAAGCGTCAGTATTTGTCAGCAGTTTCACAACTCGTCTCGGCCCAGCGCTGGGCCGGGGGCCGTAGTCGGAAAGGAGCTATAAGATGGGGATTCAGGACTTGGTGGAAAATGTAGTTCTCGTAGATGCACCCGCGGAGCCGAGCTTGAACGATGAATTGAAGAACGTCACCGACGTGGTTCGGGAGAGAGGCGATTGCGATGTCGTGATTGATTTTTCCCACGTCGATATCGTTACCTCATCGAGCTTGTCGAAACTGCTGAAGCTGCGCAAGCTGTTGTCGGATTGCGAGCACCACTTAGTGCTGTGCAGCGTTGCGACGGCGACGAGGGGCATTTTTTCGGTAACGGCCCTGGACGCGGTATTCACGATGGTCGATGACCAGTCCGCGGCACTGGAATCCCTGGCAAAACAGCCGGCGAACCAGCAACTCTGATGTGAACGACGGAATAGGGAAAAAAACACTTCAAAACCAGGCAAGTTATCCTTCAGGAAATTCCCCCTGCCTACCACTAAGCGTTTTTTCATATTGAAGCCATAGCGTGAAAGGTTTATACTCACCTTTATGACATCAGGGAAAAAACGCAGTAAAGTGGCAAAGAACATCTCCCGGCGGACAGATGAAATCCAGGCGGCAATTGATTACGGGGTCGATATTTCGCTGCTTATCGCGAATAGCAAAAAGAGCTACGCCGAACGTATCAGGCGGCACCAAATAGCACTTAGCACTGTGGAAAAACTGCGGGCAGCGAGACGCAGATGAGCAGCAATTTTTTCAACCTGTTGGAACGGCTTGGAACCGCCGGCGTTGACTTTGTAGTAGTCGGCGGCTTTGCAGGCGTTGCGCATGGATGTACCTATGTGACACAGGACATAGATATTTGCTGTGACTTTTCTCCCGCTAACCTGCTTCGCCTCAGCCAATCGCTGGCCGAACTGCACCCGGTTCACCGAATGACACCAAACCGGAAAAGGCTCGAGCTGACCGAGAAGAACTTTAAGCAGTTCAAAAATCTGTATCTCGATACGGACATCGGCCAACTGGATTGTGTGAGCATTATTGACGGGCTTGGCGATTACAAGAAAGTCAAACAGGCAAGCGAGGTTATCGATGTTGAGGGTGTTCAATTGCGGGTATTGGGCATCGATGCCCTGATAAAGGCAAAAAAGGCAATGAACCGGCCTCGCGACAAAGAGGCCATCGTGCAACTCGAGGCGATAAAGCGGCTCAAAAACCCGAAAACCGACCCGTGTTAAACGAGCTTATTCGTCCAGCAGGTCGGTTAGTCGTTTACAGATCCCTTTTTTAATATCAGGCAGCACAGGAGGCCAAGAAATCGAGTTTGACCTTCCCTGAACATCGTGGGGCGGGCCAGGGCCTCGAAATTTTCCCGGCTGTAAAACGGCTCCTCAAAACTGTGCAGCCAGAACAGCGTGGCCTTCCACCTGCCGAATTCCCGCCTGGTTTGCTCCATAATCGGGGCCGGCGTATCGCTGACAAGGTCGTAAATAAGAGCGTGCCCCCCTTCTTTGAGCACTCGATAGACCTCATTCAGCCCGACGGTCGGCTCCTTCCAGTGATGAATCGACGCAGTGCTGACAACTATATCGAATGAGCAATCGGGAAAGGGGACGTGGTCGGCGTTACCCTCCTTAATTTTGATGACGCCGGTCGTCGCGACGTTCTGTCCGGCTTTAATCACCATCGCGGGCGAAGAGTCAATGCCCACCAGCCGCATTCCAGGACACCGCTGATGAATTTTCAAAAGCAGCCACGCAGGCCCCGTGCCGATGTCCAGCAAAGCCCCCTGCCGACAATAACCCAATATATCCTCAGTCACTAATTCATAATGCCTTTGAAATATCGCCGACGTGCTAATCGCGTTATAAAGCACCGACCCCGGCCAGGGGATTCCCTCGGGGTGCACTAATTTTAGCAGCCGGCGCAGGGGTGATAGTTTAGCCGTCATAAGATTGGTTTATCCCAGGACAGTTTGAATTATCAATCTTTCACGACCACATAAATGTAGTAAGTATCGGAATCCGCCATCTCTCCGCCGCCCTTATCCTTGTTGTCACACTCCGAAGCATATTTATCGTGTGTTTGAAAGTGGTCAATGAGATATGCTTCCAGCTCATCGACCTCTGCTTTCAGGGTGGATTTGTGGATGGCTTCGATTCTGTCGTATGCGTCTTTGTATTCGCTTTTGAATCTGTCGGACAGATTTTGCCCCGTCTTGCCGATTTTGAAGTGGGAACAGTTGGCTGCGATAGCATGGATTTTCTGGACTGCATCTACCGCGCTTCTTATGTAATGCGATTCTTCAGCCATAATTACCTCCCGGCTTATTGATTAGATGGTTTCATATAAAAACCCCTGGCCCGGTTGTTGTCCGTATAACGCCCCGCCGCTGCGGAGGATATTGTGGTCGGGATTATCACCAAAAGCAAGGGGGAAAGTAAAAAGTGAAAAGGAAAAAGTAAAAAGGCAAAAGGACCTACAGGGTAGCGGATGAGGGTTTTCACTTATCAGCCAGCCAACTGGGGCCGAAGGTAACGTCAACTTTCAGCGGGATATCGAGCTTGATTGCATTGGTCATTTCGTAAGAAATCCATTTTGCGTGCTCGTCGGCCTCGGCGGTCGGCAGTTCAAAGACAAGCTCATCGTGCACCTGTAGAATCATCTTTACCGGCAGGTTTTCCGCTTCGATTTTTCGCTGGATATTGACCATAGCGACCTTAATCAAATCCGCAGCGGAACCCTGAATGACGGTATTCACGGCTAATCGGCGGGCCTGCGCACGTTTGCCGGGGTTGGAGCTGTCTAAGTTGAAAATCCTGCGCCGGCGGTGCAGAACCGTCTCGACGAAGCCCGTCTTTTTTGCCTGCTCGACGACATCGTCCATAAAGTCACGAATGGAGCTGTACCTGGCGAAATAATCGTCGATGAACTTTTTAGCTTCCTGCGGGGTCAGCCCCGTTCCGTGCGCAAGGCCGAGGGCCCCCTGCCCGTAAATGATGCCGAAGTTGACCGCCTTGCAGCGGGAGCGCATCTCAGGCGTAACTTTTTCGATTGGGCAGTTGAAAATCTGCGAGGCGACGAAGCGATGAATGTCCATATCGGCGGCGAAGGCCTCGCGCATCGCCCTATCTTTGGAAAAACAGGCGAGCAGGCGAAGCTCTATTTGCGAGTAATCGGCGCTGAGGATGCAATCGGTCTTGTTTTTGGGGACAAACGCGGAGCGAATTTTCGCGCCCAAAGGCGTGCGAATAGGAATATTTTGCAAATTGGGGTCGCTTGAGCTTAATCGGCCCGTTGCGGTTATCGTCTGGTTGAACGACGCGTGAACCCTGCCGGTTCGACGGTTTACAAGGTAGCCGAGTTTGTCAACGTATGTGTTTTTCAGCTTGCTCAGCGTGCGGTATTCAAGGATGAGGTTTATGATGGGGTGCTCCTCGGCAAGCTCCTCCAGGACAGCGGCGTCGGTGCTCAGGCCGGTCTTGCCCGACCGGACGGATTTCAATCCGAGCCGCTCAAACAGCACCCCGGCAAGCTGCTTGGGCGAGTCGATATTGAACGGCACGCCTGCCGTCTGGTAAATCTCGTCAACAAGGCGGTTAATCGAAGCGGTTATGTCCTCCGACATATCCGCAAGAA
>Ga0315284_10009405_pt1 | contig 13938 bp, 10 predicted proteins | sample YL17G09_16_MG_FD_203696 | JGI IMG/M metagenome (GOLD analysis project Ga0315284, IMG submission 203696) | Sediment microbial communities from Yellowstone Lake, YNP, Wyoming, USA - YL17G09_16 | ecosystem: Environmental > Aquatic > Freshwater > Lake > Sediment | place: USA: Wyoming | collected... | reverse complement strand
CGAATTGCTGACGCAACTCTTTGTTTCTGTTTTGAGAGCGTTCTCAACTCTCGGGTGATTACGCAGCGCATTTCTCTTTTGCTGCTGGGACACCAGTTTGCCAGGTCATGGTGCTTAGCAAGGTTCCACACGGGCTCATCCGGGTTGAGCTCTGGAGCGTACGAAGGAAAACGCCTCGTCATAAATGCTGATTTGTTCTTCTCCAGAAACCCAGTCACCCTCTTGCTTCTATGAATGGAAATGCCATCCCACAAAATCAGCAGCTTTTTGCCCTTCATTTCTCTCTTGAGCTTTCCAAGAAACCGGACGATATCGACGCCTTCCAAGTTATGGCCGTGTACGCTAAAGAACAACTCTCCGTCAACCTTTACTGCCGAAATAATTGAAAGCTTATCGCGACTGCTCTGCTTCACATGCAGCTGTGGTCTTGACCCTTTTGGAGCCCACGTGCGCTTCACGTTCGGATGACTTTGAACACAGCTCTCATCCATAAACATGAGATCCGCATTCTCTTCATGGGCAAGCGTTTGTATTTCAGGCCACTTATTGTTGACCCACCACTCTATGTACATTTCGTCTCTTTCAAGAGCCCTTAGAAGCGGGACTTGGGCGGAAAAGCCCAGGCTCTTTAGCACTCTCCACACGTGTGTGATGTTGTATCCTACGCCGAACTCTTTTTTGATGACTTCACAGACGCGTTTAAGGGTCCAGAGCTCGGTTGGGTAGCCATAGGCGAGTGCTCCGTTTTTGAGTATGTGTTTGAGGGTTGTGTGTTGAGTGCTATTGAGCTTTACTGGTCTACCGACGCGTTTTTTGTCGTGCCATGAGGCGTGTCTTTCTTTGAGTTGCTTGGTCCATCTGTTCGTCGTCATCCAGGATACGCCTAGTTGCTTGGCGACCCCTGTTTTTGTTTTGCCTTGTCTGAGCAGTTTGTAACCGCGTTTTCTTGTCTGCTCGCGGAGAGTAACTGAAGAGTCTGCCTTAATGCTTCTTGTCTTCCTTGTTCTGCTTCTCTTGGCTGTCATGAAAGCCATATTCAGCGGAAGTAGTATATAAGATTAACATTACTTATCCAAAGAGCTATAGAAGGTTGTTGCCACAGTGAAATTTTGATCTTGAACGGTGGCGCCTAGACTTCAGGCAATAGAGGTTACCGCATATAGACAGGTTTACCGTCAACAATCGTCGTTTTCACTGTAATATTTCTAGTCATGATTGGGGTTGCAAAACGCAGACTGTCTGAGAGAATTGTGAAGTCTGCAGTCTTGCCAACCTCAATGGAACCTCTATTGTCTTCATCGAAAGACGCGTAGGCCGCGTTGGATGTGTAAGTCCTGAGAGCCCCGTTGACAGTCAGTCGCTCTTGCGGAGCATTCTTTCTGTTAGCTGCCCAAATGCCCAAAATCGGGTTAATGCTCTCAACTGGACAGTCTGAACCCGAAACAACAACCAGACCCTTCCTCAATAGTGTTTTGAAGGGATAGGTCCAACGGACGCGTTTCTTTCCAACACGGTCGATGATCCAGAAGTCAGAGGCGACAAAATGTGGCTGAACTGAAGCCACCACGCCCAAGCGTTTCATCCATTTGATGAGTCTTGGATTGAGAACGGAACAGTGCTCAATTCTGTGCCTGTGATCAGGCCTTGCAGAAGATTTCAACGCTTTTTCATAAGCCTTCAGCACAGCTTCCGTCGCCCGGTCGCCAATTGCATGTATAGCCAGTTGAAAGCCGGCTTTGTGCACTTTCAAGACAAGGCCGTCAAGAGTCCTCTGCGAATAGAGAAGCATACCTCGAGTTTCTGGCTTATCAGCGTAAGGCTTGTTCAAAGCCGCAGTGTGAGCGCCAAGCGAACCGTCAGCCAAGATCTTCACAAACCCCATTTTCACCATGCCCCCTCCAACATCTTTGAGCAACGAAGAATGCTCAAGCTCATCCAGAAGACGAACGGAAACACCCAAGTAAACCCGCAGAGGCAGTTTGCCCTCAGAATCGAGCTTGCGTAATAAACGAATCTCGTCTACGGATTCCACCATCCAATGAACACCCGTGAGTCCGGCTTCCACAGCTTTCTTGCTTGCCAATATGCAAGCTTCTTCCAGTTGAGCCAACCTTGGCTTTGGAATCGCTTCTGAGACTACGCCCAAAGCGTTCTCCCGAACGATGCCGCTAGGCTCACCAGTTTTGCAGTCCAGATCCACTTTTCCGCCATCGACAACGGTTTCTTTGGTTATGCCAGCCAATTGCAGAGCCTTGCTGTTTGCAACACCAATGTGTCCGCACACGCGTTCCAGCATTACTGGCCTCTCTGCGATTACCTCGTCCAAGTCCCAGCGGGTAGGCATGCGTTTCTCAGCAAGCAGTTCCTGATCCCATCGTCCTCCCTCAATCCAGCTTTTGCCAGGATTTTCCAGAGAGTATTGCCGCAATTTCTCCTGCATCTCTTTCACGGAACCTACGCCATGCAGGTCTACAGACTGAAGGAAAAAGCCAAAACCTGTCATGTGAACGTGACAATCTACAAGTCCAGGGACTACCGTTCCGTTTCTTGCATCCAATACTTTCGTCTTCGGACCTACAAACCTGCGAATTTCCTTGTTTGAACCGACAGCAATTATCTTCTTACCACGTACTGCAACCGCTCGAGCAATTGACCTCTGAGGGTCAAGCGTGACTACGCGGGCGTTAACGAGTGTCAGCGAAGCTTCTAGTGGGGTGTTAGTAACAGATGGGGTATTATAAATGAGTGGAGAAGGTGTATTGCTCACTTTCTTGTCGTCTCTAGTTGTCTGAGTTTGGCGACTTTTCTTAGGATTTCATTTGCGTTTGCCGTCCACACGAAGGGGTGTGGGTTCTTTTGGTATTCTGCGACGAACTCGTTTATGGCTTTGATGAGCGCCCTGACGTTTGGGAAGCTGTTTCGTGTTATCTGCTTCTTCGAAAGAATGCTAAACCAGGCTTCCACCATGTTTAGCCAAGACGCGTCAGTAGGTGTAAAGTGAAGTTTAAAACGCGGATGCCTAAGTAGCCATCTTTGCACGGTGGCGTGAGTATGCGTGCCATAATTGTCCAAAACCATATGTACATCCAGCTCCTCTGGAACGTTCGCGTTTACGGTACGTAGGAAGATGAGAAACTCCTGATGCCCGTGTCTTTTGTGCAGTTGGGTCACCACGGTGCCGTCGAGATTGTTTAATGCTGTGAAGAGGTCTAGGGTGCCGTTGCGTTTGTACTCCCATGAACGCGAAGCAAGCATGCCTTCTCGAAGAGGAAGAATAGTTTGGCTTCTGTCTAACGCTTGGATGCCTGACTTCTCATCCATGCATATTACCACGGCTTTGTCAGGAGGATTCATGTACAAGCCGACTACGTCCCTGACTTTCTCGTTGAACTCTGGAACGCTGCTCAGCTTAAAGCCGCGTTCCCTGTGCGGTTTGAGCCTGTGGCTTTTCCATATCTGTTGGATGGTGTAGTTGCTCACGCCCATTTCTTTTGCTAGCGTTCGCGTGCTCCAGTGCGTTGAGCCATGAGGTTTGGTGTGCAGGGTTCTATCTATGATTTCGTCAATCTTGCCTAAGGAGAGCCTGGGTTTCCTGCCTGGTCTGGGCGCATCCTTTTGTACGCCATCTATGCCGTGTAATGCGAAGCGGTTTCTCCAACAAGCAACGACTTTAGGACGCACATGCAACTTTTTTGCAATCTCCTTATTCTGCATGCCCTCTGCGGCCATGAGGATGATCTTGGAGCGAATAACAAGCCTGTTGGGCGTGGAGCGTCCCCTTGAATAGGCAAGAAGCCGATTTTTCTCTTCACCATCAAGAGTTATTGCAACGGCAACGCGCATACTAACCCTCATTATCGAGGTTAGCTTATCATAATACACCTATATAATAATACTCCTTATTTAGCTAACAGACCACTAGCATGCTTAGCAACTACTGAGTTGACTGAATAAAAGGATCAGAATAGAAGGCTAGACCCAATTCTGCCCTGGCTTTCTCTGAAGAACAACCCGCTTCTCGTAGTTCCGCCTATTTCTGACCCGCGGATTCGGACTCTTCCGCGGAGTAGCCTGAATCTTAGGCGTCTGAGACCTGACTTTCCCCGCTTTAGAAAGCGAACCGTGAGTAGGCATATCAACACCACTTACACATCCAAACAATGTACAGTAACTCTTAAACCTTTTCAACCACAATTCATGTGGTGAGGGTCGTCGAGCATTTCTGTTCGATCACTCCGTACAATCTTCCACATGTCCCTTTGTGATTCAGCAATCGAGTTTTGTGACAATAGGGCATTAGCAAACTCGGTGTACCAAGACTTTCAAAATTGGTCCTCAAAGCCGCCGACGCGCTAATCTAATGATAACACATCACTAAATCCTAAGAAAGACTTTTCTTGGTAAGAGTCAATCTAGAGAGTGGATGTCTTCAAAGCAGAGGTAGCCAAGCTAGGCCAAAGGCGCAGAGTCGCCGCAAGGCGACGCGGACGCTTCAGGAGCCTGTCGCGCAGGCGTTCGTGGGTTCGAATCCCACCCTCTGCACCACATCTATTTCAGAGAAGCGACAGCAAGCAGAACAAGAAACCATCAACGAATAGGAATTTCCACTTCGCATATTTACTCAAAAGCCTAATTAGCTTACGTGGACAGAATGAGAGAGCTTCCTAAGCCCATCGTTGTAGTTAGCAAGTGCATCGAGTTTGAGAGCGTCAGATGGAATTCTCAGATCATTTCCAGTGATTTCGTTAGAAAACTAGGGCACTGTGTCACTTTCATTCCCGTCTGCCCAGAAGTCGAGATAGGTCTGCATGTTCCTCGAGATCCTCTGAGAGTGGTATCATCCGACAGAAAGTTGAAACTTGTTCAACCTAACACACGGCTAGATGTGACGAACAGGATGCTCAAGTTCGCGGACTCCTTTCTGAATTCCCTGTCAGAAGTTGATGGCTTCATACTAAAAAGCAGTTCACCTAGCTGCGCCTTGAAGGACGCCAAGATCTATCCAGACCGTCAAGAACCCGCATCAACAGCAAGAGGCCCAGGATTTTTCGGAAAGAGAGTCTCAAAGAAGTATCCACATTTGGCAATAGAAGACGAACGGCGCCTCGCTAGCCGTCAGATTGCAGAGCACTTCCTCAGAAAAATTTTTGCGTCGGCAAGATCCAGACATGTCAGAGCCTGCAAGTTGCAGAAACGACGAATCAAACTCAAGCCCGCAAAACCGTCTCAACACTATTCTGGGCCAAGAGGGAGACCTGAAGGAAAATTGCGGTGAGAACATGTCTGACGCGGTCATTTTTGATTGGGATGGCACCATCGCCGACACCAGACAGGCTGTCGTCACATCATTTCAGGAGACACTCAGAAGCATAGGTGTCCAAGTCGAAGATGCCTTCATTGAGAAAAGAATAGGGATAGGCGCAATAAACACCTTCAAGGAAGCCCTAACCGTCGCAGAAAAGCCATTCGACCAAAGAACCCTTGAGAAACTCGTAGAACAGAAGATCGCTGCGCAAGTCAACCTCGCTGACACATTGACTCTCTTTGACGGCGCCATCGAGCTCCTAGACTCTTTGCGAAACAGAGTGCTTGTCGGATTGGCTAGCATGAACAACCTGAAAGTCATCCTCAATCTTCTGAAAAAGATGAATTTGACGAAGTACTTTCGAGTAGTCATCACTGCTGATGAAGTCGAACGTCCAAAACCCTGCCCAGACATCTTTCTGGAATCCGCAAGGAGACTTCGGTGCCTGCCAGAAAGATGCGTCGTGATAGAGGATTCTGTTTTCGGTGCAGAAGCTGCCAAAAGAGCCGGAATGAAATGCATTGCCGTTCCAACAGGAGCATACACGCGGAGACAGCTGGAGAAGATGAAACCTGACCTGGTGGTTAACTCTCTGAAAGAGAAGCAGAGAATTCTGGACTTCATCCTACGAAGCTAGTTTCAACGAGGAAAACTACAAGAATGCAAGTTATTGTTTCATTAAACTTATACTGCCCGGAACCATAATGATGTGTCTCGGTGGAAGCACATGGAAGTGAGAACCCCCAGAGAATTCTTTGAGAAAACCATGCCGACCAGGTTTAACCCGAACAAAGCAAAGGACGTTGAAGCCACGGTGCAGATGACTGTCACAGGACCGAACGGCGGCTATTGGACAATCACGATAAAAAACCAGAAAATGACGGTTAAGGAGGAAACTCATCCTTCGCCGACTGTAGCAATAAGAATCTCTGACAGCGACTTCATCGATCTTGTGAACGGAAAACTGAGCGGCATACAAGCCTTGATGACTGGAAAGCTGGAGTTCAAGGGAAGTTTTGGAGCTGGAATGAAACTGCTGGAAACTGGACTGATATGAAAACTTGATGATACAAAAAGAGGAGGAAGCTTAGAGTTTTCTGCGTTCTATCCTGGCGAATATTGTCTTTGTGACGTAGACTATTGTTGCTGCGGCCCATAAACCAACGAAGCTTTGAATGACCAAAGGAGAAGCAAGGCCAAATGCAGTCCAGAAAACGAATACTGCTATCGGTAAAGGCACCACGATCGCTATGACGCTTAGAAGTTGTATGAATAGCTGGTTCTGAATCATTCGTTTGTTGCGACGAACCCAAGCCTCTGCTTCTACGAGCTTCGTCATGGTCTTTGCCCTACCTAGGCGTCTGCCCTGAAGCCGCCCCAACTGTAAAGAAGCATAGCTATGGCTATACTCAAGATCGCCGGCGACAATTGCACTAATCGTAGCTTCCAAGCCACGTTCATTTCTTTATCCTCCCGATGTCCTGCTGGAAAGGTCTTGGAACAACGCACAAGTGCCAATCCAACTAGTCCAGTCTGTTTGGGCACCAAAGTAAAAACACTTATGAAACCAGAATCAGAATTCAAAATCAACATTGGCCGCAAACTCAACGCCACGGAACTTGCATAGTGACCCATCTGACCCAGAGAAGAAAAAGATTCAAGGAAATCTTTGAGTTAGAATCGTCGGGACGCCCTGTCGGCAAGCAGCCATGACCCATCACACACTGCAACGTTCAAACCGCTCAGGCCTTCTCGGCAAACTCCGAATCTTATACCATGCTTCTTGGCCAACACCGCGATGGAAGTCAATAGCTGAAAGCGTATGCCCTCAGGCAGGTAGAAACTCCCGCCCATCTTTCGGCCCTGTTCAAAATAGAGTGGTAACAACTTCTCGGCAAGTGCTGGCAACGCTCGACTAAGCCTCCTCCAATTGTCGGTTTTGACTTTGTAAGTCGAGCTTGTAATATGTTTGACCCCCATAGAAGCAAGGGATTCAACAAGCCTTTCTTGCTCATCATTGAAGAAAGGAATCAAGGGGTCAATGCGCACAGACGTTGGTACGCCCTTGGCAAGCAGAGTCTCAACCGCTTTCAAACGGGCAGCAGGCAGAGGCGCTTGAGGCTCTATTAGCTTGGCAGCTTCATCATCATCCGTGGTTATCGTTACCGAAACCATTGATGGAAAACTGGTCAGCAAGTCAACATCTCTGACCACAAGCGGAGACTTCGTGATTATTTGAACACGGCACTCGGCTCTGGCTAAAACCTTAAGGCAATCTCGCGTCAGTCCAGTCTCACCTTCCAAGCTCGGATATGGGTCTGACGAGTTAGACAACGAGACAGTCTCGCCCCTAAGGCATACAGCTTCTCTTTCAAGTCTACGAAGCAGGTCTTTCTTGACCCTGCACTTTGAGAATTCTGGAACATAGCTTGACGCATAACAGTAGAGACACGCGTGGTTGCAACCCGTGTACGGGTTCAAAGTCAACTTTGGAGGACATGTGCAAAGCCGAGAGCACCACGGGTCAAACGGTGAGATCAAAGTCACAGTATTCACTATTACTAGCGTGAACCTCAAGTTACAAAAACTATTCGCAAATGAACCAGGCCAAAAACGCAAAAACTTCAAAAACCAATTGGTGGACACCATGCATAGGCCTTTGTTCCAAGCACTTCAAGTTTCCGAGTATATCGTTCAGACACTACCTATAGTCCGACACCTTAGGCGGTTGGAGACCGCGGGCTGAGCTGGTCGGTCGAAACCTTCCAGCCTACACCCCGGTTCCATCAAACCCATCTTTTATGGGAGCCTTCGTCCCATAGGTTCGAGCCGTTACCAGCTCAACCATTTATGGGAACGGCTGCCTATTTTCAGGAGAGACTTCGGGCTTAGATGCTTTCAGCCCTTATTCCCAATGGCGTGGCTGCCCGGCATTTGCCCTGTCGGACAACCGGTTAACTAGAGGCCACAGCGTCCCGTTCCTCTCGTACTGGGGACCCTTTCCCCTCAGGCAGCCAGCACTCCCAGCAGATAAAGTCCGACCTGTCTCACGACGGTCTAAACCCAGCTCACGTTCCCTTTTAATAGGCGAGCAGCCTCACCCTTGGCCCCTTATGCAGGGCCAGGATAGGAAGAGCCGACATCGAGGTACCAAGCCGCGGGGTCGATAGGGACTCTCGCCCGCGACGAGCCTGTTATCCCTAGGGTAATTTTTCTGACACATCCAGCACCCACCAAGGGAGACATGGATGATCGCTAAGCCCGGCTTTCGCCTCTGGATCCCTTACTTTGGAGGATCCAGTCAGGCCGGCTTTTGCCTTTGCACTCTACGACGGGTTTCTGTCCCGTCTGAGCCGACCTTAGGGCGCCCTTGATATCTTTTCAAGGGCGTGCCGCCCCAGCCGAACTGCCCACCTACCGTTGTTCCGGCGCCGAAGCGCCGGTTAGAAACACGGTCACAGAAGGACGGTGTTCCATTGTCGCCTCCCCCAGCTCCCTGAGAAACCGGGATCGACAGCTTCCGTCTACGCTCTGCATCCGCAAACGTATTCCAGCGGCAGGCTGCAGTAAAACTCCACAGGGACTTCTTTTCCCGCTGGGAGTTCGTGGACTGTTCGTCCACGTTATGTGGTTTCACCGGGTACTACGCGGGGACAGCGGGGCCCTCGTTGATCCATTCATGCACGTCGGAACTTACCCGACAAGGCATTTGGCTACCTTGAGAGAGTCAGAGTTACTCCCGGCGTTTGCAGGCCCTTAGCCCAGTTGAACCTGGATTTCAGGTACCTGTACTGGCCAGGATTCAGAAACCGTTCACACGCTTTCGCGCTTGCGGTTTCCTGTGTTTTTATTAAACAGTCGGGACCCCCATGTCACTGCGACCTGCCATTCCAGCCAAAGGCAAAAACAGCAGGCACCCCTTATACCAAAGGTACGGGGCTAGATTGCCGAGTTCCCTCGCAATAGTGTATACCCGATACGCCTTAGGTTCCTCGCCTAGGGACACCTGTGTCGGTTCTAGGTACGGACACGAAGAATCCTTCTCAACGCCCTTTTCACTGGCTCCAAAAATCGGCTGAACCGCCCTAAAACGGGCAGCTATTCCTGATTTCAACTGGTTCTCGCCATTACGGCACTCCCCAGACTTATACAGTTAAACAAGGCGACAACCTTGCTCAGCGTATCTCGAAGCATCAGACATCGAGCTTGCGTCGCCGCATGTATCTTCGTGGTTCCGGAATCTTAACCGGATTCCCTTTCGACATGGTCGGTTAGGCCATATCTTAGGACCGACTTACCCCCGGCTGACGATCGTTGCCGGGGAACCCTGGCCCCTTCGGCGGAGGGGATTCTCACCCCTCTTTGCTGTTACTACCGCCGGGATCTGCAATCCTGATCGGTCCACTGGACCTCACGGCCCAGCTTCTGTCCAGTCAGGACGCCTTCCTACCAACGCAATCGAAATTGTGTTCTGAGGTATCGGTGGCTGGCTTAGCCCCGTCCATTTTCGGGGCCGTGAGCCTCGGCGGGTGAGCTGTTACGCTTTCTTTGAAGGGTGGCTGCTTCTGAGCCTACCTCCCCGCTGTCTAAGGCTGACGACGCCCTTTAGTTTGACATTTGGCCAGCACTTGGGGACCTTAACCTCAGTCTGGGTTGTCCCCCTCTCGGTCCAGGAGCTTACCCCCTGTAACCCGTTTCCCGTTGTCTACGACGCTGGCAGATTCGGAGTTTGAAAAAGAAATGGAGCCTTTCGGCTCCTTACTTCCTAATCAGTGCTCTACCCCACCAGCCATCTCGTCCGGGACTGGGCTGCGACCCATTTTGGATGGAACTAGATATCACCAGGCTAGATTGGTCTTTAGCCCCTAACCCCAGGTCTGAGGAACGAATTGCACGTCAGCACCCCTGCGAGCCTCCACTAGGCTTTCGCCTAGCTTCGCCCTGCCCAGGGCTAGATCGCCTGGTTTCTAGTCTCAAGTCTGTGACTCCGGGCCCTTTCAGACTCCGCACCTCGCCACCACAAGGATGGTTGCGTGCATGTTGGTTTCCCTGCGCCTACGGGTTTCTTGCCCTTAGGCTTGCCACAAACATGAACTCCCCGGCCCGTGTTTATAGACGGAACGTGCAACCCTGGTCCCCCTCCCTTGTACACCCGTCTCACGGCGGTTTCCTTTGGGAGGGATCTACCCTTCCGGGCTGCACACGTCTCTAACCATCTGGTTTCAGGCACTTTGCACCCCCCTCTCGGGGTACTTTTCATCTTTCCGTCACCGTACTAGTGCGCTATCGGTCTTGAGGTGTATTTAGTCTTGGAAGTTGGTGACTTCCGAATTCCCGCACCCAAACCAGGGTACGGTACTCCGGGACTCCAGCTCATCTCCTTCCAACTTACGCTTACGGGGCTTTCACCCTCTATGGCAGGCCTTTCCAGGCCACTTCAACTTCGTTGATGAGGAGGAAGCCGGGCCCTTAACACTACATTTCCCGCAGGTTTCCCTTTGGGATTCAGTTTGGACTGCTCCCTTTTCGCTCGCTGCTAATAAGGGAATCCCGTTTTGGTTTCTTTTCCTCCCCCTACTAAGATGCTTCAATTCGGGGGGTTCCCGCTCCCATAAGGGAGCACCATGATTCCGAAGAATCACAGTAGGAAGTCCCATTGAGGTATCCCCGGTTCTAAGGCTGCATGCGCTTACCCGGGGCCTTTCGCGGCTTGCCGCGCCCTTCATCAGCACTCAAGCCGAGCCATTCTCCAGACGGCGTAGCATGTCGGACCTTACGGCAGTATCTGTTTAACGTCTCGGTGAAACTTAAATAAGTGCAGGTTTACACAGACCTATGCATGGTGTCATCGTGAGCAAGTGCGTTGTCGCTCATTTTCACCCTTCACTCCAAATCAAGACTGATAGGGAGTTGCATCTCTTTCATGGCTTCAACTAAGTAGCCAAGCTATTTCAGAAGCGATTCTCGCAGATATAAGGGTTACGTCCTGAAAAACTAGGCTTCTCATTCCATAACATTCCGTGCTAACGTTTCTATTTTCGATGCTGTGAAGCCATAGATGCTGCCTCGGTAGCTCAGTCGGTAGAGCAACAGTCTTGTAATATCAGCCAAGCATACATGGGTTGAATACCGTATAAGTTGTTTTTACAGAATAGGTATTCACATCCATAGGATTGTATGCAGTTTGACAATTCCCTAAAATCATTGTGAAAATCATAAGCTTAGAAGAGTTTCAAAAAAGAGAAAAGAAAGTTATGGTGGTGGATAGACATAGTGTGCCATTACTTCTGCTTCACTCAGTGCACTATTGTAAGATCAGGACGTTGTCAATTAAACCATTGAAGTATGCTTGGAAGGGATTAAGGTCACTACCCATTCCCAAGTTTAGGTCTTGATTGGTGAAACTTCCAGACGTACTTCTGTTTCCGATTTCTATTCCATTCACGTAACTTTTGAAACTGAACCGTTCCAAGTCGCAGTCAAATAGTACCACTTGTTGATTTCAAAGGAGAACGGTACAAAGAGCAAAATATCATCATTAATCACTCCGAAGTTGTAAGATCCTTGTATCAACTGTAACACTATCCCCCTATCAGGCTCCGTTCCGTCATACCATCTTGAAAGGATTATTGCAGAATCTGGAGAAGCTTTGGGATAAACCTAAACAGTAACACTAACACTATCTACGATGTCTAGACTTGAACTTTGAGGAACTTCAACATAATCATCCTTTCCATCAAGCGCGCGCTAGGGAGAGCCATGACAAAGGCGATATGTATCAAGTGTGGAAAAGAAGGATACTTGATCACTAAACAGAGTGTTTCTAAAGGAACAACATATTTTTACTGGTATGTCAAACACACTGCTAACAAGAAAATCAAGGGATGCTACATTGGGAAGACTCTGCCAGAAGAGTATCAGAAGCTCATATCAGAAAAAATTAATACACAAGTTGGTACACAAAACACTATGAAACCAAATAACCTTAAATCAAGCCCTGTTAATCAAAACAAGAATGGAAAGATGTATGCCTCGATAGCTCAGTCGGTAGAGCGACAGCCTTGTAAGCTGTAGGTCGCGGGTTCAATTCCCGCCCGAGGCTCCACTCGACCTTTTCAGGAAGAACCTTGACTACAGTGATACAACAACCATTTGATAGTACGCTTGAAGTGCCCCAAAAAAACGAAATCATAAGGTCTTCCGCAACAGAGTGCGCGTTCCTGTTTAAGTCTCAATTTAAAACGAGCAAGCCCGCAACCCAGTCATCACCAATCTCAGTTTCATTAAAAAGTCATCGTTAAATACGATACCGACAGAAACAGATTAGACTACCTTCATAGAATAGGTCGCAAATAACTATGGAACGCGAGTTCATCGTCTATTCGCGAAAAGGTCAGACTGATTCAAACTTCGTAGACCTGCGGGAAGCGGGTAGACTGGACGTGCTGCATGAATGCATTGTAGCCAGTCTCTTTCTTTCCCATGGTTTACGGAGAGACGTCACTTTCCACGCTTCGCTTGGCGGTCCTCCACGCCCCCCTCTGCACGTTAAGATCGAGGGTGAAACACTCTATGATGTACGGACAGATCAGCAAACGTGGAAAGAAGTGTTCAGGAAAATCCTTTCAGGAAAACCCCATCCGGGCATCACTGTCGACAAGACCAGTTTCGAAGCTTTTGTCAAAGCCAAAGCAAACGAAGCCTCAATCTACGTTTTGGAAGAAGACGGAAAAGACATCAACAAAGCCAGCTTGGACAAAAACAGTGTCTTCGTACTAGGCGACCACATAGGGTTGCCCAAGACCGTGGAAAACTTCACCTTGAGGTACGGTGAAAAGCTAAGCCTTGGAAGACAACCGTACCTAGCAGCGTCATGCATAACAATCATAAACTACCTGCTGGACAGACAGAAAAAAAGAGTGAGACTTCAATAAGTATTCAGAATTAACAACCCTTTAAAACTCATATTCAGTTCTCTTTGCAAGGTTGAGCCGGACATGAGCGAACGGAAAAAGAAGCAGGATTCAGAAAACACTGTCGAAGTCGAAAGCGAAGAAAACGAGTTTGTGTTAGAACCTACAGAAATCGAAGTCGGCGCGGGATATACCCTGGCAGTTCAGTATGATGAAAACCAAAGACCAACGGTGACCGTCAAAACTTACGGACAGGTCGACCTTACTCAAATAAAAAGGGAAATCCTGAAAATATTTCCTGACGCTCAGATAAAGCGTACAAGCCAGACGAAGTCTGTGAAAATAGTCAAAACAAACAGGGGAAAAACCAAGAAGTAGCAGTCAATGGTCATCGCCCAGAATTCGGGTCTACGAAGCGAGATCAAAACCAAACCGACATCTCCCAAATATAGATTTTCTCTCAAGACCTCCAAGCCCAAACATCCAACTTGCACTTGTTCGGTACATCGGAGAAGTCCCCGTCCAAGACGCAGAAGGCTAAGCAGATGCATCACGAACAGTTTTTAAGTTCCTTTTCCTTTCTAGTGGAAAAACGAACTCGACTCAAGCGTGAATACAAAGTTGACAATAGAAGACCCTGCCGAAAAGAAAAGAGAATCAGAACTCAAAGTCCTTTATGCACGTTCAGTCGTCAACCAACTAGGCCTCGGCATGGTCAAC
>Ga0315284_10009404_pt1 | contig 13939 bp, 8 predicted proteins | sample YL17G09_16_MG_FD_203696 | JGI IMG/M metagenome (GOLD analysis project Ga0315284, IMG submission 203696) | Sediment microbial communities from Yellowstone Lake, YNP, Wyoming, USA - YL17G09_16 | ecosystem: Environmental > Aquatic > Freshwater > Lake > Sediment | place: USA: Wyoming | collected... | reverse complement strand
TATTACCTGTTATTGTGTTAAACACCTGATAAGTTCTCTTATCATAATCCAACTTAACCTTATAATAGAAATATGTTAAACTATCAAAATTATGTTCTCCTTGTAGTGTTGATTGCGGTACCGTCATCATTTTGGTAAATTGTCCCGTTATCGCATTATAGAACTTCGCAGACATATAAAAGGTATCAATATCCAAAAAAGTTCTTTTCTTTAACCAATAAAGGAAGAACCCTTCTGTGTCTCCAATATAATCCAAAACAAAATCAGGATATTTGATTGTCACAGGTGTTCTTTGTAATATCGCATCTTTTTTTAATCCTTGTTGAGTTGGTATGATAATCGTGATATAATTTTTTTGTCTCTTATCGTCCGTTGTATCATATAAATCCAACTTGAAGAAAGAATTAGAAAAATTGTTTTCGTAATAGAATATGTTACCAGTTGTAAAACCCTCACTTCTATAATCCAATCTCCAATTCTCAGAATTGGTTAACGTACCGCCCGAATAAAAATAGAATTGATATTTTATTGCAGTCTCATTTGTTCTACCTGAAAACGGCTCATTCGCAAATCTACTAACTTCAAAATCTCTACCCACACCAATTACTTCCGTAATAACTTCTTTCTCATATAAATCCACACTTTGGTCCAAACCTAAATAATCCCACTCTAACTGAATCGGAATATTCACTTGTTTCGCAGTAAAACCATCTTTCCTAATAAAAAATTTATTCGCATCCATCTATCAATGGTTTAATTGGATAATTAATTCCAAGTAAGTTAGAATTAAAGTTTATTCCCTCAGGTATTAATCTAAACACCGTTTCAGTAAATGGGTATTGAGCACTGTTGAAAAATGGATAGTCAACCCCTCTCTCAAGATTGTCTTTGAATCCAAAAGTATACAAATCTCTCCATCTGAATTGTTGGTCAGATTTTGAGAAATAAGAAAACGATGGGACTTGGTCTATAAATTGAATATCTCCCGTTTCAATATAATCCGAAAACACTCTTAGAGTCATTTTATTATGTGGGGCATAATAAAATCCAGGCGAATTTTGGTCAGTCGTTGTTGTTGTTTGGAAAACATTTTGATTGTATTTTATCTTTTGGTAATAAGGCGACACAACTCTTTCCATCTGTTCATAATCATTCCACTCACAAAAATCACCATCCATAATATCATCTTTTTTCAAATCTAAGTTGAAATAAAATGTGTAAGTTTTTCCATTATCACTTCTTGTATAAGAAGATACTGGTATGGTTGTGTTAGATAGGTTATTCGTACTACTCCAATAGCTATTCACTTTTTGAGTTAGATTAAATTTCCATCCTTGTTTTAAACCAATATTATTAAATGGTGCGTTAAAATATCCTGAATATCCTTTATTAATCACAGTTAAAAATAATTCACTAATTGGTCTTTTTTGATTGTCCAATAAAGTTGTGAAATCCAAATCATAGTTTACGGTAACGTTATAAGCGTTGCTACTTGTTAGTTGAGATATTCTTGTAACTTGGTTTGGTGTTATTGAACTGTACTCGAGTTTCTTTATCTCACTAAACACATTCTTTTCGAACGCAGCTTTAGTCATAACAACATCATCTAAATTTGTTAAAATTTTGTGTTTTCTTATGTAGTATTTTGACCTTGTTTCTTCAATATTTTCAGGATTTGTAACTCTTTTAAAAGTACCAACCACTTCGTTTTGAAACGTTTTACCTGTATATCCAATATCATAAACATTAAAGATATACTCAGAACTATCTAATTTATTATTACCTAATGAATACACCTGAAATAAATTTGTGTTGTTATAGAAAAATGATAATTCAACATATTCACCAGATGTAAGTCCATGTGGTGCAATACATTGGAAAGATATTAATGGGTTCCCGTCAGTTTGACTATTATTAATAATAAAAGGAATTCCTGTTGATGCTGTCCAAGTTAAATTGGCATTATTTAAATTAAAATATAAACTTTTATCATAATCATTCTCATACCCATAACTTAAGTAATAAGTCCAATTGTATGTGTAAGCACTTTTTGCCTTGTAATCCAAATGTTGGTCGGTTATATTAGGTCTGATAAAATCAAATTCATAGTATTGAGGTAACCCTTTCCATGTTCCACTTGACATTGAAACTTCGGGCTGTGTGTAATATAAATTATATTGAAATGGAGTATAGTTTGTTGTTCCTGTGTAAGTGTTTGCATACAAATATGTCAACTTGAATGTTGGTCTGAATATCAAACAGGCTTGTCTTTCATCATCATAAACTTGAGCCAAACTAATTGTCGAACTTCTGTCATACTCAATCATTAATTGACTTTGTTGTTCCAAAGAAATAGGAATTTCTTGGTCAACAGAAGGTGCTGATTGATAACTTAATCTACTTGGTATAATTTTATAGTTACTCAATGATAGAATATTTTGTTTTAAATTTATCTAACGCCGATTCACCTTTAACAGTACCAAAATAAAAATGGAATGGTGCACCAACAATGAACTTGTCACTTGTTGCTCCCACTGTAGAATAAACTCCACTTGAGTCAACACTGAAAATATAACCTCTCGCATATAAATCATTAACACTTGATGTTGATGGTCTAAAATAATTTGGTTGAGTTAAACTTGTTCTATCTAAACTTTGGAATCTTTTATTTTGTACAATATCCCCAGGACCTGTCGCCCATGTATTACCTTGACCACCAAAAATTGTTGTGGTGTTAGCCAATTTCCACTGATAGAATGGAGTTACTTGTGATTTAATACCATATGGGTAAGGGTAATAATTCGCATTATCGTTAGTTCTGAAATCAATTCTTCCCGGTGTCAAATAATCTTTAAATTGAATATCGTTTGTTGTTGATGAGAACCAAACACACATTACAGGGTCTAAAGGAGTACCTAATATGTTTACGGGGTCAACTGTTGAACCTTGAACTGTTTCGTAATACTCAGGTGAAAATTTAATAACTCCCTCTTCAGAATTAATTGAGAGAAGTTGCGCTAAATCGCCGTCAATTCTTTTATCAGCTCTACTAAATAATTGGTTTAAAGAATTATCTCCAACCACAATAATCTGTCTTAAAAATCCCTCGTCTGTGATTCTTGAAATAACAAATAAGTTAACCAAATCAGATGTATCACCATAACTAGTTGAATCTAAATTAGGCATCACGTATCCTTTTGTTTCAGGATTAAAAGTTATTTCTTGATAGAAATAATCTTTCATACCCAAATTCATGATTGTTGTTGGAAAAAGTAAATTTCTTGTATTAACCGATGTTGCCGGTGACGTTATTCCAACAAATTTAGCGGTACTTGTATTATAAGGGCTACTTCTATAGTAAAAATTATTTGTTTCAGACTCAAAGTATGTCAAGTCACTACAGTAAAGAGAATATGCTTGGTTCTTATTGTTATATCTTGTATCAACTTGTATTGGGAACATGTATAAACTACCACTAACCCAGTTATTCATGAATGATTGGGACAACACCCCTCGGCATAATCCATAAAAAAACCTAAATCTAAAACTCCACTCTGAGTATGTTTCAAAATCATCCTTAATTGTTCCTAAATTGGCAGGATTTTTCATAAATACATAGCAACCATTTTCGACAGGGTCTACCTGAGTACATTGTTGATTTACTTGAAAGTTTGTTCCTAATCCTTCATAGCATCCTAACCCAACCATACTTTCGCAGTTAAAACTTTCAAGAACATTTGTTACACCAGGTAAGTCACCTAATTCAGGCGTAACTTGAGATGCTCCAAAAGTATTACTTGAAGTAGTAATATCTTCACTTTCAGTATTAATCAAATAGAATGTAAAGAAATTATTCTGTTGTAATATTGCTGGATTTGTTGAAAAACTACCTCCGTCAAGCATATCTGAAGTTGGTAATCTATCTGTTCTAACAATATTATTAACGTTATTATTAACTAAAAGTGATGGGCCGCTACTATTAAGTGTTGAAAATAAACTTGGTGTATAATAGTAATACCCCATTTGTGAAGTGAATGCAATTATATTTCCATAATCAGTACATTGCATAAAAGATAATCCTGAGACATCTTCACTATTATCATATTTTGCGGAATTTGCACCAACAGCATAAAAACCGTTTGAGCTCTTACTAATAACCGCAGAATTTGATATTTGTTCTTGTGTTATTATTGTAAAAGATGAAGATTGTGCACCATAGTAAGCTAAATTAGTTGTATTAAATCCTGTAAATAAACCGCCAGGTACATTACTACCTGAAATTCCAGGTTTGAAGAAATATGACTGATAATACATGTCATTAGTATTATACGGTTGAATTGTCGTTGATGAGTTATTTAACGCTTGTATAGGTATGTTAACTCTAGTATCCGCCGTTACAATAAAGTTAGGGTCATCAATATTACTACCAAATAATCTACCCAAACTATAAACATTTTTATACGTCGGTGAGTACGGGTCAACTCCTCTTTGTAATATTAAAATATATTGATTTTCTATATCCTCAAAAGTATCAAAGATTGTTACCGATTTAACCGCATCCTGAATAAACGCAGAGCTAATGAATCGTTTAAAGATACTAAAAGTTATTGGAGTTGTTAAAACATTTGGAAAAGATTGCAGATTACTATCATTCCAAATTTTTGCCGCATTTGCAATTGTAATTGCGGTTACGACTTGAAAATATTCAATGTCTGCAGGAAATTTATAATTTCTATTTTCTGAACCATAAGGTAAATTATATGAAATAGGCTGTGAGTTAGTGTATTGTGATGTTGCATATGTAACATTAATTGTTGTTGCTCCGCTACCATTGTAAGTTTCCCCACTAATACCCGTTTCAATTCCAGTTGCGGTTTCCGCACTATAGGTCCAGTTAATATCTGTTGAACCTGTAATAGAAACACTACTTAATAAATCACCAGGATTATATTGTTGATTAGATAATACAGTAATTGTATTATCCATATGAAATTTATTTATGTTTGAATCACCAGCAAAAGTAACTTTAACCGAATTTATTCCTGTAAAATAATTAGCCCTTTGATTAAACAAATTAATTCTTTCACCCATAGGTAAAGATTTTGATGCAGCGAATTGAGGTTTACCATCACTAAAAGTTAATGGTTCAGACCATGGAATCTTGTATCTTGATGGGTCTGATATAGAAGCGGTAGCGGCAAATCCTGCAACAGCTTGAGATGATATTGTTGATAGATAATAGATGTCTTCGGGGGTGGTTGTGGAATAATATTTTTCAAATCCTGTTTGATATGATGACGGAGAAGAAAAATAACTTAAAGTTCCGTTCGGTATTGGGCTATTTCCTGAAGAAGTTTGTGGTCTGTTTTGAGCATCTTGTTTACAATCGCACGCCTGACATTCAGGATAAGTTATCATTGGTAATCTAAAAGTATAATTTCTTTCATCACACTTCAAATTAATTAATTTTCTAATCCAACCAAATGGTCTTATGCAAAAAGCAAAACAAATTTCAAGTGATGTTAATCTACAAAGAAATTTAATTAGGTTTAAATAAAGCCATAACACTATGTGCATCGCAAAAAGAATTGCAAGAGCCAATGGCGTTATTAACGTCATTAATATTGAAAATATAAAAAATAATAAATCAAAATTTCTAAACCCGTCATTTACGGGAAACTTATTTACTGTACTCTCACAATCACTACTATCGATTTCCTTAATTCCAATAAATCTGCCTTTAGCGCCTTTTTTATACTCATCAATTAATCCCGATACAGTGTAAACCTTATTAAAGTTAAATTCATAAAATGTGTCTTCACAATCTATAACTTCATTTAATCTATTTGTTTTTTGAGTTCCCGCAAAACCATTTGTATATCCACTCCAAGCCAATCCAAAATAATAAGAACTTTTTGTTTGTCTGACATCCGGTCCATACTCTTTAACATTTGGGACCAAATAATTAGGTCTTCTCGTTTGAGTTGTTAATGCTGCTGGTTGTTGCCATTTAATTTTAAATCTGTACTTAGCTTTAGTTGGAATACCAATTGTTGGGTCGTTGGATATAACCTTCTCCCCCAATTGGTTTGTTACTAAATAATCCAAGTTCATTGGTAACTCGGTCAACCATACTCCACTTCCATCAATAACATTACCTGCTTGTTCTAGTTGGTATAATTCTAAAATAGGATTACCATCAGAATCTTGTTGTATTGTTTGTCTTATTGCCAATATTTGGCCAGGTCCTGAAGATAATGAACAGAGATTGCCCATGTCATCTCTTGGTTTACAATTTCTTCTAACTCTATAAGCATCCGAAGTAGAATACACAGAGCCCATAAATGTTGATGTTGGTTGAATATCAATATTGGCATCGTCTCTTAAATCAAAATCAACTCTATTAATCGCAATTTGACATAAGTCAGGGTCTCCCCATAATGGAGATATTTCGGCATTTGTTGTTAAATTAACAATTTGTGGTAATGAGTTAAGGTCTGTGGAAGTTCTAAACTGATTTCCCGCAACTTGAGCTTCGGTAGCTCTACCCATTCTAATTAAATCTTGAGGTGTTAAAGAAAACTCACCAATATCTGATAAGTCAACATCCATGATAATACTTTGACTACCTAATGGAACACCCATAATCATGTAATCACCACTTTCATTTGTCTTGGCAGTAAACTTATAGTATTTGTCATATATCTCTACCGCAGTTGTTGCGGTTAACGCGTCGGCTCTTGAAGGTAATGTACCTGTTGCAGCATGTTTTGAATATGATTTTTCGTAAGGTAATAAATTGTATCTATATCCGTCTTCGTTTTTGTCAGTCGGTGATTTATAGGGATAGATACTTTGAATAACAGGGTTTGACTCATCGACACTTTCTATGGGTATAAATATAGAAACCCTTGCATTTGGTAATCCAAATCCATTGTTTGCTGTTACTCTTCCAATCAATACACCATAGTCAGCACAACTTCTTGTATAGATGTCTGATTGTTGAATTTTTAATGAAAGAATTTCAAGAAATTCGAACTCTTGGTCTAATTGAACATTAATTGTCTTATTAATCCCAAGTTCTGTTTGTATCCTATATGATTGACCCATCCAATGGTTTTAACTATAAATAGTTTATGTGATATTTTATCAAGAAAATACACCACATTAAATTATAGTTTAAAGAAAGTAAAAATAAACTTATGAGAATGTAACTGATTGGAAGTTCTTAACAGAGACTCTAATGTCTTTGTTTGGATATCTAATTTGATAAACTTGTGATGGTTGTGCAAATATAGTATCGTCAACAGGACCAATTAATTTTGTCTCAGGGTCAGAGTACACCATTGACGTTTCAGCCGATGAGTATTGACCCCCAACTTCATTGTAGATATCAAGTCCTGCAACAGTTAAGACTCCATTTGTATTTTGAACTATGCTTCTTATCTCAGATAAATAAACGTTTTGTCCAAGTTGTCTTGTTTGTGGATTAAAATATGTTGATATTAAATCAATAACCTGTGAAATAATTTGACCTGAGTTTTGTGCAGAGTCTAACACGATTGAAAGGTCTACACTTACATCAATAACTTCAGCTGTGAAGATTGAGATGTAGTCATTCATCATTCTATAGTTAGATAAGTAATTGGCTATATTTTGTTTCAAAGTATTAGATACGATATTAGTCAGTTTACCTGAAGTATCGTATGATAATATTTGAATTAAAATTTTATTATCGTTTTCTGTGATTGAAACTTTAGCGGGTGCTCCAAATTGAGCTGGCATGTTTCTAATAATTGAATCATAATCTTGAACTGTGACCGCTCTTTTTTGAGCTGAGAAGTTGAATGATACATAGTTTCTAATTTCCTCTATTGTTGGTAATCCCGCTCCACCAATAGCAGCGGTTACGTTATTACATCTTAAAGAGTTAACTACTGATGAGTTTGTTGCCTCTGAAGGTCCGTTAACAAAGAATGATACTGTACCAATTTGGTTGATTACGTTTGTACCTAAGTTACTTTGTAATCCACCACCCACTCTATACTGAACAAACAATGTTGAGTTGGCTTTCAATGCAGAACCTAAAGAGAAGTTGTTTGAATATTTTTGTAATTCTAAAGTTCCTCCATAAGTTGTGAATTCGTCTAATTGGTCTTGAGCTGTGTTTGTTCCTCCACCAAATGTCATCTTTTTAAATCCTTCTCCAGTGTATTCACTAATAAATCTATCTTGTGTTTGAATATATCTACCAACTTTAATACCAGGTTGGTCTGAAGCCTTTGTTGGGTCTTCGATGAATACTCTATCTTCTGCCAATGCATCTACTTCATACCATCTGTTTGATAATCCCATGAATTCCGCTGTTGTTGGTATGTTGGTATATTCTGTACCGTCTTTTAATAAAACATTTGTAATACCTAATACATTTTTTTCAGGTAAGAATAATTCGAAGAATGGTTTAACATCGTTTGGTGTGATAACTCTTTTGAATACCTTTGTTATACCATTAACAACAAGTTCTCTTTTAGTTATTGTGTAGTTTAATAATATACCGTTGGCATTAAAGTTTGGAACTTTTAATCTATTAGGAAATCCTTGAGCGTTGTATGGAGATGCGAAATTCACATCGTAAATGTTCTCAAATACTAAACCAGCTCCTACTACTTGAGAACCTCTCAATAAAGTACCAAGATATCTTTCATCTTCTTTATCACCAAAAACCGGAACTGTAATTGAGAAATCAACTAAAGATACAGATGGTCTTTGGCCTGGTAATTTTAAACCGTAAGTTCTGGCAATGTTATAAACCGAAGACTTTTGTTGTGCGTATTGAAGAACTGTTTCTTGAATACTTCTATCAATATGATAATGTAAGTTATCTGCAACCGCGGCATTCAAATCCAAGAATACCGAAAATACTGAGGCATCATTAAAATCCTGTATTAATTCTGGATAATAAGTTCTAACATAGTTTTGTAGTTCTACTCTTATCGCTTGGAAATCTCTGCTTGTATATGGTATTTTACGACTGGCCATCTATGTTAAATATTGATAATTAGAAAATCACTTTGTGCAAACGTTTGACCGTTTGTCGAATAATCTATTTTTATTTTTGCAGTGTATTCTGCGGTTCCTTTTCCAGGAAGTCTGTAGATTGAAGATTCACTTGTTCCTACAAAATTTTGTCCTGTAGCAATGTCAACTTCTTCTGCTGGGTCTGCCGGTGTTATTGTAATTTCATTTAGTAATAAATTCGGCATAAAGTTTTGAACCGCATCTCTGATATCTGATTGTATTGCATCAAATGTTAGTCCATCGAAAGGTTCAAAAATAAACTCATATAATCTTGTACCAAATGTTGGTAAGTAATATCTTGAGCCCTTTCTTGTCAATAATAAATGTAATAGGTCAGATTTAATTTCATCTCTCTGAAATTCAGTTAACTCTAAATAATCACCTTTAATTGAATCATTAAAAGGAAACGCCAAACCATATGTTGTACCATTTGCCATATGTCATAAATATACTTGGATTATTTTTTTCTTAAATACATATTACCTTTTTGAGCTTTTGGTTCAAAAGGACAATGACGACATCCATTACCACAACAATATCCTCTTTCAATGTGATATTCTTCAGTAAAAACGGTTCTACCTTTTTCTTCATAAAAATAAGAAGGGAGAAGTTTTGGCTTCTCCCTTTTAATATTCTCTTGTTTCATTTTATACAAGTACTATTTCACAAGCCCCACCTGCACAAGCTACTTCACCACTTAAATCTGTATCATCATCCATCTCAACGATTTTTGATAAATCGACATCGTGAAGTGTCTTCATTAATTCTTCATATCTATCTTTCGTACAATCTTCAAATGGTGCTTGAATATATGTTCCACCATCGTAAGGTAATACTGAAAGACCATTATAGTATTCTTTATTTTCCCACATCCACTCACCAACTGCAGGCCACTCATGTTCTCTAACAGAGATAGTTGCAGATACGTTGTGAGCGTTATTTCCACTTCTGTGTCCAGGTTTAATCCATTCTTGTTGAACTTTCTTCACTCTTTCTAATAATTGAATTGGTGATTCGTTTCTTAAGATTGACCCTTCAGGAGACTTTTGTGGTATTCCGATTACCGCAGTATCGTGTGGTCTGAAATATTCATCTTCAACTAATTCAGGGTGATTGTTCTTTAAGTGTGAATAAATTGCTTCATTCTTACCAACTCTAACCCTTCTAACATAATAGTCATTGTGCCAAGCGTGGATACCTGAAGAGGTACCTAAAGTTAACGATGTAGTTCCCGCAGGTTTAACTGTTGTTGTTCTTGCAGCTGGATTAATATGTAGTAATTCCGCAACTCTTTTGTTTTCTTCTTTAACTACTTTAGCTGCTGATTTCATATTCAAACCTAAAACAGCTCCTGAACCGATACCTGTCATTGAAATTCCAATTAACGCATCTTTTTCAGTTGTTCTTTGCCATATTGGTCTTAAGTAGTGGAAGTTTGTATATCCCGCTTGTAATGTTCCAATGAAAGATGCTGCTCTAACTCTATCTTCATAATCTTCTTGAGATACAACGTTAGATACGTTAACCTCTGTAAGGTTACAGAATTGGAATGGTCTTAAAGCAATTTCACAACAAGGGTTAGTTCCCCAATCTTTATCGTTACTTAAGTAGATACCAGGTTCTCCTGCTCCACTTGCTTCAATTCTCTTCCATAAATCCATGAAGTAGTCTTTGGTGATTTTATGTCTCATCAAAACTGCAGAGTTATTAGCTCTACCTCTTTGTGGATTTGTTTCCCACCATGCTCCACTCTTACTTCCAATCATTTCTTCGTCAGTTGCTGAGAATAATGAGATAAGTGCCGCTCTTCTGATACCACCTGCTAATACTGCATCTGCAATATGACAAACGATATCGTGTACTTCAATTGGTTTTAATCTTTCTCCATCTTGTCTTGAATCCAAAATACCTTCAACCTTAATTAAACATTCCTTTAATGGTTGAGGACCAGGAGCTTTACCACCTGATGTGATAAGTCTTGCACCTTTTGGTCTGATATCACTAAAGTCAAATTCAATTTTTGAACCACCGAAGAAATATGATTTAACCAACACTTTAACAGCGTCAGCCCATCCTTCAATTGAATCGGCAACTAACCATCTTCTTCCTCTGTCTTTATTTGGTTTTCTGATTTCAGGTAAAGTACCAACGTGATGTTTTTGTACTGAGTAACCAACACCTGTTCCACCTAAAAGTAAGAACATGATTTCAGAGAATACTCTCCAATCATCAATCGGTGCGAAGGCACAGTTATAAATTCTGTTTGGTGAAATTTCAATTGGCTTTCCTGCGAACTGCATTGACCTCATTGATGGAAGAACTTGTTTTCTATAAACATACATATAGTTCTCTCTAATTTCTTTTTCTAATTGTGGATATTGCTTAATATGCATCTCCATGTTTCTTGTGACCAATTCTTGCCACGTTTCTCTTCTCTTTAGTTCAGGGATATACTTTGCGTATTTCATATACACTGTAATATCCGATAAAATTCTGTTTGAAATGTCCATTTTGTAAATTTTTAGGTGTAGATATTTTATTAAAAAATCGTTGATTTTTATGATAAATATGTGGTCGAACACCAATCGACCAACAATTTGTAATTAAAAAAATAAGTTTTTTTTGAAAAAAGTAGATATTTAATTAAGTGGATTTTTGTTGAGATTCTCTTTCTTTTCTCTTCTCAAGAAGTTCCTTAACTCTATCTCTTTTTCTCTCCTCCTGTTGTCCCTCGAATCCCAAGAATGTAACTGATGATTCAGTATCTATTTCAAGAAGTTCGTTGTTGAACTTGCAGTTTTCAAAGACAACTCCGTCTTTACCAAGACGTGACTTTGTAATGGCAATCGTTGCTAAGTTCATCTCCTTTTGTTGTAGTGATTTAGCCACAGTAATGATTACGTGACCCACCTGAGCCTTCTTGATTGAACCACCCATTTGGTCTGTAGTTACAACCTCAGATGAGATTGAACTTCTATTACCTTGTGTTGCAGTCCATCCAGCAAGATTCAACTCGTGACACATTCCTTCAAATCCTCTCATTACAGAACCTTCAGCTTTCCACTCATCCTTTGCACTTGATTCAGGGAGAACACAATCAATATAATCCAAAAGAATCACATCAATCTTTGTACCATCAGCAATAATCTTTCTAACTTGATTCTTGATTTGATTCATAGTCATACTATCAGAAGCTAACTTCTTCAAGATTAACTCATTCTTCATCGTCTCTTTAATCTCCGTTAACTTACTCATGACAACCTCTTTGTGGAGAACCAAATTATCTGGTTCAATACCCGTCCACATTGTAAAATGTTTTCTTTGAATAATCTTTGGGTTGTCCTCAAAAAATATTTGAAGGACGTTATAACCCATGTTAAATGCTGTGTTGGCAATCTTACATAAGACAGTGGTTTTACCAACCCCCGTAGGAGCTAATATAACCCCAATCTCACCCTTCGCAAGTCCACCCTTAAGTAGTTTGTCGATTCCTGTAATACCCATTGGAATGGGGTGTCTGTAGTCTTCGTCGAGGACTGTGTCCAAGTTATCGAATACATCTGTCTGACCTTTCTCAATTTCACCCACTTGTAGAGCTTCTCTAATAAGTCCCTCCACCTTGTCATAAGATTCAAAGTCACCTTCAGTAATAATCTTTTGTGATTTGTCCATCGCCTTCTGTAACTCTTGTTGTTTACAGAATTTTAATGCCTTCTCTTGAACAAAAGATGTTCCCTCAAACGGAGCATCTTTAACTTGTTTAAGTGTGTCCGAAACAATCTTGGCAACAAGTTCTTGAGGTATCTCAGATTTTACAATCTGCTCTAAGGTATCGAAAGTAGGTGTTGACTCGTACTTTGTATGATACTCTTTAATCATCTGTATAATGATTTTAAAGTATTTGTTGTCGAAATATGAACTTTCAATAACATCCATAATTGAATGTGAAAAATCCTTATCGACAACTATTTGGTTGAGTAACTGCACCTGAAATGTGTTCCCTAAATAATCAAAATTCTTGTTCATAGTTGTTTTAAAATATCCCCCTCTTTTATTAAATACTTACTTACTTGTTTCGAAATCCAAATATTGATAAGATAATTGGTTGTTTGAAAAAATGTCAGTTAAATCTCTTAAGACATCTTTCAAAAATGGTCGTACGTCCACCGTATAACGAACTTTCGGCGGAAATAATTTTCCATCAAATTGTCTATGACAAATTGTCTGTTCTCCAACTTTCACAAAAAGGTTAAATATTTCAGGACCATCTGTGAATGATGTGTCCATAATTTTTGGGTCATAACTGATTGCGTCCCTGTTGTCCATCATGTAAACAACTGTTTTCATTTTTAGATAATACTGCAACTCTTCTTTCAAAGCTTTGATATAGTCATACAAGTCTACTGAGTTCTTCGCCTTGGGGTTAAATCCTCTAACGTTGAAGAATCTTTGTACAACAATGTTGTCATTCAAAGTCAAAAGGAATTCCATTTTGGTGCTGTCCATTTCTTTCATTGCGCTTAATTTTTGTTTGTGTTTCTTTTTTCTTTTCTTATTAATTTTGTGAATGGTGTGAGAAAGTTAACCCAAGCCTCGTCATCTTTAGGGAGGTACTTAAAGAGTCCATCTTCCATCATCATTCTCATCAGGTTTTTATATCCCCTGTTGGTGGGGTCTATTGTATCAGTATAAATTTGTTCTACTAAGGTCTTTCCATCATCCGTAATTAGTGGGTTTGAAAGGTCTACAATTTGTTTGTTTGTGTTATAAAACTCTTCTCCAAGTATAGTTGATTTTGTCTTCCCAGTCAAAATATTTGATAAAGTTTTAATGGGTTTTTTTTGCGGGATATTTCGTGCAA
>Ga0315284_10009403_pt1 | contig 13941 bp, 8 predicted proteins | sample YL17G09_16_MG_FD_203696 | JGI IMG/M metagenome (GOLD analysis project Ga0315284, IMG submission 203696) | Sediment microbial communities from Yellowstone Lake, YNP, Wyoming, USA - YL17G09_16 | ecosystem: Environmental > Aquatic > Freshwater > Lake > Sediment | place: USA: Wyoming | collected... | reverse complement strand
CGCGAAGCTGTCTTTCAGGACGAACTTGGCGTCCAGGCCGGCGTTGGGCTCGGCGTTGTTGGTGACGAAGTGCGGGTTAGCCGGGTCACGCGTGTCGAGCGCCCGGTAAGAGCGGAAGAATCCGTAGGGAATGAACTGCATGTTGCGGCTGGGGCTGATGTCCTTGAGGCCTTTGAGCGTTGCGCCCTGGTTCAGGCGGCCTTCGATGCGGGTGGTAACACGCGGCCAGGTGGCAGATTCGTTGGTGCGTGGAATCCAGCGGATCAGGACAATCCCCCAGTTCTGCTCGGAGGCAGTGGGAAAGCGCAGGCTGCGAAACGGCACGGCCACCCAGACCACAAACCCGCGGTCCGTCAGCTTGCCGCGCGAATGCCAAACGGTGTCCCAAGAACGATCGTATTGGAGAGGCTGGCCTTCCGTCCACGTTCCGTCCATCTGGAAGCCCAGCGCATTGACGGTGAAGACGAAGGCGCGGCGGTGGTCGTGATAGGTGTCGAGAAAAAGGTCCAGACGCTCATCGCCGTACAAGTCGTCGCGGATGGTCTTGTGCGCCCGCATCTTGTGGGGCTCCGAGTCGAAGGCCACGAAGATGCAGTAGAAGTTTTTTTCGTCGTAAGCGAAATAGACGTCGGTGCGCTGCGAGGAAGGCTGGCCATCGCTCGGCAGTCGCTGAATGAACCCGTCCACCTTGGCCAAGCGTCCTTCCCAGGCAGGGCTGGGTGCCATCTCTAGGAAATCCTCGAGGACGGGAGGAGTCTCAACCCGGGGAATCTTCAGAATCCGCTCGCCCGCGTCAAGATCGGCTCCCGGGCAGGGAAGCGCCGCGAGAGCGGCCGTGAGAGCAATTAAGAGCCGGAGTGGGGAGGGCCGGAGAGCGGCACGCGACGGTACGAGCCTGCGGGGACTGCTTGGTATGAGCCGGCAGCGCTTGGCCCGCAGAAATCTAATGCGATTGAGCATCGGTGCGGAAGTTTATCATGCACACGCCGAGATTCGTCGAGCCAAGAAGGCAATCCGCTTGCCGAATGGCCATTTCTTCGCGGCCTTCGGCGAGAAAAAGGCGAAATGTCGGACTGATTTGCGAATTGCCGTCGCTCAAATCCGGGCCAGCGCTTGGTCGAGATCAGCGATGATGTCTTCCACATCCTCGATGCCCACGGAGATTCGAACCAAGCCATCTGTGATGCCGATACGTTGGCGGTCCTCGGGCGGGACGCTGGCGTGGGTCATGGTAGCAGGGTGTGAGATGAGGGTTTCGACGCCTCCCAGGCTTTCCGCCAAAGAACAGAGGCGGACTGAGTTAAGTACTCCGCGGGCGTTTTCGAGCGAGCCGGTTTCAAATGCCAACATACCGCCAAAGCCCGCCATTTGCCTCCTGGCCAGATCGTGCTGAGGGTGGCTGGGAAGTCCGGGGTAATAGACCTTCTTGACTTTGGGATGGCCTGCCAGATGCTGTGCCACATTCAAGCCGTTGGAGTTGTGCCGCTCCATGCGGACGGCCAGGGTTTTCACTCCTCGCAGGACAAGCCAGCTGTCAAACGGGCCGAGGATGGCGCCCGCAGCGTTCTGGACGAACTTAAGGCGGTCGGCGAGAATCGGGTCGTTGAGGGTCACCGCCCCGCCCACTCCATCACTGTGGCCATTCAAGTACTTGGTCGTGCTGTGGACCACGACATCGGCACCGAGTTCGAGCGGACGCTGAAAGTAAGGACTCATGAACGTGTTATCGACCGCCAGGAGGACTTTTCGTCCGTGGGCCAGCTTCGCCGCGGCGGCAATGTCGGTGATTTCCATGACGGGATTGGTCGGCGTCTCGATGAACAGAATCCGGGTGTTGGGGCGAAACGCTTTCTCCACTTCCTCCAGGCGGCAGGTGTTGGCGTAGCTGAACTCAAGGCCGAAATCTTTCAGGATCTTATCGAAAAGCCGAAATGACCCCCCGTAAAGGTTGTGTCCTGCGACTACATGGTCGCCTGCCTTGAGAACCGTCATTAAGGCGTTAAGAGCAGCCATCCCGGAAGCAAACGCAAAGCCGTATCGGCCACGTTCGAGTGCCGCAAGATTCTTTTCTAAAGCCGCGCGAGTGGGATTCGAGGTGCGCGCGTACTCGTAACCCTTGTGTTTCCCGAGCTCCTCCTGGACGAAGGTTGAGGTTTGATAAATTGGAACGATAATGGCTCCGGTGGCAGGGTCGGGCTCCTGCCCCACGTGGATGGCATCGGTCGAAAATCCCATAGTGCCTTTCCGGGCCTATCTCTGTGGTGTCGCGGCCGGAGCGACCGTGCCAGGACGCTGATTCCACGTCCGGCCGACAAGCTCCGTCTCGCGGTTTCAGAGAGAACCCTTGCCTTCACCTGAACATCTTCGCAGCCGGGAAGTTATCGGACTCGCACGGCTAAGTCAATCCCGGAGCAGACCCAGGCGGGCTTGGGTCTGCACGGCGGCGACGGGCTTTGGTATAATTGCCTTTTAGGTTCTACCAGCGTCCAACGCAACGGGTGGCGCGGGCGCCCATGCCCGGGCCAAGACGAAGTGAGGAGACGATGTTTCAACGCATTCGAAACGGACGATTGGCCTGGGGTCTGGGGTTGGTTGCGTGTCTGGCCCTGCTCGGCTCGCGGACTCCGGCTTGGGCAGACGCTGTCGAGTGGACGAGCGTCACGGTCATGGTGAAGGACACGGCTTCAGACCAACCCCTCGCCAATGCCCACCTGACCTTGCGCTTTCGCGAGCCCCGGAAACGCAATCGCGACAAGACGCTCTCCTATAGCGCCAAGACCAATCCCCAGGGCCGGTACAAGTTCACTCACATCCCCAAGGGAACGATCCATTTGATCGTCACGGCGGAACGTCACCAATCGTTCGGGCAGGATTTCGAACTGGAACAGGACAATCAGGTCATCGAGGTCAAGCTGAAGAAACCACAGCCACTCCTCTAAGACAATCGCCTGCTAATTCCTAAAGAGAATTCATCACCGCGTCGGCGGCGGGTATCAGCGCAAGCTGACTTCCAAATCCTCGTACCCGCGATGCGCTCAGAATTTTTCATTGGCTGTTGACGGCCCGGATTTCGATCGTGACCAGGCGGGCTTGCGGCGGTTAAACGAATGTTACCCCCGGGCTACAGGAATGCTACAGATTGGTGCAAAGAGTTAGAAGCCGTTAGAAATTGGACTCTTACCTGCGAGTCGGGAAGCCTTTTCCACAAGCTTTTCAACAGATGTGTTGAAAAGTTTTTTCGCGCATTAAGAAAAACAATTTCGCGGCAGCAAGAACCATTCCAAACAATCAATCAGGCACGCCCGTTAGAGACAGAATTGCGATGCGTGTAACCTGGAGTGACGTGAAGATGAACTTTTCCGCCTCCATCCGGCCAGCATCGCAGTGGAGCTTATTGCTGTGGCTGCGGATTGGGGTCGGGCGCTGGCGGAAGGGTTGTTGTGGCCGGAGCTACCGGAGCGGCAAAGTAGCCATCATCCATCCAAACAGGATTCTTCTGGCGCAAGTCCGCCAGCGTGGCCTCCAGTTTCTGCTGCCGGAGCTTGTTCTCAATCTCTCTTGAGACATCTTTAAGTTCCGGGCGTTGGTGGGAGATGGCTTGAACCATTACAAAGACCTGCGGAGTCTCCACGAGTTCGGATATCTCGCCTTCCTTCAATTGAAATACCGCCTTGTCCAGGTCAGCCAACAACTGGCCGCGGCGAACGGGTCGGGGCTCGGCGTCGATGACAATCACGTTGGGAACGGCAAAGTCCTTTACCACCTTGTTGGCCTCGGCCCCGGAAGTCAAAGCTTTGCGGATCTCCTCGGCGCGAGCGCGGGCATCGGCGACGGGGAGCCCGGGCGCATCGGCCGGAGCCCCTTCCGCCTTTTTGCGGATAACCACTTGGCGCACTTTGGCTTCCTCGAATTCATCTTGATGCTCGGTAAAATATTTGCCGGCGTCCTCGGGAGTCACGGCGGCCTGGCTGGCCAGCACGTCGTATTCCGCCTGGGCCAGCATCTGCATCCGTTGCAGTGCCAACTGGTGCTGGAATTCCGGGGAAGAATCCAAGTGGTGGCTCACGGCCTGGCCCGAAAGGATTAACATCATCGCGTATCGCTCGCCGAAGGGTCGCTTGCCTTGCCGGGAAAGTGATTGTTGGACTTGAGAGTCGAGTTTGCTGAGAATGGAATCCAGATCGGCCTGGGTAACTTCATTGTTGCCCACGCGCAGGACAACTTTCGCGCCTGGACCGCTCGCTGCTTTGGCCGGCGTGGCAGCGGCCGCTGGTGCGGTCGCCGGCTTCTTTGCCACCGGACTGGTCGCGGGCTTGGTGGCTTTAGCTGGCGCGGCGGTTGCCGGCTTCGGCTGGGCGGTCTGCTGGGCGTAAGCTCCAAAAGTCAGAGGCCCTAGCAGGAGAACTGCCATAGTGGCTTGACTCGACTTCCGTGCGCTCGTTCTGTTCATCGGACCTGCCTTCACTTGGGATTTTGACGTGCCTGCAATCGTACGATTCTAGCACGGGTTTAACCGCCCGGCGGGGGTTCTCCGAGCCTATTGCAGCAACGCTTTTCTTGCCAGAGGGAAGAATGAGTGGGAAAGGGAGCCCCTGCGCCCCGGTTGATTTCCCCGCCAGCGAAAACTCGAACCATCGCGGGAGGAGCAAGAGGGAAAGGCTCTACCATTTGGGCAGGTTATAATATAGGGTTTGTACTCTCGCTGACAGAATGAACCGACGGTCATGGACTTCAAACTAGTCTCGGAATACCAGCCGCGCGGTGACCAGGTCAGGGCGATTGAAGAACTGGTCCGCGGTGTCGAGGAAGGCGAAAAACACCAGGTACTCCTGGGCGTGACAGGCTCCGGAAAAACCTTCACCATGGCGAAGGTCGCGCAAGCTGCAAACCGGCCCCTGCTGGTGCTGGCTCACAACAAGACCCTGGCGGCGCAGCTCTACCACGAATTTCGCCACTTCTTTCCCCAAAATGCCGTCGAGTACTTCGTGAGCTACTATGACTACTACCAGCCCGAAGCTTATATGCCGGCCAGTGATGTCTACATTGAGAAAGAAGCCACCATCAATGACGAGCTGGACAAGCTTCGAATGTCCGCGACACGCTCGCTCTTTGAGCGGCGCGATTGCCTGATTGTCGCCAGCGTGAGCTGCATCTATGGCCTGGGCTCCCCCGAAGCCTATTACGGCATGCTGCTCCTGCTGGAAAAGGGGCAGAAGATTTCGCGGCAGGATATCCTGCGCCGGCTGGTCGAGATCCAGTACGAGCGCAATGACGTCGACTTCCGGCGCGGCACGTTTCGCGTGCGCGGAGACGTCATCGAAATCTGCCCCACTTACGAAGACAACGCCTATCGGATCGAGATGTGGGGCGACCAGATCGAGTCGCTCGCGCAGATTGATCCGCTCTTCGGGCAAATCAAGCAGACTCTCACCCGCCTGCCCATCTACCCTCGCACTCACTACGTGATGCCGGCGGAGCAGCGCGAAGAAGCTATCGCGCGCATCCTGAGCGAACTGGAATGGTGGCGTGGCGAACTCGAAAAGCAGGGCAAATTGGTGGAGGCCCAGCGGCTGCACCAGCGCACCATGTTCGATCTCGAAATGATGAAAGAGATGGGCTATTGCCACGGCATCGAGAACTATTCCCGGCATCTCTCGGGCCGTCTGCCGGGAGAGCCGCCCCCGACCCTGCTCGACTACGTGCCGCAGGACGCGCTCCTGTTCATCGACGAAAGCCACCAGACTGTGCCGCAACTTCGCGGGATGTTTAAGGGCGACCGTTCGCGAAAGCAGACTCTGGTCGACTACGGATTCCGCCTGCCTTCGGCGCTCGACAACCGCCCCTTGGCGTTCGAGGAATTCGAGCACCGCGTCAGCCAGGTGATTTACGTCTCTGCCACTCCGGGGCCCTACGAATTGACCAAATCCGGTGGTCGCGTCGTCGAGCAGATCATCCGGCCCACGGGACTGATCGACCCCGCAACCGAGGTGCGACCAACGCGCAACCAAATCGACGACTTGCTGGGAGAGATTCGCGCCCGCGCCGGGGCGGGCGAGCGCGTCCTGGTCACCACACTGACCAAGCGCATGGCCGAAGACCTGACCGAGTACTACACGGAAGTGGGCGTGCGCTGCCGCTATCTTCACTCGGAGATCGAGACTCTTGAGCGCGTCAAAATCTTGCGTGACCTGCGCAAGGGCGAGTTTGACGTCCTCATCGGAATCAACTTGTTGCGCGAGGGCCTGGACCTGCCGGAAGTTTCGCTGGTGGCGATTCTCGACGCCGACAAGGAAGGATTCCTGCGGTCGGCGGGGTCGCTTATCCAGACCATTGGCCGCGCCGCGCGCAACATCAACGGCAAGGCGATTCTCTACGCTGACGTGATGACGGATTCCATCCGCCAGGCCCTGACTGAAACCGAGCGCCGTCGCGCCAAGCAGACACGCTTCAACGAAGAGAACGGCATCACGCCGCAAAGTATCTTGAAGCCCATCGATATGACGTTGGCGGCGATTGTGGAGGCGGATTACGTTCCCTTGCCCGAGATCACAGAGGAAGAATTGGCTTCACCGGATCAGCTTGACCAACTGATCGCCGGCCTCGAGAAACAAATGCGCGAGGCCGCCAAGTTATTCGAGTTCGAAAAGGCCGCCCAGTTGCGCGACCGCATCAAGGCCCTGAAAGAAAAAGAGGCAGGCGTTCAACTCGGTTAGGCGGAAGGTGCGTTCGGTGTTGCATTCCCCTTTCAGGACGAAGGAGCGCATTTCGATCTTTTCCCCGCAGTCGGGATAGAAACTTCAGGAGGCAAATGTGCGCAATTCACGAGCGAAGTGGCTTTTCCCTATCGCGCTGGTCGGGTTGACGCTGATTTCGCGAGGGCCGCGCGCCGAGGCCCAAACTTACGACCTGCTTCTCAAGGGCGGGAGGGTCATTGATCCCGCGAACCAGTTGAACGCCGTCCGCGACGTGGCGGTGACCGGCGACCGGATCGCGCGCGTGGCGGAAAACATCCCGGCCGCCGACGCCAAGAAAGTTGTGGATGTTTCCGGCTTCTACGTTACGCCGGGCCTTGTGGATATCCACACCCACGTGTTCGTGGAAGACCCGGGAGGATGGGGGATTTATCCTGACTTGAGCGCCTTCCCGAGCGGCGTCACCACGATCGTGGATGCGGGTTCGTCGGGTTGGAAGAACTTCGAATTGTTCAAGACCCGCGTCATCGACAAATCCAAAGTGCGTGTGCTAGCGCTGCTCAACATCGTCGGTGTGGGGATGGATTCCGTTGGTGAGCAGAGCCTGGCCGAAATGGACGCGCGCCCCACGGCGGAGATGATCAAGAAGTACCCGCAGATTCTTGTCGGCGTGAAGGCGGCCCACTATCGCGGGCCCGAGTGGGAAGGGGTGGACCGCGCCTTCGAGGCGGGGCGGCTCGCCGACGTCCCGGTGATGGTGGACTATCAACCGCAGCCCACGCGCACCTATGCCGACCTCCTGCTCAAGCACATGCGCCCCGGCGACATGCACACGCACATGTACGCCCAGCACATCCCTCTTCTCGACGACAATGGCAAGGTCAACGACTACGTGCGCGAGGCGCGCAAGCGCGGCGTGCTGTTCGATCTCGGCCACGGCGCGGGAAGTTTCTGGTTCCGCATTGCCGCCCCGGCCACCCAGCAGGGTTTCTGGCCGGACTCGATCTCCACCGATCTTCACCAGCACAGCTCGCTCATTCCCCAGGCCACGATGGTGAACTGCATGTCGAAAATCCTCAGCCTCGGCATGCCGCTCGAAGAAGTCGTCTACCGTTCTACGGTCACTCCGGCGCGAGAAATCAAACGGCCGGAACTGGGGACTCTTTCGGTGGGGAGCGTTGCGGACATTGCGGTCCTGGAACTTCAGAACGGAAAGTTCGGCCTCGTTGATTCCGGGCACGCGCGGCAAGCGGCCACGCAGAAGCTGCGATGCCTGATTACCGTGCGGGCGGGGAAGATCGTGTGGGATGCGGAAGGCTTGAGTTGGCCCGACTGGCAGAAAGCCGGAAAGTACAAAGTCCTGGAATAGGAGAGAGCAGGCGGCAATGGATCTCGCGAAACGAGGCGTGGCCATCGTTGGCCCGGGGCGGCTGGGTCAGGCGCTGGGAAAACTTCTGGCGGAGTCCGGAATCCCCGTGCGCTTTGTTGCTGCGCGGCGCCGGGCGATGGCACGCCAGGCGGCACGCTTCATCGGCAGCGGCAGGCCGGTGGGGCTGGATTCCCGGCAGCTCACGGAAGCCGCCGTCATTCTGCTGACCGCGTCGGATGCCGCCCTGGGCCCGCTGGCGCGGCATCTAGCGAGTTTGCGCAATGACTGGTCGGGGAAGGTGGTGCTCCACACCTGCGGGTCGTTGCCCGCGACGGTACTTCGGCCGCTCAAAAGCCGAGGTGCGGCAATCGGCTCCATCCATCCTTTTCAGACTGTTCCCAGCCCGGAAGCGGGCATTCGAAATCTGACGGGATGCTTCTGGGCCGTTGAGGGTGATGCGGCCGCTCGGCGTGTGGCGACACATTGGGTCAGAGCCTTGGAGGGAATCGCCTTCCGGATCCCTCCCTCCAAGCGAATTCTTTATCATGCCGCGGCTTTCCTGGTTTGCCCCACGGTTGTGACGTTGATGGATCGCTCCGCCCGCCTGCTGCGCCTGTCCGGCGTTCCGGAGAAAGTCGCCCGGCCGATGCTGGCGCAATTCGTTGGTGAAACCATCAACAACTACGTAATGCTTGGCGCCCGTCGCGCACTGACCGGTCCGGCGGTGCGCGGCGATTGGCAGACCGTCCGCCGTCACCTCAACGCCCTGCGGCGCTACTCTCCGGACGTCGTGCCGGTCTATGTCGAACTGCTGCGTGCCATGCTGCGCTTGAGCGGACAGCGTCCCGGTCGGATCATCGAGAGGGTCTTAAGGGATGGGCCTGCTTAGCGTGCTAACTATTGCCCTGCTCATGGGTCCGGGCGGCTTGTTGCAGAAAGCGAGACCGTCGCCTGAGCCCTCGCCAAAACGCGTTGGGGCTCCACCGCCCGTCGTCAGCATCAACCAGGCCTCAGCCGATGACTTTGCGAAGCTTCCCGGAATCGGTCCGGAACTGGCGCGGCGCATCGTGACCTATCGGGAGAAGCACGGACCGTTTCGGAGAGTCGAGGATTTGCTGGTGATCCGCGGCATCGGGCACAAGAAGTGGAAAGCGATTCGGCCGTATTTGAAGGTTGAGTTTGGGTCGAGCAAAGTTATCGGCGGATTTGGTCGTCAACGCATCTGGCAGGAGTCCGAGTATGTCCCGAGCGAAATTCGTGAGCGGCCTGATCTTCAGCTTAATTTGCATTCATCTTTCCTGTTCGGCGTGGGCCCAGTCGTCGAAGGTCCTGGGAGCGAAGGTCTATCACCCGGTCCGTAGCCCGCAGGAGCTCGTCGAGTTCGCAAAGTCCCTGGGCCTGAACACACTTTTCGTGGGCGATGAGCTGGCGAACTCGCTGCCGTTCCGCAAGCAGTGCCGCGCCGCCGGGCTGAAATACTTCCTCATCCTCCGCACGTTCAATGATCCGGAAGCCGCGCGCCAGGACCCGACTCTCGTGAGCATCGACCGGCAAGGGAAACCGGCCCGGCGCGGCGACGACGCGATGATCTGCCCCTCGCGTGAGGATTTCCGCCGCGCCAAGGTGGAGCGCATCCGCGCCACCATCGAGCGCCTCAAGCCCGACGGTGTGACGCTGGACTATTTCCGCTTTTTCATTTACTGGGAGGCGGTTGACCCGCAGAAAGGGCCCGGCGATTTCCCGGCTTTCTGCTTCGACCGTGCTTGCCTCAAGGACTTCGTCGAATCCGGCGGCGTGAAGCTTCGTAATGCACCGGTGGCCGACACAATCGCGAAGAACCGCCCGCTCATCGACGAAATCTGGCGTGACCACCGCGACGCCTGGTACGAGTGGCGGGTCCGCCGCATCGCAAAGAACGCCAAGGAGATGACAGGATCCATTCGCAAGGAGTTTCCTGGTCTGCCCATCGTGCTGCATGCGGTTCCCTGGACCCGCGATGAGTTTGACGGGGGAAGAGGGAAGATCGTCGGCCAGGACCTCCGCCTGCTTGCTCCGTACTTCGACTACGTCTCACCGATGGCCTATTCCGCTCTTACCCACCGCGGACCCGGTTGGGTGGAGAAACTCGACCACAGCTTGCTCACCGAGGTCCCGGCCGAAAAGCTACTGCCTTCGATCGAGGTCGGCCCCGACGGCCCGGAATTTCCGCCGATGTCACCGGCCCATTACGAGAGCGACTTGAAGGCGGCGCTGGCTTCCAAAACGGGCGTCGTCCTCTATCACCTGGAACTCTTGCTAGACGATCCCGCCAAACAGGCCATCACCCGGAAGGCGATGAGCGGATCGCGTTAGAGACCCAACCGCGCATTCGGAAAACAAAAAGGGCGGGGAACTCGTCCCCGCCCTCGGTTCTTGCTGCCTACTGCAGTCTGCTTACTACCTACGTGCCGCAGCGTTGAGGTGCGGACGCCGCGCTACCGCAGCACGAATCCGGCATTCCAGCGTTGGCCGTCGGGCGTCTGGATGGTGAGGGTGTAGGTTCCAGAACTCAGTCCCGCCGTGCTCAGGTTATAGACCCAGTTGCCGTCCGAGAAGCGGAACAACACACCGTTGTCATTCGCCTGGCCAGCGTCCAGGTCCATGGTGGCAAGGTCGAGGGCCTCGCCGTTTCTGATCAGGGCCACGATCTGCGGCGGAGATACATCAGCGTTGCTCAGTGCCACACCGTCTCGGGAAAGCCCGAGTCTAAGCGGCAAAGTCCTGCCTTGCTTGAAAGCGTTGCCAGGCATCGCAACGGGTAATCCCTCCGGAACTAGGTCAGCCAGCGGTGGTTTCAAGCCTTCGGCCTCTATTCTCCTGTCCTCCAAGACCGCGAATGGGGAAAGGGACGTGACGCTGGCACAGATTATGTCATTTGTCGTATCCAGCGAGACGGTCCGGTCCTCCCATTTTCCCCCCTCGAAGTGAAAGAGCTTGAGTTTTGACTCGTTGCCGTAGCTTGTGCCGCTGTAGTTGATGCACACCTGCACGGAGCCGGAAGAGACCGCCGTCGTGCTCAACTCGAAATAGGTCGGCGGGTCGCCCAGGTTGAAACCAGTGGGAGGCACAGGCCCAGTGTTGGTCCTGGTCACGCCGGTCGTGCCGGAGGCACTCACGCTGTCGAAGGTCAACGAGACAGCCTTGGTGAGGTGAACGTCAACATTGCTCCCGGCTGGAGTGTTGTCCGCCGCACCGATCTTGGTCACAAAGACGTCCTCTATAATCGCGTGTTCGCTCTCGGGGCTGTTGTTGTAAGCGGTCTGAAAGGCGCCCGCGCTCACGGGGAAGTCAGTGGAATCAGTCCAGCCCACCGCATACACGTTGCCGATGGGGTCCACAGCAATGCTGCCGCCCCAATCGTAACCGGTGCCACCGAGAAACGTGGAAAACACCAGGGCGGAACCCTCCGCGTTTAACTTGGCCACGTAGCTCTCATAATCGCCGGAATGAGCTGGCTGGATGGGATTGACTGTGGGGAAGTCGGGCGAACTCGTATTGCCCGTCACGTAGCCATTGCCAGACATGTCCACGGCGATGGCCATAGCTCCGTCCTCATAACCGCCGCCAAAGTAGGTGGAATACGCGAGGTCGGAGCCTCCGGGGGTTATCTTCGCAATGAACGCCTTACAGCCGTAGTAACTGTTAAACGTCGGCTGCAAGGCGTTTCGCGTGGGGAAGTCGGCCGATAAGGTAGTTCCCGTCACATAGGCGCTTCCAGAGGAGTCGACGGCGATGCCCATTGAAAATTCATCCATGCTGCCGCCGAGGTAGGTTGAGTACGCGAGCGTGCCGTCTGGATTGAACTTCGTGACGAAGGCATCTCCACCCCACCAGGCGGTGCCCCCACCAAATGCCTCCTGGATGGGATTGAGCGTGGGAAAGTTGGTTGAAGACGTGACCCCCGTCACGTACGCGTTGCCGGAGGCGTCCGCGGCGATTGCCGCACCACCATCAGTGTTGTCACCGCCGAGGTAGGTCGAGTAGATGAGGTCAGAGCCAGACGCATTCAACTTCGCCACGAAAGCGTCTGGGCAGGGCCACGTATAAGGCTCAACGCCGCCGCACGTCACCACGCCCAGCTCGGTCTTAAGCGCGCCTGGGGTCGTCGGGAAGTCGGTCGAAAACGTCCATCCTGTTACATAGGCGTTGCCGGAAGGGTCGACCGCGATCTGTGCCTCAGTGTAGGGATATTGCGGTTCGTCGTTACCACTGCCGCCCAAGTAAGTTGAGTAAACGAGTCCGGAGCCCGTGGGGTCGAGCTTCAAAACGAAGGTATCGCCGCTGCCGGCATAGGTCCGCTGGAACGCCCCCGCAGTGGTGGGGAAATCGCTTGAAGCGGTGAACCCCGCCACGTATGCGTTGCCAGAGGCATCTACTGCGATACCCGTGCCGGCCCCCTCGAGGTAAGTGGAATAGACAAGAGCCGTCCCCTCGGGGTTTAGCTTCGTAATGAACCCCATTGGATAGCCCGAAAATGTCCCTTGTAGGGGGTTCTGCATGGGGAAATCGACCGAGTCCGTCACCCCCGTGATGTACGCGCAGCCCGTGGAGTCGACAGCGACGCTTACACCCCAGTTCCCTCCTTCCCACCCGGTGCCGCCGAGGTAGGTGGAGTAGCTCAGAACCGGATCAATCACGAGGGGCTTCGTGGGATCGTAGGAGGCGACCTCGAAGCCGATGCGGTTGGAGGCGAGGAGGACGAAGCGACCGTCGAGGAATTTTGGATTTGTGATTTTGGATTTTGGATTAAAAGAACCGGGGCTCGGGGATGGCTGGTAGACGAGTGGTTTGTGAAGGCGCAAATCCCCAGCCTCAGCGCGCAACACGAGGTCTCCCTGAGCGTCAATTTCCATCTTGTCAGCGCCATCGATGCTGAGCGCAATTGCTCTAGGGTCTGCTCCCGGCGACACAACGAAGTCGTATTCCAGGCGGCCCTGATTGCCGTAATAGACAAGGTCAATGCCCGGATAGATGTTCTCGTATTTCACCTTCCGGTAGTTGGGCACGTTGGTGCGCCACTTCTGGGGGTCGTTGCCGATAAAGTAGTTTGATTTCCCGGGCAGCGGATCGAGGCCCACGACTTTGGCCTCTGAGTTTGCCCCGACAAGCTTCATGTGCAGCGTAGCTGCGGAGTTGTCAGTCACAAGTGGCGAGTCACGAGTTTCGATTTTCGACTTACGAATTCCATGCTCGTTGAGCAGGGACTCGGGGCTCGGGAGCAGGGAAGGGAAATTGAAGATTTCAGATTGCAGATTCCAGATCCGCGAGTCTCGGCCTTCGAATTGCCACTTTCGAGCAGGCGGAAGCTGACTTCTGACTCCTGACTTCTGACTCCGCAAGGAAAGCACCGCTTCGTTCTGTGTCAGGAACATCGTGTAACCGCGTCCGCGCGAGAGGAACTTGACTTGAGAATCCGTCTGCCCACGATTGGCTTCAAAGCTGAGCGGCAGGCGGCCGTAGGATTCGACAAGGCGGGGCTGTAACGCCGGTGTCCTCACCGGCGGCGTCGAAGCGAAAGGACGGCGGTCAGAGACCGCCGCTACAGTTGAGGTCGTGCTGCGATTGTCAAGCTGAGAGTCAGAGAGGTAAGGAATTACGAGGGCAAGCAGGATCGCGACTGCTGCGAGGGCAAGAACACCAATTCGAACAGGGTCTGCGCGTCCGTAGCTCATAACGACCTCCGAGTGGATTCTTAGTCTTAGAAGGAATTTCCTGATTACTGCACGCCTGCGAGGGGCACAATGTCAAGAGACACAAAGTCCCTACAGCGGTCGGGCAATCGTTCCCGCTTGCAGGAAGCATTGGACTAGAGAAGGGGATTGTCAGGACCGGATGGAATAC
>Ga0315284_10009401_pt1 | contig 13942 bp, 12 predicted proteins | sample YL17G09_16_MG_FD_203696 | JGI IMG/M metagenome (GOLD analysis project Ga0315284, IMG submission 203696) | Sediment microbial communities from Yellowstone Lake, YNP, Wyoming, USA - YL17G09_16 | ecosystem: Environmental > Aquatic > Freshwater > Lake > Sediment | place: USA: Wyoming | collected... | reverse complement strand
TGATGCGAATAACTTCCAGCAAATCCCTTCATGTAAGGCTGTCTTTTCCAAGCAGAATTACTGCATGTTCCGTTATTAGTATCAACACCATTTTCATAATCAATGTAATATGTTCTTGATGGTCCGCAGAACACACCTGTATTCACAACACAATTTCCTCCACTGCAATAACTTGAAGCCAAGTTGCATTCGCAGGCATTATCATTGTTGCAATCATTCCATCCAGCATTACAAATACAAGTTCCAGATGAACAAGTTGCTTGTGAACCGCATCCAGGAGTGTTGCAATTTAAACTTCCAGAACATGTTCCGTTATTAGGAGTTCCACATTCATATACTAAACTTGCACAAGTTTGGGGAACACAGGTTTGATTTCCTGTTCCTCCTGTTGTTCCAGATGTGCTTGTTCCTTCTTGAACATTATACTTGCTGAGAACACTTCCAAGAGTTTCTTTTCCAGAAGAACTCGAAAGAACAGGAACAATTGAAATGCTGATTAATTTAGAAACAGCGAGTTTAGTCAAGTGAAATGTAAATCTTTTTTCCTCTAATTTGTTCAAAGCAATTTTTTCTGTTATAATTTCAGAATCTGTATCATCAGAAAAAATAAATTTTATTCCTGTAATTTCCCCTTCTCCAGCGCTTCTCTTCACGCTCAAGCTTACATTGTTTGAACTGTTGTCTACATTAACATTTATAATATCTGCTCCAAGAGTAAATTGCCCCAAGGCAATTCCTTCTGTTCCGCTTTGAATTACATTTCTCACAACAACCCAGATAATTCCTACTGCAACAAGAGAAATGAGAATTATTATGAGGGTTATGACGATTGTGGAAAGTCCTCTCTTTTGCATAAGGGAAAAAGGGAAAAGATGTTTTTAAGAGTTGCGATTTATGTAATAAAAAATAACAAAAATAAGATTTATAAAATAGAAATAAATTAAAAAATAAAAAGAATTTATTCTTATCTTTTTCTTTTTTTCTTTACAACTTTTTTTACAACTTTCTTTTTTCTTTTTCCGCCTCTAGACATTTTTGCTTCGCAGACATTGCCAATTCCATCTACATAGTAAAGATATCCGGGTTTTCTTTTAACAACATTTTTAACAACTATAGTTCCCATTTTTCACCTCCTTTTTTTCCTTTTATGATATAGTTTATGCAGTTTGATATTTAAATGTTTCTCTTTGTCGTCGGAAATAGCTTTTTGGTTAAATTTTTGTAATAAAAATTAATTGGTATCTCTATTAATTTATTTGCCATACCCTTATGTGAAATGCATGGGATAAAAGGTTTCACAATTTTCAAATCTACAACTTTGTTTTTTCCATCAAGCCAAACAGCGATAAATGGGTAAAAAACAAAGAAAGAATGTATTCTTATTTTTTGTTTATTTCTAAATTCAAACAAGAGAATTTTTGCTTTTTCACGACGAGAAAACATTAATCCAACTAACCTTTGTAAAAAATTGCAGTCTTCTGCAATTATATTCACACTCTTCTTTTTATAACTAATAATAATTTTTTTCCGCATCTTTTCTATGTTTATATTCCTGATAAACTTTATTAACTGTTCTCTCTGTAACAAAATTATGATGTATAAATCCTCCTCCAAATGATTTTGGAATGTGCATAAGTTCGTGGATTATAACTTTGAGCTTATCTTCGCTATCTAATTTTTCAAATCTTTCTGATAAAAACTCAAGAACATAAACTGCCTTTATTCCGATTGCTTTCTGCATTATTTTATTCAGCGCATGACATCTTGCAATTGTCCCCCTTGAACTTGTTCCCCAACTTCTGTAACATTTTACATGAGACAAGTCTATATGAGGAAAAAGCATTTTGGATATTTCTTCTGCTGTTCTTTGCAAATCTTCTGCAAATTCATATTTCATGATTAGGAAAAATAATTTATTATAATCTACTCTGTTAAAATTATTTAAAATATTATCTGTTTTCTGGTTTTTTCCACTTTCTTCCAAGGCTATGATAAATTTGCTTCTCACTTCTACTGGCAATTTTTCTTCCATTCTTGCTAAAAAGTCCGTACTGATTTAGTTTCATTCCTTTTCTTTTTGCAATCATTCTTAATCCAATTCCTGCTCCGAATTCGCTTGAATAAGCCAATAAAACAGCCCCCCACTCTTCATTATTAGTATAATACAATTCTACTTTAACTCCCTCAATCCTAAAAGTCGCTTTTTTCTCTCCTCCTTGGATATATCTCCATTTCTTCTTCATAAATTCTTCTAATTTTTCCTTATTTTTTGGAATCAAAGCAATATCAATATCAACAGGATTTTTTTCTTTTCTTCTTATGCTTCCCACAACTTGTATTCTTGAACAAAAAGGCTTAATATTCCTAATAATCTTATCTGCAAGATGAATCACAACGTTTCCCTTTCTTGTTACAACAATTTTTCCTTTTTTTAATACTCTCCTTTTTTTCACGAATATTTAAAAGTTCATTAACTTATAAATTTTATACTTCTATCTTCCAGTAACAATTTCCAATGCATCCCTGTGCTTCAATTTGTAATCTCTTCCTAATATTTTTTTTGTTCTTGCATCTATTGCTCTTATGAAATTTTTTCCAAAGTCAGTATGAAGGAAATAAGCAAAATCCAAAGCAGTTGAACCTGGGGGGAGGAGAAAACAATCTGGAAGAATTTTTCCTTTGCTGTCTACAAGTTTATGGCTACCCGCAGGAAATATTGCAAGATATTTTAACAGATTAAAAACAGCATAATTTAAAATTTCCTGAACACCTGTTCCTGTTTCAAATTCATCCAAAACATTCTTTTTTATTTTTTCCAATGCTTGTCTCTGCTTTTCGTTTAACTCATTTTTCATATTAAAAGTTCTCTCGCCAGGAGTATAATCAATTAGATTATGCTTTGCTGCTTCTCTTAATGCAAGTTCTGAATCAGCAGAACACGGAATCATAATCCTGTCAGGAAACTTCTTTTTTAACTTTTCATAATTGTCTTTTCCTGGTAGAGTATCAATCTTATTGGCAGCAATAATCATAGGTTTGCTCTGTTTTCTTAACTCAGATGCAAATCTCAAAAGTTCTTTTTCATTCCAAGTGCTTGGTCTTGAAGATAGATTCAATTTTAATAATGCCAATTTAACATGTTCTTCCTTAACCTTCAATCCAGAAAATTGGTTTGCTACTGCAATAGAAAAATTATCTTCTCCTAATTCTATCTTTCTCGCAAAACCTTTCCATACTTTCAGCAGAATTCCTAAAAACCATTTGTCTAATTCATCTTCTAAAAAAATAATATCTTTAGAAACATCATAATTTTCTGCAGGCTTCCCATTCTCGTCTGTCATACCAGAAAGGTCAACAATGTGAATAAAAACATCTGCTTGCCTCAAATCGTCTAGAAACTGATTTCCTAATCCTCTGCCTTCGCTTGCTCCAGGAACTAAACCTGCAACATCCATTAAATCCACAGGAACAAATCTTTGATGATTAATGCAAAATCCGTGATTTGGCATACATTGTGTATTAAATTCTTTGTCTATACAATCTACTTTAACATAACCCACTCCATGATTTGGTTTTATTGTTGTAAAGGGATAAGAAGCAATTTCAACTTCTGCTAGAGTCGCTGCTTTGAAAAAAGTGCTTTTTCCTACAGAAGGTTTTCCTACAAGTCCTATTAACATTTCATTATTTATAGAAAAACCTTTAAATATGTTATTAGATTAAAAACGATAGATAAACTGTAGCTCATGAGGGGCACATCCCCTTACACTAACCCCTTTCGTAAAAGAGATTAGTTCGCTACAGTTTCAGAAAAACAAGAACCTGTAGCTCAGCTTGGTTAGAGTGCTTTAATGCACAAACCAATCTTCGCTCTTGTTCAAGGTCGTAATAAGAACCTGTAGCTCAGCTTGGTTAGAGTGCTTTAATGCACAAACCAATCTTCGCTCTTGTTCAAGGTCGTAATAAGAACCTGTAGCTCAGCTTGGTTAGAGCACTGCTCTTATAGGAGTGCAATTCGTTAGGATTGCATCGATTTTAGATTGTCTAAGAAAGGCAGGGGTCCACGGTTCAAATCCGTGCAGGTTCATTTGTATTTTTATATTTAAAAGTCACCTATGGAAAATTATTCCAAATAACTAGCTAATTTTTGAGATTTAAATCTTAATTTTTCAAATGCTTTGTTTTGTATTCGCCTTATTGTTTCGTTACTTAAACCATAAATATCTCCAGTTTTTTTTAAACTTCTAGTTTTTCCATCTTTCAAGCCAAATCTGTATTCTAAAATTTCTTTTTCTTTTGGAAACAATTCTCTTTTCATAGCGTGATTTAATTCTGATTTCAAATCTTCTTCAAAAATTTTCTCTAAAAAGTCAGGATAATCAGAAGGAATTGTATCTACTAGGGGAATTTCTTCATCTCCAAAAATCAAAGGAGCATCAAGAGAAACACTAAATTCATATCTGGGTAATAATTCTCTTAAATATTTGGGAGTTCTTCCCATTTCAGAGGCAACTTTTTCTATTGCTTTATCAGAAGAAACTCCTTGATTGCATAGTCTACCGAGATTTTTTTTGGCTCTTGATAAGCTACAACTAACATTAATTGGAAAAGTCAAACTTCCTGAATTATTATGCAGTGCACGGATAATTTTTTCTTTAATCCACCAAACAGCATATGTTGAAAACTTCCCCTTTTTAGAATCATATTTATTTACAGCTTCTAATAATCCTTCATTTCCATAAGATATTAAATCAAGAAGAGGGAATTCTGAACCTTGATATTTTTTAGCAATAGAGACAACAAAACGCAGATTAGATTGAATCATTTTTTCTCTGGCACTTCTGTCTCCATTTTCGATTCTTTTTGCTAATTCTAATTCTTCTTCTCTTGTCAAAAGAGGAGATTTTGCTATTTCCTTAAGATAGGTTCTTAAAATATCTTTTTCAGTATAATCTTCCATAAGAAAACCATAAAATAAGGTGTTTAAAAGTATTTCTATTGAATGTTAATCCTGTTTAAGAGAGGATTTAGAATAATTATTAATAAAAAATGCCCCGTCCGGGATTCGAACCCGGGTCTCAGCCTTGAAAGGGCTGAATACTTGGCCTCTATACGAACGGGGCAATACTTATGAAAGAAAAATTTAGTTTTTAAACATAACTAATAGACTCTCTATTTCTCTTTAATCTTTTCAACCCCATAAGAATAAATTTCAGAATTCTTCCACAAGTCTTTTCTTATTCCTGCCTTAACACACAAACTTTCAAGAAAATCTGTCTTGTCTGGGAGCTCTTCCCAAACTTGCGGAAGAAAAGTAGCAGAGCTAAATCCTTTCCTTAATATTATTCCCATATTCTTATTAATTTTCTTCAAAAGTTCTTTTTCATTCTTGAATTCTAATTTCTTGGGTATGGACAACACAGAAACTTCTATTTTAATTTCAGAAAATTCATTTTTTTTAAGTTTAGGAAACCTGTAATCATCAAAAGCCGCATGCTTTGCATTTTCAATGATGTCTTTGTATAATTCCTGGTGAGGATATAAACTTCCAATGCATCCTCTTAGTATCCTCTGTTCTGTCAATGTTACAAAACTCGCTCCTTTTGCAGAATATTTTTCTTTAATTTCCCTGCTAACTTCCAATTTCTCGTTGTTCAATTCACTTTCAATAGCGTCTCTTGCAAGTTTTAAAAGTTCTTTATATCCTTTTATCATACATTCCCCACATGAACATAATTCAAATACTTTTTCCCAATTTTTTCTGCCTGTCTTAAAGTATCCAAAGGAGTAATTTTTTTATCTGGCATTTTATACATAGGAAAGAATCTTGTCACATGCCATGCTATGTTTTTGTTAACAGAAGCGATAAATTTCGCTATTTTTTTAAATTCTTTTTCAGAATCGTTTAATGTTGGAATAATAAGGGTTGTGAGTTCAATATGAATTCCTTTTTCATAGGCTCTCTTGATTGTTTCTAGAACAGGCTTTAAATTTCCTCCGCAATACTTTACATAAAATTTATCATTGAAAGATTTCAAATCAATGTTCATTGCATCTATATAATCCTTTATGTAATCAAAGCACTCTTTGCTCAGGTATCCGTTTGTAACTAAAATATTTTTTAATCCTTTCTTTTTTGCAATTTTTGCTATATCCCTTACAAATTCTATAAATATTGCAGGCTCGTTGTAAGTATAAGAAATACTTTTGCATCTTTTTTGAATCGCTCTTTTTACAATTTCTTCTGGAGAAATTTCTTTTCCTAAAATATTTCCACGTTTGGATATTTGAGAGATTTCAAAATTCTGGCAGAAATCGCATTTAAAATTGCAACCCACAGTTCCAATAGAAAAACTTGCTGTTCCAGGAAGAAAATGATACAAGGGTTTTTTTTCAATTGGATCTACATTCATCGCAGCAACCTTTCCATAAACTAAAAGATATAATCTGTTTTTGATGTTTTTTCTAACTCCACATGTTCCAATATTATCTTCTGAAATAAGACATTTATGGCTACAGGCAAGACATCTTATTTTATTCCCCTCTTTCTTGTATAATTCTGCTAACTTCATTTTAATTATAAATTCGCGAAAGAAATTTCCGAACTAGACATCTTTTTATAAAAATGATAATCTGGCAATTTATCTCTTGGAGTAATCAATATTTTTACAAGCCCCTCCCAAAGAAAAAACCATCCTGCTGGCTGAACAAGAGTTGTCAAAAGATTAATCGCAAAAGATAACTGCTGCTTTCCTAAAAAAAAGGCAGAGACAACCATCATTATAGAACCCATAATCACCCAAAAAGTTCCCTCCATTTTTATTCCAGCTATCTCTCTTTTTTTCTTTTTTAAATGTTTATTAAAATGTTCTTTCAATCTTTTTTTTATTTTTATTTCTTCAAGAGGATTTCTTTTATTTTTTTGGAGAAAAAATCTGAGTCTAATTCTTTCATTTTTGTCTATTGACGCCTTTTTGCATTCAAGTAAAAAATCTCCTGACAAGGCTTTATGAGAATAAGGACGAGCATCAAAATCAGAAAAAATATCATCATAAGAATCCAAAACCAGAGGAATTCCTGCTCCTGATTCCATATATTTCTTTAAACCATCCTCTTTCATAATCAAACAACACAAAAAGAATTTATAAGATTATCGAAATGCGACTTTGGTGAATTCTTATAATCAACAAAAGTCCTAAATCACAAAACCTATAAAGCCGTGTTTCATAATTTTTTCATGTGGTATCCACAAGAAAAAGAACAATTAGAACAGGAAATAGACAAATTTCTCAATGAAAAATCAGGCAAAAAAATAGAGGAAATTAATGGGCTGATTGTTCCTCACGCAGGATATGAATTCAGCGGGAAAATTGCTGGAAAAGTCTTTTCTTTGATTAAAAATAAAAAAATAGACAAAGCCATTATTATTGGCCCATCACATTATCTTCCGATATCTGGAGTTTTGACTTCTAATAAAAATCAATGGGAAACTTCTCTTGGAGATGTAAAAATATTCAAGACAGATTTCAAGACAGCAAAAATAGAACAGGAACATTCTATAGATAATCAAATTCCTTTCTTGCAAAAATTGGGAGTAAAAGAAATATTACCATTAATGATTGGAGAAATAACAGATGAAGAAGCACTTGAAATTGCAGAGAAATTATCAAAAATTCCTGCGCTGTACATTTTTTCAACTGATTTAAGCCACTTTCTTCCATATGAAGAAGCAGTTAAGAAAGACGGGGAAACAATAGAACTTATTGAAAATTTGGATTTGCAAAATTTCTTCAAGATTGATGCTTGTGGTTTTTACCCCTTGCTTGTGATGATGCATCTTTGCAAATTGAAGAATGCCAAACCTCATCTGATTGAATACAAAAATTCCGGGGATGTCACAGGAGAAAAAGCGAGTGTTGTGGGATACGGGAGTTTTTATTTTTAATTGCATTCACTATAGATAACAGAAACTATTTTAAAGAAATATTTCCTTTAAACAAGATGAAAAGGGGGGTTAAACTTATTTGTCTGTTTTTTATATTAATTCTTTCTTTATCTCTTGTTTCTGCATTTTCTTTTTCTAATTTCTTCAGCGATTTCTTCGGGAAGATTACAGGAAGAGCAACAACTGCATGCACAGACAGCGATGGAGGAGCTAAATATGAAGATTTTGGAACAACATGCATTGGAACAACTTGCATAAGCGATACATGTTTTAATTCTACTCTTTTGATAGAAAGAAACTGCTCAACAACTACATCTGTTTCTTCAATATCTTATAATTGCCCTGGAGGCTGTTTAGATGGAAAATGCACAAGCGGATGCTTTGATACTGATAGAGGAATTAAATATAATGATTATGGAACAGCTTGCATTGGAACAACCTGCATAAACGACTCGTGTTTTAATTCTACTCTTTTAAAAGAAAGATACTGTTCAACAGCTACTTTGGTTTCTACAGCGTCTTACAGCTGTCTTGCAGGTACAAGTTGTTCTGGTGGAAAATGTACAGATTGTACAAATTATTATTTAGATAGTGACAGCGATACTTACGGAACTTCTGACAAGCAATGTCTTCAGGCTGTTCAAGGAAATTACAGAGCAACAAGATTAGGAGATTGCAATGATAATAATGCGAATATAAATCCAGGAAAAACAGAAGTTTGCGGAAATATTTTAGATGATGACTGCGATGGAAGTATTGATGAAGGTTGTACAACTACGCCAAGTACGACAACACCAACAACTCCTTCTACGGGTACAACTCCTTCGACAGGTACGACTACTCCAAGCACAACTCCTTCTAGAAGTGTTAGTCCTGGAACATCAAGTACATTTAAACGGCCTCTAGAGGTGCAGATTGTACCTCCACTAATAGGAGCAAATACTAAATCAAATGTCTATTCTTTAAGAGAAGTTTTTTTAGTTTCTGATAAGGATTGGAAAAGCGTTTTGCCTTTTATTTCTGCAACTGTATGGACCGATGGAAATAGTGTGCATAAATATCCCTTCTTAATTTATCATGAAGAAGATACTGGTTTTGATGCAGATTCTATAATCTATTTTATGCAACAATATAATCCAGATAAAATTACTATTGTGGGAGATATTCCAACCAGATTATATGGATTAATGACCAGAGCAAGAAATTCTGGGGTTGGTATGCCCTCGGAAAATGTTCAAATAAAGAATACAAAAGAATCTATTTTATACTGGAGCCAGTTTGATACTGCTGTTTATGTTGAAGATAATTATGAATTGGCTTTATTGGCTTCAACTTACGCTTCTTTGATAAATTCCCCCTTGATCATCAAAGGAACAGATTTAGATTCACAGGATATTTTCTCTGGAAGAAAGATTATCTGTATCGGAAATGTAAATCCAACAGGGGCTAGTTGTACTGAAAGTTATAATTTAGAACAATTACAACAAAAATATTTTGATATAACTCACACAGATAAGATTATTTTGATTAATCCTGATGATTGGACTGCTAAAACTTCTCATGGTTTTTGGACAGAAAATAGTTATTTCAACAATCTTTACACAAAAACCTCCTTGAATGCACCAATACTGGCTTCTGCGAAACATGAACTGATATTAAGTACACATGAAACAGATTATTTAAAAATAGATAGTTTTCTCAAAGAAAAAATCAGACGTTTTAAACCATTGTATCTAACAATAATAGCTGCTACCGATGTTATCCCCCACAAAAAAGATATTCAACCAGGTGAGTGCAGTAATGAAGAATTGGAGAGATCTTTTGGCTCAATATTTGAACTTTTTGGAGGGCAGAATAGTTACGACTGCAGCGAATTTGATTTGGCATTAGACCCCTCTACTTATGCAGATACAAATAGTGATAAGCTTCCCGATATCGCTGTGGGGAGGATGGCAGGAATTTCAAATTCAGATGTTTCGAGTTATACTGCTAGAGTTTTATTTTATAATAATATCGGAGTAAAAACAAATAATATGAGATTTTTTGGAAGTGCTTTCTGGGGATTTACAGGAGCTGCTTCACAATGGATGGCGAATAAGTTTAGAAGCGCAGGATATAATGCTTGGGCATCTACAAGTGAAGAAGATTCATATGAATTTAATTTCTCTGAATGGGAAAATCAGGATTTAATTTTTTACTTGGGGCATGGAAGTTCTCGTTGGGCAGGGATATATTATTTAGACATACCCAAGTTAACTAATTCGCTTGTTATAGCTGCCACATGTGCGACAGCTGACAAGTTTAACTATTCCTCTTTTTGGGCTTATTCGATAAGGAGAGGCAGTACAGGATTCATAGGAGCAGTAAGTACAACATTTTTGACAACTAGTGCGCTTTATACTTTAAATGGAATTTATTATTCTGACAAAGACCTGGGCAATGCATTCAAAGACTCCTACGTAAATGATATTTTCCAAGCTATGGTAATATTGATTGGTGATCCGACTTTTAGAATTTCACCTGAGAAGAGATTAGCAGAAACAATAGTTCTTGACTCCGATGCATTATTACAAATTCTTGCAATAGAAGAATTAACAGGAGAATCTATTTTCTGTGAAAATACTCAAACAAACTGCGGACTGCAGGGAAATTGTAAGGATTGTACTGTTATACCTCCGACTGAATTAGTTTGTAACTTTGGGAATACAAAAATTATGGGAAAATATTATACTTGCATGGGAAGTGCTCTTGGATGCATGGCGCAACCTATAAGAAAGGATGTTGAGATATGTAATCGTGGTTGTTCTGAAATAGGAGGAGCGCATTGTAGAACTTGTGTTGGAACAGATAATAATTGCGGTTCAAAACCCGATGATACAAAAGGATGCGCTTTAATAGATCAACAATGGACGCAAAGTCATAAAGGAAAAGGCTGTAATAGTGATACTAACGCTTGTTATGATAGTGGCTGGAATGCTAAACAATTTACTCAATGCCCAAACATTTGTGAAAATGGAGAATGCACTTGTAAGGGAATAGCAGATTGGTGTGGAAGAGACAAGGCTTGTTGTTCCGGTGTTTGTAGTTTGGCATTGTGTAGTAATTGCAGACAGAATGGAGATTCATGTTTAAGAGACGCTGTATGTTGTTCAGGTTCTAAATGTTTTTCTGGCAAATGCCAAACTTGCTTGACATCAACAACTCCTCTTGTTTATACAATAGGAATTCCTCATCGTTCTAATTGCTGTAATGGATATTATTGCTCAAAGAGAAATTTATTAGGAATATGCACTCAACAAAAATGTAACTAAGAAACAGATAAACAATCTCCTAATTTTCAGATAAGTCGCTATTTCCCAAATCCTTAACCATATAAGTATCTTCTAATTCATACCCTAATTTTTTATAATATTCTCTGACACCGACTCCAGAGATAACAAAAATCTTCTTGGCTTTTTCAATAACTGCGATTTTTTCTGCTTCTTTCATAAGCATTTTTCCAAATCCTTTATGCTGACTCGCTTCAGAATTTTTTTCATCAAGTTTCAATGATTGTCCATAAATATGCAGTTCTCTAACTATTGTTTTATCCTTTGTAATTCTTAATCTTAACAAACCAAACAAAACATCATCTTTATTAACAATCTCTAAAAAATATTCTTTTCCTCCTGATGCTTTATATTTTGTTATTTTTAATTCAAGATTCAAATCAAGTTTTTCTTTGTTAAACCCTATCTCCCTATATCTTATCTCATTAATGTGGCTTTTTTCTTTTCTTAATTTTTCTTCAACATCTTTTCTCAAATCAATTTTTGTTGTTCCTGCTGTTAAATATTCTGGAGGAATTTCTCTCATAATTCTCATAACTCTGCAGTATCTGGGAACTATTTTTAACATTTCTGGTAAAAGTTTTTCAATTTGTTCTTTGCTGTAAGGTTTATAATTTTTATTCCAATATTCTTCTTCAAGTTTAGAGCCTTTGATAACTTGGCAGGGATATATCTTTAATTGGTCTGGCTTGAATTTTTCATCTGAAAAAATTTTCTTAAAAATTTGCAAGTCTTTTTTAATATTGCTACCTGGAAGTCCTGGCATTATATGATATCCCACTTTAAAACCAGCATCTTTCAAAGCCCTTGTTGAATCAACAACAGATTTAACATCATGTCCTCTTTTAATCAACTTGTAAATCTTATTATCCGGCATTTGGACTCCCAATTCAACTCTTGTAACTCCAAATTCTCTCATTCTGTCAATATACTCCATACATTCGTCTGGACGCGTTTCAATGCATAAGGCAACACACCTATGTTTTGCTGTCTCATTTAACTTCTGTGCTTTTTCTAAAGAGGGGGAATTTTTCTCATTAAGCGCGTCATAACATCTTTTGATGAAATCATACTGAAAATTTTTTTCATATTCTAAAAAAGTTCCTCCCATTATTATCAGTTCTATTTTATCTGTTGGATGATGCATTACTTGAAATGCTTTTATTCTTGCTTTTACTTGTTCATAAGAATCATATCCAACTTCTGCTGCCCTCATTACTACTGGAGATTTTGGAGTATAACTCTGGGGAACATTCAATGAAGGGCAGTACAAGCAAGTTCCGCGTTTGCATGATTTTGGAGGAAGCATAACTGCAACAGGAGTTATTCCTGATATAGTTTTTGTCGGCTTTCTAATTTCGTTTTTCAATGGTTTTAACATATATTTTTCACTGATATAATGCTTTTAAATTATTTCCTCTTTTTTGATAAAATGAAGCCATTAAAAATTGGCATAATAGGTGGAAGCGGGTTAGAGAATCCCGAGATTTTAGAAAATTATCAAGAAGTAGAAGTGAATACTCCTTTTGGAAAACCTTCTTCTAAATTAATAAAGGGAAAATTATTTGGCATAGATGTTGTTATAATCTCCCGCCATGGCAAGAAACATGAGATTCCTCCAACCCAAGTGAATAATCGTGCAAATATTTTCGCATTGAAATATGAAGGCTGTAAAAAAATTATCGCAACAACAGCAGTCGGCTCGCTAAAAGAGGAGATAAAACGTGGTGATTTTGTTATTCTAGACCAGTTTATTGATTTTACTCGCCATAGAGATGTAACTTTCTTTGACAAATTTGAATTTGGGGCAATACATACTCAGATGGCAAAACCTTTTTCTGAAAATTTAAGAAAAAAATTGATTGAAATATTTGAAGAGCTCGGCTTTCCTTATCACAAAAAAGGAACAGTCATAACAATTGAAGGTCCAAGATTCTCAACAATTGCAGAGAGCAATTTATTTCGAGGCTGGGGAGCAGATATAATAAACATGTCAATTGCTCCAGAATGCATTCTTGCAAATGAAGCAGAAGTAGAATATGCTGCGGTTGCCATGTCAACAGATTACGATTGCTGGAAAGAAGGAGAGGAAAGTGTTTCATGGGAAATGATAAAAGAGATAATGAAAGAAAATTCAGAAAGAATGAAAAAGGTTTTGTTAAAACTAATTGAATCCTTTTCAAGAGAGCAAGAGATATTAAAGTTAAAGAATAGTATTCGAACAATTCCAGATTTTCCAAAACAAGGAGTAATGTTCAGGGATATAACTACACTATTGAAAGATAAAGAAAATTTGAAAAAATTGATAAATATTCTTTATGAAAGATACAAAGACTACAATATAGATATTATTGCTGGAATTGAATCAAGGGGATTTATTATTGCTGGAATGCTGGCAGATAGGCTAAATGCAGGATTAGTTCTTATTAGAAAGCCTGGAAAACTTCCTGCAGAAACTCTTTCAGAGAGTTACGAATTAGAATATGGAACAGACAGAGTTGAGATTCATAAAGACGCAATAACAAAAGGGCAGAAAGTTCTTTTAATAGACGATTTGATTGCAACAGGAGGAACAGCACTTGCTTCTTGCAAACTTATTGAGAAATTAGAAGGAATAATCACAGAATGCTGTTTTACTATAGAATTGCCAGATTTAAATGGAAGAGAA
>Ga0315284_10009397_pt1 | contig 13944 bp, 15 predicted proteins | sample YL17G09_16_MG_FD_203696 | JGI IMG/M metagenome (GOLD analysis project Ga0315284, IMG submission 203696) | Sediment microbial communities from Yellowstone Lake, YNP, Wyoming, USA - YL17G09_16 | ecosystem: Environmental > Aquatic > Freshwater > Lake > Sediment | place: USA: Wyoming | collected... | reverse complement strand
GAAACGCCTGGTCCCGGTCCCGGATCGGGTTCTACAAGTGTGAGCTTGTTAAAGCTTTGCCACATTTTATAAATCCCTATGCCTACGGCGATTAAAACAACAAGCCACCAGAACCAATGTACCCCACCACTTTTCTTTTCCGGCACAAGAGGCACAACTGGTGACAATTTTATAGGCTCCGCAGCGACAGGCGCTACGCCTACAAGTCCTTGCGTATACTGTAAGGCAGATAGAAGTGTGTTATCAAAGTCATGCCTTTTAAATCCAGCTATAAGCATGTTCGCTATTTGTTGGCGTTGCGTGGCGGAGAAATGTGTAGAGTGGCGTAGAGCCACTTCTAGATGTCCAGGGTTTCTACTGATGACAATGTACATCCCATCCGCAGGCGCGTTTGACAGCGCCCACATAGCAAACTGCCTAGAAGGTGCTTCGGCAAAAACATCAATATTGATGCCTTCGTGCGTGACAGCCTCTATGGATTTAATCATCTCTGTCGCTTTGCGTGCGGCATTTTCCGAGAAAAGTGCCGCACGATCATGCAAAGATCCGGCAAAAGCAGGTGTTGAAAGTAATAAAAACAAGCACAATCGTTTCATTAGAGATCCCCCTCTTTAAAAGTTTGAAAAAACTGTACCACAGAACCTTTAGGAGTGCTAGGCTCCTTTCCATGCAAATTAAATTTAAAAGGAATTCCAGATGTTCGGTAAGCTCAAATACTTAATTTGGGAAGAAGAAACTCCGCAAAAGGTGCCTAATTCTGTGTCGCAACAAGTCACACCTATCGCGCCGTCCCCTATCGCGCCGTCCCCTATCCCGGAGACCCCTCAAAATTTTGAGTATGTCAAGGTGTTAAACGAAGCCCTAAGCGCGAAAGCTCTTAGGGAATATGATTACCTTAAGTATATGGCGAGCGTGGCGGACCTAGCCACTGTTGTAGCGGATGAGAAAACCCGTTTTAGTACGGCTTATCTTGCAGTAAAATCCTTAGGTGTCACCAAAGCAAAGCTTATTGAAACGTCCAACCATTACTTAGCTGTGGTTGAGGAGGAGCATAAAAGTTTTCTCGATACTGTAGCTGGACAACTTAAAGACAAAGTGGAAGTTAACGAAGCCTCCATTGCCACTTTAGAGGCTAAGCTAAAAGCTAAAGGGGATGAGATTGCTAAATTGCAAGAGGAGATTGCGTCCCTAAAGACGCAAAGAGACTCCCTTTCAGATAAAGTGCAGACCTGGCGCAGCAAGATTGAAACAACAAAAGCCGCCTTTGAGAGCGCTTGCCAACAAACAGTGGCTAACATCAAAGGAAATGTGGAAAAAATAAACCAGTATACTGCTTAGGACACGTTCTTGTTTAATGTTAAGAATCTGCTTGAAGCGCACATCGAGCACCCCTATCACATGTGCGAACTCCCTACGCTAGTTTTGGGGTGGTACGAAATCAGTGAGCCAGTATTAAATCAAGTTGCTCAAGTTCGCACTATTATTAGTTCGCATACTTTAATGAAGCCTCCAGCGCCAGTTAATAATTATTCATAGCGAGGTTCTTCACATTGCCTCAGATTGAAATTTCCGATGCAGATTTAAGTTTTCTTAGAAATCTTGCGCACGAGATCGAGTCGCAAGACAATGCTGGTACGGCTCACCCCTACTATATTGTCGTTCGTACTACTCGCCAAATTATTGTGCCTCAGGGGCATGGATCTGGAGAGACGGTATATCACGATGCATATGGTGACGACCCAAGCGCTTCTTTATACAACTCGCCAGAAGAGGCTGCCGAGGCTTTCAACCGCGAGGGCTGTGACGACATTCAAAAACGTTTGGATGCGCTCAACGAGTACGGAACCGAGGAGATTGAAGAAGACCACAATGTATTCTTCACTCGTCAAGGTTATGAAAAACATATGGATCTAAATGGACATAACTATGGAGGGTATCCATTTCAAAACCCGCATTCCTATACCCACCATGCTTTTCGCAATCCGGAAATAAAGACATTGCTTGAAATTGTCCGAAGGCTAGGCAATACTTTGACGACAGTTGAAGAAGAATATAAGAACTATTTGGGAATACGAATACGGAGTGTATAATGTCCGAAGTTAAATCGTTTTGGGAGCGTCCGGAAGGCAATGCCGGTAAAGTAGTCTTACTGCTAACCCTACTTGCAGGTATATACGGTGCCTACGTAGGTTTACCCTATCTAATTATCCTCCTTAGTAATACGCTCTATGCTGCATTTCTTTTAGGTGCCATTGTTCTACTGGCTTTCTTAATAAGCAGTACGCAAGTAAGAATGTTTGTCGGCGGCTGCTTTAAAGCTTTGATGCAGTTTCTATTTGCTTTAGATCCCATCATCGTTATTGAAGGGTATATTCAAACCATGAATAAGAACCTTTATAAGATGCAGGGGCAGATCACTAATTTGAAAAGGCAAATGGGCAGCTTAGAAAATGTAATGAAGACTAATGAAAAAGAGCGTGTTCATTCTTTACAGATAGCTAAGCAGTGCGCTCCGGGTGAGCCTGAGTTTAGACTTCAAACGGCTAATGCAGGAAGACTTCAAACGTCCAATGACGAGATCAAAAAAAGTTGGACACAGCTTGATATTGCTTACCGCACTTTGAATTCGATGAAAGAAAAAGCGGACATTCTAATCAAGGATTTTACGTCACAGGTAAGTATACAGAAACGGCAAAGAGAAGCATTAAGAGCTAGTAATGGAGCATTCCGCTCTGCTATGTTAGTGATCAAAGGTGACCCAGAACAAAAATATATCGCCGATCAAGCCATGGAAAATCTAGCTAACCAAATAGGAGAGCAGCTTGGTGAGATGGATCAGTTTATGGACATGTCCGTAACAATCTTGAGGAACGCGGAACTTCAAGATGCCGTGGATCAAGAAGCAGGGATGAAGATGCTGCAAGAGTGGAGCAAGAGTCCTAGCATACTCCTAGGTAGCCAAAAAGCGGTGCTACTATCCGAAGCACCAGGCGTCTCGCAAGCACCAGTTAAAAGTAACTACACAGACCTTTTTGGAAACTAATGCTCAGTGTTCGGCAAAAAATTTGTCTAGTTAGATCGCTTGCTCGACTGCGAATCCAGTTTTATACTTCTGGTATATGGCACGAAGTTGCGCCGAAAAGGTTACCGAAAAGGTTAGAAGAGTTTACAAGACATATTTACTTTCAAGTAAAAGAGGTTTACCCCAAATGCCAATTAAGAAGTCGTTCATCAAGTTTGTTTGTATCCTAGGAGGGGCGGGTGCCCTTGTATATGGTTACAATAAAGCCACTCAAACGGGGTTAATCCCCACCCCTGGTTTTATGAAGGCTCTTGTGCCCCAAAAAGCCGTCCTACCCGATCTTAAAGAGGCGAAGGTACAAGACGTAGCACCTGCTCCGTTGCCTGTAGTCGATTCTGCGGCGAATGTTTCCTCCACCTTAATCCGGGGAGCCATCTGGGAATGGAACGCACAGATGGGACTTTTATATGCTACAGGGGGAAGTAAAACCGCTAAAGGTTCTTTAATGGAGAAGCACGATGTCAACCTGCTTCTTTACCGTCAAGACGATACTAATAAAATGGCTGAGGAGCTTGTAGCTTGTGCTAAGGAACTCCACGATGGGGCTACGCAGTGTACGACAGGTGCTAACTTTGTCATCATCATGGGAGATGGAGCCGGGCAGTTTGCTGCCGGAGTTAACCCCCAACTTACGAAGCTAGGTCCTCAGTACGCGGTAACGGTGATTGGAGCGGTGGGCTATAGCCGTGGCGAGGATGCTTTCCTAGTCCCTCCTGAGGTCAAGGCGGATCCTTCTAAAGCTAAGGGTCTGCTTGTGTCAGGTGTCTTGCGCGATGGGGATTGGAATATCGCCATGAAATGGGCGGCGGACAACTCCATCAAGAATAATCCGGATGAAAAAACCTACGACCCTGAAGCTATCAATTGGGTAAATTCCCAGGATTATAATACCGCTGCTGCGGATTATGTAGCCGGTAAATGCGAAGAGCGCAAACTCGTTCAAGACGGCAAGCCAACTAAAGAGGTTAAAAATGTCTGCGTAAACGCTGTAGTGACGTGGACACCCGGAGATGTCACCGTAGTGCAAAAGAAGGGTGGGCTTGTTAAGGTGGTATCGTCCAAAGAATACCGCTCGCAAATGCCTTCGGTCATCTTAGGACCTAAAGCATTTTTTGAGGCGAACAGGAAAGAAGTGCTCGGTATGCTAGCGGCAATTTTTGAAGGTGGGGATCAAGTTAAAGCCTTTGATAGAGCGCTACGCAAGGCTTCCGAGATCTCAGCTAAAGTGTATGCGGATCAAGATGCAAACTATTGGTATAAGTATTTTAAAGGCGTCACCGAAACCGACAAGTTCGGCAATAAAGTGGAACTAGGTGGGTCCGCCGTTAATAACCTTGCGGATAACTTAATCCTCTTTGGCTTAGTACCGGGGGCTAACGATAACTTCCGCTCCACCTACACAACCTTTGCCGCGATAGCTACGCAGCAATATCCTGAGATCTTCAAAACCACACCTATCCCCGATGTCAAGGAGATCGAGGACAAATCGTTCATCACAGGGGCGCAAGCTTTAATGAGCGATGCTGGCTCGGCTCCCGACCTACCTACCTTCGACACCACTAAAGCAACAACGACCGTTTCCAAACGCAATTACAGTATCAATTTTGATACAGGTAAAGCGACCCTGACCCCTGTTGGCGTTCAACAGCTTTATGCTCTCAAGGATTCTTTAGCGGTTACAGGTCTTGTGATCCAGGTGGATGGTTATACGGACAATACAGGGGACGAAGAAAAAACTAACTTGCCACTATCTCTTGCCCGTGCTAAAGCTATTAAATCCTTTCTACAACAAAAAGCACCTGAGACGTTTCCTAACAGCCGGTTCTTGGTAAATGGGTATGGATCAAAAGATCCCGTAGCATCAAATTCTTCTGCGCAAGGGCGTGCTTTAAATCGCCGGGTGCAGATTACCCTTAAAGGTGACTGATGTATGAGAATGGCAGCTTCCAACTACAGGCGACTCCGATCACCATCGCAGCAATGCATAACCACAACCAATTCAAAAGAAATAAAGACACGGAAACGGTGAGAAAAAGTAAAGATAGCAGCACTAAAACCCCACCTAAGAAGCGGTCTTTCTCCCGCTTCCTAAGCTTTGCTTCTACGGGCTCCGGACTACTTAAAAAAGTATGGAATGAGGAGTGGTGGGATGTACACTAATCCAATTTTTCAAGAAAATGGTCAATGGTATTTTTGGGACGAAAATGGTGACAAGCAGGGTCCGTTTGAGAGTCAGGAAATTGCTCTAGAGGAGCTTAAACGTTACTTTGAAGAGTTTCTTTGATCTTTGCCCCTAACACTGCCATCTCCAAATCTACCGCCACATTGCTTATAACGGTGCAGGCGGGTTTCCTGCTTTTGCTATGGATCTTCTCTCCTTTCGTTTTTTTCCCCTCGGCAAGTGAAACACTCCAGGCATTTATCAGTTTATGGAATGAGGGTTTAGCAACCGAGTTAGTGACGAGCCTCACTTTGAACTTAGAGGCTATAGGCGTAGCCACCATCATCTCACTGCTGATAGCCTACTCTTATACAATCCCTTTTTGCCGTCCCTTAGTCTCTTTTATTAGTAAGCTGCGATTTTTGTCCTTAGTAGGTTTAACCTTCTTTTTTACGTTAGCCACTAAAGACGGGCACATGTTAAAGTTAGACTTGCTCGCCTTCTCTATCATTGTCTTTTTTGTTACAAGTATGGTGGACGTAATAGCCAATATCCCGCAAAAGGAATTGGACTTAGCTAGAACCCTGCGCATGAAGCCGTGGCGGGTGGTTTTTGAGGTGGTCGTATTAGGTCAAGCAGATAAAGCATTCGACGTTTTAAGACAGAACAGCGCAATCGGGTGGATGGCTCTTACGATGGTCGAAGGGATGTCTAGATCAGAAGGGGGTATAGGAGCCTTACTGATGACACAGAACAAGCATTTTCACCTGTCGTCTGTTTTAGCTATCCAACTCACCATTATGCTCCTAGGATTAGCTCAAGACTATGGTATAGGCGTTATGCGTAATATGTTCTGCCCATATGCTAATTTAAAGAAAGTCTCATGAAAATAGATTGCTTATTAGAAATCACAGCACACTTCTTTTATCCTGGAGATAAAGTCACAGGTGAAGAGATTGAAGATATTATTTGCTGGGATAAAAAAGAGGACATTTTTGATCGCCTAAAGTATTTAGGCTCCATCTCTTCATTTCTCGGCGACTGGTACAAATATGAGTTCACCCATGAAGCTATTGGATTTACTTATACCTATGTTCGTGAAGGACGTAGCGATTACAATTATTGTGGCGGGGTTGAATATGAATGCAAAGAAGTGGGACAGGATTGGTTTTTAGGTTTCCGCGACAGGTGGGTTACGGAGTCTAATGCTGTTAAGAAAGAGATTTTAAAACCTGTGGTACCAGAAGGCATCCTTGTCCTAGAGGACAAAATAGAAAAGCCAGTTAGAGAACTACAGTGGCTTCAAGCGGCAGGCTATTACTCCAATTACGATTCTTATACAGAGGAATACGAGGCGGAGGTTATACTTTACGATCGTGTCCGCTTTGCTGATATTCAAAGGTGCTTAACATGCTAAGAATAGCTGTCATATGGACAAAAAAGAAGGTGCCTATTTATCCTAACAAGGCAGGGAGTCCTAAGCATGAAGCGTGGGTGTCCGAAGAAAAACTCCAGTATTTAGAAAATGGTGAGTGGAAAGAAGTCCCTCGTGTGGTCATTAAAGAACAAAAGGTTTAAAATGTGGACAGATGTAAAAAAGATCTCTAGTGCTAACGAGCATGTATTCAAATATGTTTTTGAAAAATCTAACGCAGTAGCGGAATCTGTCTTATATAAGTATCCGACTTTTGAAGTACGTACCGTGATCTGTTGTTCTACTATGAGTGGATGTCCTGTCGGCTGTAGGTTTTGCGGTGCTGGAGATAATTTTGTTCGCTCGCTGAATGCAGACGAAATCTTTAGCCAGCCGAAAAAACTTTTAGAAGAAACTCAAGTTAAAGTCGAAGATATAAATCGGTTGCAGATCATGTTTATGAGCATGGGGGAACCTCTGCTTAATATGCGGGAGCTAGCTAAGGCTTGTAAAATGCTACATGCGGCGTACCCCAAGGCTAAACTTTTAATATCCACCTCGGCTCCTAGTGGAGGTAATTATGCCTTATGCAATAAGATATCTCAGGAAATCGATCAAATAGGTTTACAGTTTTCCGTTCACGAAAGCACAGATGACGCACGCCAAAAACTTATACCCTCTGATACCCTTTCTTTAAAAGAAATGGCAGAAAGAGGTTATGAATGGTCTGTGATGACCAATCGAAAACCCTTTTTTAATTACTGTGTACATGAAAATAATAATACGGATGCCGACGCAGATAGGTTGCTGTCTTTATTTCAACCTGAGATCTGGAATGCTACTATCTCTGTTATATGTGAACGAGACGAGTACGTAGCTGCCGCCAATGAACGGCAGAAAGAACTAGCCGCTACGTTCATGGAAAAAATGCTGCGCAGAGGTTTTGATACGAGAATGTTTGATCCAGCAGGGCAAGACGATATCGGTGGCGGGTGCGGTCAGTTATGGTTTGTACAAGACTGGATGAAGAAACACCCTAACCTAACTAAACCATCCTTAGGGTTTGACTTACCTAAGGTTCATACGCCGCAGACAGGTGCATCTTGAATCGGTTACTTAGGGTGAACTTTTGAAAAGTATTAAAAGGCTAGTACAGGTTGATAACGTGAAAAGCGTTAAAAAGAAAATAATAGTTAGCCGCCACCTATACCTATCTATCCGCAGTAAGAAGTGGGTTAATTTTAGGCTACCTTTAGAGTTGATATGGGACCAAGTATGGATAGACACGAGAGGTTTGCTAATTGATAACCTACGGACAGACTCTCCTTCATATTGATAACGTAGGCGTTGATTACGATGGGAAGCCTATCCTTCGCAACGTCAATGCCGAAATTAAAAATATTACGCGCACAGAGGCTATTACGGGACAAGTTGTAGGATTTCTTGGGCTTAGTGGTACGGGTAAGACCACGCTTTTCCGTGTCATTGCAGGGCTAGAAAAGCCTACCTCTGGACACGTATACATTAATGGTTCCACTTCTCCGGTTGAAGCAGGAGAAGTCGGTGTGGTTGCTCAAAGCTACCCTTTGTTTGAGCATCGTACCGTCTTTGGTAATTTGCTAATCGCGGCTCAGCGAAAAGAAAAAGATTTAAAAATCGCTAAAGAGCGTGTGTGGGAGTTTTTAAAAGAGTTTGAGCTAGAAGATAAAAGCCATCTATACCCAGCACAGCTTTCAGGAGGTCAACGTCAAAGATGTGCTATCGGGCAGCAGATCTTGAACTCCGAGCACTTCCTCTTATTAGATGAGCCTTTTTCAGGTCTTGATGTTGTCATGGAAGAGAAAACCTGTAATCTTCTATATAGAATAGCCCATAGAGACGATTTAAATACGCTTATAGTCGTCACCCACGATATCACCGCCGCCGCAACAATCGCGGATCATATATGGGTACTTGGGAAAGAAAAAGGAATCGAAGGCTCTAGAATTATCAAAGAGTACAATTTGATTGAACGAGGACTATGCTGGCAACCAGATATCGCTACGTCACCAGCATTGACCGAATTTGTAAGAGAAGTAAAGGAAGAGTTTAGGACTAGCCGGTGAGATTTAATGTTCCGCTAGAAGTTAATCGCTAACTGTGTCATAGACTACACACTTTAGCCAAACCTAACAAAGCTGCGCCTGCTGCTGCTGCTGCTGCTGCTGCTGCCCCTAGCAAAAAAGGCTTAGCAGGTCTTTGAAACTCATGTTAACCACTCAGAGTTAATCTGAGATTGCACGCTTTAGCTTAATATGTTATAAGTTGTTAGGGAGGATGTTATGACTATATTTGTTCGTAAAGCCGTGTTTGCAATGGCTTTTTCACGGGATAAATGGGTAGAAAAAGCCACACATTCTCTTGAAGGTGCTCTAGGGGAATATGCTAAGCATAAGCTAGCACCTTTGGCAAAGATTGATTTTGATTGGCGTCCTGAGGTTAAAAGGCTTTTAAAGGTTGTGGAAAATCTCTGCAATCCAAAAATCCAGATTACAAAAACAAAATTCAATCGTGCAAAAGCGTTAAATGAGGCACTAGTGGATGCAAGCTCTGCTCAACGTCAAATAACAGATGCTCGAAACTCCTTTACGTCAGAGTATTTAAAAACTCCTGAAGAACGTGTAGCTTTTCTTCAGGGATTTAATAAACTGGATTTAAAAGCAGAAGATTTGTTGCTAGAAATGCTTAATGAATGCTCGCCTGAATTATTTGAACTAGCACAATTAGGTGACTAATCGGCGGATAACTGGAAGAGTTGAAACTACCCTAGTCGGTAATTTTGTCGAATGCAATTTTTGCTAACCCTAAGATTGCAGCACCAGCAGCCGCACCTATTAAGAAAGGCTTAGCAGGAGCAGGACATTTTTGCGCCTCCTCTAAAAGTTTCTTGGCTGCTAGGAATTTTCCTTTAACGTCTCTCGGCGTTTTCATGTACATGCGATTCTCCAATTTCTAGCTTCAATTAGCTAGTTTGAAGGATCGATAACTGTAAACACCTATAAACGTCAATATTAAACTTATTTAGTGGAATACTATTGAGGTGTTAGCCTTTAACACACAGCACTTGCTTAAGCTCCGCTACGATATCCACGAGATCTGATTGCTGAGCCATGACCCAATCAATGTCTTTATAGGCACCTGGGATTTCGTCTACCACACCTAAATCTTTTCGGCATTCTACCCCGTCAGTTTGGTCAGCTAAGTCTTCTACCGTAAATTGCTTTTTAGCTGCTGTACGGCTCATTTTTCGTCCAGCCCCATGGCTACAGGAGCAATAGCTTTCAGGATTACCTTTACCTCTTACGATAAAGGATTTAGCTCCCATTGACCCAGGTATGATGCCGAATTCACCTTCTTTAGCGGAAACTGCACCTTTACGTGTTAAGATAGCTTGCCGTCCATCTGGGAGTACTACGCTTTCAATATAATTGTGATGGCAATCCACACGCATCAGGGTCATTTTTTTCTCGCCGATGTCCTCTTTCCTGAAATGAAAAGATACGTCTTTTAATACCCTTGTCATCATTTCATCTCGGTTAGCCCGAGCGTAAGATTGACACCAGAAAAGATCGTAAAGATACTCATTATATTCTTTACTACCCACCAACAAAGCAGCAAGCTCCGCTTCTATATGCATGCTGCCAAAACGCTTAACTACATCCGCCATGACACCTTTGGCTTTTCTTATATGGCGAGTAGCTAGTTCTTTACCTATGTTACGAGATCCAGAATGAAGCATTACCCAAATATTATCTTCTTTATCTAAGCACACTTCCACAAAATGATTACCGCCACCTAGAGATCCTAATTGTGTACGCGCTTTATCTATAAAAGGATCCGCCATCTCCGAAGGCTTACCTAAATTTTGTAAACTCTCAGACACTCGTTTAGATATCTTTGCATTCCCTAAATGACCCACTGGTATAGAACGCTCTATAGAAGTTCTTAATTCCTTAAGAGATTTATCCCCTTTTAGATCATGTGCAGTAAATGGTGTCTTTACACTAGACATGCCGCAATTATGCACAAACACCCCGGCAGACAAAGCAAAATTATTGTACTGCGGCACATTCAAACAATAGACATCCTCGACAGTGGTTAGGTTCTCAACCTTAACAACCTTATGGTTTAACACTTCAGTATAATTAGACTGCGCTTTAGAAGCTTCCGTACTCTCACGTATACCATGTGTGCGCCTTCTATGATTTATGAATCCTACTAGCCCTTTAATTTGCCGCAAGCAAGATGAACAGGTGTAAATAACTTTGTTAACTTTTTCGTTATACTCTTTTAGATATTTACTCCCTCTTTTTCCATTATCTTTAATAGTCTGCAACCAATCTTCGCGCTTATCAGGATTAATCCTCATCTTTTCATTTATCTTATTAACTTTTTCGGCGAAGTATTTATACCCTTCGGGTGTTTTAGCCTTTGCGGAAATTGCTGCTTTTCGTCCATCCTCAAAGGATGGATTCTGCCAATGCCAAGTGCCTTTAAGTTTCCTCTCTTCTACATGGTGAGAAGAGTGCTCACTAGAACTCATAAATTCTAAATTAGATGGTCTATTATCTTCTTTGTTCTCATTCCTGTGATGGATAATTGTTTGATACTTATCGTAGCTAGGGATCTCGCCTAATAAGTTAGAATTAGCAACAACCCAAGACACTCTTTCCCAAGGATGAGCCTTTTCATCTTTTAGCTCGGGTTGAATAACCATAGGATAACCATCCCTATCAAATTCGAGATAAAGCGGCATCAATGAAATACCGGATACAAGGTCTTTAGCTTCACAATAAGAGCTGTCTCTAAGCATGAACTTATGGTCTGGTGTACAGGTAACCTCTTTTTTATTATCCAGCGTAATTTTTACTAAGGAAGCATTCGTTCTAGTTTTAAACGCCGTGGCTTTTGCTGCTCGAATCCTACCCGAAGGTGTACAGGCATACACAAAAAAAGATTCCTGACTGTCGGCTAAATGCTTAATTGCATATGCCTTACCGTCTAGGACGGGTATCTCGGTATCTCCGGGGAAGCAGCCAATGTCTACGCCCACAACCGAAGGGCTAATAGCTCCGTTATTGAGGATGACAGAACCTACCGTTGCACCGTTTCCCCAGTGAACATCTGGCATGGCTACAATATCTTCTACCCAAGGCAGATTGGCGCAATTTCTTAGCTGATCTAGCGCTCCGGATTCTACTCCAGCAAGATCATCTACATAAATTTTAATAGGTATTTTTGATCCATGTAATACTTGATAAGGCATACGCTCCCCAAACCAGATAAAATGTCCTTGACAAGATTTTCGATCTTAGGTTAAATGGAAGCTCATTGCAAGGATATACTCATGCTACTGTCCAGACAAATCTCATCCAAGAAACGCAGGCGGGCGTAGCCTCCCTCGTTTGCCATCTACGCTCGCACATACACCAGCAAACAAAATGGTTCCGTAGCTCAGTTGTATAGAGCACAAGATTTCTAATCTTGCGGTCGTTGGTTAGAGTCCAACCGGGATCGCCATTTCAAAAGGGTAGTTGCGCAGAGTTGGTCGATTGCATCGGACTTTTAATCCGACGAGAATTTTCTCCACATTGGTTCAAATCCAATAATACTCACCAAACGGGATCGTAGCATATGTTGGTCAATGCGTTTGCCTCTTAAGCAAAAGTGCGTGGGTTCGATTCCCACCGATCTCTCCAAAATTTAGCATACATAAAATATGTGAATCCTCATCCTTCACCTTATCCTTCTTTTTATCTTGCATCTCATCCTGCAAGTGCGTATAAGCTACCCAACAGGGTCACTATTCACGCAGGAGATACCGATGCCATATGCGATCTACGATTTTAACGTTTATCTCGACATGCTGACTCGCCTAGAGAAACAGCACGAGGACCGCACGACGACTACTTACACCGCCCAAAAGCTAGTCACCGGCATTGCCCTGCGCTATGTGCGCTGCATTTTAGCACCTATTCAGTGGGTCTGTGCCGCCATGGGCATCCCTAGCATCACCGCGTTGATCGTTAACTCGCGTGGAAATCCCGGCGAAAGCTGCGACAACATGCCTGAAGACGCCTTGCGTCACACTTATGATTTTGCCGAGTTGAGAAAACATTTGACAAAGCTAGTGAGTGACTATGGGCAACTTCAAACACTATGGCGGATGATTGGTCGCGGTGTTCCGTATACCGACGTGATTAACATCCTCAAAGAATATCTTGGACTCAAAGAAGTTCTTGACACCACACCTCAGTAGTTTAAACTATTCAAATTAAATTCATAACTAGGCGGTTATATTATGAAGTTCTCCTACCAAGAGTTGATGAAAAGTGCCGATGCTTGGAATGACTCCCCCGTTTTTATGGAGTACTTGAAGTACCTCCAAGTACAGGGTGAGGCGTTAGGTATGCAAGGGATGGTTACCTTTGACTTTTTCATCAATAAGGGGAAAATATCACCTTTGATTTTTGTGCCAGGGCGTTACGCCACGGTCAACCGTGAGTTAGGACCTATGCACCGCAATGAGGTGGAAAAATTTGGACGCACTTCCGAATGGGCATCCCAGGTACTTTCATTAACCTTACTACGCAAGCTTGGTACTAAGGTTGTGCGCAACGAAGCCGTGATAGAGGGGGTATGCAAGGAGTTTCCTTACATAGAGTATTTGAAGCTAGCTAGGTTTTACTTTGAACATATAGGTCCCAAGGTATCTGTTTTAGATGGACATGTGACGACAGATCTGGAGCGGAACATCTTGCGGGAGATCAAAGAGATCTTGCCACTTCCACCTGCTTCATCTGCTTCATCTGCTCCTAGAGATCTTTTTTCCTTCCTACCTAAAGCGGTAGAGCGCCAAGTAACCCTTAAGCCTGCGATTAAGCGCCCCGCTCAAATGGCTACGCCTAAACCGCCAATGGTGGTAGAGGCTCCTAAGCCGTTTATCCCGCAAGAAGTGCTGAATATGGGTCCTGAGTTTGCGGCACAGTACGTGAAAGCTATGATGGCTTAATGGGAGTGCGCGGTGGGAATGTATAACGAGGTTTTCCTGAAGTGCCCTCGGTGTGGCAAGTCCTGCACGGAACAAATCTCGCAGGTCACTCTCGGCTTTGGTGGTTTTGAGAAGCCCCCAAATTGCTTTGGAGGCTTCTAGTTTCCTAATCTTGTTCACCGAAGGAGCGGTGGTTTTTTGAGCCGATATTCTTCGGCTGAAGCCAAACCTCTTCTGCAAGAGGCTTGGGTGTTCAT
>Ga0315284_10009394_pt1 | contig 13949 bp, 6 predicted proteins | sample YL17G09_16_MG_FD_203696 | JGI IMG/M metagenome (GOLD analysis project Ga0315284, IMG submission 203696) | Sediment microbial communities from Yellowstone Lake, YNP, Wyoming, USA - YL17G09_16 | ecosystem: Environmental > Aquatic > Freshwater > Lake > Sediment | place: USA: Wyoming | collected... | reverse complement strand
GCAAACGAACGTGCAGGCGGCGCATTCCACGCACTCGGCGGACGCCTCAAGCCTCTTGCCCGTTTTCTCGCTGCGGAGCAAGATCTCCTGGATGTTCTCCGGCAGCCGCAGACCGCTGGTCTGCTTCTCGAGCGCCTCGACGGCGCGCCGTCGCAGGCGGTCTCGCTCGGCGATCTGCCGGGGGGTCGCCTCACGGACCAGCGAGCCCGCCTTCTCGATAAGCGCGCGGCCTTTCTCGGTTCCAACCTCGATCAGGTAGCCCGCCGTGATCGGCGTGAGATTCAGGTCGAATCCCGCCTCGGCAAAGGGCTTGCCGCCCAGCGCCGTGCAGAAACAGGTCTCGTGGACTTCGGCGCAATCGACCGTAATGAGTATCTGAGCCCGGCGGCGGGCCTCGAAAAACGGATCCCGAGGCTCCCCCTCAAGAAAGACCTTATCGAGATATTCGATAGCCTTCAGATCACAAGCCCGCAGGCCTACCAAGGCATACGGCTCGGCGCCGGCAGACGACTCGGTTTCGCTGGGGCCGTGCGTGCTGTAAACGGCCACTCGCTCCTTGGCGGGCTGGAGGAAGGATTTGGGGCTCGCGCTGGGGCGCGGCTGGCGGAGCGCCAACTTCGATCCCGACACTTTGCGCAGGTTGGCGTATCGGGGGGCGCGTACGCCGCAGACCGCGGCGTATACATCGGTGGCATCGAGCGACTCGAGGAGCCGCATGAGTGACTGTTCTTCAGCGAAGTAGGCTTGTTGCGACACAGCCCCTCCTCGTTCCGACTCGAGGCCGACGGTGCGCTACGATCCCCGCGAGAAAACCGGGGAACAACAGCCTTCGCGAAGCAAGTCATGGTGAAAGACGGAGGAACTATACGGAACCGCCCAGCCCTCTGTCAAAAGTAAAATGTAAAATTTTTCGGAGGGCGCCGGCGGCGCTGGCTCATTACTGTTTCCAACCCTCCCTTTCCTGGTTCATCCGCCGCGCGACTCTTTCGCTGCTTTGCCGGAGGCCCATCTCAAGGCCCCTTCTAATCGCATTTTCAACCCGAGAACGACTTTCAAGTGCCTGCAGGTTCCTTGCCAAAGGCGAATTCGGGCTGGCCTTGGGCCGACGATCAATCTATCCGCCAGGGCCTAGTAGGACCCCCCGTTGACTTGATTTTTTCACTTGCACATTCGTGCCACTGTAGCAAAATGTAGCCAAAACGCGGTCATCATGGTCAACATGGCGATCGAGTTAAAGCCCTGCGTGACAGGGCGTTACGCGTAAGTGGCGGCAGAGGAAGAACTTGCGAAATCTGGGGTTGTTGGTCTCATAACCCGAAGGTCGCAGGTTCAAATCCTGCCCCCGCTACCAAACCAACGAACGCAGGGAGGGCCACCTCGGCCTTCCCTGCGTTTTTGTCCTACCTTCTGCTTCATGAAAATCTGTGCGGTGATGCGCGACGTGGGCCTGCCTACCGGTAGGCAGGTCCGGAGAACCCACCCCACATGGCTAAAAATTCCGTATCCGTCGAAACCCGTCATTTTTGAACGAACGTGGGTGTGTGGTGTCGGGTTTGCGGCGAGTTGGCAACGTGGCGTAAGGGGACGGGGCAAAACCGCGGCGGGCGGCGGGCTTAAAAACGCGGTGCCCGGTTCCCATGTACCCCACGCGGTGTGGGGCGTCAAACGGAGGCCGGACTGAGCATTTCCAACGGCACATGAAACTTCTGATACTTCTTTCCGTCCGAGTAAGGTAAGCCCTCACCCGCTACTGCTTGACCACCTGGCAAAGGTCGAACCAAGCGACGCCCGGCGACTTGACCGTCAGGCCCACCGAGACGCGGGACTCGGTATTGGTGCCGCTGAAGCTGTATTTGTTCCACTCGGTGGTCAGCTCAAACTCCCGCTGACCAGCGCTTCCGAAGGAAAGCACGAACTTCACGCCGGGCTTCAGAGATCTTCCATAGACGGACACGCTGTAGGCCGCGCCGCCCTGGACGTCGATCGGGTAGAACGACAGGTTTACCGGCCTGTCCGGGGCGGGACAGGTAAAGCGAATCGAATGCCGGCCATGGACGGCATCGCGCGGATCCAGGAAGCACGTTCCGCCGGTCGGAATACTGGCCCAGCAGTGCGCCGGGATCAGGTTGGACATAAGGTCTTCGAAGCTTGGATCGAGCATGAGATTGCCCGGCAGCAATTGGGCCCGGTCAGGGGGAGCATCCGCGATGCGAAGCTGGTAGATGTTCACGCCGTAACCCGGGATGAGGTCCTCGATCAGGCCGGCCTTGACCTGCACCTTGCGGTCCTCGAAGAGAACATCCGCGGCGCCGTCAACGGGCTTCTCTATCCGGATGCTGATGCTCCGCGGGGTGTTTTCCGTATTGGCGGCGATTATCGCGACGAGCCCGCGGCTCTGCCAGGCACCAGCTTGGACGCTCCGGGGATTGCAGGACACGACCGGGCGGGGTTCGTGCGACAGCAGGCACGGCGTCAGCTCCGCCGTCTCCAGGGCGGCCCGCGAGCATTCGGCCCACGTGAGCGGTGACTTGGGACAGCAGTTGGGGCCGGCCCGCACAAAATACTGAACGCCCTTAGACCCATTGAGGACAGCAAGGTGGGCCATCAGACGGATCTCTTGCGCCGTCGGCTCACGAGTCCAGATTTCGCTGCCGCCGAAGCTCTGTGGAATCATCCATGTGGGCTTCTCATTGCGGAACTCGTCGCTCAGCTCTTCCGCTTTCACGGCGATCCAGGTCACCGGACCGCGCGGGACCGGGTACTGATCGACCATTGGGATGTCCATTGAGCCGGCATACTGGCGGGCCGGTTCGCGGGCGGTGATGCACATGGTAATGGGATGGTATGGATCGAGGCGCTTCAGCCGGTCATAGATTCTTTGCAGCACGGCGGGGTCGGTGTTGCGGCCTTCAGGTTCGTCGGCGATGTACCAGGTCAGCAGCGCCGGGTGATCGCGGAAGGCCTTGACTTCAGCCTCGAAGGCGAGCCACTTGCCTTCGCTTTCGCTGCCGTCTTGCGACATGACGCCTCCGCCGCCTGCCACGCCCAGCAGATGGTAGTTCACCTTCATGCCCGCGGCGGCGCAACGGTCCATGTAGGCCTGGCGTGCCTCAAACGTGTTGGTGTCGTTTGGCTGGTAGGGCGACATGTGGCGAAAGCCATTAATGATCTCCGAATCGGGCAAGTGCGCCGCCACGGGCGAGTAGCAGTAGAAACCGAACGGAAACATCGGCAACCCGTCCACGATCAGGCCGCCGCTGCGGTAGTCTATCTTGACCTCATTGGGCTTGGGCGGCAGGCGAGTGATCTTTACCGGGGCCGTCGCCTTGTCCTGTCCGTCCACCAGCAGGCGGCAGAGGAGCGCGGACTCGCCCATGGGCAGATCCTTCAGGGCAATCGGCAGCGCGGTGACACGGCCGGCATCCAGGTGGTCCACCGATGCGAGTTTCTTCTCGCCATTGAACAGCTCCGCCGTCAGATCCCCTTTGAGCGCTCCCGCTGTCCAGACCAGAACGTCGCCATTGGTTTCGCCAGTGTAATAGCTCAATCCGGCGACGACCTTCAGGAGCGGCGGATCAGTCTTTGACGAGATAGGCGTCTCGGCGGGGAGGCTGCTCCCGAGGATTACGCCGAGTGCCAACGCCGCTGCAAACACCTGTGTCCCACGCATGGTCACCTCAAGTTCGTATGGCCCGCTGACGACCACCGTCAGCGATGTTCGCGATTCCACACTGGTTAAACCGAATAGTGCGTCAACGGTTCCGCGCAAAAATCCGAAAATCCTTTAGCAGGCCGCTAAAGTAGTCCTCCGAAATTGCGTTCGCCGTTCGTTGGGCTGTGCGAAAGGGCGAGAAGCAGGTTTTCCGTCGGATTTGGCGTTCCGCGTGGCGCGGGTCAACCTGAAACAACAATTGAGGTAACGGGACAGTTACGAGGGGGGACTCTCAGAGGTCTTGTCATCCGCCCCCCTCAACAGCAATTCCACTGACCTGTCAAGCTGCTTGTGACTTATGGATTCCGCTGACAAACCCGCCGGCCCCGGTGGAACGGGGCCCTCCATCAGCGAAGACAAGCGGTTTTGCCAAGGTTTTGGTGGAGGGTCGCGTTCCACCGCGACCGCTGCGCAAGGGGTTCTTCAGCGCAATCACATGTCAAGATGTGCCCCTCCCGCCCGACCTCCCGCCCGCGTTGTTTAGCGGTGCCGGATTTCCTTCCGCACGGTTTCCATGACTTTGCGCGACTGGGGCGAAATGCTACCATCCTCATACATATTGAGATTCAGCGTCAGCACTTGCCCGCGCTCCATCATAGGGCGAACGATTTGGAGCGCTTCGCCTGGGCTGAGCATGGGCGTGATGACTGTCTCCGGCTGCCAGATTCCCCAGTCCGGTCCGTCCACCATGATCATTCCATGCGACTGCTGCCCTTTCATCGGACCGCTTGCGTAGATGCCATCGCCACCGATAGGCGTCTTGGAGTCGCCTCTGAATCCCTCGCCGAATTGCACGTCTTGAAACTCGGTCGTCAGCGGGAGAATCCACTCGTTGAAACTTAGGAGACGCTGCGGATACCCCGCCTTGGCGGCCTTCGCCAGGCGCTCGAAGGGAGCGGGGTAATAAACCATTCCGTCATCAAAAAACCAGCCGGCCAATTGATCGCCGTAGCGTGTGCCAATCTCCGGTACGACTTCACACCATTGGGCAAAAAACTTGGTCTTCTCGTCATTGGAGACCCAATTCGCCGTCCACCATTTCCGGTCTTCATGACCGGGATGGTAATAAAGCATCAGCTTGATGCCGCGCTTGTTCAGAGCCTTGGCAAGATCACCGATGAGATCGCGGGAGCAGGTCTGTCCCGGGACGATGCGCTCCACGCTCTTGAGCGGAGCGGAAAACTTCGAGCCGCGCCAAGTGATCGACCAGAGGACATAGCCTGCGCCGAAATCTTCGTCCACCATCCGCGCAAACTTCTCGACATCGAAATCGTCGATCATGCTCGGCCATGGCTTGGCCGGTCCATGTTCGGGATAACCCCAGGAACCCCATTGAAACATCGCGCCGTATTTTGCATCCCGGAGCCAGCGGGTATCTGAGCGCAAGGATGCGGCTCGCTTTTGAAAATCAGACTTTGCCGCCTCGGGCATCAGTTCCACTGAGCGGAATTCCAACTCCTTGCCGGGGAGCGAAGTAAGCACCGCCCTCAACGTGCTCCGGCCCGCAGGCAGCAGCAGCGAGCCGATCATCGTGCGTTGATAGTCATTGGGCGGGAGTTCGGCCTGGAGCTTGCCGGATGGCCACGTCAGGCTGATGGCTGTCGCTCCTTTCGTCAGCACGGAGACTTCCACCCGCTGAGCGCTGGGCGACTCCACCACCCATTCCAACCAATCGCCCGGCTGCTTCCAACCGTGCACCCAGAATCGTTTCATCGGCTTATCCGGGTCGGCGAAGGTTGCCACGTTTCCGCTGCGCTGTGCGACATCGGCCATGAGCACCGTCGGCGCGGCTGCATCCACGGGCGTGGAAGGATGTTTCATTTTATTGTTCATATCGCGCGTCTCACATTCTCAATAGCTCGTTCCAAGGTCCTGCACTCCCGCGGCGGCCTTGCCGGTCGCGGGGTCTTCGATCCGGGCTGACAGGCCCCAGAAGCCGGTGTACTGATCGACCTTGACCACCAGCGTGTTCCAGCTGGCTTTGAGACTGACCTGCACGCGGTCGGAGTCGATCGTGGGCGGGCGCTGCACGTCCTTCGTGTGGACGCAGCGGCCATTGAGCCAGACCTTGCAGCCGTCATCGCTGCCCAGCCACAGGGTGGCCTTGCGGGCCTTCTTGGAGTACACGCTCGTCATCAGGTAGGCCACTGCCCAGTCATGGTTCATGATCGCACGGAGGTTAATAAGGCCCGTTGCCTGGACCGCCTCAGCCAGCAGCTGGCGCCAGCGAAGGTTCTTGCCGTCCTTGCCGGCGTAAACAGCCTTCATCTCGGCGGGCAAGTAGAGCGACTTGATCTTGCGCTCGGGTGGGTAAATCGTACGGAGGGCCGAGGGCTTGGTCTTGGCGTCGTCGGCCGACCGCAGTGGGCTGTCGAAGGGGCCCAGAACCATCCAGTCAGTGATGAACGGCTTGACGCCGACGCCAGGCTTGGGCTGATCGTCAGCGATCGTGGGTGGTTCGAAGTCCGGCCGAGGCATGCGGGCCTGGCGGTCGGGCAGAACCGGGAAAGGCGCGTGCGGCTCGGTCTGGTACCAATAGGCCGTCGAGGCGTAATCGTTGCCCTGGAGGTTGGCATGCCCGTGCTCGATCGACACCCGCAGGTTCTTTTCAAAGAAGACCGGGTCCTCAATGTGGTAGCGATAGCAGGTGAACTTGCCGCCCCAGTCGCTGCCGGGCACCGGGTGCCAGACGCTCACGCCGCTGTAGAGCCCCGCGAGGTCCTGCATGCCCCAGGCATGGCAGAAATAGTCCTCGGTGCCGGTGCCGACGATGGACGGCAAACCCTCGCCGTCGATGTAGATCATGTCGTCGCCCTCGCCCCACCAGGTGGTGTTGCCCGAGGGCACCGGGTTGAAGTTGTCGATCGAGACGTTGCAGCCGACGTAGTGCCCCCGGCCGGGGGCCTCGAGGATGACGTAGTTGTCCTTGCCGTCGACGTTAAGGTCGGAACCCTTGACGGCCCGGGTCGGGTTTTCGCGCCGCCACTGGGCATGGAAGCGCAGCGTGTCGGCGGCCAGCGGCCGGTCATAGGTTTCGTAGTCGACGTAGTAGTAGAACATGCTCACGCGCTTGTCGGACTGGTTCTCGACCGTGATGCGGGCCGAGCGGGCAAAGGGCATCTGGAAGTAGCAGTTCATTCCCGCGCCGCCGCCGACCTGGTTGTCGCCGTTGCTGACGGCGAACGGGTAGCACTGGTAGGCGCGCAGGCGGGCGTGGCCCATGCCGAAGAAGTCGCCCACCGGGACTTCGACGCTGGGGGTATCCTCTCCGTCCCACCAGATCCGCAGCACCAGCGAGCGAAGATAGCAGGGGTCCTCCGCGCCGATGGTGAACCAGATGTGCGTGATGGACCCAGGGCCGGTCAGTTCCGCCAGCGTCAGTGTGCCGCCGGGCTCGATGGGGCGGTAATCGACGTTGCCGCCCTTGAGATCGTACGAGGACTCGCGGCGGGTCCGCACGCCAGGCCGGGCTGTGACCAGGCCCTTCATCGTCGACATACCAGTGATTCGCATTCCGCCAGATGCGCCGTCATCCATGGCTTGAGTCTCCTTTATTACCCCCGATCCTCTTTGCTGTCCACCATCCTGACAAGAGACGGAGGCAAACGCAACGAGCAGGAGCAAGACGCTAACATGTCGTGTCCACATCTGATGTCTCCCGTCTGCTTGTTCGCTGACGACCACCGTCAGCGATGTTCACGATTCCACACTGGTTAAACCGAATAGTGCGTCAACGGTTCCGCGCGAAAATCCTTTAGCAGGCTGCTAAAGTAGTCCTCCGAAATTGCGTTCGCCGTTCGTTAGGCTGTGCGAAAGGGCGAGAAGCAGGTTTTCCGTCGGATTTGGCGTTCGCGTGGCGCGGTACGGCGCATCAGGAAGGCGAAACAACGAGACCTCTTTTCGGAAGGGACAGCCATTGGCGAGACCTCCGACCCGTCTCGGAGGCAGAACACCCGAGAATGGGGATAGGCGCTGGCGGGTGGGGCGGTACAATGACCATCAAATCGTCCGGCGGCGGAGCCGGGCAGAGGTTATCTGGGGAATCCCGGATAAGCAGTCAACTCTAACGCAAAGATGGGCACATTCATAAAGGGGCAGCTCAGGCAGGAGGCTCCATTATGACAGCCGCACCCGGCGCGGTTCGCCTTGGGATGCTGACGCTTGCGATGGTTCTTGCGGTGTCCTATGCGACGGCGGCACAGACCGGATCGCCTTCGGGCGCTTCAAAGGCTGGTGCGGCCTCGGGCGCAGGCAAGGCGGCAACCTCGGATGCCTTCGCCCCGGCCGACCAGGCGGCGTCGGCGACGCCGCAGACGGCCGAGGAACTCAAGTCGCGCCTCCTGGCCGAAGTCGGCGGAGGAAAGTGGAAGGACAGCCTGCCGGCGCTCTTCAAGGACTACGCTGCCGCCGAGGCCCGGCAGAAACTCGTACCAGGAACGGTTTCGGAGGATTTCTGGAAATGGCTGTGCGCCAACAAGGAGATCCGCGATGCGCTCGTCGTCCGGCTATACCCTTCGTTCGATGCCGAGGTCTTCAAATACCTGCAAACCCTGAAAGCCAACTGCGGAACCGGGGTGGATACCCACCCCCATCTGGCCGTGGCCTTCGCCCTGGTATATGGCAAGGCCCAGGGCAAGGCGCTCATCGATCCGGGGTGGGGCCACATGGTCCAGGGCCGCGACCAGCCCTCGATCGAAGAGTCGTTCAAGTATTACCTGGACAACGAAAAAATGATGCGGCTGCCTCTGAAGGCGATGCCCTGGCCGCTCCTGGTGCACTTGGCGGATAACGACCTTCCGCTCAACGAGCGCCAGTGGGTTCTGACCCAATACGGCGCCACGCCGCCGGCGAGGTTCGGCAAGGTGTACTACGATGTGCGTTACAACAACAAGATGGTGGGCAATTCGGGCCGAAAGCCCAACCGGACGCTGGCGATGATCCTGGAGGAAGGCGGCGTCTGCGCCGACCGAGCCTATTTTGCCAGCCGCGTCTTCAAGTCCCTGGGAGTGCCCGCCCTGATTGATCGCGGGGAAGGCGGTCGTGGCGGGCACGCCTGGGTGGCGTGGGTCGGCAACCAGGGCAAAGGGCTGGACCTTCTGGATTCGGGCCGCTTCGATTACGACCGCTATTACACGGGCGAGGTGTTCGATCCGCTCTTCCGCCGGACGGGGCTTGACCGCGAGGTGCAACTCGACGTGGGCGCCATGATGTACTCTTACGCCGAATACCTCAATGCGCTGGCGTGCCGCGCCCTGTACCGCATGCAGGAAAAAGAGCCGCAGACCAAGGCCACTTTTCTTCTGGACGCAGCCGCCCAGCGGAATTGCTATTGCTCCGAAACATGGCGCCTCGTGGCCGACGCCGTGGGGCAGGGCGTGATTCCGCGTCCCGTGGGCGAGAAGATGTTCGATACCATGCTCAAGGCGTTCGCAGGATTCCCCGACCTGACCTTCGAGGTGCTCCAGAAGATCCTCGCGCCGCGATTCGGCGCCGACGCCAAGCCGCGTCCGGAAGAGGTGTCGAAAAACCTGAGGATCCTCGACCAGGCCTTCCTGTTGTATGAAAAAAGCAAACGGCCCGACCTGGCCGTCAAACTGCGCTGCCTTCAGGGGCAGTACCTGGAGGCTGTCGGCCGCCGGTCCGACGCGCTGAAACTCTACGTCATGGCCTCCGAAAAATACGTGACCGAGCACTTCGGTTTCGTGGACCTGTTTGACCGCGCGGTGAGCATCATGCAGCAGGACAAGCAGCAGGACATGATGCTGAAGTACATGAAAGCCGTGGCCAACCTGGTGCCGGAGTATCCTTCGCAATTCCAGCAGCAGTTTAAACTTCCGAGCGACACGTTCGTGCACGTGGTCGAGGCCTACGCCAAGGCGCTCCGCGAGGCCGGCCGCACTGCGGAAGCCGCCGGTCAGGAGGCCCGGTTGCCCAAGAAGAAGTGATGGCGGCGTTTTCTGCTCTTGCGACGGTGTCCCTCCCGAAAATCCCATCCCGCCCTGAAGCCGACGTGGTTGCCTTGGCCTCCGAAAACCTCTTTCACCAGGAGATTCGGATGCTACTCTATCTGTACTGCCGAGGAAACAGGTTGCGCCGCCAGACGGCGGGCGCAAAAGTCGGGGGCCGGTACAGGTATGTGGAAAATCTCGGCGCCGGAGTGCGCGGTGACCAAACTTCAATGGGTGGCAGTGGCGCTGTTGGTCCTTGTGGCGGGCTTCTGCGGAGGTTTGGCGCAGGCCAAAGAGATTCAACGTACCTGTCCGATGGGGCGGGAGTATTTTCTGTACGTTCCCGACGACTATGGCTCCAGCAAGACCTACTGGCTTGTGGTGGGCGTCCACGGGTACGGCGGCACCGGCAAATTGGCCGGCAGTTATTCCGGCTGGATCGACAAGGGCAATGTCATCGTCGTCGGCCCGTCGTTTCCGAATGAAGGCTACCAGATCCTGGCCAAGGAATCCGACCAGCAGTTGATCGGCCTCTTCAAACAGTTGCAGAAGGAATTCCGGCTGTATCCAAAGATGTTCGTTGCCGGCTTCTCCGGCGGGGCCCAATTCGCGCACCGCTTTACGCTGAAGTATCCGGAGTTGATCGTCGGCTGCGCGGCGCACTCCGCCGGCACCTGGAACGACAACGTGAACGCCAAGGCGGCCGCGGTCCCCATGGCGATCTCGTGCGGCGAGGACGACAAGGCGAAATCGACGTCGGACGCCCGCATGAGCCGGATTGACTGGGCCAAGACCTTCGCCAAGAAACTTCAGGACGCCGATTTTTACTGCAAAATCCGGTTCTGGTCCGGCGTTCCTCACCGATTCCGGGTGGGGGGCCAACAGTTGTCAGAAGATTGTTTCTACCTTTCCACCACCGGCATGCACAAGGACCAGGGCGAGGTCCTCCAGAAAGAGTTCCGGGATATTATGGCGGCCGGCCAGTATGCCAAGGCCTTAGCGTGGGTCAGGAAACTTCCATCGAGGAAGATTCCCCCGGGCGGTCCACACGGGGCTCCGAAGGTCGCGGAGCCGGCCCCAGGCAACTCGCTTCCGGGGCTTCAGGAAGATGCGTACGGCTGGCACGAGAACGCGGCAGGCCGGGCGGCGCTGGAGGCGATGCAGCGGTTTTACCTCGGCGAACTGTCGAAGTCGCTTGTCCGGGAGATTGAGAAGGCCGGTTTGAAAAAAGTGGCCGCCATCGAAAAGGACAAGCCCGCCGATGCCGTCGCCCAATTGGAAGGGTTACTGAAACAGTTCAAGAGCCAGTACAAAATCACGGCCGCCATCACGGCTGCGCTGAACAAGATGAAGAAGCCGGCGGCAGGTAAATAGGACTTGCCGGTTGGGCGACGGGGAGAAAAGGATACACCATGATGGCGGAGTACAAGAAGGCCTTTCAGCGGCGGATTGCGCGGCATCGGGCGTTTTACTCAAGCAAAGCGGCGGGCGACGGTGTCTCTCGGGCAAATCGGCCTCCGAAAAGAAGTTGTGATCAGACGTCTCGGAGGCTACCCTAAGTGACGACAAGGAAACAGGTTGTGCCGCCAGACGGCGGGCGCAAAAATCGGCGGACCAGCACGGTCAGCAGGGAATCATCTGGGAAATGTCGGCCTACCTAGGTCGCCACAAAGAAGACTGGAGTCAGCGATCGACTATGAGCAAGTCCAAAACAAAACTCGCCGGTAAACGTGAGGAAAAGATAGACGCCTCAATGTGGGGCAAACAGTCCACGCGGCAGGAGCGACCTGGCGCCACGCGATGCGAATGGTTCCGCCGGAGCAAGTTCGCCATGTTCATCCACTGGGGGCTGTATTCGCAGGCGGGCGGACGCTGGAAAGGCAAGACCTACTACGGGATTGCGGAGTGGATCATGCACCTGGCCCGGGTTCCGGCAAAGGAATATGAGACGCTGGCGCCCCGATTCAACCCGGTGGACTTCAACGCGATCGAATGGGTCCGACTGGCCAAGGCGGCCGGAATGAAATACATCGTGATCACGGCCAAACATCATGAAGGCTTTGCCATGTTCCGGTCAAAGGTCAGTCGCTTCAACATCGTCGATGCGACTCCCTTCAAACGCGACCCGCTGAAGGAACTGGCCAAGGCCTGCAGAAAAGAGGGCCTCAAGCTGGGCTTTTACTATTCGCAATATCAGGACTGGCATGAGCCGGATGCCGCCGGCAACAGCTGGGATTTCAAGCAGAAGGGCGATTTCAACAAGTATCTTCACGAGAAAGCCATCCCGCAGATCAAGGAACTGCTGACAAACTACGGGCCGGTCGCCCTGATCTGGTTCGACACGCCGGGGAATATCTCGCGAGAGGCGGCCCAGGAGCTCCTGGACATGGTGCGAAAACTCCAGCCGGGTTGCCTGGTAAACGGCCGGCTGGGCCACGGCCTGGGCGATTACATTTCCTTGGGCGACCAGGAAGTTCCTTTGACAGCTCCCAAACGGCTTTGGGAAACGATCGATACCCACAACGACACCTGGGCCTATGCCTGGTGCGATCACCGCTGGAAGAGCGCCCGCGAGCTGGTCAGCCGGCTGGTTCGCGTGGTGGGCCTGGGCGGCAACTATGCGCTGAATGTCGGGCCTACCGGCAGGGGTGTGATTCCGGCGGAATCGGCGAGCATTCTCCGCCAGGTTGGCCAGTGGGTGAGCCGCAACTCCGAAAGCATTTACGGCAGCGAGCCCTCGCCGCTGGGCAGGCAGGCCTGGGGCTGCAGCACGCTCAAGAGCGGCAAACTGTATCTGCACGTTCTGAATTGGCCGTCGGACGGCGAGCTTTGGGTTCCCGGGCTCAAGGCTAACGTCAAGGGGGCATACCTGCTGACGACTCGGAGGAATCTGAAGTTCTCCAGGAAAGGCGGCATCCTGCGCATTCAGATCCCGAAACTGGCTCCGGACAGCATTGCCACCGTCATCGTTTTGGACGTTGCGGGTGCTATCAAAGCCAGGGGTCGGGGCAAGTACGTGTACAACGGGCTGGTCAATGAGATGGACGCTCCGTTCGCCAAGCTGGTCAACTGCAGGCACGGCAAACGCAGCTGGATGGAGAAATTCGGAGATTGGCACCACGTCGACGTGGTGGAGAATTGGAGCAACGGCAGTTCAGCCCGGTGGGATGTGACGGCGCTTAAGCCCGGCATGTTCAGCCTGTGCGCGGACTACGAATGTCAGCCGGATGCAGAGGGCTCGGAACTGGAGATGAGCCTCGGCGAAACTCGATGGTCGTTCCCTGTCCTTTGCACCGGCGGGGGAGCTTGCGGGCGGGTGCGCATTCGGCACGAAACCCTTGGCACAATCGCCATTCCAAAGGCAGGAAAATACACGTTGTCGATTCGCGGCCTTGACGTAAAGGGAGAGAGCGCCTTCCTGCTGCAGAAACTCACGCTGGAACCGGTGTAAGGCCGACATTGGGGCCTACATGGCAGGAGATTGTCAGTGCGGCCAGACAGAGGGCTTGATGTGCGGATGGTCCCTATGTAAAGGGCGGAGCAAAACCGCGGCGGGTAACAGGGCGGACTTGACGCGGCGGCTCCAGTGATTGGGGAGGAATAGGTTCGGACAACCGTGGTTCTCGGACAAATCAGCCTCCGAAAAGATGTCGTGATCAGACGCCGCGGAGGCTACCCTAAGCGACGACAAAGAAACAGGTTACGCCGCCAGACGGCGGGTGCAAAAAATGGATCAGCACATTGACCTCGAAAAATGGCTAAAGTGAACCAGTAACAGAGCACTAGCCTTTTATCGCGCCGAGCGTGATGCCTTTCGTCAGGTGTTTCTGGAGAACCACGTAGAACAGCAAGATGGGCAGCATCATCAGGACAAGGCCCGCAAAGGCCAGGCCCCAGTCGCTGCGGTACTGGCTGACGATGGTAATGTTGGCCAGGCCCAGCGGCAGGGTGCGCAGGTTCTCCGAACCCTGGCCCGACAGGAACATGAAGGCCATGAGGAACTCGTTCCACGTCCCCAGGAACGAAAAGATCGCCACCGTGATCAGGCCGGGCCGGGCCAGCGGCAGCATGATGCTCCAAAAGGCTCGGAATTCGCCCGCCCCGTCCACCAGCGCGGCCTCATGCAGGCCCGCGGGCAGCGATTTGAAAAAACCCGTCAGCACAAAGATCGCGAACGGCAAGCCGAAAGCAACGTACACGATCACCAGGCCGAACCGCGAATTCAGCAAGCCGAGTCCTTTCATCTGGAAGAACAGCGGAACGATGGCCAACTGCAATGGGATCATCAG
>Ga0315284_10009392_pt1 | contig 13950 bp, 12 predicted proteins | sample YL17G09_16_MG_FD_203696 | JGI IMG/M metagenome (GOLD analysis project Ga0315284, IMG submission 203696) | Sediment microbial communities from Yellowstone Lake, YNP, Wyoming, USA - YL17G09_16 | ecosystem: Environmental > Aquatic > Freshwater > Lake > Sediment | place: USA: Wyoming | collected... | reverse complement strand
CAGATCTCGGTGCCCGACTGCGCCGGATGCGGCGAGCCGTTGTTGTGAATCGAAATGAACAGGTCGCCGTCAACGGCGCCGGCCAGGCGGACGCGGCTCATAAGGTCGCCGGAGATCAGTGCCTGCGTGAGTGGCCCGATCGCCAGCGGCTTGCCGAAACCGGAACGAGTGATATAGACGTCGTACCCCTTCGCCTCCAGGAAGCGGCGCAGGTTCTCGGCGATGTCCAGATTCGCTTCCGCCTCCGTCAGGTCGACCTCGCCGCCGGCAAGGTGATGTACGGCGCCCGGATCGCCGCGGCCGTGGCCGGGGTCGAGGATGATCGTCGGACGGTGCGGCTGCGGCGTCGGCTGGCGCTGCAGGAGCGAGCCCGGCCCTTCCAGGACGCCCGCCCTCGTCGACGGCTGCGCCTCCTTGGGCACGGGCATGACCTTCGGGCCGCTTACGCTGTCGCCATCGCCATCGCCAGTGACGGTGCCTTCGACCGCTTGAGAGCTGTCCTCCGGCGTGGCAGTGATGGCAGGTCCGGCTTCGGGCGCTGTCGTGGCGGTGGCGGGCGTCGTCACGCCCGCTTCCGAAGAACGCCCGTGCGCGGCGACGACCGACCCCGCGACGAGGCTGGCCAGCACCGCGAACGCGCACGGAACAAGGATGAGAAGACGCACCTTCATTTCTGTCGACGATCCTACGGTCTTGCTAGACGGCCTCGTCCTGCGTCGCCTCGACGCGTATGCCGAACGCCGAAGCCAGCACCCGCAGCTCCTGCAGGAGTTCGGCGGCCGGCACGTCCTCCATCTGCGAGGTCAGGCTGGAGTTGTCGACAAACTCCTCGTCGACGGTCATGAAGACCTTCAGCATCTCTTCGTCATTACCCATCCGCGCGCCGCGGTCTTCTTCCTCCTTCGCCTGCTCCTCCTCTGGCTTCTCTTCATCCTCCGCCTGCTCAGTCTCCTCGTCCGTAGGCGGTTCGAACAGCTCGTCCGGCAACGAGTCGATGGTCTCGCTCTCTTCCTCTTTGCCCCGGCCGTTCCCGAATCTGAGGAATGGTATCAGCTTCATATTGACCTCCAACTGTTACATCGGCGCCGCCACGCTGGCAAAGAGCCCTTGCACAATCCAGGGGATCAGCAGCATCGCGAGGCCGGATAGGAAACACATTACCGACCCGTAAAGACAGAGCTTATAGACGTGGCCGCCGGCCGCCGCATAGGGCGCGAAACTGTTCGCCACGGTGAGGATCAGGATCACAGCGACGATAAACGCCCGCACGAAGTCCATGTCGGGCGACGTGAAGAGCAGCGTTGTCGATACTCCCGCCTCGTTGGCTATGTTTTCGTTCATCCCCTGCGTCTGGACCTCGACCATCTTCGACCCGAAGATCACCAGCACCTCCGTCACGAATAGCAGAATCGCCAGAAGCGCCACGTGAAGCGGGATCATGATGAACGTGAACGTCGAGGACACCAGCTTCCTGCTCGCCCGTAGCAAAGAGACCTTCATCGCGAACGTGGACGCCAGGTAGCTGATGCGGTCGGCGTCGCCGCCCAGCCGCAACCCGTCCCAGAAGATGCGCACCGCGCGCGTGACCATCTCGCTCCCCGATTCGGCAGCGAAGCGCGTCCAGGAAAGGTCGGAGCGCAACCCGGTTCGCAGCCGCACGTGCAGGCGCTTCACCTGCGGCTCCAATGACCCCAGGGAGCGCCGGTTCAGCCGTGCCAGCCCTTCGCCGACGGTACTGCCCATCGCTGCCACCATGCTGCCTATCGCCCGCAGGACGCTGGATATGTCCCGGTCCCGACGGTCTATCTGCACGTCCTCGCGCGCCGCGAGCAAACCGATCGGCAGGAGAAAGATCGACATCGTTAGGAAGGCAACCGGCAGGCCGAAGCCGAGCAACATGACGCCCGCGCTCGCCGCCAGGCCCACCGGCAGCACGTATCTGGCGAGAAGCGCGGCGAAGTGACGCTCGTGGGAGTAGTCGGCCAGCGTGCAGGCTTTTACTTCTAACGGCGCCACGCTGTACACGATCCACGACCCGAGGAAGGTCGTGCCGATGACGACCGCAGCCAGGCCGACAATCAGGCCGGCGCCCATGCTGTATATCATCATCGACACGAGGGAGATGACCACGATCAGTGCCGCAGACACCATCAGAGCCACATAGGCGTCCGTCCACCGTTGCAGCGTCTCCAGGTCGCGCTCATAGGCCTTGCCGTAAAGCTCCAGTTGGATTTCCATTTCGCGGGCCAGGAACGGCGCCTCTCCTTCACCCGACGACAGTGCGCTGGCGAAGCGTAGCAGGAGGCTGCGCATGTTCTCGTCGGCCAGTGTCTCCGCCACGGCCTCGCAGGCCTGGGCGTAGTCGTAGTTCAGTCGCTGGGCAGCCCAGTGGATGCGACGGAAGAGGATCGACGTGCTGTAGTTCAGGTTCGAGGTGTGCTCGAAGAGCTGGGCGCGAGAGACGCCGGCGGTGGCGATCGCGGACATATACGTGAGCTGCGTGACGAGATCGAACGCTACCGGCTCCCGCCCGAAGAATCGGGCCGGCTTCTCCAACTTCGTACGCTCTTTGACGGCGCTAGAAGAGGCCTTCGCGTTGCGCCTTAGCAAGGAGTTGATAGAGATCATAGAAGTCCGTGACGCTCTGTTGCTGTAGCTTCTCCAGGATGGCCGCCTTTTTGTCCAGCTCCAGGTAGATCTTTCGCTTGTCCTTCTGCGTCAGTCCCCGGCGTGGCGCCACGCGGTTCTCCAGGAGATAGCTGTTCATGTTGCCCGTGAACTCGAACACGTCCTCCGACGGGTTCCAGCGGAAGACCTCGACGAACGAGAAAGAGTCTGACGAAAGGTCATAGCCGATAATCTCGTTGATACTCAAGACCCGCCTGCCGAGCTTGCCGTTCGGAAGCCGGACGGCACTGCAAATGACCACGAGGTTGAGGTTGTCCATGTATGGCTTCGGGACGTTGATCGGGTTGCCCGTGAGACGCTGGATGAGCTTCTCAACGGTCGACGCGTGGAAGGTGGACATGACCTGGTGCCCTGTCTGCATCGCCTGGAAGGCGACGGCGCCCTCCTCGCCGCGGATCTCGCCGACGATGATGGCGTTCGGACGTTGCCGCAGCGCGGCCTTGAGGAGTCCGAACATGTCGACGGAGGCGCCCTGCGTGGCCTCACCGGACATTCGAACCACCTCACGGATCCAGTTGGTGTGGGGCACCTGGAGCTCCGGCGTGTCCTCGATGCTGACGATCTTGGCGTCGGGCCGGATAAAGGTCGTTATCGCGTTGAGCAGCGTCGTCTTGCCGGAGGCCGTCTCTCCCGACACCCAGAGGTTGAGGCCGTCGCCCACGACGATTGCCAGGTACGCCGCCATCTTGTGGTCCATGCTGCCGAAGTTGATGAGGTCGAGGATGCTGATCGGCGTCTCCGCGAACTTACGAATGGTGAAGTTGCTGCCCCTCTTGGAGACCTCGCCGCCGTAGACGATGTTGATACGGGAGCCGTCCTGCAGCGCCGCGTCGACGATGGGGTTCTTGAATGTGACGGGCTTCTTGATGTTCTCCGAGAGCCTGATGACGAAATCGTCCAGCTCCTCGTGCGTGTCGAAGATGATGCTGCTCTTCAGCCCCTTGAAGATCTTGTGCTCCACGAACACCGGCCCCAGGCCGCTGCAACTGATGTCCTCGATGTTGGTGTCCTTGATCAGCGGCTGCAGAGCGCCCATCGTGATCTTGTCGCGCAGGACGATGTACTTTATCGTTTCCAACTCGCGACCGGTGACGGGTATGCGGCCCTCCTTCGAGCCGCCGAATGAGAAGCGGCCGCCCTTCTTCTTCTCGCCGCCGTTGCCTTTCGATTCACCCCTTACGACGCAGCAGTGCTCTACCGCCGCGGAGAGCGCCTTGATCCTCTCCTCAGTGGTTTGCGCCTCCGCCAGGATGTCGACGTAGTCGAGCAGCCGCCGCTCTACTTCCCGCAGGAGCTCCTCCAGGTCCATGCCGATCGGTGGTTCTACCGCGAGGTAGTAGTTTCGCGGGTCTTCCACGTCGGGGTATATGTGGACGAAGACGTTCTCGCTTACGGGGTAGATCAGGTTCGGGTGCTCGATCTCACCTAGCTTGCGGCTGATCTCCGGATAGAAATCGGGCACACCGACGACGGCCATGGGCACCATGTGGAGGTAGTCCATGAGGTGCGGCGCGGTCTCGGCGCGCTGCAGCAGCTCTTTGGAGATGAGCTTCTTGAGCGCGCAACCGCTGTTTCCGTCCTTGTGGTCGTCAACGACGTTCTCGCAAGGAAAAGGCAACGAGTTCGGCATGTTAGGCTTTTGCTTTTGTGATCGGTACTATCCTCATCCCCAATCCGGGCTCAACTTCGAAGCTGACGATATTGCCGGTGCTCTTCTCCGCGCCGCGCACCTTGGCGACCTCCAGCACCTTCACCAGTTGATCGCCCACCTCCTCGATGCGCAGCCGGAGGTGAGCATCGCAAATGGAACGAATCCGGATGAACATCGACTCGTCGAAAGCATAGGCGTGCAGCGTGATGAGCATGGTCTTGTTCTGATCGCAGATGTTCTTTATGGCCGTGAAGAACGTGAGGGTGTCGCGCTCCGGCACGTGGGACACGAATGACGTAAGCGAGTCCATCGCGATGATGTCGTAGCTCGTCTGCCGCGAGATGTGGCTCAGCAGCCGGCTGAAGAACGTCATCGATTCCTCCGGCGTCAGCGCCGAAGGCACCGGGTAGACGTTGAGCTTGCCCAGCAGGAAGTGGTCCATGATGTTCATGCCCAGGCTTTCCATCTGTCGCAAGAGACTGCGCGTCGTGTTCTCGGTCGTGTAGTAGGCGATGCGGAAGTTCTCGACCAGCGCTCCCCAGACGAGCTGCTGAAGGAGCACGCTCTTCCCCGAGTCCGACTGACCCTCGATGAGCGACAGCGATCCCTCGGGTATGCCGCCGCCGATCTTCTTGTCCACCTCGGGGTTACCCGTCGCGACGACTCGCCTTGTTTCGTTCCACGCTGCCTTCGCCATGGTCTTGCTCCTATCCCGTCACGCTCGCTGATACGGTGACACCGTTCTCCGTCGAGACGATGACCCAGCCGGTTGTCCCGGTCCCCATCAGCGGGTTGATCCGTATGCGTATTTCCGCTATCTCGCCCGGGTTCAGGACGCCGGGCTCAAAGCTGTCGTTTTCGATGTTCACCAGCGTCCACGTGTTCGATTGCAGTGCGCCGGAGGTGTATGGTACCCAGCGCGCGTAGCGCGTCCCCGACTCCGAGAAATACTGGACCACCACGTCCATCCGCGCCCAGTCGGCGACCGTTGTCTGGCCGTCGTTGCGCACGCGCACGGTGATATTCGCGTAGCTGCCGTCGACCAGCGTCTCCACGACTGTCAGCTCCGTGCGCACCCGCTGTTCCAGTCGCTCTCCCATCACCTGCCACGACTGGCCAATCCGGTCGACGGAGCTGTAGCCGCTCCTCGCCATGACCACGGTGGTGATCATCAGGATCGCTGCAATGAGAAGAGCGGGGATGCTGGTCTCCATACCCTCCCCCTACACGGTAAAGAACTTCGCGTCGCTGGACCCGTTGGGCGCGACGATCTTGGCGTAGTACACGGTGTTCGTTGCCAGGGCGTCGTCCAGGTGAATGACGATGTGGAGCGTCGCTGTCGGCTTCCACTCGGTGTCGTTCTCGACGCTGTACTCCCAGCAGGGCGCCGTGCAGCTCGCGCCGCCGTAGGGAATGCGCACGAACTCGCCCTCCGGCCCGAAGAAGACGTCGATCTTGTCAAGCGGCTCGATGATCGTGGAGCCGACGTTCTTCGCCCAGACGTCCGCGACGGTCGCGCCGTCTTCGCCGGTGGCGTGGACGATCTCCAGCTGACTGCCGAGCCGGTCGTCGATGACGCTGGCGGTAGATGTGAGGGCGCCGCTCGTGCGGTCGACGCTTGGCAACACCGCGTTGACAACCGCCACGACGGCTATGATTCCCGCCACGGTCAGCAGGACGGTGGTAATGGCCTTCTCTATGGTGGCACCCCCTCTTGATCCGTCATCCCGGGGGGACGGACATCTTCGGCCCTCCTAGGCTGGTTGCTGCCACTGATCGGCCAGGCTGCGAAGGCTCTGGCCGGCTGGCTCCTCGCCTCGCATCAGGGCGTCGAGCTGGCAAAGGACGACCAGGCACTCGTTGGCCGAGGGCGGCGTTGTCCGCTCCTCCGCCTGCAGGCCGAGGCTCGTCACCTTGAGCAGCGCCTCCTTCGCGGGGCCAGAGAGATAGCCGGTGAACTCGCAGAGGTCGAGGAGTATGCGAAGCCGCTCCGAGCCGATCTGTTTGACGGCTTCCTCCGCCCACACCGCCAGGCCGGCCACCGTTATCAGGCTCCAGCGCGGCGTGCTGCCCGGCGCGGGCGCCGGTGCCGGCTCGACGCGGGCGATGGGAACAGGCTCAGGCGGCTGGGCCGGCGCCCGCCGCGTTGCGACCGGTCGCACAGGCGCGGGGGCCGGCTCCTCCGGCTGCGGCTCCTCGACGGCCGTTGCGGGCTCCGGTACGAGGGTTTCCGCCTCGTCGTCCCAGATCGCCTCGGGCGCCTTGGGCGAAGGCTGCTCCGACGTCTCGGCCTCGTCGTCCTCCGAAGCCACGCGCACGACCCTTATCGGCGGCCGCGACTCCAGAGCGCCGGGGTCCGCACGCAACGCTTGGCCAGGGTCCGCGAACGGATTGTCCTGACCAAGTATTGCCGTCCGTATTTCACTCAGGATTAATTTGACCTCTCCCTTGAGGAGTTTTACGTCGTCCTCAAGAGAGGCGATCTTGGCATTGAGTTCCATGCTTCTGCCTCCCTGCCGAGCGGAGCGGTCCTTCTCAGTGCGACTAATCCTTGCCTCAGTCGCCACACCGCCCCTTGCGGCAATGAACTCCGGCTAGTGCAGGTCGATCACCGTGTCCAGGCCGGCGGGTGTCGTCCTGGCGATGACCATCGTTCCGCCGAGCGACGGCTTCACCTCGAACGTGAACGCCTTGTTCGCCACCAGGCCCTGCCCGCTGGTATCAATTGTGATCTCTGCAAGCTCGCCGTTCTCCATCAGGTCATCGCCGTCGCCGACCAGGAAGTTGACGGTCCAGGCGATGTTGGCTACGTTCACGTCAGAATCGCGATAGTCGATCACCATCTTGTTACTCGCGGCATCCGGGTCCAGGTTCACCGGTTCCCCGCCGGCGGCGTTCGCCACGTCGAAGATGATGCTCGTTACGTTCGTCCCGGCCGTGAAGGCGATAACGCTGCCCCGCAGCTCGAGCGTGCCCCTGGTCTTCTGGAGACCCGAATAGACCGCTTCCTTGCCTCGCTCTGAGCTAAACAGACCGGTGCTCAGCACGACGAACGCAAAGACGGTCGCCACCACCACGAAGGCGATCAAGATGATGGCGGTCTCCAGACCGGTGATGCCTTCTTCCTCGCGGGCGGCTCTCCTTACGAGCCACATCAATTTCTTCATTTGTCTACCTCCCTGGTTGTTACTGGGCGAGGCACCAGCCCCGCATCCATGGCGGCACGTCCTTGGCCGCCATCCGTCGTCGGCGAATAGTCCACCGCCCAAGGCCTCGGTCAACCGTCGACAGAATCGACCCCCGCTAATGCGAGCTTGATCCGATCGGACCCACGGGCGGGAGAGTCCTTTTCCATGCCGCAGGATTTGTCGTCCTTCGTCAGAGTCAACCGCATGGTGCGGGCACCCAAATTGGACTGGGTGCCAGCACCCAGCCGCGAATCCAGGGCGAACGCAGCAATCCTGCCGAAAGGGTCTTAATCTAAGGGAGGCCCCGTAAGGGGTAGCGAGAGTTTTCGCCTACGGGACGGGAATCGGTCACTTAGCCCTAAAGATAGATGGCCTCTGCCCGATAACAGACTCGGGCTCTATCAATGGACGGATATCCTACGGCACACGTCGACCCGGTCGCAACCGAAGCGCATAGATCATCGGAGGAGTGGTCAGAGAGCATGCAGGGACAGCTCAACGGCGACAGGCTGCGTCTGTTGATCGTCGAGGACGAGGGTCTTTGGCGCGACATGCTGCGCCTGGCCCTCTCGACGCAGCCGCGCATGGAAGTGACGGGCACGGCCACAAGCAAGGACGACCTGCACGCCGTCTGCGCCGCTTCCCAGCCGGACGTGCTCCTCGTCGACGTCCGCCTCGACGGCGATACACAGGCGCTCGCCGCGGTCCATGCCGTCAAGGCGGAGTGGCCGCATATCGGCATCGTCGTCCTGGCGGCGGACAGCGACCGCGAGTACCTTTCGACGAACCCGCCGCCGAACACGCCAGGCTGGTCCTACATCATCAGACAGTCGCTCTCTGACGCTACGGGCCTCGTGCGCGCCATCGAAGCGGCGGCCGCTGGGCTTGTGGTGCTCGATCCGGCTATCCTCAGCGGCCGCAACGACGCGCATGGCCCGCGCCTGGGCCGCCTAACGCCGCGCCAGATGGACGTCCTCCATTTGATGGCGAAAGGCTACAGCAACGCCGCCATCGGGCGGGCGCTGGTTCTGGAAGAGAAATCCGTCGAGAACCACATCAACGCCATCTTCAGCCAGCTCGTCTCCGGCCGCGACCCGTCGATCCACCCGCGGGTGCGCGCCGTCATAACCTACCTCCAGGAAACGCAGAAGCTCGCCGCGAGCTGATCGCCCGGATTCGCCACGGCCCCCTATCCCACAGTCCCGAGTAAGATTCGCGTCCCTCCGGCGTTTGAATAACTGCATGGGCCCTTCCATGCTCGATCATCTCCCGGAGGGTAACGAATGCTGCGACGACTCCTCATCCTCGGGCTCGTTCTGTCCTCGCTCTTGGCCTCGGCGCTCGTTCTCGTCGTGTTCGCGCTCGGGTTGCGTTGGGGGGGCGACTCCCGCCCCGCGACCGAGAAGCTGCCGGCGTCGTCCGATAGCGTCCTCGACGGCGCCAGGGAGTACCGGTCGGACGTGAAAGGCTACAGCGTCCGCTTCCCGGATGGCTGGTCACCGCAGCCCTCCAGTATCGACCTCGAACGCACGTCGACGGACGTGTTCTACGCGATGCCCGACGACGGCGAGCCCGGCGTAGCGCTGACGCTAAGCATCACGAAGGAGTCTCTGCCGTCGGGGATGGCCGTCGACGACTACCTGCGCGGCTGGCTCGACTATCTGGGTGCGGGGTCGAAGGACATCAGCCGACCGGAGCCGCTGGACATCGGCGGCATGCAGGGCTACCTCGTCGACTACGAGGGCTTCTCGCGGCAGCAGTCGGTGCAGCTCACCGCCGCCGTGCTGGTGAAGGGCGACGCGGGATGGGAGATCGTCCTTGCCGTCCCGGCGGGGAAGCGCTCCGAGTACCGGCCCCTTCTCGCCGCCGTCCTCAGCTCCCTGACCATCCGCTGAACCATTCCCCTCGGCGCTCCCACGCGATCAGATCGATTCGACCGGTGCCGGGTCGCCCGGCCGCGCGTCCTCGCGGAGGTCGCTGCCGAGTGGCATCTAGACAGCGGAAGTCTTATTCTTATGTTTGGAAACGTCCCGCTGGCGGGAGGCGCGCAAATTGACGAAGGTCGGCCTGCTCTACGATCCCCTCTACCTCTGGCACGACACCGGCGCCCACCCGGAGAGCGCCCTTCGCCTGACCGCTATCATGCACGTCCTCACCGAAGCGGGGCTCACCTCGCGACTGGAGCCCCTGGCCGCCCGCGACGCGACGGTCGACGAGATAGCGATGATCCACGAGCAGCGCTATATCGCCTACGTGCGCGAGATGGCGCAGGCCGGCGGCGCCTGGGCTGACCCCGACACCTACATCTCGCCTCGCTCCTATGACGCTGCCCTGCGCGCGGCCGGCGGCTCCCTGGCGGCCACGGACGCCGTGCTCGATGGCGCCATTGACAGCGCGTTCTGCCTCGTGCGGCCTCCCGGACACCACGCGATGCCGGACCGGGCGATGGGCTTCTGTCTCTTCAACAACGTCGCGATTTCCGCCCGCCACGCGATTCGCGTCCGCGGCCTCGATCGCGTCGCCATCGTCGACTTCGATATCCACCACGGCAACGGCACTCAGGCCGCTTTCTACGAAGACCCGGCGGTGCTCTACTTCTCGACGCACCAGTACCCGTACTACCCGGGCACGGGGCACCTAGAGGAGACCGGCGCCGGCGCGGGTCGCGGCTACAACGTCAACGTGCCCCTGCCCGCGGGCTGCGGCGACGACGAGTTCCGTCGCGTGTTCAACGAGGCGCTGGAGCCGCTTCTCGATCGCTACCAGCCACAGCTCATCCTCGTCTCCGCGGGCTACGACGGCCACTTCGACGACCCGCTGGCGAGCATGACCCTCAGCGTCGCCGGCTACGGCGAGATGATGTCGTTCCTGCGCCGAAAAGCGGCCGACCTCTGCGAAGGCCGGCTCGTCTGCGTGCTCGAGGGCGGCTATCACCTGCTGGCGGAAGCGTGGTCGGTGCGGGCGTGCCTGGAGGTGCTACTGGGCGAGTCGCCCGCGGCGGACCCCTTCGGGAAGGCGCCGGAGGGTGCGAGCTGCCACATCGATAGGGTACTGGGGGCGGTGAAGACGCTGCACGGGCTGGCCGTCTCGCCGCAGACCCTCGCCTGAAGAACACCTGAAAACCTGGTCGCGTTCCTTGGGTGTGTTAAGATAATCGTAGCCGAGACTTTCCAGTCTCGGCGTTCAATTCGCGGCCAGACTGGAGAGTCTGGCCTACGCCTACGGTTGTTCTTGGACCTCCTTGCTTAGGGCAAGAAGCGCTGGAACGCCTCGTTGCCGAGGAGGCGGCCGCGCTCCGTCAGCCTGATCCGCCCATCGACCGACTCCAACAGCCCCAGCGCCTCGAGTTCATCTATTTCCCGGCCGTAGCGCTCGCCGAGGTCGACCCCGAAGCGGTGCCCCAGCGCAGCCATCGACACCCCCTCCGTCAGCCGCAGCCCAAGTATGACCGCGTCCGACATCTCCCGCTCAGCGTCAGGCTGTTCGACCGACTCGACGTGCGGTGCCGTCGTTGGGCCCCACGGCCGCGCGCCTCTACCCGCAGCGACCAGCTCGATGTACCTCTCCGGCGCTCGCTCGTTGGCCAACCGGTAGCCGTTCTGGTAGGAGTGAGCGCCGGCTCCCAGCCCGAGGTAAGGCTCGCTGTGCCAGTAGGTCAGATTGTGGCGGCAGCGATGCCCCGGCTTCGCCCAGTTCGATATCTCGTACTGCTCGCAGCTCGCCTGGGCGAGCCGTTCGCTGCTCAACGTGTACATCTCCGCTTGCACGTCGGGGTCCGGCTCCGCGCACTCGCCAGCAGCGACTCGACGGGCCAGCGGCGTGTCCTCTTCCAGCGTCAGGGCGTAGAGCGAAAGGTGGTCCGGCCCAAGCGCGACCGCCTTCTCCAGTGATCGACGCCACTGCGCGACCATCTGGCCTGGCAAGCCGAAGATGAGGTCGATGCTCACGCTGGCGAAGCCGGCACTGCGGGCGGCGCGATAGGCCTCCTCGGCGCGTTCAGCATCGTGAATGCGTCCCAGGAAGCGCAGCTCGGCGTCGTCGAAGCTCTGCACGCCGAGGCTGAGGCGGTTGACACCCATCCGGCGCAGCGTGTGCAGTCGGCCGGCGTCGACGCTCTCAGGGTTCGCCTCCATCGTCACTTCCGCGCCGGTAGCGACGTCGAAGCGCTGTCGCAGACCGTCGAGTAGTCGTCGCGTCTCCGCGATGGGCAGCAGGCTGGGCGTGCCGCCGCCGAAGTACAGCGTCTCGACACGGCCGACGGCCCGCGACTCGGCCCACAGCGTCGCTTCCCGCAGCAAGGCATCGACGTAGGCGGGAATCAGGTGCTCCTGCCGCGCGTAGGAGTTGAAGTCGCAATAGGCGCACTTCGAGCGACAGAACGGCACGTGGACGTAGAGGCTGCGGCACTCGCTCATCTCCGTCGGATCGTAACACCTGCTGCCGCCGCGTTCTACGCTGTAGGGGCGCACCGCTGTGCGCCCTACGGCCCTGCGGCGTCGACCCCCGCGGCAATTGACTTGGCCGCTGTCCCCATGCGACACTCTAACGAAGCGCAAAACACCCACATCCGCCTGCCTGCCGGTAGGCACGGCCCCTTGAGGGAGACAAAAGTGCACTATAAGACACACTACTGCGGCGACCTCCGAGAAGGGGACAGCGGCCGGGAAGTGCTGCTCGCCGGCTGGGTGCACCGGCGGAGAGACCACGGCCGTCTCATCTTCATCGACCTGCGCGATACGCGCGGCCTCGTCCAGGTCGTCTTCAACCCCAAGACAGCCCCCGAAGCCCACGCCGTCGCCGAGCAGGTGCGCAACGAGTACGTCCTCTCCGTCCGCGGCACGGTCTCGCCGCGGCCCGCCGGCACCGAGAACGCCGGCCTGCCGTCGGGCGAGGTCGAAGTCGTCGCCGGCGAGGCGCAGATCCTGAACACGGCGAAGACGCCGCCCTTCTACATAAACGAAGAGGTCGAGGTCGACGAGCTGCTGCGACTGCGCTATCGCTACCTCGACCTGCGCCGCATCTCCGTCCATGACCGCTTCGCCGTGCGCCATCGCGTCAACAAGTACATCCGCGACTTCCTCGACGCCCGCGGCTTCTACGAGATTGAGACGCCGATCCTCACCAAGTCGACGCCCGAGGGCGCGCGCGACTACCTGGTGCCAAGCCGCGTCTATCCCGGCAACTTCTACGCCCTGCCGCAGTCGCCGCAGCAGCTCAAGCAACTGCTGATGGTCGCCGGCTTCGAGAAGTACTACCAGATAGCCCGCTGCTTTCGCGACGAGGACTTCCGCGCCGACCGCCAGGCGGAGTTCACGCAGCTCGACCTCGAGATGAGCTTCATCGACCAGAAGGACATCCTCGACCTCATCGAGGAGCTGTACGCGGGCATGATCCCGGCCTTGCGACCGGACCTGAAGCTCGCGCCCGTGCCCTTCCCCCGTCTCGCCTACGACGACGTCATGCGTCGCTACGGCACCGACAAGCCCGACATCCGCTACGGCATGGAGCTCGCTGACGTCACCGACCTCGGCCCGACCTGCGACTTCGCCGTCTTCCGCGACGTCATCGCCGCCGGCGGGCAGATTCGCGGCTTTGCGGCGCCCGGCGGCGCTGCTTTCACCCGCCGCGAGATCGACAGCCTGACGCAGTTTGTCGAAGACCAGGGCGGCAAAGGACTGATCTCCGTCGCCCTCCTCGGCGAAGGCGGCATCGACGACCTGACGCCGGAAGACATCCGCTCGCCGATGCACCGCTACCTGAGCATGGAGCTGATAAAGGGCATGGCGCAGCGCACCGGAGCAAAGCGCGGCGACCTCCTCATCCTCGTCGCCGACGAGCCGAAGGTCGCCAGCGCCGCGCTCGACGCCCTCAGGCGCGAGATGGCCGCGCGCCTCAACCTCGCCGACCCGCAGGTGGCCGCCTGCTGCTTCGTCGTCGATTTCCCGCTCTTCGACTGGAGCGAGAGCGAGCAGCGCTGGGACAGCGTCCACCACCCGTTCACGGCGCCGAAGGATGAGGACCTGGCGCTTCTCGAAACCGACCCGGGCAAGGCGCGCAGCAAGGCCTACGACTTCGTCATCAACGGCATGGAAGGCGCCGGCGGCAGCATCAGGATTCACCGGCGCGAGGTACAGGAGAAGGTATTCGATCTCCTGGGCATCGCGCGTGAGGAGGCGCAGTACCGCTTCGGCCACATGCTGGAGGCGTTTGAGTACGGCGCTCCGCCACACGGCGGCATCGCGGCCGGCATCGACCGGACGGTAGCGTTCTTCACCGGCGCGCCGAACATCCGCGAAGTCATCGCCTTCCCGAAGACGCAGAGCGCCTACGACCCGATGATGGGGGCGCCGTCTCCCGTCTCGCCCAAGCAGTTGGAGGAGCTGGGCATCGCCATCACGAAGAGCACGGAGGTGATAGCCCCTG
>Ga0315284_10009391_pt1 | contig 13951 bp, 11 predicted proteins | sample YL17G09_16_MG_FD_203696 | JGI IMG/M metagenome (GOLD analysis project Ga0315284, IMG submission 203696) | Sediment microbial communities from Yellowstone Lake, YNP, Wyoming, USA - YL17G09_16 | ecosystem: Environmental > Aquatic > Freshwater > Lake > Sediment | place: USA: Wyoming | collected... | reverse complement strand
CCGAAGTGGCGGAATTGGTAGACGCGCTAGATTCAGGGTCTAGTGGGGAGTAGTCCCTGTAGGGGTTCGAGTCCCCTCTTCGGCACCAAAAATCTTTGGAGAAAATTGGCCGAACCTAACCATTTAATCCATCCTTCAGGGTAGTTTTGGGTATAAGTGGAAGGGAATTTTATTGGGTGTTTGTCAAAAGATTAAAATTGAATTTAAAGAAGTCTGAGGCGGTTTTTGAACATGGAACTTAAAGAGGTTAAATATCACTCGGAGCAGCCATTTGGAAATCAGCTACCCAATGTTAGTAGTAGAGCGATTCCAAATTAACGTATCAACAAACTTTGTAGCCGCAACCTTTAGGTTGCGCCATTCTCGCAGGCTAAAGCCTGCGGCTACCGTTTATGGTTTGTAATTGTATTTTGGAATCGCTCTAGTCCTATACAGGAGTTATGACAAAAAGGTCAAAACTTGAAGGGGCGGGGCTTCACTTGCCTTTTGGCGAAAGATTAAAATCGAATTTAAAGAAGTCTGTGGTGATCTTTGAACGAGAGGAAACTTTCTGGTTAGGCCCTGTCCCCTCCTTAAAGCATTCGAGGGTCGCCTCCCTTTCTGCAGTAGGTTGGCCTGTCTTTGGATCAATTTTCATAAACTCGATTCCTTCAGGAATAGGGAATTCCTTAATAGGTTTATCCCTCAATATCTTTGAAATAAAAGCAACCCAAATCGGGGACGCGGCTCGAGAACCCGTCTCATTTTCGCCCAGAGATCTTTCTTCATCAAATCCCACCCAGGCGCCAGCAATCAATTCAGGAGTATAGCCAATAAACCAGGCGTCTAAGAATTGGTCAGTTGTCCCGGTTTTCGCTGCCACAGGTCTTCCAAGGGCTTTGGCTCTCCAACCGGTTCCATTTTGAACGACGCCCTCCATAAGGTGTGTGATGAGGTAAGCCGTTTGAGGGCTGACAATGCAATCTGGAGCCGGCAGTTGTTTAGGATAAAACAATGGAAAGTGTTCCTCCAGAAGATTCCCATCTCTATCCAGGATCTTCTTAATAAAAATGGGTTTAAAGGCATTCCCTTGATTGGCAAAAACAGCATAGGCTTTTGTCAATTCATAAAGTGAGATACTGGAAGAACCAAGGGCCATGGAGAGGTCATTTTGGAGTGGCGAGGATATTCCTATTTTTTGGGCATAGTCCTTGATATAATCGACGCCAATATCTTGTGCAATCTTCACGGTAACGACATTGACGGAGTGGGTCAGCGCATTTCTTAAAGTCGTTGGTCCAGAGAATTTTCCCTCAAAATTTTTAGGTTTCCACCTTTTCTCACCCCATTGGAAAAAGATAGGAGAATCTATAATGACCGATGCAGGGGTGTAACCCTTGTCCAAGGCTGATGCATAGACGATGGGTTTAAAGGCTGAACCGGTTTGCCTTCGAGCTTGAGTGGCTCGATTGAACTGACTTTTTTTAAAATCTCTACCACCTACCATCGCCTTGACATATCCTGTCTCTAAATCGAAACAGACCAGCGACCCTTCTGGGGTTGAAGGGATGTCAGAAGATGGGAATTTTTGTCGGTTTTCAATCTCTTTTAATCCGGATTCCACTGCCTCCTCAGCGATTCTCTGGAAATGAAGATCGATGGTCGTATAGACCTGAAGGCCATTCTTGTATAAAGCCTCTTTACCGTACTTCTCCTCGATGTACTTTCTTACATGTTCGACGAAATAGGGTGCCCTTTCAATAAACAAATTCTCTTTATTTTTAATCTTTAAAGGGGCCTGAAGTGCTTTCGCTAATTCATCCTGCGCGATAAAACCTTCTTCAACCATTCGATTGAGAATATAGGACTGTCTTCTTCTTGCTTGTTCAGGATGGTTATATGGAGAATATTTACTGGGTGCCTGGGGTAAGCCCGCGAGTAAGGCGGACTCTGCTAAGTTCAGTTCTTCGATCGGTTTTCCAAAGTAATTCTCTGCTGCTGCGCCCACGCCATATGCCCCGTGACCCAAATAGATTTGGTTTAAATATAAGAAAAGAATTTCATCTTTGGAAAGATATTTTTCGATTTTAAAGGCTAATATCGCCTCCCGGATCTTTCTCGAAAAACTTTTTTCGGGGGAGAGGAGGAGCGACTTCACCACCTGCTGGGTAATGGTGCTTCCTCCTTGAACAATCTCTCTAGAGAAGATATTCCTGGAGAGGGCTCTCAGGATGGCTATATAATCTAACCCTTTGTGGTGGAAGAACCTCGCGTCCTCACCTGAGATAAAGGCTTGAACCAAATGATTGGGAACTCTCTCAAGAGAGACGACCTCCCTTCTTTCTATGAAGAACTCACCCATGACTTCTCCATCCTCTGAAAAAAATTTTGTAACCGTAGGTGGCTTATAATTCTTCAAAGTTTCAATAGTTGGAAGATCATGAGTGAAATACAGATAGAACGCCAATCCAAATACGATTAAAGTGGTGACGGAAATCATTATAATGCAGACTGAGATCTTGAACATTCTTTCAAAAAGATTTGATTTCATGTATCAGTTTAGCCTTTTGAAAAATGAATTTCAAAAGCCAAAAAAATTAAAAGAATCACTATAAAATCCCCCTCTATCCCCCTTTTTCAAAGGGGGAAGCTAATATCTCCTCCCTTTGGAAAATGGTTCGGCATGCTCACCATCCTGAGCCTGTCGAAGGAGGGAGGCAGGGAGGGATTTTCAAAGCGCTAAAGTATTACGATTTCATTGTTATCATCATTCGTGAGGCGTTATACGATCATTAAATCCTTGACTTCTTATTTAGAAAGATATAATAATTAAGCCAATTTTTCAATAAATTTAGAGTGGTTTAAAATATCTTCATTTTTCTTTTGCTTAGAATCAGTATAAGTCATGTCCCCGATAGGCAGAGAGATGATTTCAGTTTTAATTCCAGTTTTTAATGAGGGACAGAACATCTCCCTTCTTTATGAGGAGGTCGTATCTGTCTTACGACGAATCGATAGAGGTTATGAAGTGATATTTGTCGACGATGGAAGCTCCGATGATACCTTAGAGCAACTGAAGATGATTTCCCAGAAAGATCCAAATGTCAAAGTGCTCTCTCTCTCCCGGAATTTTGGACAAACAGCAGCCCTCACTGCTGGGATTGATTTTTCGAAGGGGAAAATCATTGTACTCATGGATGGGGATCTTCAAAATGACCCAGAAGATATCCTTCTCCTCCTTCAAAAAATAGAAGAAGGATATGATGTCGTGAGTGGATGGAGAAAGAGCCGAAAAGATCCTTTCCTAACGCGTCGGTTTCCATCGATCGTCGCCAATAAAATCATCTCACTTATTGGGGGCGTACGCCTTCATGATTATGGGTGTACGCTTAAGGCCTATCGAAGAGACGTTCTAAAAAACATTCGACTCTATGGGGAGATGCACCGATTCATTCCTATTTACGCAAAATGGATAGGAGCTCGGGTCGCTGAAATTCCTGTTCGCCACCACCCGAGAAGATTTGGATCTTCAAAATATGGGATGAGCAGGGTCTTTAAAGTCATCCTGGATCTGATGGTGGTGAAGTTTCTTGTCTCCTATTCCCAAAAACCCATCTACGTTTTTGGAGGGATGGGCCTGTTGATGATCCTGGGTGCTTTTCTTTCCGGTGGATATGCCATCTATTTAAAACTTCTCAAGGGCGTTTCATTTATTTTAACTCCGCTCCCGCTGCTCTGCGTCCTCCTTTTGGTGTTGGGTTCTCTTTCAATTCTTATGGGCTTCCTGGCCGAGATCCTGACCAGAACCTATTATGAATCGCAAGGAAAGTCTACCTATCAAATTAAGGAAGTGATTCCTTGACCCCCTATGTGCGGTATCGTAGGATTTATCACCCCGAAAGCAAATGATATCCCGGATTATGGCATGCTAAGGCGAATGCGAGAAAGTCTGTCGCATCGAGGCCCAGACGATAAGGGAGAATACATTCGACCCATAGATGATGGAGGCCCTTTTGTCTTCCTTGGCCATCGTCGGCTGAGCATCATTGATCTGGGGGGAGGACATCAACCTCTGTCCAACGAAGATGGGACAGTATGGGTGGTCTTTAATGGAGAAATTTACAACTTCAGAGAACTGAGAGAAGAATTAGAAGCACGGGGCCACGCATTCCAGACGCATTCCGATACCGAGGTCATCGCCCATTCTTACGAAGAATATGGAGAGGAGTGTTTCCGGCGATTCAATGGGATGTTTGGCATTGGGATTTGGGATGAGCGGAGGGGACGGCTCCTTCTTGCCCGAGACCGCTTAGGAAAGAAACCGCTTTATTATTGCCTCATGAACGAGACCTTTATTTTTGCTTCAGAGTTAAAGGCGATTTTGATTTATGCTAATTTTTCTAGGAAAGTAAACCCGCTCTCTCTGATGAAATACCTCTTTTATGAATTCATCCCAAGTCCCCATACGATTTTTGATGAGGCGAGGAAACTTCCATCCGGATCATATCTGATCTGGCACAAGGGAAGGATGGAAGTAAAAGAATATTGGTCTCCGTTTCGTCTGGAAAGAATGGGGGAAAATATCTCCGAATCAGAAGCAGAGTTGAGGATGATGGAGCTTTTGAAGCGTTCTGTAAAAAGTCGACTTATCAGCGATGTTCCACTGGGTGTTTTTCTAAGTGGAGGCATCGATTCGAGTGCGATCACCGCCCTGGCTCAACAAGAGGTTCCAGGAAAGTTAAAGACGTTTTCAATCGGTTTCGAAGATCCCTCTTTTGACGAATCAAGATATGCCTCTCAGGTATCACAGTTTCTCGGGACGGAGCACTATGAGCAGCAGATGACCCCTGCTGATTTACTCCATATCGTTCCGAACCTGCCTGATATTTTAGACGAGCCCATGGCGGATGCCTCGATTCTACCGACTTATCTACTTTCTAAGTTCACCCGTGAACATGTTACCGTTGCCCTGGGCGGAGATGGAGGGGACGAACTCTTTGCGGGGTATCCAACCTATCTGGCTCATAAGTTTGCCATCCAGTATGAGCGCTTTTTGAGAAATTTACATCCGCTCATTACTTTCTTGGCAAATTTACTTCCGGTATCGGATGACAATATCAGTTTCGACTTCAAAGTAAAGAAATTTCTTTCAGGGATCCGTTACCCCGATAGCATCCGCAATTCCGTTTGGCTTGGTTCTTTTTCATTTCCTGATATCGAGAATGTGGTCTCTCCTGAAATCAAAATCCAGTTTAACCCGATCCGTTTGGTAGAGGAGATTTCCTCTCACGAAAAGGGATTCCCCCTAAAGGATCGGACAACTCTCCTTCAATATCTGGATCTGAAACTTTATCTTCAGGAATCCATTCTGGTTAAGGTGGATCGAGCCAGTATGGCGTGTTCACTGGAGATAAGGGCTCCTTTTCTCGATTATGAATTGGTTGAATTTGTAATGGGACTTCCTTCAGAATTGAAGTTAAGGGGATTCACTTCAAAATATGTTTTGAAAAAGGCGATGAAAAATTTCCTTCCCAAGGAGGTGATCCATAGGAAGAAGAAAGGTTTTGGGGTTCCGATCGCCAAATGGGTAAAAGGACCATTGAGAGAATTATTTGAAGAATTACTTTCGCCCGACCGGCTAAGGCGAGAGGGATTCCTCAATCCCGGGTATGTGGAAACTCTTCTTAGGGAACATTTGGTGAATAAAAGGGACAATAGAAAACAACTCTGGACCCTTCTCGTATGGGAGCTTTGGGTAAATCATTATCACCCCACCGTTTAAAAACAAAGGACTGAGGACTAAAAACAAAGGACTGAGTTATACCCCAATTGAGCGAAAAATATGTCGTTTTCTAAAGTTAATGAATTCGGTCCTTAAAGCCCAGTTGTCCTATCTGCTTTGTCATTTATTCAGAATCAGAGGATTTCTTATCTCACCTCCTTCCCCCTTGCGATGGGGGAAGGCTTCGACGTGAGCTCAGCCGAACGTTTGGGATGGGGGTGGACATCGTGGACATCCCCCCCACCTTAATCCTCCCCCTCCGAGGGGGGAGGAAGTTATTTTTTTACTCAATTGGGGTATAAGAAATGAAAACTGAGTTCACAATAGAATACGTATCCCTAAATTGAGAAAAGAGTTCAAACATGTCTGGACAAAGAATAGAGAAGTTTGAGGATTTGATTGCTTGGCAGAAGGCCAGGGAACTCACCAAAGGTATTTACTAAGGAGTCCATAATTGAGAAGACATGTTCTTCTGAAAATCTCCCCTGACCCCTCTTTTCCAAAGAGGGGAATTCCTCCCTTTAGTAAAGGGAGGGAAGGAGGGATTTGATCCTTGGTGTATATACAATTATGGACTGATTAATATAAGGTCACAAAACACGGGGACTTTTTGAAGGATTTTGGATTAAGGGACCAGATTCGTAGATCATCGGTTTCGATTATGTCAAACCTATTGTACTGTCTCAGAAAAGACTTTACACAGAACGTCATTCCGGACTTTATCAAAATATGCGAGAATACCCCCCAGCTCTGCTGGGGGGATGAATGGCCTACCCTCTCCCCTGGGGCCTGCCTGCGCGAAGCCGCTTCGGCGAAGGCAGGGGAGAGGGTTAGGGTGAGGGGGAAATGATCTAATCATCACCCCCACCTTAATCCTCCCCCATCCCCGCCATAATTCAGCGGGATCTTCGACAAGGGGGAGGGAAGTTTTTTAGAGAATTAGATGCCCGCAGCTCTGCTGCGGGGTACTTCACTAAGCCTGCCCCGTACTTGATACGGGGAAATCCAGTCTTTTCAGCTGGATTCCCGTTTTCACGGGAATGACAACCCTTATTATCATTGTAAAGAAGTTTTAGAGACACTACGTTAGCGGAAGGATTCGAGCGTGGGGGACGCTCAGAATTTCACCAATTCCTGGTATACGCCAAAGGTTCCTGCGCCGAATTGAGATCACAACTCTATGTTGCCTTGGATGTTGAATACATCGATGTAGTCACGCTCCAGAACCTGGATAATTTGGCAAGGGAAACAAGCCGACTGGTTGGCGGATTGCGAGCCGCAGTCTACCGGCAAAAGTCGAAGATCGAATAACTCTATTTCCAGGTTCTGCAACTCAGTTTCCAGTCCTTTGTTTTCAGCTCTTAGTCCTATGTTCTACGTCTTTAATCCTGATGATTCAGTCCTCAATCCTTAATCTTTAACTGTAATACTTTAGCGCTTTGAAAATCCCTCCCTGCCTCCCTCCTTCGACAGGCTCAGGATGGTGAGCATGCCGAACCATTTTCCAAAGGGAGGAGGTATTAGCTTCCCCCTTTGAAAAAGGGGGATAGAGGGGGATTTTATAGTGATTCTTCTAATTTTTTTGGCTTTTGAAATTCATTTTTCAAAAGGCTAAACTGATACCTTTGACTCAGTCCTCAGCACTCAGTCCTCAGTCCTTGTTTTTCGATTATTCAATCGGCATATCGATACCTTTCTCATCTGGCGATTTGGGATCCCAGAGGAAAAGGTACATAGAAGCATCATCTGGGAACCTGGTGAAATTAAGAAAACTCCCATCAAAATATCCCTTCAAGACGCAAGGAGAGTGACCTTTGATCTTTTTCGCCGCCTCCTTCGATGCGACAATCCAGAGTCGGCTTCCGTCAGCGACATATTGATTGCAGCAGGTCCGCGAATGAAAGATAGTAAACATTCTATTTCGATAAGTGAACGATTTCTTAAATTCGATGTTTCCTTCTGGATCTTTCCAATAAGGAACCACGTAATGTCGACCCTCTGGATATGTCCCAAAATAATGTAGTATTCCGGGTATGTGACCTGCTGAACCGTCGAAAATTTTATCCCCTTCCCGGAGGTGTGCTTTCAAATAGTTCACCAATCCTCTAAGGTCCTGCTTCTCAAAAGGGTAATAGAAAGGGAGAATCACGAGATTCGAAGCGATAAAAAGGATAACGAAGAGGATTTTGAATCGCAGGAATCTTTTCAATGTTCCGAATTTGTCTTCGATGGCGTCGAGCGACAAAAAGATGGTGATTAGAAAGAGAGGGAAAAAATTAATAAAGTACCTCGAGGTGATAAAATGCGAAACATTTAACAATTTACAGAATAGATAGAGCCCAGCAATGGGAAGAACAGCGACGGCCAGTAGAATGAGGGCATTCCTTCCAGATTTTGAGAAGATGGGGAAGAGAATAAGCAGGATCACTGAAACAATCCGGAGAGGGAGCTGGGAGACCCAATCATGTAGTACACCATAGAGCAAATACCAAAAGGAACCCGGGCTCTCAGTGTGAAAAGGGTCCATGATCGCTTGGCCTTTATAATTTACGGCTACGAAAATGATCCAGGGGAGGCAGAAGAGAAGGATCAGGCCATTTAAGATGAAGAAAGAGGAGAGAGTGGGTTTCTTGGCTTCCTGCGTTGGCCGGTAGAACCATAGAAGTTGGGAGATAACGATAAATGGAATAGAGCTGTAACTGGTATAAAATAAGGCGCAGAAAAAGAGTGCGACCAGTATCAGGTATCTTTTCTTTGATGTCTTCAGATGTTTCATAAATAAGTAGAGTCCGCTCATGCCGAGGAACAGGAGTAGGGCGTAGAAGCGGCCATCCTGGGAGAGACTGATGTGATAGGCCATGAACGTTAAAGAAAGAGTGCATGGAAGAGCGATATGAGAAGAAAATGATTTTGAGAGAAGATAAATCATGATGATGGAAAGACTCCCAAAGATTAAAGGAATAATACGAAGGTCTCTTTCCGGTTTTGTAAAAGGATAGAATTGATGGGTGAGAATGAAAAACAATGGAGGATGAAGAAAAGCTGGATTCTCTTTATAAAATTTTAACTGACCTCGGAAATTATCCCGTGAATCATTATAAGTATAGATTTCATCCATCCAGAGGGATTTTTGGTCAAAGGTGTAGAATCGCAGGGCAAAAGCGATTAGAAGACAGAGGAGGATAGTAAGAATCTCTTTTCGTTTAGTAAGGTTTGTGATTGATGAATTCATTTCGATTGAACTCTTTATCAAAATATGCCAGAATACCCCCCAGCTCTGCTGGGGGGATGAATGGCCTACCCTCTCCCCTGGGGCCTGCCTGCGCGAAGCCGCTTCGGCGAAGGCAGGGGAGAGGGTTAGGGTGAGGGGGAAATGATCTAATCATCACCCCCACCTTAATCCTCCCCCATCCCCGCCATAATTCAGCGGGATCTTCGACAAGGGGGGGGAAGTTTTTTAGAGAATTAGATGCCCCGCAGCTCTGCTGCGGGGTACTTCACTCATCTAATGTGTGATTTGCACAATGGTTAATCATTGTCTTCCCAAAATAAAACTTGATCTTATCTAAGATTTCTTTAAAGAGGTGTGAAGAAAGACCTGCAATGATATAAATAAAAGGGAAGATCCAATAAAAGTACTTGGGCATATTAAAAGGAAGTATTGAGATGGGGATGACAACCAGAAAGACGAATATGAGGATTAGGAGCAGCTCTTTCTTCCTGAAGGCATAATAGGCTCCTGCCCCGAACAAGATCAATTCAACAGGTACCTTGATCAGCTGATAAAATATGGAGTACTTAAAAAATATCATTTGGGCTGCGACATGGAATCTTTCACTTATTGAAAGGAGGGCAACGGATTTCCATGATTCTTGATACAGACGGAAAACTGACCATCTCACATCGACCATTTTCCATATCGCTTTGACGCCCGTATTCAGAAAGACCGGGTTCAATAGTACAGAAATAATTAGAAAGGCGATGAACCCTGCAATCAGAGACTTCCAATCATCTTTCGAGATTGAGAATTTATTCTTTCCGAGGAAAACGATGATGAGCACGAAAACTGATAGAATTCCGTTCAGTTTCGTTAAGAAAGCTAACGAAGATACGATGAATCCCAGGACAATGTAAACATTTCTTTGTGATTTTAAATACAATGCGCATAATAGAAGGAGCAGGGCAAAAAAGAACAATAGTATCGGATCGGCAAGGATGCGTGTTGAGATGAGACTGAAGATGGGATTGGAGATGATCAACGATGTGGTCATCAAAGCAGGGAAAATACCGTACGAAGTTCTCAAAAAAATATAGATCAGAAGCAAAGATGAAAGAGCAAAACCAAAGATAACGGATCTGGCTGAAGGTATCACAACGTTTGGGTTTGGTACTTTAGGGATTACTAAGTCAAAGGTATTTAAAGGCACCATATATTTATAAATCGTTTCGGTTCAAGAGAATCAATCGTATATCCATTTAGGAAAAGGATTCCGCCCACAATGTATTTTGCCAATGGCGGATGATCAAACGCCTCATAATCATCCCAGTCTTTGTGGAAAAGATCGAAGTGAAGAAAATATAGATTGAAGTAATACCCGGTAAATATCCAGGAAACCTCATCAGAATCATACACGGGTAAGTATTTCGCTTTTTCGAGGGTCTTGAATCCCCCAATGATAATGACGAAAACGAATATCAATTCCAGACAAAATGTGAGCCACTTTCTTTGCGACATACGATCTGAAACTTCTCTCTAAGCGAACGTCCTGCAGATCCTGATCCGGCCCTTCTTTTAGGATCAAGCCAAATATCCTCAGATTCCCCGGGACGGTCACTCCTGAAGTAACTCCAGCGGGATGTCAATCCCTTTTTCATTTGTCGATCTGGGATCCCAAAGCAAAAGATATATCGAAGCATCCGTTGGAAATCTCCTAAAATTAAGGAAACTTCCATCAAAGTATCCTTTCAGAACGCAGGGGGTTTTCTCCATAATGATTTTTGCATTTGCCTTATTTGCGGCAATCCATAGGCGACTTCCATCCGTGAAATAGTTGAACCAGTAGGATTTGGAATAAGCGATGACAAAATGAATACCTTTATAGGTTAAAGCAACTCTATGTTCATATTCTTTTTCTGAGACCTTTCGAGCTGGGAATACATAATGTCGGCCCTCTGGATAAATCCCAAAATAATGAAGCATGACTGAAATGTAATATGGGTTCCCCACAATAATCTTATCACCATTTAGAAGTTGACCTTTTAAATAAGTCACTAAACCTCTATAATCTTGCTTCTCGGACCGGTAATAGAGAGGAATGATCACCAGATTGGACGCAATCAAAAGGATAACGAAAAGAGGCTTCAATCTCATGAATTTCTTTAATACTTCGAACTTAGCTTCAATACTATTAAGAGATAAAAAAATGGTAATAAAGAATAGGGGAAGGAAACCGATAAAGTATCTTGATGTAACAAAGTGGGTAATATCAAATAGCCTGCAGTATGAATAAAGTCCTACGATGGGAAGAACAAAAACAGACAGTAGAAGGAGTGCATTTTTCTTATTTCTTGAAAAGAAAGGATAAAGGGTTAAAAGAATCATGGCAGTAATTATTAAAGGCACGTAAGGCACCCAATCGTGGAATATGCCATACATCATGACCCAAAATGAGACTGGGTCTATAATGTTCCGGAGATCTGACACCGACTGGCCTTTGTAGTTGAATGCCAAAAAAGTAACCCATGGGATGCAGAGGAGAATGATCAGGCCATTTAAGATGAAGATGGAAGAAAGAGAAGGGTACTTTCTGTTTTCGTCTGTTTGATAAAACCAGAGAATCTGCGACAGGGCAATAAATGGAATAGAGCTGTAGCTTGTATGGATTAGAATAGCAAATAAGAGTGCAACCAAAACCAGGTATCTCTTTTTTAATGTTTTAAGGTGTTTCATGAAAAAATAAAGGCCCATCATTCCAAGGAACATAAGCAATGAATATGAACGCCCCTCCTGCGAGAGACTGATATGGTAGGCCATGAAAGTTAAAGACAGGGTGCATGGAAGAGCGATGGCGGGCGAGAATGATCTTGCGAGAAAATAAATCATAGGTATCGAAAGAGTTCCAAAGATCAAGGGGATGACCCGCAGGTCTCTTTCTGGTTTGGGAAAGGGATAGAATAGATGGGTGAGAATGAAGAACAGAGGAGGGTGAAGGAACGTTGGGTTCTCTCCGTAGAATTTGAGTTGCCCCTTGAAATCATCTCTCGAATCATTAAACGTATAGATTTCATCCATCCATAGGGATTTTTGGTCAAAGGTGTAAAACCTGAGGGCAAAACCGATAAGGAGACAGAGGGCGAGGACGAGGATCTCTTTCCGTTTTTCCTTATTCATCGTCCCTCTTCTTAGCGATGCAAAAGATAGAAACACCAAATGGAAACGAAAAATATTTCAATACATAAACTTCCATTGAAAAAATGGCCTTGAAAAAAAAGTTGATCAAGGGGGAATTTATTTCGTTTTCAGAGGCAATTTCCAATCCGAGAAGACGAATCATGCGTCTTGCAACAAGGATAGGAATAAAAAGGATAAAATTGAAATAGGATGATTTCAATATTGTAAATCCTTCGTGTTCTAATTTTCTTAAGAATTCCTTTTTAGAATAACGCCTCTTGTGCATTCCAACCACATCCTGTGTCCCCCATAAGAATTCAAATGCAGGGACGGTCAATACCACCATTCCTTCACGTGCTAAGGTCCTGTGAATCTCTTTGATCCCGATTGTGTCTTCGTCCAAATGTTCAAGGATGTCTGTTGCTACGATAAGGTCAATCGAATTGGATTTAATCGGTAGTCTTAAGAGATCACCATTGATCAGAAAAACTCCCAAAAGGTTTTTTGCGAAAGAAAGACTATAGATTTCCGAATCGATACCGATCACCTCAAACCCCATTGATTTTAGAAGAGTTAGGTTGGACCCGACTCCACAACCAACATCGATCACCGGAGAATTCCTGTGAATTCTCGAAGAGGAGAGAAGGGCTTTAAGTAATCTCCTCCTTCCGGTGAACCACCAATGAGATCTTTCAAGGTTCCATTCAATATCATAGGTGATTTTTTTCATTCTATTTTTTCAAGACGAACTACATATCTTAATGGCAGCCAGGAGAAAGGAATTTTCTTTATGCGAGCCACCCTGAATAATTTTTTGAATAGATAGAGCCACTCTTCCAGTTTAAAAGTATGGAGATGCCATTCATCTCCCATCCTCTCTGGCATCTCTTGGTAATCTCCCTTTCGCTGAAATAACCATTTGAATATTCCGAGACGTATTAAAATACTCTTGATCCAATTAATCATTGATTCATTGGGTATAGAAATTATAACAACTCCTTGGTTCCCTAAAATCCTTGCCGCTTCATTGACCGCAGCCAAGGGATCTAAGAGATGTTCAAGCACTTCCGAGCAAATAACCCGTGTAAATACCTGGTCTTTAAAGGGAAGAATTTGAGCATCTGCCAGGAATAAGCACACCTTTTTATTCAGTTTCTGTTTCGCTTTGGTTAGAATAAAAAGTGAAATATCAACTCCAAATAGCTTTCCTTGGGGTGCTTTTTCAAGGATATTTCCAGCCCCACAACCAATTTCAATGACACGATCTTCCTGGGAAACATCCATTAGTTTAAAAATTACCTTGACTCTTTTCTTCTCGGTAAATCGGACAAATGGATTTGCATGGTGGTGAAATGCATCAGGATCATACTTCATCACCATCCTCTCATTCCACTCTTTGAATTCTTCAGGTTTAATTGTATCTCTAACCATTTAGATTTTAAAAGGAAACTAATTCAGCTTTTTGATAAAAATTAATTAAAAAGGAATTTTGTTTCGTTTTATGCTTTGTGACAATATCCTGTCCTCAAAAAGGGCAGGAAAGCCGGAATGATTAAATAATAGATTTTAACAGCTTTATGGAATATCCAAGATAAAGAGAGCAATAATTAGGCCAATTGAGTAAAATTGGTAATTTATCAAAATATGCCAGAATACCCCCCAGCTCTGCTGAGGGGATGAATGGCCTACCCTCTCCCCTGGGGCCTGCCTGCGCGAAGCCGCTTCGGCGAAGGCAGGGGAGAGGGTAGGGTGAGGGGGAAATGATCTAATCATCACCCCCACCTTAATCCTCCCCCATC
>Ga0315284_10009389_pt1 | contig 13952 bp, 13 predicted proteins | sample YL17G09_16_MG_FD_203696 | JGI IMG/M metagenome (GOLD analysis project Ga0315284, IMG submission 203696) | Sediment microbial communities from Yellowstone Lake, YNP, Wyoming, USA - YL17G09_16 | ecosystem: Environmental > Aquatic > Freshwater > Lake > Sediment | place: USA: Wyoming | collected... | reverse complement strand
CGGAGGCCGCCAAGCTGATGACGCGCGTCTACCGCAAGCCGTTCGTTGTTCCGGAGAAAGTGTAGAAGGCACCGGCGGTACAAGCGCTTCAATAGCGCGGGACCGAGGGATCGACCTGGCTGCTCCAGCCCAGAATGCCGCCGCGCAGGTTCTTCACCTTGCGGAAACCGGCCTGGCGCAGGAAATCGACGGCCCGGGCGCTGCGCATGCCGCTGCGGCACATAACCACGATCTCGTCGGCCGAGCTCAGCTCATGCACCCGCGAGGGCAACTGAGAGAGGGGGATGAGCTGGCCGCCCAGGTTGCAGATTTCCCATTCGTGCGGCTCGCGCACGTCTACCAGCACGAACGGCTCTCCGGCGTCCATTAGCTGCTTGACCTCGGAAGGCTCGATCTCCGGCACGCTCAGTTCGGGCGCCTGCTCCTGGCCCCGGATCCCGCAGAACTGCTCGTAGTCGATCAGCTCCCGGATGCTGGGGTTGTCGCCGCAGACGGGACACTCGGGATTGCGCCGCAGCTTCACCTCGCGGAATTTCATGGCCAGCGCATCGATCAGCAGCAGGCGCCCGGCAAGCGACTGTCCCCTGCCCAGGATCAGCTTGATCACCTCGCTGGCCTGGATGACGCCCACCAGCCCCGGCAGAATGCCCAGCACGCCGCCCTCGGCGCAACTGGGAACCAGGCCCGGCGGCGGCGGCTCGGAATACAGGCAGCGGTAACACGGCCCGCCCTCGATGGCAAACACCGAGGCCTGCCCATCGAACCGGAAGATGCTGGCGTAGACGTTCGGCTTCCGCAGCATCACGCAGGCGTCATTGACCAGGTAGCGCGTGGGGAAGTTGTCGGTGCCGTCGGCCACGATGTCGAAGTCCTTCAGGATTCCGAGCGCGTTGGCGCTGGTCAGGCGGGTCTCGAAGGGGATGACGGTCACGGTCGGGTTGACTTCCTTCAGGCGGTCGCGCGCCGAAGCCAGCTTTGACCGGCCAACGTCGCTGGTGCCGTGAATCACCTGCCGCTGCAGGTTGCTGAAATCCACGACGTCGAAATCGACCATGCCGAGCGTCCCCACGCCGGCAGCGGCCAGGTACAGCGTCAGCGGGGAGCCCAGCCCGCCCGCGCCGATGCACAGCACCCGCGCCTTCTTCAGCTTGAGCTGTCCTTCCATCGCCACTTCCGGCATGATCAGGTGCCGGCTGTAGCGCAGGATTTCTTCGTTGGTTAGCTTCACCGCGTTTTGCTGCGATCCCGGGACTTGGACGCCCATGAATTCCTCTCTTTGAGTTGTCAGTGATCAGTTTTCAGTGTCTCGCGGTTGAACCGCGACCAGTCCTTGGCCAGCTCCCAACTCATCGCTTCGCCCGGGCTGCCCTGGCTGACCGCAACGATCAAGTAGGAGAACCACGGCCAGGCGTTCTCCAGGTCATACTCGCTGGGCAGGGGCGGATGATCCGGGTGCGAGTGATAGAAACCGAGAATTTCCAGCCCCTTCAGGCGCGCGTAGCCGTCGTTCTCGAGCACAACGTCGGGCGTGATGAGATAGCGATTCCGGGGCGATTCGCCCTGCGCGTTCTCCAGCGCGCGCGCCTCGACCACCAGTTTCCGCCCGCCGACCTCTTTCCCCAGCAGAACGCCGCAGCATTCATTGGGGTAGGCGATGCGGGCGTGCTCGCGGATTTTCTCCAGTTCCGCGCCTGAAATTGCCAAGCTCATCAGTTGATCGCCAACAGCATCAATGCCAGAATGGAAGAGGCCCCAGGCTGCAGGCTACAGGCCAAATCCGGCTCTTCCTGCAGCCTGCAGCCTACAGCCTGTAGCCTAGCCATTATACCGACCTATGCCGACTGCGAACTCCAGTCAACCTGATGTTCTCGACACCTTGGCGCAGCAACTCGCCGGTTTCCAGTTGAATCGCGAAGGCGGCCGGCTACGGGTTCAGCACGGCCCATGCGCCGCCGTCCTGGCGCCAGGCCCGGGCGGCTCCGTGCAGTTCGCCGAGCCTCCCGGCTGCGTGATCGGAGGAACAATCGCGCGGCTGGAGGACGGCGGCTACCAGAAATTCCTGGTGACGCCCTCGGTCCGTGTCCCCGCGCTGGCCGAGCACCTGTGCCAGATCCAGGCCTTCACCCGGCGCTTGAACGCGGCACTGGGGGTGGCGATGCTCTACAACCAGTCGCTCGGCACCGTTTCCAGCCGTTACTCCTACGACCGCTTGCGCGGGCGGTAGGGGATGTGGCGCCAGACAGAATAAGCTGAGCGATCAGGTTCCGGAAGTGAATACTTTCGATGCGCCGATTACGGTGGGTTATCAGCCATTGCAGCGCTTCGCAGCCGTTCTCTTTCTGACCTTTTTGCTGGGCGCGTCCTTGTGGGCGCAAGGGCCAGGAACCCCAGTGGCGGCGCAGGCAACGGCTTCATCGAACACACCCTGGTGGGACCTGGGTGGGCGATTCTCCGACCGCCTGGCAGCCGAGACGGGCGGCAAACTGCGGCTCACGCTCGAATTCCGCGGCCGCTATGAAAGCAGGGCCGGCGTCGCCTTCGGCAACGAACACGATAGGAGCGCCGCGCTGTTCCGCACCCGCCTCGGACTCTCCTGGCAGCCTGTCTCCTGGCTGAAAGCCTCGGCGATGATGCAGGACTCGCGGGCGCCGTTGTATGGGGAGAACGCGCCGTCCAATGTGCGCGACCAGGCCGATCTTCACGAGGCCCACTTCGAGCTGGCGCCCAATCCCGCGCGCGGGAGCGGCCTGGCTGCCGGCCGCGCCATGCTCACCTACGGCGAGGGCCGCCTGCTCGGGACACCGCAGTGGGGAAACCTGGCGCGCACCTACGATCACGCCCGGCTGTTCTACCGGCTGCCGCGCGCCCGCCTGGAATTGCTGTTTGTCTCGCCCGTCAAGATCCGGCCCCAGGAATTCAATCGCCCCGTCCTCGGCGACCATGTCTGGGGCACGTACATGTCATTCCCCAACCTGTTTTCGAAATCCCTGGTCGATGTCTATGTGCTCCGCCATTCACAAAACCGGCCGGGCGGATTCGCAGGCGGCAGCAAAGCGGCCGGCACAGACCGGCTGGAAATCAGCACCTTCGGGTTTCGCGCCGCCGGACCGCTGGCCCACGCCATGAAATACAGCATGGAGGGAGCGGTCCAGGGCGGCAAGGTGGGCGCCGCAACTCATCGCGGGGCCGCGTGGTATTCCGCGGTCAGCCGGCGCTTCGCCGTCGCGCGGAAAACGGTCGACCTGTCCGCGGACTACAAGTTCGCTTCCGGCACGCGCGACCCCTCCGACGCCCGCCGGGTTGGCACCTTCGATCATCTCTACGGGGCCTTCCACGACGTTTTCGGCCACCAGGACCTGTTCGGCTGGCGCAACATCCACAACGTCCGGGGGCTGGGGACAGTCGGGCTGTGGAAGAACGTCGCCCTGAACGTCATGTACAACAGCTACTGGCTGGCCAGCGCCCGCGATGCGCTCTATAACATCTCCGGGAAACCGTTCGCCAGCAGCCGGGCCGGCGCCGCCGGCCGCCATGTCGGCCAGGAAGCGGATCTGTTCGCAACCTGCCGCTTTGGACACCTGCAGGTGGGCGCCGGCTACGGCCGCTTCTTCAAAGGCGCGTTCATCCGCCACACCACGCCCGGCATCAGCCCCGCCTACGTCTACCTGTTTCACACCTATTCGTTTTGAGAATTGGGAGCTGGCTGCCCGTGGTGGACACGTTTCGAACTTTGCTTCCCGGGTTCTCGGCCGCCACGGAATTCCGCTCGATTCGCCGCAGCCAATTCCTGGCCACAAACGAGGCGTCGCGGCGGGGCGAGAGATGGACCGTGCCGGCGCGGCGGCCCCCCCTTGACAGCGTATATACACTAGACATATATTGGTTGTGGTGCACGGCGCCATTGAATTCGATTGGGACGCCGAAAACAGGCGACACCTGGAACGGCACCGGGTGACCCCGGGCGAATTCGAGGAGCTGATGGCTGGTGATCCTCTGTGCCTGGAATACCAGGCAGAGAATGATGAGGAGCGTTACAAGGTCCTCGGCGCGACGAGAACCGGCCGCATACTCATCGCCGTATGGACGCCGCGCAGAGGCAAGGTTCGGGCGGTTACGGCGTACGCTGCCGGCCCCCTTTACCGAAGACTCTACTCCGAGAGCCGGCAATGAAACAGAAACGTGTGATACCAGTTTTCAAGTCGGAGGCCGAGGAGGCCGAGTGGTGGCACAGGAATCGCACGCGGCTGGATAAGGACCTGCTGGAAGCCGCGAAGCGAGGCCAACTCAAGCGCCTCGACCAGGCCACCCTGAAGGACCGCCTGGCGGCTTCGAAGGCGCGTGTGATCTCCATTCGGCTGCCGGAGAACGACATCGAGTTGGCACGCCGGCAGGCGGCAGAAAAAGGGTTGCCTTACCAGACCTACATCAAGTCGCTGCTGCATCAGGCGCTTCGGCAACCCAGGTAGTTTCACGCCATCCGGCGCCGCAGCGTAGCCAGTGCCACATGGCGATCAACTTCTGTTGTTAAACTGGCTGAATGGATTGGCTGGGAGACCAGGATTCGAACCTGGATAAGCAGATCCAGAGTCTGCCGTGTTACCATTACACCATCTCCCAGCAGGGAAGGACCCGCCGGGGCGCACACACCCCAACAAACCTATATTGTAGCGATAATGGCGCGCAGCGGCAAGCCCCGCGAAACTGCGCCCGCACGCGGATGCGAGACGCTGGGTTATCATAGGCCTTGATGCGCCGTTCCATTGCCTTTTTGTTCTTCTCGGCCCTGGCGTTCGGCCAGGTTAAGTTGATCGCGCCCGAAGAAGGACGGCGGGCGCTGGAGCAGCTTCCGCCCGGCCCGTCGCCCGCGGTGCGGCCCACCGGGAAGCAGTTCTTGCTGCCCGACGGTTTCGCCGGGTGGACGGCAGGCCCGCGGCAACTGTTCGGGCCTTATAACGCCGCCACCGTCGCCGGTTCCGACGCTCCCCTACTGGTCGAATACGGCTATACGGCGGCCGAAAGGCGCGAATTCCGCAAACCCGGACAGGCGGTGCGCCTGGATGCCTTCCGCATGAAGGATTCGTCGGGCAGCTACGGCCTGTTCACCTTCTATCGCGATGAGACCTGGCAGTGCGGCGAGGCCGCCGGCGCGCAGTTCGCGCGGCGGGGCGCCGAGCTGTTGCTGCGCAAGCAGGAGGTATTCGTACGCTCCGCCGACGCCCGGCTCAGCGCGGACGATCTCCGCCAATTGGCCGGGCAATTGGGCGTCTCCGGCGGCGGTTTCCTGCCGACTCTTCCCGGGTACTTGCCCGGTAAGGCCCTGCTCTCCAACAGCGGCAAGTACATCCTGGGGCCGGTGGCGTTCGACCGTCTGGTCAAGAAATTCCCGCCCGTCCTCATTGATTTCGATCTGGGCGCGGAAGCCGAACTGGCGCGCTACGGTTCACGCGACGGCCGCCCCCTTGAACTGCTGTTGGTCAGTTATCCCACTCCGCAGATGGCAGCCGCGAAGCTGAAGGAATGGAAGCAGGCGCCCAACGCGCCCGGCTCGGATCCCGTCTCGATTCCGTCGCGGCGGGTGGGCCCGCTGCTGGCCTTCGCCATTCACCCGGCTGATACGGGCGCAGCCGACCGGCTGTTGTCCGCCGTGTGGTATGAAAGCGAAGTTACCTGGAACGAGCGCGTGCCGAAAGCCGACGAGGCGCAGAGTTGGGCGCGATTCCTCCTCAACGTTTTTTTGCTGATCGGCGTGCTCCTCTTGTTCGCGGTGATCACCGGTTTGGGCTTTGGTTTGCTGCGTGTGGCGCTCCAAAGACGCTACCCGAATCGGTTCTTCGATCGGCTGGAGGAGACGGAAATCATCCGACTGAACATAAATTATTCACCCAAAAGGAGTTAGCGTCCTGACATGGCTCGGAAACACGGTTTTGCCACTTTTGACTCCTTTTGCGCTCCGAACTGACTCCTCGTAACCCATTGAAATTAAACGCCTTGTTTGCTAGAAAATTACCGGAATTTTCGCTTGACACGCCCATACCCGGATATTAGACTTTCGATGAAAGTTTTGGCGGTTGCGCAACCGTCGAGGCTTTTTCTCCCTATAGACCCCGGCGAGAACGGGGGCAAAAAATGCTCACCGCGAGGTGAGCATTTTTGTTTGCGCGGATGGGATTACCGCGCGGTTCTTCCACTCCGATGCGTTGCCTTCATTTGAATTCGGCTGGTGAACAATGTCCGATGCCGGCCATGGAAGGCGCCGAGTTCTGCGCAGCCCATCTCCCCACACCGCTCGAGGAAGCGATCGTGCTTCCCTGTGCCTACCGGTTGGCGCGCCGCCTGGGCGCGGCGGTCCTTCTGGGAATCATCGTGCTTCAGTTGTACGTGATGATGAAGATGATGCTGGACTGGTAGGCTGTAGGCTGTGGGCTGTAGGCTGTGGGCTATGGGGTGTGGGACCGGTGGCGCAATGCGACCGCGCTGTGAGCCGGACCGGCCGCTTCCTCATCCACCGTGGAGGACGGCTCCGTCGCGACTTAAGCCTACAGCCTACAGCCCACGGCCTACAGCCTGTTCTACGGAAGGATGGCGGTTTTCAGGTCGCCGTCGCGGTTGGCCATGCGCTCCAGAACCAGCGGCAGGTCGCGCAGCGGCGCTTCGCCGGTCACCAACTCGTCGGCCCGGATGTCGCCGCAAGCGATGGATTGCAGCGCCCGCCGGATGTAGTACGGCGTGTGGTGGAAACTGGCCTTCAGCGTGATCTCCGAATAGTGCAGCACGGTGGCATCGAACTCGACTTTCGAGCCTTTCGGGCAGCCACCGAAGAAATTGACGGTGCCGCCGCGCCGCACCATGCCGGTGGCCCACTGCCAGGTCAGCGGGCTGCCGACCGCCTCGATGGCCACATCCACGCCGCCGGGACTCAGATGTTTCACCGCGGCGACCACGTCCGGCTCGCGCCCGGCATCGATGCCCTGATCGGCGCCCATGCGCAGGGCGGCGTCCAGTTGGCTGCGGCGCCGGCCGATGGCGATCACCGAGGCGCCGCGCAGCTTGGCCAGCCGCACGAACATCAGCCCGACAGGACCCAGGCCGATGACCACCAGCGAATCGCCGCGGTTGACGTCGGTTTCCTCCAGCCCGCGCAACACGCAGGCCAACGGCTCCACCAGCGCCGCGTCCTGATAACCGATGTGGTCCGGAATCAGCAGCAGGTTCTTGCGCACGATGGAGCCGGGAATGCGCATGTACTGGGCGTAGGCGCCGTTGTTGAACAACAGCCGCTCGCAGAGGTTTTCCAGGTCTTTGCGGCAGTACAGGCAGTCGTTGCAGGGGGCGGAGTTGGCGGCCACCACGCGCATGCCCACTTCAAAATCGGCCACCTCCGCGCCGATCTGGCACACCACGCCGGCCAGCTCGTGTCCGAACAGGGCCGGGGGCACGATCATGCGCGCGTGGCTGCCCTGGCGCCACGTCTTCAGGTCAGTCCCGCAGGTGAGCGCCACCTCGACTTTGATCAGCACCTCGTCGGGGGCGATGACCGGGACATCGACTTCCTCGACCCGCAGATGTTCCTTGCCGTAAAGGACGGCGGCCAGCATTCGCTTGGTCACGGCAGTGGCGACCTCAGGCGCATTCGACGACGATCTTCAGCGAATCGGGGCGGGGGTTGGCCGCCAGCCGGATCGCCTGGTCGATCTCCGCCAGGGGAAAGCGGTGCGTGATCAATTCCCGCACCGGCAGAACACGCTCAAACACCAACCGCGCCGACTCGGCCTGCAGATCGATGTCGGCGCTGTAGCTTCCCAGGAGGCGTTTTTCCTCCATGCAAATGGCGGCTGTGGGCAGCGGCACCCGCTCGGCGCGCTCGGTCTGGGCGAACAGCAGCACTCGCCCGCCGGGCCGGATCGCGTCCAGCGAGGCCGGCACCAGCGCGGGGACGGCGGCGGCCAGGATGGCCAGGTCCGCGCCGCGGCCTCCGGTCAGCGGCCGCACCGCCACCGGCACATCCACCTCCCCCGCGTTGAACACGGCGTCGGCGCCCAGTTCCGAAGCCCGGCTCAGCCGCCGGTCAAAGACGTCGGAGACGAACACCTGCGCGCCGCGCATCCGCGCCAGCAAGAGGAACAGGATGCCGATGGGCCCCTGCCCCATCACCAGCACTTGCTCGCCGCGGCGCACACCCGCCGTCTCCACGGCTTTCAGGCAGGTGTTAACCGGCTCGACGAAGGACGCTTCCTCGAAGCTGACGCCGTCGGGGATCTTCTCTACGCCCCGCTCGACGACCCAGTCCATCACCCGGACGTACTCGGAGAAGCCGCCGCCGGCGGGCTCAAACCCGGCCGTCACGCCGACTTTCTTGTACGTCGGGCACTGCGCGTAAATCCGCTCGCGGCAGTAAAAGCAATGGCCGCACGGGACATGGTGGAACAGGATCACCCGGTCCCCCGGCTGGAAGCGCGTCACACCGGCGCCGGCGGCCACCACCGTGCCCGCGGACTCATGCCCGTAAATACGCGGAGGAGGAAGCAGGTCCGCGGTGATCTTCTTGACGTCGGTGCTGCAGATGCCGCAAACGCCGACCCGCACCAGCAGCTCCCTGGGACCAATGCGCGGGCACGGCACCTCCTCGATGCCTACCTGCCCTTCTCCCCGATAGACTGCGGCTCGCATCCGTTCTGGAACCGGCTCGTTCCCTTGCCCCCAAGCTGCCATTGCCGTCCCAAGTCCTCAGTCCTGAGACCTGGGTCCTCAGTCCTGAGAGCCGGACTAGACTCAAGCCTCAGGTCTCAGGACTCAAGTCCGAGGTAAGCGCTCGCAAGAATTGGCCCAAGTTGCGGGAAGCCAACAAAGAAGCGTACCAAAGTCGAGCGATTTCCGCCATCCCACCAGGGACGTGGACGGCATGGCGAAGAAGCGGCAGGAGGTGGAATTGGCCGTCGGAGGCCGGGCAGTTGTCCCAATCCAAAACCAGGTCGCGGGCGGCGGTGTCGGTAATCGCCCGCACGTTGGCGAAGGGCAAGCCGTGCCGGGCGGCCGCGCCGGCTACCGCGCCCGATTCCGTATCCACGGCCAACGCGCCGGTGGCTGCGAACCTGGCCCGCTGGGCTGCCGTCCGCACCACGTGCTCGAGCGCCAGCACGGGACCCTGGCGCGCGCCGTGGCGCGCGGCCGCCATTTGCCACTCCGCCAGCGAGGTGTCAACCACCAAATCGCCCACCTTGAGGGCCGGCGAAAGCGCGCCGGCAAACCCGGCCGAGATCAGCGCGGAAATCGGGTGGCGCGCGATCAGTTCCTCGGCCGCGCGCGCCGCGCGCTCGCGCCCCACGCCACTCACCGCTGGGGCAGCATTGGCGCCCAGCCGCACCACCTCCCGCTTTAGCGCAAAAACAACGCCGATCATCTTTTGCGGTTCCAAGTTCCACGTTCCAGGTTCCAGGCCGACCCGTGCGCGGATTCCGGTATCTAACCTGCAACCTAAAACCTGGAACCTGAAACCTGAGTTTCAAACCAGCGCACCGCGCGTTCCAACGCCTCTTCGGCCGAGCCGGGCCGGTAGCCCAGTTCGCGCTCGGCCTTCGCCGAGGTGACGAACATCTTGTATCGCGCCATCTTGACGGCATCGAGCGGGGCTCTGGGCGGGCGGCCGGTGCGGCGCGACAGGAAGGTGTCGAAAACGGCGAACCCGTAGGCCACCGCATAGGGAATGCGGAAGCGCGGCGCCGGCCGGCCGGTAAGGCGCGCCAGCGTTTCCAGAATCTCGCGCAGGGTCATGTTGCGGTCGCCGAGTATGTAGCGCTCGCCCACCCGGCCGCGCTCGGCCGCCAGCAGGTGCCCTTCCGCCACCGCCCGGACATCGACCACGTTCACTCCGGTATCGATGTAGGCGGGCATCCGCCCCAGCAGGAAATCCAGGATGATCTTGCCGGTCGGGGTGGGCTTGACGTCGGCCTCGCCGACCGGCGCCGTGGGGTTCACGATCACCACCGGCAGGCCCCGCGCCGCAAATTGCAAGGCCGTCTGTTCGGCCAGGAATTTCGAGCGCTTGTAATCGCCGGCCATGTCCCGGAGGGACACGGGCGCGCCTTCATCGCTGAGGTGGCCGGGCGCGGGCGGGCGCATGGTGCCGACCGTGCTGGTGTAGACTACGCGTTTCATGCCGGCCTGGGCCGCCGCCGTCAGCAGGTTGGCCGTGCCCTGAACGTTGCTCTCGTACAACTCGCGGGGATCAGGCGACCAGAGGCGGTAATCGGCGGCGACGTGAAACACCGTATCGCAGCCCCGCACCGCCGTTTCCAGGGAGCGCGGGTCGCGGAGATCGCCCACGACCCGCTCCGCCTTCAGGCTTTCGAGGTTGTCCAGGCGGCTTTGCGGGCGAACCAGCACGCGCAACGACGCGCCGCGCGCCGCCAGCAGCCGGGCCACGTGGCCGCCGATGAACCCTGTCGCTCCTGTCACCAGGACCGCCATGGCCCGAAGTTAGCACAACCCATCCGCAGATTACGCAGATTACGCAGATTCCGAAGCGTCCTTAATCTGCGGAGGGGCAAGTGTCAGAACTGGTAGCGCAGCGAGACCTGCATCAGCCGCGGGGTGCCGACGGCGGTGATCACCCCGCCGTCCGGCGCGTTGATGGTCTTGTTCGGCAGGTTGAAGTTCGGGTGGTTCAGGGCGTTGAACATCTCGGCGCGGAACTGCATGGTGCCGCGTTCTCGGACGCGAATCCTCTTGATGAGCGAGACATTGAGGCTGAGCAGTCCCGGACCATCGATGATGTTGCGGCCGGACGTGCCGAAGCGGAACGAATCGGTGGAAACCGGCCGAAATGCCGTCAGGTCGAACCACATGTCGGGGCCCGGATTCGGCAGTGTTCCCTTGCTGAGGCGATCGGGACGATTGGCTTCACCCTGGTCCAGTTGCTGGCCGCTGAGGTTCGGGGTAAAGGGCCGGCCCGTCTGCATTCGGCCGGTTCCGGCAATCTGCCAGTTGTTCAGCAATCGATTCCCGCGGAAGGGCAGGTCGTACATGAACATGGTGGTGAAGCTGTGGCCCACGTCCCAGTCGGAGCGGCCGCGCTCCGATCTCAGGTCGCGAACATTCTGCACCGCCATCTGGCCGTCCGCCGTGTCGGCGATTTGCGAAGCGTTGTCGATCGACTTGCTGTAGACGTAGTTCATTCGATAGAACACGCCGCGCGCGAAGCGCTTCCGCACGGTGACGATCCCGGCGCTGTAAATCGAGTTGAAGCCGAACCCGAAATAGTCGATGTCGTTGAAGCCGGAATAGGGACGCGGGAAATTGCCCTTGTACTCGGCCAGCCGGAAGGGCTGGTTGATGTTGTATACCCTTCCCAGGTGCGTGCCCTTGGACCCCACGTAGGCGATTTCCACCGCCGACCCCTTGCCCACTTCCCGTTCCACCGTCAGGTTCCAGCTTTGCAGGTACTGCGGAGTCGGGTAGGCCTGGAATCCGTTTGGCGTGAGCACGCCGTCGGTACTGGGAGTGACTCCCTGCGGGTTCTGGAGGGTGAGGTTTGCGTTCTTGCTGAACGTCTGCTCCACGTTGAACGGAAACACGTTCCCCAGGTTGTTGCGAACCGGGTTCCAGAGGTTGTTGCCGTAAAAGATGCCGTAGCCGCCGCGAACGACCGTCGTCTGGCGCCCGAACGGCCGCCAGGCAAAACCGAAGCGCGGCGCCAAACAGCGGTAATTGGCGTAGATCAGCGACTGCGGAAAGCCGATATCGCGCGCCAGCGAGACCTTTCCGGTCAGCCCCGCGTCGGCGATTACCTGCTGGAAGTTGGGGACTGTCTTATCGTCGGCAATGATGAGTTTCTGAAATTCGGGCACGAAATTAGAGAAGCGCCCGTACTTCTCCATCGGCGGCTTGGGAATCTCATAGCGCAAGCCGATATTGAAAGTCAGCGACCGCGTGGCCCTGAAATCGTCCTGCGCGAAGAAACCATAGCTGGTGATGAACAGGTAGTTGGGGTTGACGCCCACCGTCCGCTTGGTTTGATTCGGCAGCCCCAGCAGGAAATCGGCGAAGGGGAGGGCGTAAGCCGGGGCCGCGTATGTCAGAACGGGAGACGCCACCCCGGCATATCGCCCGTTGAAACTGATGGTGCCCCGGTTGTTGTTGTAGTAAGGCTGGAAGAACTGGGTGCGCTGGATGTCGGCGCCGAATTTCATCAGGTGGCGCCCCTTGACCAGGGTGAGCGTGTCCGCCCACTGCAGGTTGTTCACCCTAAAGAGCACGGGCTTATTCGCCGCGTTTCCAAGCTGGACCATGTTCGTGACTTTGAAAAGCGGGAAGCCGGTGAGGAAGGGGTCCGTGGTGAAGCCCTTCAGCCCCCATTCCGAGGCGTAGTCGTGGCCCTGCTGGAAGTGGATCTCGCGCTGGTTGGTGCGCGACATGCCCATCCGGAACTCGTTGATCAGCGTGGCGCTGAAGATGCGGTTGTAGTTGAGCCCGGTCAGCATCTGGGTCTGGCGCTGCTTGTAACCGAAGAGGCCCGTGTTGCTACCGTTGAAGGGGTTGGTGTTGCGATTAAACCGTTTCAGGAAACGGAACGAGACGCTGTCGGCGGACCGGATGCGGTGATCGACCTTGCCCACGAAGCTGTCCCACACGTCGGGATCGTTCACGCTCGCATAGAAATTGTCCACACCCGCGCGATTGGGCAGCGGGAAATAAGCCAAGACCTGCCTGGCGATCGAATCGAAGCGAGCCGCCGGGATCTTGTTGTCCGGGAAGCAGGCCAGTTTCGTTCCCGCGCAGGTCCCCGTGGCCGCCGGGTCCAGAAGCGCAACGTGCTTCCCCTGCACCAGTGTCTGCGTGAAATCGCCCTGCCGTTCCAGCGCCGTGGGCACGATGTCGATGGCGTTGGACGCTTGCGACTGCCGGTAGCCTTCCCAGTTGAAAAGGAAGAAGGTGCGATCGCGTCCGTTGTAAAGCTTCGGTATCCTGACGGGCCCGTCGAACACCGTGCCAAACTGATTGCGCCGCAGCTTGGCCTTCTCCGGGTCGAAGAAGTTGCGCGCGTCGAACACGTCGTTGCGAACGAACTCGAACACGCTGCCGTGGAAACGGTTGGTGCCCGACTTCAGCACCATGTTCATGGTGCCGCCGGCCAGACGCCCGTATTCGGCCGAGTAGCCGGTGGTCTGCATCTTGAACTCCATCATGGCGTCGATGGGCGGCCGCGCCTGCGCCGCGCCGCCCCGCGGGTTCTGGTCGTTGAACCCGTCGATGATGAAGTTGGTGTTGTCGGTGCGGGCCCCGTTGACGGCGAAGTTCGACCCGCTGGCCCCCTGCGCCTTCTCGCTTACACCCGGCACCAGGTAGGCCAGGTCGGCGAAATCGCGGCCATCCAGCGGGATGTCGACCATCTCGCGGGCCGCGACCACGTCGCCCTTCATCGCGCTTTCGGTGTTCAGCAGCGGCGCCGATGCCGTCACCTCGACCACTTCCGTCATGGCTCCAACCTGCAACTCGAAATCGAGCCGCGCGGTCTGGTCGATCTCCAGTTCCAGGCCGCGTTCATCGAGGCGCTTGAAGCCCTCCTTTTCCACCATGATCCCGTAATGTCCGGGAGTGAGGTTCGCCACCGTGTACTCGCCGCTCGCGTCGGTAGCCACTTCGCGAAGGTCGCGGGTCTCCACATGACGGACGCGGATTTTGGCGTCCGGGATGACCGCCCCCGTCTGGTCCACCACACGGCCGACGATATTGGCTGTAGGGCTTTGGGCGAACAGGGAAACAGCGAACAGGGTGAAAAGCAAAACCACCCCAGCAGATACACGCCGCAGCATAACCGCCTCCTGCTACGATCTTTGGGGTAACAATACGCCCAAAGCGGCAAAAAGGGAATAGCAAATTGCAGTACCGGATGGCTTGGACGGGGCGGCCTTTGCGGTGGCCCTCACCAGGCGGACGCGGTCCGGGCGCGCTCCATC
>Ga0315284_10009388_pt1 | contig 13953 bp, 9 predicted proteins | sample YL17G09_16_MG_FD_203696 | JGI IMG/M metagenome (GOLD analysis project Ga0315284, IMG submission 203696) | Sediment microbial communities from Yellowstone Lake, YNP, Wyoming, USA - YL17G09_16 | ecosystem: Environmental > Aquatic > Freshwater > Lake > Sediment | place: USA: Wyoming | collected... | reverse complement strand
CCCCTCGAGTACAGCGACGCCGGAACGGCCGGCCAGGTCCGGGGCTCGGAGAACCGGTTCACGTTTTTCCGCGGCACCTCGCAGCTCTTCTTCGTCACCCAGGGCTATGCCGTGCTCGATAGCGCCACCATGCCGGTCATCGGCGACCCCAAGACTATGAATGATACATTCGTCAAGCAAATCGTGGCCAACGCCAAGGCCGCCATCGACAAGCTGGACCAGATGGGCGTCGGAGACAGGAATCGGGTCGGCGTCGGCGGCCATAGCTACGGCGCCTTCATGACCGCCAACCTGCTTGCCCGGTGCGACTTGTTTGCGGCCGGGATCGCCAGAAGCGGCGCTTACAACCGGACGCTCACGCCGTTCGGCTTTCAGAGCGAACGCCGGACGCTTTGGGACGCGCGTGACACGTACATCAATATGTCGCCGTTCATGTTCGCCAATCAGGTCAAAACGCCGATCCTCATGATCCACGGCGAAGCCGACAACAATTCCGGGACGTTCCCGATCCAGTCCGAAAGGCTATTCGCAGCGCTCAAGGGATTCGGCGCTACGGCCCGTCTGGTCATGCTTCCCTACGAAAGCCACGGTTACAGCGCCCGGGAATCTGTGCTTCACGTCCTGGCCGAGATGTTCGAGTGGTTCGACAAATACGTCAAGAGCAAAAAATAGCTTACTTTCGCGATCATCGACCTGTCCTTGAATCGAGCAATCGATTCTGTCGCGGCACGTCCCTGTCGACCTTTCTGCTCACCCCCTTGATTGGCCGAGGAGGGTAGGACTATAGGTCTTAACTAAAAGTCGTCTTTCATGCTTCCTCCCCACCCGTCACCACAAGCTCCGGACGGCCGGGAACAGACCGTGCCGCCCACAAGATTCAGATTTCACGGAAAAAGGGATGCCAACCTCGATCTCGCGAAAGATAGGTTTCATTCCTATTTTTCTTTATAATAGAGGTGCGCTTAAACGTTCGTTCAATGTCGGAGACAGAGTATACAGATAGATCCTTTTCCACAAAAGTTGTGGATAAGGTTGTGGAAAAGTCGCCGTCTCTTTTCATAAGTTGCTGAAAGTTAAAAGGCTGACAGAGTTTGCCCAAGTTTTGGGCGTCTCCGTGAGGCGGAATAAAAGGAGGAAATCATGAAACGAAGAATTCAGGTTTTAGGGGGTTTGGCACTCATTCTCATCTTCTTTTTTATCGCCGACGGATATCTTTTCGGCCAATCGTCGTTTAAAATCCTGATCTCCAACGATGACGGCATCGATGCGCCCGGGATCGCCGCCCTGTTCGAGAAACTCTCTTCCATCGCATCGGTCACGATCGCCGCCCCGGCCCAAAACTACAGCAGCGTCAGCCATGGAATCACCTACCAGGATCCGATCATGATTTCGGAGTCGGAGAGAAACGGGTCTAAGTGGTACGCCATAAAAGCCCTGCCGGCCACCTGCGTCCGGCTAGCCCTTGAGTCTCTGCTTGCCGAAAAGCCGGACCTTGTCGTCTCTGGAATCAACAGGGGAGAGAATATGGGAGTCGTTTCATTCTATTCCGCGACGGTGGCCTGCTCCCGGGAAGCGGCCATCAAGGGCATCCCTGCGGTGGCGGTTTCGTTGGAGAGCGGCAAAACCATGGATTACGGCCCGGCCGCCGACTTTATCGTATCCCTGGTCCTGGAGATGAAAGAAAAACGTTTAAAGCCTGGAATGTTCCTGAATGTGAATGTCCCTAACCGACCCAAGGACAATATCAAAGGGGTCGTGATCACGCGCCAAGACACCCAGACGTCGCTGGAGTCCTATGAGAGGCGGGTTAGTCCCAGGAACCAGGTCTATTTCTGGAACTTTTACAAAGAGCTCGAGCAGGCGCCGGAAAAAACAGATGTCTGGGCGGTCAGGAACGGATTTATCTCCATCTCTCCGTTTCAGATTGACCAGACCGACTATGGGGAATTGAAGGGGCTGGAAAACTGGAATATTATTAAAGGCAAGAAAAACGACTAAATACGTGGAGGAGCATTATCAATGAAAAAAGCAACAATGATCTGGACGGCGACAATATTTATCGCATCGGCGATCGTAGTGTCGGCCTCTGCCCAACAACCCGAAGCCACGACGAGCGTGAAGGTTCGAGATAAAATCGAGCCTTTCTACTACGCCTGCCTCACTCATAGGGGGCCGATCGAGGACATGCAGAATGTCATCGGAACTCTCATGATGAACATGCAGGCTCAGAATCTCCTTCCACCCATGGGCCCCTTGGTTGGAATTTTTTACACCAGCCCCGGATTGACCAAAGCCGAGGATATGCAATGGGAGCTCGGGTTCCCCGTGACGGCCCAAGCGCTGGTTCAAAACCCGCTGGAATTGAAGAAGTGGGGCTACACCACGGCCGCTGTCTGTCTTCACGTCGGGCCCTACGATAAATGCGTAGAAACAATCATTAAAATCATGGAATGGATCAACTCCAACGGCTACACGGCCGACGGCCCCGTCATGGAACAGTACTTGGACATGGATCCCTCGAGCGTCAGGCCGGACAAATTGAAGACTGAAATCTGGGTTCCCTGTAAGAAAATCGGCGGCTGAGTTCGATCCCTTTCAATCGATCCAGCCGATGGCGCTGAATTCAGGAAAGCCGGGGTGGGAGATTCCCCAATAAGCAAAGAGCGTCAGGCTGATCAGGTAACCAAACAAGAAAAACAAAAGGACAGGATTTGGACGTCCGGTCTTCTTATTCTTCAAATAAAGAACGAGCGCGGCAAAAGTGCCAATAATTGCGGCCGGAAAGGTGAGGGGAAAAGTTTGTCCTTCGATCCCGTTGCAGGTGAAGGTAAAACCGTACAAAGCCGCTCCTAGTCCGATAAACAGATAATTCGCCTTGGACAGAGACGGAAAAGATATTTTTGAGGCCAGGATGATCAGGCCGACCGAGATCAGGATCACGCCGCCGTCCCAGATATAGTGGCTGATGACTTCGTCATAAAGATAGGCCGCCCTGTAAATAGCCGTCCCCGGCTCCATCAGCCGGGCGAGCGAGTTCGACGGCAGATGAATGCCGTGGCCCTCGATATAAAAAATCACCCCGACCGCAAAGGTGATCATGGCGGCAATTTTTATTCCACGGGATTGTCCCTCATTCGGCCGGCGAATTTTAATTTTATGAAAAAGGATCAAGGCGACCGACATCACTGCCGGCGGCGTTAAAAAATCCAGGGCATCGCCCCTCGTGATGGGACTCTTCCACATGCCCGGGACGAGGGCCGGTAGGATCCCAAAAAAAGCGAAGGCAAAGCCGTAGAGAAAAAGCCACCCGCTCACATTGTTTTTACGTTCTTCCATGCGCGCCTCGCTCTCAACACCTAAAAGAAGGGGCTAGGTCATTTCAAAAAGCCCTGGCACCCATTCACGCTTCGTTCTTTTGTTTCAATATATCGAAATTCCTTGAAAACTCAACATGTCTTTGTTGCGATCTTTTTCCTCGATCCCATTTTTCCTAAACTTATAATAGCACCGTTTCCTAGATGAAGTTGTCATAGATTTGTCAAAATTTTGTAAAGATTTCGTTAAAGGAGAAGCCGGAAAATAACCTATTTTTGAAATTTATACCCCGACCAGGGAATCGTAATCAGATGAACGGGTTTAGCGGGGTCTTTCTCGATTTTCTGCCGGAGATTGTGGACGAAGGTGTCCACGGTCCGCGTCGTCGGAAATTTATCATATCCCCAAACCTCGTTCAGGATCATTTCACGGCTCACGACTCCGCCCTCATGAAAGATCAGGAGCTTCAAGAGACCGAATTCTTTGGCCGTCAAATAAAGGTCTTTTTTGCCCTTGGCGGCGGTTTTCTTCTTGAAATTGATCGTCATATCTCCGAAAGAATATTCCTCGATGTCCTTGGGCTCCGGCTGGCCGCGGCGAAGGACCGCTCTGATCCGGGCAAGGAGCTCTTTCTGGCCGAAAGGCTTGAGGAGATAGTCATCCGCGCCGAGCTCGAGCCCCAAGACTCTATCGATTTCGTCTTTTTTCTGACCCGTGAGGATAATGATCGGCGTGTGGACTCCCTTCTCCCGGAGCATCCGGCAAATATCCAACCCGCCCAGGGACGGAAGCATCAGGTCCAGGACGATCAGGTCGACATGTTCCTTGCAGGCCAGAGCGAACCCCTTTTCGCCATCGGTGGCCGAGATGATTTGAAAACCTTCGGCTCCCAGAAAACAGGAGGTCGTTTCCAAAAGGGCTTTATTGTCTTCGATGATGAGGAGTTTTTTCTTCATGGTTTGGGGAAAATCAGCATAAATGTGCAGCCCTTGCCGGCTTCACTCTTGACCCGGACATCGCCATGATGGGCGGCCATGATATGCTTGATGATCTTCAAGCCCAATCCGGCCCCTTCCGGGCTGAGCTTCTCGGCCTGGGCGACCCGATAAAATTTGTCGAAGATCTTTTCTTGCTCTTCCATGGGAATTCCGATCCCCTCATCTCTGACCTGAATTTCAAGCTCCCGTTCTCGGTCCTGAAGGTTTATTTCGAGGACCTTCTTTTCTGCTGAATATTTTATAGCATTATCAACAAGATTAATCAATGCTTGTATCACGGCGTCCCCGTCCACCTCGAGAAAGAGGGGGCTTTCGGGAAGATGCATTTCCAGCCTGAAGCCTTGGCTGTCCAGGGTCTGCCGGAAAATCTCGACCACCTCATGGATGAGCGTCACGATGTTGGTCCTCTGAAATTGGTAGGTTTTCACCCTTTGTTCGATTCTGCCGAAATCCAGGACGTTGTGCAGAAAGCGGGACAGACGGCTGCTTTCCGAGGCCATCAGGTTCAAAAACTGCTCTCGTTTTTCTTTGTCCTTGATCTTTCCCGATTGGAGGATCTCGGCCAATCCCTGGATGGAACTCATAGGTGTCCGAAGCTCATGGGAAACTGTCGAGATAAATTCTGTTTTTAAGCGGTTGAGCTCGTCGAGCTTTTCCTTTGACGCCTTCTCATAAATCACTTCTTCCTGGAGTCGCAACCGGTCAAGATTGATGGTCAATTCGGTGGCCATTGTCCGGATGAGTTCGATATCCTCACGGCTAAAACGCGCTCCGGATTTTTTCTTGCCGAGGAGCAAAAATCCTTTTCTCCCGCCGGAAAGAAAGGCCAGGGGCATCGCAATGTCCAGTTTATTTTTTTCCAGGACTTCCTCATGAGAAAAATCGATATTTTCCGCAGTTTGAATCCCTGCCCGTCTGGCCACTATTTCGGCGGATTCAAAGTCTAGGGTCAGCCTTGGATGGAAAGGCTGTTCATCGCCTTTTTTCAGGACAAAATATTTCTCTCGGCGTCCCTCCGATTCCGGGCCGATCCAAAAACTCAGGCTTTCCACTGGGATGATCCTTTTTATTTCCTGGAGAAAATAGTCCGATAGCTCATCTTGGCTGACAAACCGTTGAGCGTTCTCGCCGAAGCCGAGAACCGTTCGGCGGTAATCATACCGTTGGCGGAAGAAGGCCTTGTCCACAAATTCTTGAATTTTCTTCAGGGCCGGCTGAAAAACCAGCGCGGCCAAGAATACGCCGACCACCGAAAACACCATCTCGTGGACGACAAAAAATTTGGCGAAAAGCCGTTGAGAGATCTGGACAAAAATGAGATAAAGGCTGACGACGAAGATCGTTAAGAGAGAATAGACCAGGCTGCGGTTGATTACAAGCTCGATATTCATGAGCTTGTACCTGATGATGGCGATCGCAAACACAACGGGGATGACGATAAAAAAGACGGCCGAGACCTCCTCGGACATGATCGGCCTAAGACTCAGCGTCTGAGGAATTTGGTATAGGAAAATGAAGGCCGACAGACCGACAATTAACCCATAGAAAATCCATTGGATCTGAGCTCTTTCCTCATCCAACTCCGCCCTGCGGTAGCCGAGCCAGAGAAGAAAGATGGAGATGAGAACGTAGCTAATGACATAAAGAAGAAAAATGAAATACATGGCATGGTAAAATCTAAAGACTGGGTAAGAAGGTTTAACGAAAGCATAGAGGAATGTTGACTCCTGGACACCGCCGAGGAGGAGCGCCGGAATGAAAATGACAAAGCGATTCAGCCTGTGTTTGCCCTTGCTGAAAGCCAGGGAGAAATACATCATCCAAGCCGGAGCCAGGGCATAGCCTAAAATGAAAAGCAGACAGGGCATGAAGCTCGGCCATTCCTGCCTGAGGCAATAGTCGTCTCCGCTGATAATAACGGCAGGAGCAAAAGCCAACATCGTCCAGTAAAAAATGCGGGCTTTAAGATCCTGGGGTCTCAGCCAGAAGACGGCGATCCCGATGGAAAGGCAACACAGGCCTATAATAAAATAGATGAGGGGAAAACTCGCCCGGGTATAATAGGGGACGACCGGCACGACCTTTTTCTCGATCTTGCCGTCGGTTTTTAAATAGAATTCCGCCGAGTCGCCGATTTTCTTGTTTCTAAGGGCGAAATCTTCATCTCGCTTAGCTTGAATGTCGAAGCCGTCGATTCTGACAATTTGATGTCTTTCGATGTCCTTGGGGATGCCGGGGCGGTCCCGAAGCAGGGAAAATCCGTAAACGCTGATGACTATGACAACCAGGCCGACGAGGAGAGACACAAAAAACGGAAATTTGTTCGGCTCTTGACGTTCCCCCATTCTGTCTAAGAATATTACAGGGGCCTGGAGAAAATGTCAAACGGATGGCGTGTCCGAAGGGGCATGGGGCCCGTTTTTTTTTGTTTGAAGGCTGCCGGCGGGTCCGGGGCATGCCTTTACGCACACGCCGCAGATGTGCTGGCTGACAATGCGTTTCTTCCGGAATTCATCAAGTTTTTCATAGCAACGGAGGTGGTCAAAATCGGCAGGATTTTCTTTAATGGCCTGGGCTGGACAAGGCAGAAGGCATCGTCTGCATTCTCCGCAGGATCCTTCTATGGCCTGATCGGCCTCCAGCGGGAGGTCCGTCAACACAGTCACCAGGCGGAACCTGGACCCGAGCTTCGGATTGACCAGGAGATTGTTGCGCCCAATCCAGCCTAAGCCGGCCAACAAGCCGATTTTTTTGTGAGAAACATGGGCCTGGTGTTTTTCCCAGTCGATAATCTGGGAAGCTGGAATTGAGAGCGCACTGAAGCCGAGTTCCTGTATATGGGATGTGAGAAGAAAGGCGGCCCGGTCCAGAAAAAAATTGAGCTGGCGGTAGTGATGAAAATAGAGCGGCGTCGGCTGGTCCTTGATGTCTTCCAGGACGGCATCCGCCGCTCTTTTTCCGAGCGAAATCCCCCAAGGAAACCTTGTTTTTATCGAATCGGCCAAACGAAACTCGTCCCTGACTTTTATGATATCGGCCGCACCAAACAGGGAAATCCCAAGGTCGAGACAATATTTTTTGAGTCGTTGATAATTTTCGTTTTCTTTCGACATGAAAGCCCATTGTAAATGCGCGGGTCGCGGCTGTCAATCCGGGCATGAATGCGGGTTGACTCGGAGTCGGGAATTGGATATATGAATGAATGATCAACACCAAGAGAAGGAGTCATTATGAGCGAGAAAACGCTTGCGATCATTAAGCCCGATGCCGTCAAAAAGAACAATATCGGCAAGATCATTCAGAGGATTGAAGACGAAGGGTTTAAAATCGAAAGAATGAAAATGGTCCATCTGACAAAAGATAGTGCCAAAGGATTCTATATTGTCCATAAGGATAAGTCATTTTACAGCAGCCTGACGGACTTCATGTCTTCCGGGGAAGTCGTGGTCATGGTGCTGGAAGGCGAAAACGCGATATCGCATTGGCGCCTGGTCATGGGAGCCACCGACCCGTCTTTGGCAAAGCCGGGGACTCTGAGGCATGCGTTCGGCTTTTCCGTGGAAAGAAACGCGGTCCATGGTTCGGATTCCCCTCAAACAGCAGAATGGGAAATCAATTATTTCTTCAAAAAAGAATGATAAGACGGTTTTATTTAAAATTTTGATTCTTCATTTTTCAACAAAAGTCACATTTAGCCCCACATCTTGTTTAAGGAATTCCATCAACACAATATAATGTATACTAATATCTATCGTATTTTTTTTAAATGATTTAGAGGTTTTTTTCTTAAAAATCTGCTTGACTTTCCTGTCTATTTTTCTTAGATTAGTAGTGCGCCTTGGATGAGAATGACTGAAGAACTACATTTATTTCCCAATTTCTTCTTTTTCTTTCTTTAATCATTCCCCAAGGCAGAGATAGCTTCGGCAAGGAGGCCGAGATGAAAAAGTCTCATTTTAAAGCAGTTGCCGTAGTTTTGTGCTTTGCCTTCGTACTGATGACAGTTCCCAGCCTGAATGCTGAAAAGAAAGCGGCCAAGATCGATTTCCGGCTCCTCATCAAACAGCCCGGACTGCTGCTCTCTTACCTGTTCCCGTTCTTGGGCGACAACGGAAGAAGTGTTTCCGTGTCTAAGGGCGCGCCAGGTTATTCAAAAGTTAGGCCAACTGGGGATTCCCCCTCTCCAAGACCGGGCACGCAAGACTAACCTTTTTAGGACAAGAAAAGAAAAATTTGCCTTTTTAAAAAGACGCTATATCGCTTTAATTAATTAGTTTTCCCCTTTTGGGTCGTTTCTTTTAGTTATTATAAACACCTAAAAACACCCCTCATCTCCCCCACAGGGGTGATTGACCAAAAGCTGGTCATTTGTCACAATTCAATCTGCTTGGCCGGGAAAAACTGCATGAAGATAAAAAGAGCTTTTTTGTTATTTCTTATTATTTGCTTAGTTTCTATCCCCCTGTCGTCGTCAAAAGTTGAATCCAAACAATATTTTATAGAAATCTTCAACCAAGGAGAAAATTATAGACTTGCGGGTAATTATGATAAATCCATAGAGTTTTTTAAAAAATGCCTTGCCATCGCAAGAAAAACTGGATTCCAAAAAGAAGAAATGGATTCGATTATAAAATTAGCCATTCTTTCTTGGAATATTGGGGAATTAAAAGATTCAACAAATTATTATTTACGTGCATCATTAATTGCTAAAAGCATTGGATCAAAAAAGATCGAAGAGAATTGCCAGAAAGCCGTCCAGATCTACGAGCTTTACTTAGAAGGCAAAGATTACCGCGACAACGTGGGGGATTATGAGAAGTCAATAGATTGCTTTAAAGCAGCAATCAACCTTTCAAAAGAAATAAAGAGCCCAGAGCACGAACTTAAATGTCTCCGCCAAACAAGCATCAATTTTTTGGAACTAAATGCTCTTCAAGATTATTACGAGCTAAATATAAAAGCCCTAAGCCTCGCGCAGAAAATAAAAAGCCAAAAGGACGAAGGGATTTGTTTTAATAATATTGGTCTTTATTACTGGAAAATTGAGAATTATTCTGCCGCCCTAAAGTATTATGAAAAAGCATTGGATATCGCACAAACAATAGATAACCTCAAAAGTAAAGCAGATGTTTTGACTAATGAAAGCTTGTTATATGCTGACCTTGGTAATTTTGAAAAATCAATTGAATTATTGTTAAAGGTCTTAGAAATAGATCAACAAACGGGGTTATCCGATAAAATCCCCTTAGATATGAATAATATTGGCATTACTTATCGCAGAAAGGCATTATTAACAAATAATAATAACGATTTCATTATAGCCCTAAGATATTTTGAAGATTGTTTAAATTTAGCCCGCAAAAATTCAAATATAAAAACAGAAATTAAAGCCTTAAATAATATCGGATCCGTTTATTCTGAACAAAATAAAAACGATGAAGCATTAAAATATTTCGATTCAGCTTATAAAAAGGCAGAGAAAATAGCCGATATTGAAGAGATGAGCATTATTTTAAATAATATTGGAATTGTTCACTATAGTTCAGACAACTATGAACAATCGATAAGTTATTGCCAAAAAGCTATCGATCTTGCGCTTGAAATAAAGGACGGCCAAATTCTTTGGGAACCTTTTTTAGGGATTGGCAATGCATATAAGAAACAAAAAAAATATATCGAAGCAAAAGAAAAATATGAAAACTCAATCTCAATTATTGAAGGCGCCCGATCAACCATCGAGCTTGAAGAGCTTAAAGCGAGTTATATAGGAACAAATAAAAGAATTGAACCTTATCATAACTTGATAGATCTGCTTGTCAACCTCAATAAATCCGCGCCTCATAAAGGTTACGAAGTTGAAGCCTTCAACTATCTGGAAAAGGCAAAAGCCAGGGCTTTTTTGGACAGCCTTGAGGTGTCAGAAATCAGCATTTCACAAAGGATTGATTTCAGGCTATCCAATCAAAAAGCCCAACTTGATAGCGAGATTTCTAAATTATATAATAAACTTTTGGCATCGGAATCTACGCCTGAACAAAGAAATGAAATAAACCAAAAAATTAAGGATTGCGAAGACCAATTGGTTAAGCTGAAAATGAAAATCCGAAGGATAAACCCTGCATATGCAGATCTCAATCCCCAGATCATCACTCTAAAGGAAGTTCAAGAACAACTGCTTGACGGCAAAACGGCATTTTTTGCTTATTCGATCGGCAAAGACAGTTCCTATGGATTTGCCATCAGCAAACGCGGTCTTAAAATATTTCCAATTTCCCCTCGTAGCAAAATTCAGAAACGGGTCACAGAATATCTAAAGGCGATCTCTGATAAAGACAACAACGATTTTCATTTAGGCTATGAGCTTTTTTCCGAGCTTGTCCTGCCAGGCCTTGATGACAAGATCCAAAAGCTGGTTTTTTCCCCCGATGATATTCTTTATCTGCTGCCTTTTGAAGCACTCCTCACCCAGAAAAATAATAATCAATGGCTGATCAATCATCATACGGTTGCCTATGCGCCATCCATATCTTCGCTTCGTGAAATCATCAAGCGCAGCAAAAACAATAGCAAAAAACGAGGAAAAGATCTCTTGGCTTTCGGCGATCCTATTTATGGGGACGCGGAATTGGAAAATGGCAGCAAAAAGAATGCCGATATATTTCAGAATTTCTATCCTTCTCAGGAGTTCAAGTTCTTTCGTTTGAAATACAGCGGTATTGAAGTCCAGAAAATCGCCTCCCTTTTTAAAGCGACCAAAGAAGAAGTCTATCAGAAAGAGGAGGCATCCGAGGCAGAATTGAAAAGCCTTAAATTGGACAACTACAAGATCATCCATTTTGCGGTCCATGGACTCATCGACGACCAGAAACCGACCCGGTCCTCGATCGTTCTTTCCCTGAATCAAGACTCTCAGGAGGATGGATTCGTCCAAATGAGAGAGATTTATAACCTGAGAATGAACTCAGACCTGGTGACTTTGTCAGCCTGTCAAACAGGTCTCGGACAATTCATCCGGGGAGAAGGGATTGAAGGCTTGAGCCGGGCATTCTTTTATGCCGGGGCGTCATCTGTTCTCATGAGCTTGTGGGCCGTCAATGATCAGGCAAGCTACCAGCTTATGGAAAGGTTCTATTTTCATCTTCGAGCTTCGGGGTCGATCATGGAGGCCCTCCAAAAGGCGAAATTGGAAATGATCCATTCCCGCGTTTTTTCTCACCCGTATTATTGGGCCGGATTTGTGATTACGGGAAACGCGGCTAAAGTCATTTTTCCGAGAAATCTGACCAAATGGATTCCCGTGATCATTTCTCTTTGCGTCGGGAGCACGCTTTTTGTTGGCTTTCGAAATCTAAAAAAGAAAAAAATAAGGCTGGCGGTCGCTAAGATGTGCTATCGTGTCAGCCACGATTGATTCTTCATCGTCAGCACCGAAAACGGGACAATCCACCACAGGAAAAAAGCCGTAATTAATCCATAAGGAATTCCATAAAGAAAAGCCAGGCTTCTGTTCGTGCGGAGATAATAGAGAGATAAGATAAAGGAAGTGATCACAAGAAACGCCAAGTGGCGAACCATGAAAAGAGGATTAATGGCAAAGGAGTAGGCGATGACGCCGAGAGAGAACAAATGAAAAGGATGGAGAAAATTCAAAAATAAAAAGTCGATGATCGGCAGGATGCGGCGTTTCCTTCGGTAGCCGGAAAAGATAAAACGGCCCAGAAAAACGGATTCCCGAACATAGCTTCTTGTCCAGCGCAGATACATCTTGTTCATCTTGCCGAACTTTGTAGGCACCGTCGTATAGACGACCGCGTTGGATTGATATTTGACCATGTAACCTGACCGGAGAATCAACGTCGTCAGGGCCCGGTCCTCACCATGCGTGCATGGCGCATTCAAGAATTTCTGGCTGAGAAACTCATGGACAAACCCGTTCAGCAGGCTCTTCCGATAGGCCGTCAGAGCGCCAGGGCAACAGACCACGGTCCCGTAGGTGCTTTGATAGGCCCGGCCAAAATCAAACGATATCGAATAACGAACGGATAGCATTCGCGTTAAAAAATTTTCCGTCTCGTTTAAAACGGCCACTCTTCCCGAGACGGCCCCTGTTTCCGGCTCGTTCAGCAAGGGAACGATTAGGTTTCGAATGGCGCTTCGTCCGATCTTACTGTCCCCGTCAAACGTGACGATGATATCACCTCGAGATTTTTTCAACCCGACGTAAAGCGCCCTTCTTTTCCCCAGGTTTTTTCTAAAATTGACGACTCTGATCCGGTCTCCATACTTTTGTTTAGCCCGCGCCATATAATAATAGGTCATATCCGTCGATCCGTCATTTACACAAATCAGCTCGAGTTTGTCTTGGGGATAATGGCTGCTGAAGATCGAATCAATGGCCTTGCCGATCAACTCTTCCTCGTTCAAGGCCGACATGACGACCGAGACATACGGCCAATCCACGTCCTGGCCATCCCCTTTAAGTGACTGGGGTTTATAACGAAGCCAGAGGGCAGTCTGAAGAGTCAATGCCGAAACAACGCTTATAGCAGATACCAGAAGTGGGTAGGTTGAAAGCCTGAGGAATTTCGTGCTCTGTAAAAATTCAGCCCAATAATCGAACAGGCGGAATTTGATCGAAACAATCAGGATCAAAGCGCTGCTGATGATGATCAGGAAAACGATGAGCGAATCAATCCGTTCTTTTAAAACCGGAAGATTAAATATGAAGCTCCCCGGCCGGCTTTCGACATCAAGTTCATCAAACGTTTCTTCCCACATATAAATCCTATATCTCTTCAGACGGAGAATATATTCTTTCTAATAAAGTGAAGCCTTTATAGATAGAAAATCCAGATGATATTCTCGTTTTGAAGGATAAATTTTAATAAATATGGGGAAAAAAGTCAAGCCGGGAGCGCTTTTAGTTCTTGCGGATGCAGTCCGACATCTGATATTTTTCCAGGATCCGATAGAATTGCCGACGGCTCTTCCCAATTTCTGAAGCCGCCCTGGTCTTGTTCCAGCGGCAATTTTCCAAGATCTGCCTGAGCTGATCGGGAACGCCTTCAAGGTCGTCTTTTCCGGAGGATAATCCTTCCTCGATTTGAATATCGGCGTCTTGAATTTGATCAGATTCTGAAAGGACAAAAGCTCTCTCGATGATATTCTCGAGCTCCCTGATATTGCCAGGAAAATCATGGGACATTAATCTATGGAAAGCGCTGGAAGAAAACGTTTTTTGGGAATTCCATCTTTGGTTTTCGCGGCTGAGAAAATGATCGACCAACAACGGAATATCCTCTTTCCGTTCCCGCAAAGCGGGAATCACAAATTTCAAAGCACTGATTCTGTAATACAGGTCCAGGCGAAACGTCCCTTTCTTGACTCCTTCTAAAAGATGCTCGTTTGTGGCAAAAATAAACCGGGCTTCTATGGCCCTGAAGGCCGTCTCCCCGATTCTCCTTATTTCCTTCCTCTCCACGACTCTTAAAAGCTTGGCTTGCAGAGCAAGAGAAAGGCTTCCGATTTCGTCCAGAAAAACCGTTCCCCCGTTAGCAACCTCCAGGAGGCCGGGCTTTTGTCTGATCGCTCCGGTAAACGAGCCTCTGGCATAGCCAAAAAGCTCCGCTTCGAACAAATC
>Ga0315284_10009385_pt1 | contig 13955 bp, 10 predicted proteins | sample YL17G09_16_MG_FD_203696 | JGI IMG/M metagenome (GOLD analysis project Ga0315284, IMG submission 203696) | Sediment microbial communities from Yellowstone Lake, YNP, Wyoming, USA - YL17G09_16 | ecosystem: Environmental > Aquatic > Freshwater > Lake > Sediment | place: USA: Wyoming | collected... | reverse complement strand
GGGGTGGTTTGCGCGGACCCTCGCGAATCAGCCTTCGGCGAAGCCATTTTTATCCTTGCACCATCGACCAGGACCGATGACAATCAACCGCTGTGTCGCGTGAATAATCCGAGGTCAAGTAAATACCCCTTAAGGCGATTGCCTCTGCCCATACCACACCTCCGATCTTCAGAGCTTGACCGTATGGTCTGGCGGACGCCCCCTCTGCAACGGGGGCTTCTTCTTTCGTGCAGGATATCATGCACGCGGATTTACGACCTTCCGTAAGTCCTTTTTATTTCAAGCGCACCTTGCAGGACTCGAACCTGCAACCTACGGCTCCGTAGGCCGTCGCTCTATCCAATTGAGCTAAAGGTGCTCCTGTCGCATCGCCGTCAAATGGCTATTCTTGTGCTGATCGGCCCATTTGTCAACGCGACGGCATACACTAGCGGAAACGGACATCGTCCATGGACACGGCGGCGAAACGTTGGCGATCTGACAAAGTCCGCAGGACGCTGATGGAGGCATCGTTGTGGCTGGCGCTGGCTGCGGCGCTCGGCGTGGCGGCCTTCGTTCAGCGCCACGGGCCACGCCAGACAGGAGTCGACCTTGCACCACGGCAACAACTCGGCGACTTCCAGGTGCGCGCGCCGGCGGGGTGGGTCGGCCGCCATTCGACGGGAGGCGTGGTGCTCGAAGAACCGCCCGGCCGTAGCGGCGCAGGACGCAGGCTGGAGATCCGCTGTGCCCGCGCCACCCGCTTCGTCTCGCCGCTGGAGTATCTGGTCCGCAGCGGCGATCTTCGGGCCCGTGATGCATCAGTTCTGACGTCCCAACATGCGCCTGGGGAGAGGCGCGTGCCGGCCGCGAAGAAGGTGACGATCGCTGCCTACCCCGGCGTGAGCGTGTCGCAGACCCACGTCCTGCGAACCATCAACCCGCCGCACGCTCAATTGTCCAAACAGACACTGGCCTGCACCATCCTGCCCGACGGCCGGGCAGTGGTGCTGCAACTGCTCGGCGAAGGCATGGCCGACGCCGCCGATGAAGACTTGGTGCACCGCGTAGGCGAGTCGCTTGTGCTCAACGAGCAGCCGGCAACCCGATCGGGCGGCGAGTTGGAACTGCCCGGCGGCGTTCACCTGGCTGTTCCCAAGGGGTTCCGGACCTTTGCCGCCCAGGACAAGTTTCGCACCAGCAAAACGATGGTGGCTGGGGAGCGCAATGGATGGCTTGCGGTCGACGTGACGCCGTGTTTTGTGCTGGACGACGATCGTCCTGCCGCGCTGCTGTCCATGCTCATGCTGCGCGATCCCTCTTTCCACAGCGAGTCGGTCCGTGAGGTGGATCAGCAGACGTGGGTCTGTCACCGGCGTCCGGAAGACCTGTTCCCCGGGGTGGTCTACCTCCGCGTCAATGGCGACGGACGGGCCCTGCTTGCCGAGTTCCGCTGGGACGGGCCGGGGCCTCAGCGCGACGCCGAGCAAGCGGGGGTGGAATCGGCCTGGCAGCAGATTGCCGTTAGCCTGCGGTTCTCGCCGGGCAGTGACGTCAGCGTGCTGCTGCACGGCGGCGCTGCGGCTGTGGAGCAGTTCCCGCGCGATGCGGGAACGCTGCTGCCTCCTTCGATCCTCGCCGCGCGATGGCAGTGGTATGACGAGGCGGTGCCGAAGACATGGTGGACCACCACGCAGTACGCCCTCGACGCCGCCAGCATCTGGGCGGTGCACAACACCGACCGCAGCCCGGCGCTGGGGCGGGCAGGGCGGGAACGCTCCCAATGGCGGGTCTCCCGGGACCGCAGCCGGTACGACTGCATTCTGACACGTAGCGGCGGCGACGAGCCGCTGTCCCAGGAGAGCCGTCTGGCCGACGGGCAGCTCACCACGCTTGTCCGCCGGGGATCGGAGGTGGTAGCCAAGTGGGCGGGCAAGGTTCCCGAAGCGTACGTGCCGGGCGCCCTTCTGCCCGTTCTCATCGGCAGCCTCCCGTTCGAACCCATGATCCTGCGGACGGAAAGCGCGCTCGATCCGGACGGGCTGGCCTGCGGGACGCCGCTCGTTCTTCTCCTGGAGCCGGCGTTTGATGCGCCCAGGACCCTGCCGGGCGAGAAGGAGGGCATGCGGTGCTGGTCTGTACACGTCAACGGCACAAGCAAGTCAAGCCGGTGGTATATCGACAGCGAAGGGATCCTCGATTCCATCAGTTTCGCCGGTGGACTCAACTTCCACCGGGTCGAGCACGCTGCCAGCACGCGCGTAACGGAAGGGGGGTAGACTCGGCTACCCTGACCGGCCCATTTCGACGGGCCCGGCGGGAGCCGTGCACCGTTCCTGCGCCTTCCCTAGCCGCCCTGTACCTCACAGACGCACCGCGCACGCGTTGTGGCGCTACCCAGAGCCATCCTCCGGGCTTGTTATCGGACGTTGGTTGAAGCTGGTAAGAGGCGGCGACTGTATAAGCGCTCAAGTTGCCAGAATCGCCCACCGATGTTTAAATAGGAAAGATAGAGAAGCAGGCGAACATGACTCGGGCCTCACTATCTTCCAGCTAGATTAACGCACCATAGCATGCGGAATGAGAGGTCGCATGAAGACCGTGTTTACCACAGGCGAGGCTGCCGAGATCTGCAAGGTCTCCCAGCAGACGATCATCCGGTGTTTTGACAGCGGCCGGCTGAAGGGGTTCCGTGTGCCCGGCAGTCGCTTCCGCCGGATACCGCGCGAGGCGCTCATCGCCTTCATGAAGGAAAACGGCATTCCCGTTGACTCTCAGGACAACGGCAAGCGAAAGATCCTGGTCGTCGACGACGATCCGGAGATCGTCGAGCTGTTCGTCGATGTGCTCGATCGCGACGGCCGGTTCGAGGTCAAAACGGCCGCGTCAGGCTATGACGCGGGCGTGCTCACGCACGAATTCGTCCCCGATCTGATCATCTTGGACTACATGCTCCCCGACATCAACGGCAACATCGTCTGCCAGACCATCCGCCAGAATCCTGAGTTCGAGCACATCAAAATCATCATTGTTTCCGGCGTTGTGAACCAGGAGGAGATCAACGACCTGCTCAAGGCGGGGGCCGATGAGTTCGTCAAGAAGCCCTTCAACATCGAGAAGTTGATCCAGAGGGTGGGAGAGCTGCTGGAAGTGTAGTTGGCCTGAATGTCCTTGGTCACCGGTCTCCCGTTCTTCGCAGCAGCTGGCCTGAAGGCAGGCGGCGTCGAGGCGCAGATGACAACGGACAGTGGACAACGGACATCCATGCCGGATGCAAAGGAAAAACGCGTTGAGCTGATCCTGCAGCAGTTGGAGCAACTGCCCACGCTGCCCGCCGTCGCTCTACGCGTGCTCGAGGCGACGGGGCGGGAAGATTCCTCCGCCCGCCAGGTCGTCGATCTGATCTCATCCGATCCATCACTGACGGCGAAAATACTGCGACTGGTCCACAGGGCCGGGAACGGCGTGCGGCTCGAGGTGAACACCGTCGATCGGGCGGTCGTGCTCCTGGGGTTTGAGGCGGTCCGGTACGCGGTGCTGGCGGTGTCGGTCTTCCAGGTGCTGGGGCGCGACCCGGCGACTGCTGCCGGCCGTTTCAACCGCGAGGAGTTCTGGCGGCACTCGCTGGCGACGGCTTGCTGCGCCGAACTCCTGGCCGAGGCGATCGGGAACGCCGGCGGCGGTCTGGAACCCGCTGAAGCCTTCGTCTGCGGGCTGCTGCATGATGTCGGCAAAGTCGCCATGGATGTGATGTTTCCCAAAAGCTTCGGGCGGGTCGTTGAGGCCGTGGACATCCTCCGCGGAAACATCGCCGACGTTGAACGCAACGTCATCGGCCTGGACCACATGGTGATCGGCAAACGGCTGGCCGAACGCTGGCAGTTGCCCCTGTCGCTTCGCGACTGCATCTGGCTGCACGGACAGAATCCGCAAGCTCTCCCCGGCACCGTTCGAAATGCTCGCCTGGTCAACCTCATCACCCTCGCCGACACCCTTGTTCGCGAACAGCACCTGGGGTACAGCGGGAACTACACGTTCCCCGGGTTCAAGGACGCGCTCCTCAAGGCGACCGGCGCCTCCGAACACGCGATCCGACAGACACAGGAACACCTCATCGAGAAAATCGAAGATCGCGCCCAGGCGCTGGGGCTGGGTTCAGCCAGCAGCGGCGAGATGTACCTCTCGGCGCTCACACAGGCCAACCAGGAACTGGCACGCATGGGCGAACAGCTGGCGGCGAAGAACCGGCGGCTGGCCATGCGCGCTAAGTTCTTCGACGCGCTGTCCCAGTTCCACGGCGACTTGCGGCCGGACGCGCCCCCCGCCACCGTGCTCCAGGCCATCGGGCAAACCGCCGTCTCGGCCCTGCAGCTCTCCCCCGTCGCGGTATTCTCCCATCAGCCCGGACAGTGCTTTGCCGAGGTCGTGGTCATCAAAGCTCAGGGCGAGTGCATCGCCAGCAGCGTCCTGGATTGTGCGGCGGAGTTGGCCAGACCCCTCCCGGGCGACGGCCCCGTTCTGACGCTGGGCGACGAGATGGAATGGCTGGTGGCCGGCGTCTCCCCGCAGCTCTCCGGCCAGCACCGCTACTGGATGTGCCTCGACAGCGAGGGTAGCTGCATCGGCGGCGTGCTGTGGGGCGCGGAGGCCGGCGAAGCACAGCGCCTCGGCGCTCAGACGCAGGAACTCACCGGCCTGTGCAGCGGGTGGAGCCTCGCTCTCCGCACCGCCCAGATCCGCGAAGAGTCGCGCACCCTCGCCGAACAACTCGCTGAAGCCAACCGCCAACTCCACAACGCGCAGAATGAGCTGCTGCGACGAAAGACGCTCGCCAGCGTCGGCGAAATGGCCGCCGGCGCCGCCCACGAAATGAATAACCCCCTCGCGGTCATCAGCGGACGCTCTCAACTGCTGGCCTCACAGATAGCGGACATCAAGCTCAAGCAGGCCGCCTCGACCATCGTCGATCAGAGCCATCGGCTCAGCCAAATCATCACGGACCTCATGGAGTTCGCCAAACCGGTCCCCCCGAAGCCGGTGCGAACGGATCTGTCGGAGCTGATCGACCGTGCGCTCTACGGGGCCAAGAATCTCGCCGATCCCGCACAGAGACGAATCGAAATCACCATGGGCGAGGTCCCCCCCGTGCTCGTCGACCCGCAGCAGGTGGAGGCCGCTTTTGTCCAGATCCTTCACAATGCCCTCCAAGCGACCGATGAAAGGAACGGACAGATCACGATTCATGCGGCCTATGACTCGTTCTCGTCGCGTGTGGTCGTGAGCGTTACGGACAATGGGCACGGCATGGACGAGGAGACACTCAAGCATGCATTCGACCCGTTCTTCAGCGCGATGGCTGCCGGCCGCCGGCGAGGGCTGGGGCTGGCTAAGGCGCTGCGGTGGGTCGAAGGAAGCGGAGGGTCCATCCGCGTGGAGAGCCGACCGCAGCAGGGCGCCCGAGTGATGGTCCTGCTGCCGGCCGCGTGGCCCGTGGCCAGCGATGATGCGGCTCGCAAGCCGCGCAACGCCGCCGGGGCCTGAGCAAGCCGGTGCAATGGCCAACCCACATTCGCACCGCGATGACGCGCTGCGCGAAGACCTTTCGCAGGTGAGAGCAGGCGCGCACGAAACACCCGGGAGCGGGAGAGGCATTCTATGGCGACAATGCACAGCAAGCCGACGGTGCAGAGCTGCCCGCGCGTGCTGGTGGTCGATGACGAGCCGATGCTGATTGACCTGTTCCGCGACTCGGTCGCCCGGATGATCGACTGCCAGTTGCTGTTCGCTTCGACGGTCAACGAGGCGCGACGCATCCTGTCGCGACAGCCGATCGATCTTCTGATAGCCGACGTGCACCTGCCCGACGGCGACGGCCTGTCCCTGCTGGGCGAACTCTGTCGCCGCCAGCCGGGCGCCGCGGCCGTCGTCATCAGCGGCAGCCCGAATGTTGACGGCGCCATCACCGCGCTGCGCGAAGGAGCGGTCGACTATCTGCCCAAGCCGTTCACCGCCGATCAACTGGCCGAACATATACGCAGGGCGCTGGCCACCCAGCGCGCGCGCCATCGCCGCGAAAACCGCCTCCGCAAGCTGCGCGACGCGGTCAAACGCCTCAATGCCGCCCGGAAAACGGTCAACAAAAAAGTCGATCTGCTGTGCAATGACCTGATCGGCGCCTACAGCGAGCTGTCCCGCCAGCTCGATTCGGTCCGACTTCAGGAGGGGTACAGGCGGTTCGTCGAAGACGCCCGCGACCTCGAACAGCTTCTGTGCCACAGCATGGACTGGCTCCTGCGCCAGGTCGGGTACTGCAACATCGGCATCTGGCTGGCCAGCACCGATACCGAGCTGCAGCTTGGCGCGTTCATGAAGTACACGGTGGCCGCCGAGCCGGATTTCACCGAGGCCGTCCAGAGGAATCTGCTGCACCTGATCATCCGCCGCAACTTCGTCCGCCTTCGCGATCCCGATGCCCAGTCCATGCTCACCCCCCCCGAGCTGCGCCACCTCGCCGGGCATGACATCATCGGCGTCAACTGCACCTATCTGGGCGAAAGCCTGGGCGTGTTGCTGCTCTTCCGCGACCAGAAAATGCCCTTCAGCGATGACGACGTTCGCGCCGTCAAGACCATCAGCCCGCTGTTTGCCGGCTCCCTCGCGCAGGCCGTCAAACGCATGGAGGGCGACGACCGTGGTCCGGACGTCCAGGATGACCCCAAGCCGCGCCGCAAACGCGATGCCGCCGACTGGTGGAAACGCGGTGAAGACCCGCCGCTCTGAGCCCATGGCGCGGCCCAACGCGCGGGACCGTCGCGGCGGGCGAAATCCCACAATTCCCACGTTTCCTGTTGCCGCAGCCGCAGTCGGACGATATTATTCTCCTAGTGTGGATGTTCTGCTGTGTACGAGATTGAGAGCGGTGTTTTTGGTTAAACCGATAAGTGACCCTAGGGGATGGCCGCACGCTGGCCGCACGACCGCAGCATTCGCCTGTGCGTTTCGTCCAGGTGGATCAAGACGGGAAGCGAAAGGCGTGATCTGACAGGAGAACCCTCCTGATCGGCCTATCACCCACCTATGAATAGGGTTTGACTAAACAGCTCTCACACGGCACAAGTGGATCCTCTGCGCGTCAAGCTCGCTGGCCTCGGCCCGCGAGCTTTTTCATGCGATCCCGATCCCCGCCCCATCCCGGGCGCGCACGCCCTCAACACGCTGGCCGCAACCGGAATATCCGCACCGGCCTTGGGCGCGTCGTGACGGGCCGTTCAAACTGATCCAGCAACCACCCCCGCTCCACGATCCACGAGGCAAACAAAGCCCCCGTCTGCCGGCCCGGTTCGCCCAGCACAACATGCCCGCCGCCGGCCAGATGCCTGCGCCAGAACCGCTCCAGGTACGCCCACTCCACTTTCTCATAAATGATGTCGGCGCCGAGAATAAGATCGAACTGCTCGCCAAGGTCGTCGGTGCGCCAGTTGCTCCGCCGCGTGCGAACCTGCTTACGCCAAGGCAAGCTGTTGAGTGCGGCAAAGAGAAGCGCCGGGGTCTCGATGTCAACAAACAGAACCCGTGCCCCCAGCCCGGCCGCCACAGTGCCCGCAAACCCCATTCCGCAGCCAAGGTCCAGCACGCTCCCAAGCGGCTCACCATTCTGCGATGATGTGCTGCCACCACCACGAAGATCAACCAGGTACTGCCCCACGGCCATCGCGCTGTCCCACAACTCGGCCCAGTATGGCAGATGCAGCTCGTCCTCCGATACCCGCCGGCCCGCCGCTTTCTCGCGGCGGTCGTCTTCCTCCGCCACTTCGTCCAGCACCCTGTTCGGATCGGCGATGCGCGTGAAATCGAATCCCACCGGCCCGAACTTCACAGCCTCGGTCAACGTCCCATAATGGCGCTGAATGCGGCAGAGCAGACATCGTCGCAGTCGCTCGTGCATTGCTAGATCGACCTGACCCGGATCTCGCGGGGCGGGGGCAGGATCTCGTACCACTGCTGCCACCCCAGCCACCACCACAGCAGCCACACAACCACGACGATCAACGCCGCGGCTCCGAAAGCGATCATCGAACAGGTCACGGCGCTGCCGCTGGGAATCTGCTGCCGCGCCGTGCAGGAGACGATCAGAAGCCACAGAATGCCAATGGCGGCCAGAGGCGGACCCACATAGGGTATCAGCGCCAGCAGCGACGGACCCAGACAGTACGCCGCCAGGTTCACCGTCAGCGACGACGGTACATTGCCTTTTCTCTCTGCCTGAAGGAGCTTGTGCAGGATCTGGGCTGCCAACCGCATGAGAATCACCGTGCCCGCCACCGCCCCCAGCGCCATCGCGCCATACTGGATCAGGAACGTCGAGTACGCCACGCCCGATCGCTCCTGGGTCACGACCAGCACCAGTTGCAGCAGCGCATGGATCACCACCGCCGCCAGCCACAGCAGGCCGCAGCCGACCGCGAACCTCATCGCGTCGCCCGTCGTGTCAGGACGCTGGATCGAACCGAACAGCACCCTCGGGCTCTTCATGCTCATGAAACAGGTCAGGAAGAAGGCTTTGGCCGTCCCGATGCTCCCGCGGTCTTCCCACGGCGTGCCGCCCCCCGCGGCCATCGGGTCAAAGGCCTCGGCCTTCTTGCTCTTGAGCGACGCGATCCGAACATCAGACGGTGCGGTGATCTTGGCCATAGGCTCGAAACTCCTGCCTGCTACTATACACCAATAGTGCCCGCCGCTGCAGCGCGTTGCCGGGTGCGTCACAGGTTATGTCAGGCCAATCGTGCGCAGTCCGGCCGGCAAGGAATGACCCGTTCCTGCGATTGCGCCCGCGCCTTAGCCCCGAACCATCCTCAACGACCCTCGTCGAGTTCCTGGATGCGGATGTTGCGGTATAGAAACTGCCCGCCGCCCGGAACCTCCGCCTGCAGAGAGATGTACCCCTTCGGCGCCTTCAGGCCGTCGGCCTTCCACGCGGGCTTTCCATTGATCTCCAGCTCCGCCGTTGTCCCCGCTACCTTCAACCTGAAATGGTTCCATTCACCCGCCTTGGTCAGCCCCGTGCTGCGGGCATCCTTCAGCTCCTCCACGTTCCCTTCCATCCCCTTTCTCAGGTTCACCTGATAGACCCTCGGCCAGGGATAGTTGCCGGCGGGATCGCCGCAGCGGAAGTAGATGCCCGAGTCCCAGTTGTCCGCCTTGAGGGCCTTCCAATCCAATTCCAAAACGTAATCCACAAAGACTCGGTCGGGCCGCACCACGCCATTGCCTGCCTTGATGAGGATCGCGCCCTCCTGAACCTCCGCCTCGCACCCGATCACCTTCCATCCCTCCAGCGTCTTGCCATCAAAGAGGCTCACAAACTGCCCCTTCTCGGCCGGCTGGGTGGCGGGCGGCGACGACACCTCGGCCGCCAATGACATGTTCGCCAACAACGACATCGCCGCTGCAAGACAGATCGAACGCATGGGCTTGTGCTCCTGACAAGAGAGATCAGTTCAGCGCCGCTCACCGCGCGCCGACCGCACCGCTGAGCCGCGATGACGCCATCCTAGTTGCCCGGCGTGCCCAACGAAAGCCCCCCGCGCGCCACCAACCCAGGCGCGATCGGATTGGGCGCATAATCCCCATGCCCGGCCAGCCTCAGACGTCGCACGCCTTCACCGCTTCGATCAAAGCCTTGATGGGGTCGCCCTTCGGGCCGTACTCGTGCGATACGTAACCCTTGTAGCCGGTGCTGACGATGGTCCGCATGACCGCCGGGTAGTAGATCTCCTGGTTCTCGTCCAGCTCATTGCGCCCCGGGTTGCCCGCCGTGTGGTAGTGCCCGATGTAGTCCTTGAACTCCCGGATGGTGGCCATCAGGTCGCCTTCCATGATCTGCATGTGGTAGATGTCGTAGAGGAGCTTGACCCGCTCGCTGCCCACGCCCTTGCACACCTGCGCGCCCCAGGCCGTGTGGTCGGCCTGGTAGTCGGGATGGTTGCGATTGGAGTTGAGCAGCTCAATGACGATCGTAACCTTCTTCTCCTCCGCATAGCCGGCGACCTGCTTGAGTCCTTCGATACAGGTCTTCGCGCCTTCTTCGTCGGAAACGCCCTCTTTGTCGTCCCTGCCCTTGTGCCGATTGCCCGAGAAGGTGATCACCGTAGGCCAGCCGGCCTCGCTGACCCGGTCAATGCTCTTCTTCATGTCGTCGATGAGCTTGGCGTGGTTCTCCTTGCGATTCCAGCCGGTGGGAATGTTCCCCGCGCCCCCGGCCAGCGAACACACCAGGCCATGCTTCTTCAGCGTCGGCCAGTCATTGGGCCCGGTGAAGTCCATGCTCTTGATGCCCATCTTCGCGATCAGGGCACACTTCTGTTCCAGGGGCATGCGCAGGCCGCAGCCGCAGACGCCCTGGTTGATGTGGCCGTTGACCGCGACCTTCTCGATCTTGTCCAGGTCCACCGTCAGGGGCGGCTGCGCAGCTCTGCCGGCCTGCGCCAGGGCCAGCACCGGCAATGCAGTCGCCATACAGCCGGCCGCGCCCTTGAGGATCGCGCGGCGGGAAGGTTCCACTCTGCCGTGGGGAATCGCAATCGAGCCATCGTATGCTGGAATCATGGCAAGCTCCTCAATCCTGTATCTCCTGCCTCGACGTTGACCAGCGACTGTCGCGGGCCATATCCCTCCAGCTTAACGCATGTCCGAGCCGCTACAAGCGGCGTCAGCAGTCCGCCCAAACCGCCCGCGCTGGATAGCCCCCCTTCCTGCGGTTAGGCTCTGGGCGTCTTTGGAGGACCATTTCATGCGAGCATATCTGACCATCCTGGCGGCTGTGTCTGCGATCGTGGCCGCGGCGGGCGCGGCGGAGCTGCCGCTTGTGAAACTCTCGGCCGACGACACCGTTATCAGCAGATCCTGCCGCATCGAGATCCCCCCGGCAACCGTGATCGAGGACAAGAACAACGACGGCGTCATCCAGATCGGCGCATCCGACATCGTCGTGGAATTCACCGGCGGCTCGGTGCTGCGTGGCTCGGCCACGAGCACGCGCCCCGATGAATACAAAGGCTTCGGCATCCGCCTCAACGGCCAGAAGAACGTCACCATCCGCAACGCGCGCATCAGCGACTACTGGTGCGGGCTATGGGCGACCAAGGCCGATCAGCTTGTGCTTGATCGCATCGACGCGTCCGACAACCGCCGGGCGTATCTCAAGTCCACACCCGTGGCCGAGGACGGCGCCGACTGGCTCTTCCCGCATAACAACGAGGAATACGGCTGGCTGAAACAGTACGCGTCAGCGGTCTGCATCGATCAGTCCGACAGCGTGACCGTGCGGGAATGCAGGGTGTGGCACGGGCAGAACGCCCTGTGCCTCGATCGCGTCACCAACTCGAAGGTCTACGACAACGACTTCTCATTCAACAGCGGCTGGGGGATCGCGATGTGGCGATGCGAGGGGAACGTGATCAGCCGCAATGCCATCGACTTCTGCGTGCGCGGGTACAGCCACGGCGTGTACAACCGCGGGCAGGACTCGGCCGGCATCCTGATGTTCGAGCAGAACAACAGGAACATCATCGCCGAGAACTCCGCCACGCACGGAGGCGATTGCCTCTTCGGCTTCGCGGGGCGCGAGGCCATCGCGGAGACCGGCGAGCATCCCGTCGAGTGGTACAAGCGGCGAGGCAACTGCGACAATGTCCTGATCGGTAACGACTTCTCCTACGCCCCGGCCCACGGCATCGAAATGACGTTCTCGTTCGGCAACCTGTTCCTCAACAACCGCATGGTCGAGAACGCCATCTGCGGGGTCTGGGGAGGATACTCCTGCCAGACGCTGATCAGCGGGAACCTGTTCGAGGGCAACGGCGAGATGGGATATGGCCTGGAACGCGGCGGCATCAACATCGAGCACGGGCGCGGGAATCGGATCTTCAACAACCGGTTCGTGAAGAACAAGTGCGGCGTGCACCTCTGGGGCGGGCCCAACGAGAGCTTCGCCAATCGCGGATGGGGCAAGGCCAACGGCATCGATTCGGCCGACAACCTCATCGCGTCCAACGACTTCTCCGGCGATGCCGTGGTGTTCCATTTCCGCGGGCCGGGGGATGTGAAGATCGGCGCCAACACGATCGCCGGCGCCGGCAAGGAGATCGTCGCGGAGCCGGCGTATCGCGTGGAGCGCGATGAAAAGCTCTCGGCCTCGGTGGCCGCGGCGCCGAACTATCCGGTCTATGGAAGGACCCGCCCGGTGGGCGCGCGGCCGGAGCTTCGCGGTCGGGCGCAGATCATCATGACCGAATGGGGCCCGTGGGATCACGCGTCGCCGCTGGTGAGGCTGGTCAAGGCCGCCGGCAGTGAGCGGGTGTTTGAGCTGCACAAGATGGGCCCTGACGCGAAAGTGACGATCAGCGGCGATGGTCTGAAACTGGAACGTGAACCGAGCGGGGTTGTGTATCGGCTGAGCGCACAGGAACCCGGGGTCCATCCGTTCACTTTCATGGTCAGGTTCGGCGACTTCCGTCAGGAGATCAACGGGACGCTCATCTCGGCGACGTGGGACGCGACGTTCTTCAAATGGGCCAAAGATGTCGACCCCCGGGAGAAGCTGGAGGACTGGCGGAAGCTGGCCCAGGCCGGCGGCGCCGTGAAGGCGAAGCTGGATGGCCTGACGCTGAAGTACGGCATGGCCGGGCCGGGGGATCTGCATCTGGCCAAAGAGCTTGACGAGGCGAAGCTGGGCGGCGACTACTTCGGCGTGATCGCCAGGACCCGGCTGCGCCTGCCGAGGGGCAAGTGGCAGTTCAAGACCACCAGCGATGACGGGGTCCGCGTGACGGTGGACGGGAAGGCGGTCATCGAGAACTGGACATGGCACGTCCCGACGCGGGATGAGGGGACGGTGGAGGTGGCGGAGGACGGGGAGGTCGATGTGGTGGTGGAGCACTTCGAGATCGACGGATACTCGACGCTGGAGTTGGAGATAGCACAGGTGGGGCGCACGGCGGGATAACGGAGAGGGAGGGATACTCTGAACGCTGGCCAAGCCACCCGGCGTTTTCGTGGTTTTTCTAGGAATATCAGGCATTTCGGTGCGAGTCAAGGCCTTTGTAAGATTGCTGGAAGGGGTCAACCGCGGGACCCAAACGCCACAAAAACGCCACAAGGGTTTTATGTGCCGCATACGATTCGAAGATCACTTGCCATCAGCAAGCATGCCAACATCAGAGACGTCGGTGGTCCATCCCCAGTTCACCCTCGCAGTCCTCGAACGTCCGCTCGATATTCCAGCGGGAAAACGCCGCCAGCAGCAGCATGCTGGTCGGAGTCTCGGGTGGTGTCAGCGCCGCCGTGAACATGCGTTGAATCAGAGTCTATAGCACCGTTACAGAGATAATCTGAGGCATGGGCGGATTGTGGACGATAGTGTACGAGGCTAAAGTACGGAGGCTGCCGCCATGCCTGGACCCGGAATCCATCTCCCCGATGCCACCGAAGGGGTGCAGCGCATCGCCGACCTCTTCGAGCATCGGCACCTGTTCGTGGCCCACCATCTCAGCCAGACCCAGCGGCGGACGCTACACTCGCCATGATTCCACTTGCGATCGAACAGGTAGCCCGAGAGCCGATCCACCGCACGGCGCAGCGGGCGGGACGAGTCCGCCAGCAACCGCCCAGCATTGGAAAGTTGAGGGGAACTGGTAAAGACGATGTCTCGGACCAGTTCAGCCACGGCCCGTAGCGGACCACGATGGGCGAGCATGGCAAGGGGTTGAGGATGAGCGTCGAGAAGGGACGATAACTTGGTATAGACGTTCTTTTCGTTCATACAGGGGCCTCCGTGCAGAGCTCGTGATAATTACCTCGAATTATTCACCAATCCAACGATTTCTTCGCATCGCAGCCCAGTTCCGCCGCGTAGATAGAGGGTAAGGACGCCCTTGACCCACGGAACGGGAGACACACCCAATGGGTGAAGCACACGG
>Ga0315284_10009384_pt1 | contig 13955 bp, 16 predicted proteins | sample YL17G09_16_MG_FD_203696 | JGI IMG/M metagenome (GOLD analysis project Ga0315284, IMG submission 203696) | Sediment microbial communities from Yellowstone Lake, YNP, Wyoming, USA - YL17G09_16 | ecosystem: Environmental > Aquatic > Freshwater > Lake > Sediment | place: USA: Wyoming | collected... | reverse complement strand
CGCCTGCTCCGTGCACTATGACGAATTTAGCCTCAGGCAATATTTTGACCAGCTCCTTTATCACCTGTGTGCTCACGCCCTCCCAGGTATTGTCCAGCCTCGACCAGCCGGTGACGCAATGGACATCCGAGAGCACCGTCACCCGGGGCAGCGCCAGGAACTCCTCATAGCTGAGTTTGCGTTCCTTCTCCACCAGGCCCCAAATCCTGAATGTCCACTGGGACACATCGATATTAGGCACCCCTCCGTGATGGAGTACAGGCCACTTCTCGGTAAGCCTCTGGTTCGGAGGGACTCTGTTCGCCCTCTCAATGTCCGGGCTTCTGATTATCTTTTCCTCTTTCATAATCCCGCCACCTCAACCTTACTTTTCAACCCCCTGAGTCCCCCTGTACCCGCTATTCTAATCGCCAGTTACCAGTCGCGCAATTCTATCCTCTCCCCCTTTGCAACGACCATACAGCCAGGCTAAGGAACGCCACCGCAAATCCGAGCAGCGCCACGATATCCACCCAGATGCCCCCTATACCCCACCCCCGCAACATCACCGAACGCGTGGCATCCACAGCATAGCTCGGCGGAATGGCATACGATAACGGCCTCAGCCACGACGGTATCGCCTCCACAGGCCAGAAAATGCCCGCCAGCAGGAACGTGGGCAGCACTATAAGTGGAAAGAACTGTATCGCCTGCGCCTCCCTCTTCGCCAGACTCGAAAGCAATATACCCAGGCTCAGGCTGACTATCGCCAGCAGCGCGATGACCAGAAAAGCAAGCCCGATGTGCCCCACTATCATTATGTTAAATACCGTGACGCCTATGACAAGCAACAGTATGCTCTGCAGCATGCCTATTATGCTGAAAGCGATGGCATACCCTACTACAATCTCGCTTTCCCTCAAAGGCGTGGCCTGCAATCTCTCCAGATTGCCCGAGGTACGCTCCCCCACGAAGGATATCAAGGTGAGCAAGGTAGTGAGGAGGAATACCACGAACGCCATAATGCCCGGCACGAAGAAGTCCATGAACTTGGCTCCCTTGCCGTAGATGGCATTATCTGCATTCACGGTGACCGGAGCCGCATTCCCCGTATCTTTCATCGTCTTCAGCACAGCATCGCTTACAGCCTTCGCTATGGCGTTCGCCACGTTTACGTTGCTCTTGTCCAGCCTCACCTCAATTGCGGTGCTGAAAGGCGAAGACGGATTCTGAATCCGGCTGTATATATCCCTGGTGAAGTTCTGCGGGAAGATGATTACCCCGTACGCCCCGCCTTTCTGCACACGCTGGACACCTCCATCCACCGTATCAACGTAGTCCACCTTCAGCACGCTCTTATCGAAATTGGATATTATCATATCGGCGATGGACACCTTCACCGGGACACCGGGGGGCTGGTATGCCTCGTCCTGGTTCACCACAGCCACATGCACATCCTTGACATCGCCGCTGAACGCTACCCCGAAAACGCACATGGCGAGAATCGGCGCTATAAACATCAGCGCGATGGTACGCTTATCGTTCCTCAAGCCCCGGAAAATCCGTTTGGTGACGCTGAAAGCCCTGCGTATGTTCATGCCGTCACTTCCTGTCTGGACAGCGCCAGGAATGCGTCCTCGAGGTTTGTGGTGTTGGTCTGGCGTGTGATCTCGCCCGGCGCACCCTCCGCGATAAGACGTCCCAGCCTGAGCAGCCCTATCTTATCGCAGTGCTGCGCCTCATCCATGTAGTGCGTGGTCATCACAATAGTTATGCCCTTATGCTTCAGCGCATTGAAGTACTCCCAGAACGACGCCCTCAGCTCAGGGTCCACGCCCACCGTAGGCTCATCCAGAAAGAGGAGCTTCGGCTCGTGAATCATGCTGCATGCCAGCGACACCCTGTGCTTCATGCCGCCGCTCAGGTTCGACACCGGCTCGTCCCTCCACTTCTCCAGGGCTATGAAATGGAGCAACTCCTTCTCCCTCTCTGCGATTCTGCTTCTGGGCATGCCATACAGCTCGCCGTAAAGAGCGAGGTTGTGATGCACGCTCAGCTCCATATAGAGGGCAGTCTCCTGGGGCATGTACCCGATTACAGGCAGGATGCTTCTGTCGGGCACCTTCTTGCCGAAGATATAAGCCTCGCCGCCGCTGGGCTTGAGCAGGCCGCAGAGTATCTTGATAGCGGTGGTCTTGCCCGCGCCGTTGGGGCCCAGCAGCCCGTGTACGGCGCCGCTCTCGATTTTGAGGTTCAACTCACTCAGCGCCGTAAACGCCCCGAACTTTTTAGTCAGGTTCTTTGTCTCGATAGCGAAGGACTGCAAATCACTACTCGTTTCTAGCTAGCTAACCCAATTCCCCCACGATCACGCTTAATGGGTAGCTTGTGAGCTGGTGCCCCAGCTAAAACAAGCTAATAAGAAATGCGATAATGGCGGAGATTACAGCGCCGATGATACCGCCCACAACCATATCACGAACTTTCGGTCGCCAGCTTTCTGCCCTGATAAGCCTCTGGTTTAAGGTCTCTATAATTTTGGAGAGATGTTCAATCTGACGACTTAATTCATCCGAGGAAATCGCGCGTTCTCTAATATTGGAAGAGAGAACCTGTGATGTAATTGGAACTGTTCGGTGGCCAGTTCGCTGAAAAACTCTCCCCCCTGTAAGATAGGGAGACTCACGTCCTTTCGGTACAGTTACAACTAGCACTGATTTACCATCGACTATAACCGTTTCGGTTTCCACATGCACTGATGGCGAAACCGCCTTAATAGCCTGTTCGATTCTCGACCTTGCGCTGGCTGCATTATCAATCCCTAGTATCCTCCCGCCTTCTTCGATACCCACGATTATTGTACCGCCATTAGTATTAACAAAAGCAGAAATAAGAGTAGCCAATACCCGTGTTTCCGGCAAGCGGGATTTGAATTCCAGAGTTTCGCTCTCTGGCAGGGAAGCAAGCTCCTTTAGGTCTTCCGGCCTCATGTAACAAACCCTCCCTAATCCGTATTTCGTATAACACCAAATAGGTTTAGGTTGAAATAGATGTCCCAACCCCAACGTTAAATAATCAACAAATGTTTGGGAACAATTCTCTTATTGGAACATAAGCTTCGTTTGTTTCCGCAGCCCTTCGAGCCTTTCGCTCGATCACAGCCCTTAGATCAAGTTTCCCTTCGAGAACATCATTTAAATCCAAACCGTCTATACAAATCACATTTGTAGGTCTACCTCTACAGAAAGCTTCGAGCCCTTCTGCACTGAATCCAGAATAGCTAATCAGCAAACCCCTTGACCACTGAGCCTTGCCGCCAACTTTCATTGAAAAAGTTGACATCTTCTCGAATCCTACCCTTTCATTTTGCCACGTAGCTTCGATAAGATAAGTCTCGCCTTGAAACTGCAAGCTTCCATCTATTTGCTCACCAATAAGTCTAAATGAATGCCGCGGAGCTAATTCGAAAGCCGCAAATAGGTCTTTAAGGAAATCCTCAAAAAGAAAACCTCTTTTTTGTGGATCAATTGAGTTAAGTCCTAGAAGCTTACTCCTCAGTTCTTTGATTATGGAATCAGACACTTCATTAGCCTTTTCTGATTCCCGCGGCAAGCTATCGAGGAATTTTCGATCATGAAGTTCGGGGATTTTGAAACCAAGTTTGCCAACAATTTCGTTAAGTACCTCAACTTTCTCCCGAGTTATAGGAGTTCCTTTGCTCTGGCGATAGGCCATTCCCCTTTGAACAACGTCTATGATAAGCGGGCAAAAGTTGCGGTCTTGATACTGAAGTGTATTTGAAAGCAGTTGGGTAATCGCGGGAAGTTTGCTCCCTCCCGACCAAGACTTACCGAGCTCAAGTGAATTTGCAACACCTTCAAAAGAGACAGCCTGATTTGCAAATGGATGAGCTTTGCCTGGTAAGAAATCATAAAGAAGTGTGGCAAGTTCGTTTAAAGCTTGCGTCTGTGAAAGCGATAACTTCATCTCTATTTACTTTCTATCCTCCCCCCAGCAAACACTTCTGAATCCTGATGTGGGGGCTGCCATTGGAGACAGGCAGCGGCATCTGGCCTCCCTTGCCACAACCACCACCCTGGTTCATGTCCAGGTCGTTGCCGATGGCGTCTATGTTCTCCAGCGTGGTGAACAGGTTGCCGCTGAGCTGCACCGGACGTATCAACTCGGCGACCTTGCCGTTGCGTATCATGTAGCACTCGCTGGCGGAGAAGGTGAACATCTCCATGCTGGTCATCCCGCCGTACCAGTTCTTCGCGTAGACGCCCTCTTTTATCCCAGAGATAAGCTCCTCGAAGGAGGCTTTGCCGGGCTCGATGAAAGTGTTGGTCATGCGCACTATGGGTTGGAAGGTGTAGTTCAGCGCCCTGGCGTTGCCCGTGACCGCCTCGCCCATCTTGGCAGCAGTCTCACGAGAGTGAAGTCGCCCCACCAGCACGCCCTCCTTGATGAGATAGGTCTTAGTCGCCCGCACCCCCTCGTCGTCATATTTGAAACTGCCGCGCAGCCCCGGCACAGCCGCGCCGTCCACAATATTCAGGTGCTTTCCGCCGAACTTGCGACCCAGCACCATTATCTCGCGCAGCCGCTCGTTCTCGTAGACATGGTCCGCCTCCGAAAGGTGCCCGAAGGCTTCATGGGCGAAGACCCCGGCCAGTATCTGGTCGCAGATAACCGTGTACTCGCCGCCCTTGAGCTGCGGGGCCTTGAGCAGCTCCACGGCGCGGCGCGCCATCTGCTCCACATCCTTGTGCAGGTTCTCGATAAAGCCGTAATCGCCGCTGCTGCCCAGGCTCAGCCCCGACTGCTGCACGTTTGAGCCGTCGCGCGCCACAGCATTGAACCGCGCCGTGAGGTCGACCTTGGTCTGCTCGATATAAGTCCCCTCGGAGTTAGCGAAAATCACCTTTTTGCGTCCATCGCCGTAGCCGATAGTAGAGGTCTGGATATGGGGCACGCTCCAGATGACCTCGTTGTACCGGTCGAGAAGTTGCTTCTTCTGGGCCAGAGGTATTAGAGCAGGGTCTTTCTTCACCTGAGGCGGGACTATATCTACCACAGGCTCGACAGGGGCGAGCTTGCTCTCCTCCCTGCCCACCAGCCTCGCCTGCCGCACCGCTTTCTCCACCTTCTCCCTGAGCCGGGTGGGATTATTGAACGAGATAAAGCCCCAGCCCCCTTTGACCAGGGCGCGTACATTCCCGCCCAGGCTGGTGGTCCTGCCGATGTCCTCCAGCTCTCGGCCCCGGTACTGGATGCGCGTGGCATCCCCTTCCTCAATTCGGACTTCGATGTAATCGGCGTTATGACCTTTTAATGCTTTTTCGATCTCATCACGCATCAGATTTCACCCTCATTCTGCATTCTGAATCTACCTGAATGTGCTCCCAATTATAAGTCGCCTAAGAGGAAAAATCCAGCAGATGAAAATGCAGGGGCGATTCGCGAATCGCCCCTGACCATGCGGAGTCAAATCACAACAAAAAAGGGGCGTCCGCCATAGGCGGACGCCCCTGCATGAAATCTAAAGCTGAAATTGCTCGAACTAGAGGGATAGCGGCTAGTTTCTCTGCCTCTTCTGCCTTCGTTGATAGAGATATTCTACAGCCAATACTAACACCAGGAAAAGAGCACCGGCCGATATGTACATAGATGTGTCTAGCAGTACGTCAGGCATCCGCTTCTCCTCCCCTTTATTGTGCTCTGAATCGAGAGAACAGCAATCCTACTTGGGTACTTGATTCAGGGAGTACTTTAGTACCTATCGTGTGTCGCTGGTGCAATTAGAGGATGAGGGGACAGAGAAAACAGAGTAAGGGCGTCCGCCCCAGGCGGACGCCCTTACTCTGGATTAGACATGTGACTATTGCATCTATATTGAGACGCTCAGAAGAATATGGAAAACAGCTTGCAATAAATCCTTCATACGGCTACGGGAACTTTTTCAGTTTTTTTCCCAATTACCAGGGGAGCTAACTTGACCATCGACACTTCCACTGGCGGTATGCATTCCCCGCCGTTATCGTGGAAGGGGATGGGCTCCCAGTTCCGGCAACTCTCACAAATCTCTACGTTCATTCTACACATATCTGGCCTTTTCATTTCCCCCTCCTTTCCAGTCGGCTACAACATTTAGTATCGACCTCCTTTCCAAATAATAAAGACGTTTCATCGGGTTAAAACGTTCCACCTGACTTATACCAGCCAATGCGTATCAAAAAGTCATAAAATGCCGGCAGAAAAGTTAAAAGTTTATCACGCCACCAGCACAGGCTTTCTCTCCCTGGCTTTTTCTTTCTCCTCACAGCGAGCACAGATGGATTCCACAGGCTCAATACCGGAGCAGCAAAGGCAGACTCTGGTAAGCCTTGCCATCTTGATCTTAGAACAGGTGCCTTGCTTTGGACAGGACTCAGGATTCATATCCAACCTCTCTTTACCCTCAAGCCAATCAGCAAACATAGGAACTGCGCAGCATCCCCACATCCTTACACCTCCTTATACTCCGTGTGAAAGAGAGGTAGCAATCCCACTTATGTACCTTTTCACAGGGTACTTACGTCCCCTTTTTACGAGCTTTATGAGACCCGCACATAATAGGATGGGAAGCAGGACAATTCTTGTTGAACATCTCTCGCCCTTACCCCAGGCATCCGCCTACGGCGGACTGCACCTCAGCTTCTTGTATCCTACTCCCCTATCCCGGAACCAGTATAGTCAGGCCAACATCAGGGTAGCAATACCCTTTGGAGTAATTTTGCTGAAGCCAGTGTAGTAACTATGGCATAGGCTGAATCCCCTGATGAGTTACCTGAGATGGTTACCATCAACGGGTAACCCCAAGGGACTAGAGGTCGTTTACTAACCGGAGTGTGCAAAGAGGTCCTTCACTTGTGAAGGATGGGGGTGCCCCCCAACCTTAAATTCCCCCAATCCTTCCAAAGAAGGAGGGAGATAAAGAATAAAGATGTGCAGGATACCTCCCGCACGCCGGTTTATGGGGCTTTCCACTAGCTTGACAGCTTCGGGGCAGGCGGTTATTATCTGGCTGGACTGCGATGAGGATTGGGTATGCCTTCAGCAAGACTTGAAACAGGAGGATTGCATGGCTGAACAATTGGATATCAGCACCAAGAACTGCACCGTCGAAAGGGAGGGACATATTCTGATCGTCACTCTCAATCGGCCGGAAGCCAAGAACGCGCTCAGCCCGTCTATGTTGGTCGGCATGTATAAGGCTTGGCGTCTCCTGGATAAAGATGACGATCTATATTGTTGCGTACTGACTGGCAAAGGGGATACCTTCTGCGCTGGCATGGACCTGAAAGCGGGACCGGCGGGGGGTGATGACGCGGAGGAAATCCAGCGGTTGATGGTAGATGTGCCCAACCTACATTGGCAGGCACTGTTGCGGGAGAATCGTCCCAACAAACCGCTCATACTGGCAGTCGAGGGTTATGCCCTGGCTGGTGGCACCGAGATTCTGCAGGGTACCGATATACGCGTCGGTGCAGAGGACGCCGTGTTCGGAGTGACTGAGGTCATCCGTGGTCTCTATCCCATGGCAGCCTCCGCCATCCGATTGCGCCGGCAAATCCCTTACTGCCTGGCGGCAGAGATTCTTCTTCTCGGCCGCCGCATCAGCGCCCAGGAGGCGCTGAACTGGGGGCTCATCAATCGGGTAGTTCCCAAAGGAAAAGCCTTGGATGAGGCATTGAAGATCGCACATCAGCTCTGTGAGAACGCTCCCATTTCCCTGAGGGCAATCACTCGCACGCTCCGCGAGATTGACGAGTCAGTGCCGGAAGTGGAGGCGCTCCAAAGACAAGACGAGATCGGGGGCCCCATCTTTGCCACGGAGGATGCCAAAGAAGGCATGAGAGCCTTCAAAGAAAAGCGTAAACCTATCTATAAGAACCGCTGACCACATAACGACAGGGGTAGGCGCGCCAGAGTACGAGCGACCTTCGGCGTAGGCGCAGTTCTCTCAGAGAGCTGGCAGGGCCACCTGCCGGAGAGGCTATGCTAGCAAGTTGTGGCATACTCACCATGAGCACCATCATCGGCGCTGCTGTAATGCCTTAGGTGATGAACCTGTAAACGACCTCATGGTTTACGACGTTGACCGTTGAGGTGCTTGGGACTACAATAAATATAGGACAGCAGACTTACGAATGCCTGCAAAAAAAGGTTCCAGCCCGGGACAGAAAAGGAAAGGGGCTTCACAGGTTCAAAAGTGTCCTGCTTGTGGAGAGATGACGCTTTTCTGGGACAAATGCACTAATCAGGGTGTATGCCTTAATCCCAAGTGCAAGCTTTCCGGACGTTGATAAGGTGTCCGTCACAAGTGAAGGATGGGGGTGTCCCCCAAGACTGGGGGATTTGGGGAGTTCAAAAAGAACCTCTGTGGGAGACAATAATATGACTCTTGAATATGTTCACCAAAATATAGGCGAAGAGGTCCAAGCTCTGGCCGGGTATTACACCATCACCGATGAGCTCAAGCTCAAACATAACGGCAGGGAGATACTCTGCATAATCGGAATTTGTGCCATCGAGGCTTCGTGTTGCGGCAACCGCAGCTTCAAGTACGCTCTAGTGCCCGGCTACCTTGTGACCTGGAAAGGTAAGAAGGACAAGTTAGGCCGACCGGTATCGGAGGTAGAGTCCATCACAGACGAGGCCACCAGGCAGTATATTGAGGCAACGCTCCGGGATACCCAGACTATTTTTAAACCTAACATCGAGTTCTGGTAAGGCGATTTCCTCTCGATGAGCAGAAATTATTTGCCCTTCTGACCGTCTGACTCCAGATAGTGACCGCACTTCAAAGCGAGCGCCTCACTGAGGTTATGCATAAGCTCTTCCGGGTTTGCCGGGCAGGGATTGCCGAACCGCAACTCCAGCTGGCTATACCCGTGATAGAGTATGCAAACTGCTTTGCGTAGGCACCGATCGCAGCTTTTAAATGCCGTTTGCTCCGGCCCCATATATCCGCCTCCTGCTTTCCACAAACATTATCACCCGGATACAGGAGGCTGACAATCGCAATCAATTCCTATTTTCGGCTTACTTTAGTTTCGCTGTTTTGAAGCTATGTTAGTACCAGTACCGACGAATTGTAGGGGCGTCCTTCTCTGGAAGGATGAAGGTATCCTGTTGGGGCGCACAGGTATGCGCCCTTCATATGTCGTTCCCGCGGAAGCGGGAATTCTCCCTCACGCCGATGCCCCCGAATAGTGGCGCAAGCCAGCCCGCCAAAACAATCGCGAGAGCATGAAAAGAGCTACGGCCAGCCCTACTGCTATCAGCAGGGTTACCCAGGTGAGGCGGCCGGTCAACGCTTCGGCAGGTACGGTGGTGGCGAAAGCAACCGGTATGATAAAGGTAAGACCGTAACGCAGCCATCCCGGATACAAACTAATCGGCCAGCGTCCCGCCTCGTACATACTCTGAAACACCATCAGGATGTTTTCCACCCGCACGAACCAGAACGAAAGCGTGGCCAGGATCAGCCAGAAGCTGTAGATGATGACCCCGCCCGCAAGCAGCATCAGAATGAACGCCCCCGCCTCCCATCCCTCCACCCTCTCGCCCATCCGAACCAGCGCAGCCGCCAGCACGCCGAAACCCAGCATAATATCAATCAGCCTCCAGATTTCCACGCGCTGAATGCTGATGATGAGCTGCGCATCCGCCGGCTTGGTCAGCGTAAAATCCAGCGTGCCGTGGCGCACCGAATCAATGAGCTCTTCCATGCCCGGCTGAATTATCAGGCCAATCATTCCGCCGACCAGAAAATACACGCCCACAAGCGCCAGCACCTCGTCAGGCCGCCAGCCGCCCAGAGTGTCGGTGTAGGAAAATATCACAGCCAGTCCCGCCAACGAGATGCCCAGGCTGAGCAGCGACTGGAATAGCTGTATGAAGAAGTTGGCTCTGTAGGCCAGCTCGCCCCTCACGCTGACCCGGAAAAACGCCCCAAACAATCTAAGGTAGCTCATGCGCCCACCGCCGAGTACACCCTCAGGCCCGCACGCCATACCACCCGAACTAGCACGATGCTTACGATTAACCACGCCACCTGGGCTCCCAGGCCCATCAACGCTTCGGCTGGCGTATGCTGGCCGAGCAGGACCTCCACCGGAAAGCTGATTAACCAGCGGAAGGGCAGAATCGCAGCCACAATCTGCACCGGATGCGGCAGAAGCGCCAGCGGGGCGATCTGCCCGGAGAGAAACAACAGCAGCACAAAGTAGGTCTGATTGATAGCGCTGACGCGTGTCGTCCAGAACGCCGCCTGGGCCAGGGTCCATTCCAGGAGGAACCGAACCAGAAAGGCGAGCAGCAACGACGGGATGAATACTCCGATGGCCCACAGCGGGGGAGAAATGGAGGCATGGAAGGCTGCAGCCAGTCCTACTGCGATGACTATCATGATAGGCAGCGTTATCAGTTTCGAGGATACATTGTCGGCAATGTCCGAATGAATCGGGTGCACCGGCTTCAACAGCGCGAACGAAAGGATTCCCTCCCGGACGCGGTACTCGAATTCGTACATTATCCAGGTGTAGGTGACCTGATTAACCAGCATCAGCACGATGAAGTAAGCGGCGAACTCCTTTGTGGTGTAGCTGCCGACGCTTCCGCCGCTGCTGTTCGATACTATCGTCCATACGATGAGATAGACCAGCGGCTCCAGCACCTGCCCGATCATCCAGATGAACAGCGAGGCGCGGTACTGGAACATCGCCGACATGGTGGTTCTGAATTGCTGTGCGTAGAGCTCCGCCAGAGCTTTCACGGACTCTCCTGCGCAAAGACCCGCTCGATCACTTCCTCAATCGGAGGGTCTTCAACCAGCAAGTCTATCACCGGCAGGTCCGCCAGCAGGCGCTCGGTGATGCGGGCTGTTTCGGCTTTGGGGACCCGAAGCGTGAAATGGCCGTCTGCGCAGGATACGACCTCGCCGTACGCGTTCAAATCGGCCTGGCAGTCCCCTATCTGCACCTCGATAGTTTTGTGAGCGGTGAATTTCTGCACCAGGATCGAAAGGTCGCCGTCAAAAAGCAGCCGCCCGTGGTGGATGACCACGACGCGCTTACACAGCGCCTCCACATCAGCCATGTAGTGGCTGGTCAGCAGGACGGTTGCCCCGAAGCGGCGGTTGTACTCCGTGATAAAGCCCCGTATGCGCCGTTGCATCGTCACGTCAAGGCCGATGGTCGGCTCATCCAGGAAGACCACACTGGGGCGGTGCAGCAGGGCTGCCGCGATCTCACACTTCATCCGTTCGCCGAGCGAGAGGTTGCGCACCGGCTTGTGCAGAAGCGGCCCCAGTTCCAGAAGCGCGGTCAACTCGTCAAGCATGCGGCGGTAGTCCTCCGGCGGAATGCGGTAGATGGCCCGGTTCAACTCGAATGAATGCAGGGCGGGGATATCCCAGACCAGCTGGTTGCGCTGCCCCATCACCAGTGTAATTTGCCGCAGGAACGATTTCTCACGCTTCGAGGGAACGTAGCCGAGCACGGTCGCGTCGCCCGACGTGGGATGCAGCACACCTGAAAGCATCTTGAGCGTGGTTGTCTTGCCGGCTCCGTTGGGACCCAGGAAACCCACTATCTCGCCGGCAGCCAGGTCGAACGATATGCCGTCCACAGCAGCGACTTCCACCTTGCGGCGGCGCACCAGGCTTCCCAGCGCAGCCATCGCGCCGACTTCCTGCTCGCTGACGGTGTAGACCTTGCGCAGGTTCTGGACCTTAATTGCGGGCGATTTCATAGTGGTCATAGTAACGACTGTCTTCGCGAATACGAGCGGCCTGACCCGCCAGAGGCGGGCTATTTGAACCTGTTCTCTGAGCGTCTGGATTATATGTTCAGAGAGAAGAGGTGTCAAGCAAAACTAACGCTAGACCGTTTATCAACGGAGGAAGTGCAGAGGGGATTCCTCCTGCCGGGGGTTTGGGGGTGTCCCCCAAGACTGGGGGACATAGGGAGTTGAGAAATACTGCTAGTTGCGGCTTCCCGCGGTCTGAAGCAGTTTCCTTTCAGCAGCCTCTGTAAGCTCAAAATGTACCGCAGGAGAACGCTTTACCAGAGCCCTCTGGAGGCGTGCCTGGCTCTCCAGCTTGCTGATGAGATTCTCCGCAGCCGCTTCCCAGGTGAAATAGGCAGCAGTGCGCTGAGCCTCATTTCTTATCCTGGTGCCTTCGTCAGGACATTCTCTAAGGTACATGAGATAGCCCTCTATCTCCCTGGGGTCGGAGGTCTCTAGGACGAAGGCGTTGTGGTACGGGATGGCATAGTCCTCACCGGTGCTGCCGGTGAAGGCAATGCCTCCGGCTGCCATGGTCTCCAGGCCCACTATGCCGAAGGGCTCATGACCGCTGTTTGCCAGGACTGCGTCCGAAGCCCGGTAGATGATGCGCAGGAAATCCTGGGGCAGGTGGAACTTGATGTCGATAACGTCAGCCTGGCAGCTATTTTGCAAGGACTGGAAATAGGACTCGATGCTGTTGTCGCTAGACTTGGCCTCGCATACAGTGAGTCCCAATGCCCTGGCCCTGCCCAGCACCTCCACCCCGTGGGGCTCGATGCCACCCCTGGCCAGGAGCACTGCCCTCATGCCTCGCTGCTTTAACCTGGCTACAGACTCCACAGCCATGTGCCAGCGCTTGTCAGGGTCCCAGCGAGCCACCTTGGCCAGAACCATGCCGCCATCGATGGATAAACATTGCCTTAAATGCTGAACCTTCTCCCCTTCCACGGGCTCTAACAAACTCCTGGGGATACCGTTGGGGATGACCAGAGGATTCAAGCCCATGCCCCACATGATGTGCTTCATGTAGCGGCTGACTGTGGTGATGGTGGTAGTATGGTTCAGAAGCCCCCAGTCGATGCGGTTGAAAGACAGAGTATTATTGGCATTCCAGAATAATATAGCTTTATCCCTCAGGCCGCGCTGATGGAGAAGGTCGCTGATGCGGCACATCGCCTCGGTGGTCTGCCACTCCTCGCCCAGGATAGCCACCAGCTTGCCCTGGGATATTGCCGGCGCTGCGATATGTTCCACTATATAGGTGGGGAGGGACTGGTTAAAGTCGCTAAGCTTGCCCTCCTCCCCATCGTAGACGCCGTTGGGGTGATACTGGCTTATCCACTGACACCAGCGGTGCAGGACCAACCTGCCACCCTGACATACTTCCTCCCCCGGGAGTTTGGGATCGCCGATGAAGAAGACGTGGACGGGGAAGCCCATGTCTGCCAGTGCCTCAGATAGATTCGCCACCCTGACACCCAACCCGCCGGCCAGGGAGTAAGGGTCCCTGCCTTCGAAGGAGACTATTACGAATACTGTGTTGTCGGTTGTGATGCCTCGCGCTTTCGTCTCGAATCTCCTTCCGGGAAAGTCCCGTTTATACCATGGCCATGGTCAGGCAACCGATGACATAAGCTACCCCTATGGCGAAGAGTCCCGTGCCTATGGTCCTTACTTTCTGGCCTAGTTTTACTTGCTGGTCAGGGTGCTCCAAAATAGTGCCCTGGATGAAGACAATCAGTCCCAGCATCATCACAGCGAGGCCCATCCCCGCATATGTGAGTATCAGAGTCGATTCTTTCACTATAGCCTCCGCTAACCGGCGCGAAATCCAGTCCCTGAATTGGAACCTATCGACGCCCCTGCCATCTGCTCAGCCTCATCTTCGACCACTACTTTCACCTTTCGGCCTGAGGGAGCCACATAATTATTATCCCGCTCACCTTGAGCCTGCTTCTGCTCGCAGCTAGCACAGATGGACTCCATAGCCTCAGCAGCAGTGCAGCACAATAGAACCCTGATCAAGGGTGTCATCTTAACCCTGGGGCAGTTGTATAACTCCGGACAAGATTTATGGTTCATAGCAAGCCTGCTCCTCACAAAGGGCTCGTCAGCGCACATTCTGCTGAGATGAGGCA
>Ga0315284_10009383_pt1 | contig 13956 bp, 14 predicted proteins | sample YL17G09_16_MG_FD_203696 | JGI IMG/M metagenome (GOLD analysis project Ga0315284, IMG submission 203696) | Sediment microbial communities from Yellowstone Lake, YNP, Wyoming, USA - YL17G09_16 | ecosystem: Environmental > Aquatic > Freshwater > Lake > Sediment | place: USA: Wyoming | collected... | reverse complement strand
GAGCGATATTATGGCAGGGGAGGGATATGGTCCGGCTGGATATTTCGTTGCACGTACTCGATCTCCGGGTATCTCTTCCGAATCTCGTCCATCTTGATCATCAGATACTCGTCTACCCCCTTGATCAGCACTTTGAATCGATACCGTGGTATCCATACGATGTGATACATGCACCGGTACGCACAGTGGGCTTGCTTCCTTATCTCCATGTCCTGATTTTATCATGTCTGATCGAAGACTTAGGAACCCTCTTCATCTACGGACTTACGTCCGCAGATTTACGGCGGTACGATTAAAAATAATTAATTCATATTCTTTTCCGATTTTATTAATATCAAAGTCTAATGATCTTATTTTTCCCGCTAATATCATTCTATGTCTACGCCGTTCATCATTAAACATATCAATAACATTATTTGATATTTTCTCAATGTCTCCAAAAGGAACAAGATTGCCGTTTATATTGTTCCTTATTATTTCTATTGGACCAAAAGGACAATCACTAGAAATAACAGGCACGCCACATGCCATGGCTTCTACGATAACATAGCTAAAACCTTCATATTGAGATGTCATAACAAACAGATCAGACTTTGACATCCAAGCATATGGATTCTGTTGATAGCCTATAAATTCGACACAATCATTTAGCTTCAAATTATTCCTTTGTATTATTAGGTCTTTTTTTAACTCACCATCACCTATGATTATTAAGTTGACTTTCTTCCTTTCCCTTACGTTTTCAATTACCTTTAGTAAAATATCATATCTTTTAGCGATAGATAATCGGCCTGTTGATATAATCAGCAATTCTCCATCTATTTTTTTATCAAAGAAGGGATGTTTAACTTCTTCGATTGATAATTTATATATTTTTTCTGACTCTATAGGATTATATATCGCAATAACCCTACTTTCAGGCAGTCCACAATATTTAATAATATATTCTCTCAATCCTTTTGAAACGCAAATTATCTTCTGCGCTTTTCTATACGTAAATCGTATTAAAGCTCTTTTGACGTCTCCCATCCTAGTATTTAATAAATATCCAAATGGCACACTCTCTTCACTTATTATTAGGGTGCTTGATATCCTAGATATTATCTTTGCCAGAACTGATATTATATTTGAATAATAAATAAACGATATAATTTTATCGGGCTTTTCACTTCTAAATATCTTAGCCAATTTTAGAATCAATATGAAGAAAGAATAACGACTTCTTTTTTTGAGATCAATTATTCTTACATCGTCAGGCAATTCACTTAAGTGAACTCCTTCTTTCTTAAAAAGAACCAATTTCGGGTATATTTTTTTGCTGTTCAAATATCTCAGAAGCATTATTACCTTACGCTGAGTTCCCCCGCTTGACATATCGGGAATTATAAAGAGGACTTTCATTTATACGATACTATTTCTCGCTTAAATATTTGCTTGAAATACAACAATGCAAAAAAGGACACAAAAGTACTTGCTAGCGGAATCCCCGAAACTCCAAACACGCGCATCAGTATATAGTCCAGAGCTAAATTAATAATAACTGTATAGATCGCGCAGTTCATCATAACCCTTGTTTTTTTTAATACAAGAAAAGCGCGAACATAAACTCTACTCAATACAAGAGGTGTCAATCCCAATTGATAAAACAGCCAGCTCTTACCTACCAAATGTAGTTTGTTTAAGGGAAATTCACCCCTCGCGAGAGCTAGCTTAGTTATTATTTTATAATTCAATACGAGAACTATCGTAAGAGATATGCTAAAGACAAGAATGAATTTTGATATCTTCTTGAGATCCTCAGATAACGTTTTTATGGATTTATTGGCATAATATTTATCGCTCCAATAGGATAATATTGTAATCAATATTCCGGTCGTAATAAATGTAACCGAAATAGCATAGAGCCTTTCTGAATAATGAAGGATAGATACGCTCCCGGGCTCCAACCAGGAAGCCATCGTCTTATCAATTATTACATTCGTATCTATTGCTACTAGGCTAATCATGGAATAGATTGCCGTCTTAAAAAAGCCTAAAGTCTTTTTGTCAAAACTAACTTTAAGCCTAATTCTTAATAGATTTGACTTCATTACGACTATGATTAGAATAAACATTCTAATCACTTCCCCCGCCATATAGCCCCACGCAATACTGTGAACACCATATCTGTTTTTGAACAAATAGATAATTATTAAAGTTACTATTGCTCTAAAAGCAGGAGACACCGCAGGGAATGCAAACTTCTTATATGCGTTAAGAAGGCCAGAAAAAATACTGGTCCATACCAATAATAGAATTAGCGGGGATATTTCAATAAATAGTATGTGGATTAATGATATCGTGTCCTTATCAAAATTAGTTAATATTCTTAGAATAAAAGGTATTATAAATGCTAAAATAAGAATTAAGAGCAATATTATTATGCTCAGATTTCCCAATATCCTTCCAACGAAATCCGAAATATCTCCTTTTTTGGTATCTATTTCTTTTATATAAGGAACTATTAAAGATTCCATTGCAGCAGAAAATATCACAGATAATAAAAAGACTATGCTATAAATGAAAAAAAAAGCATCCATATTTTGAGTGATCCCAAACCAGACAGAGAGAAAAAAGGGAATAAGAAATCCCAGAGCTTTGCCCATTGTGCTAAATATTGTTGTTTCTACAGTATCAGTTATGAATTGATTCTTTTTCATCTGTCTATGCTGAAAGCTGATTAATTATTATGAATTAATTTCAATAAGGTGCTGGCCTGTAATCTATAATTAAGATATTATCTATTTCTAATTTCTCTATTTAGTATATTGATCGTGACCCCTCCGCTATGTATCATCTAAAATGAAATATCGCTACCGATTTAAATGAAATACAATTAAGGGCTAATAAACTCACTATTGCTCATGAAATATGGCAAGCATTGTAGAATCATTAATTACCTTATGACAGGATAAACTTTGGGTATATGTCTGCTCCCAGATATCATTTAAACTTAAAAGCTATCGACGTTTTAAAGCCATCAACACAAGCAACCCAATAGTAATTTCTAATAAAGTGTGGATCTATATGATGCATCCCATTCCTGTTCCATCCAATCCCTGAAGGGCCCAAAACCGCATTTTCCCCTATTTTTCTTTCTTTATAGATTCTGGTATCGAGCTCGACTATTTCAAAAGCGTAGACGCATTTTCCGTATTTATCTATATCATCTTGGACAAACCTAATAATCTTGTTGTTAATATTAATTATTCTACCTCCTGGCCTCTCTGAAATTGAACCACCGCCCAATATGGGACTCATTTTATGTTCCTGCCAACTTCCGAATAATTCAGCTGCATAAAATATTCGCAATGCTTTTATCTTAACTGAGAAGGTAAATAGCCACCATTTTTCATTAAAATAAATAATAGAAGTATCAACGAACTCAGAACCACCGATTAAAATATTTTGGAATTTCCATTTTGTTGGAAAATTCGTCGCCTTATATAATCTTATAGAATTCGCCTTATAGCTTTCCGGAATCATATAGAATTCGTTATTAAATTCGAATACATAAGGATAGGATAGATGAAACGGTTCATCTAGCACGATTTGTTCATAGCTCCATTTAATTAAATCATTGCTTATTGCTAGTCCTATATCCCCTTGCTTCGTTTTTTTATTCATCACTTCAAAAAACATATACCAACAAGAATCCTTATGAATCATAAATGGATCCGCGATAAATTCTGCAGGTATGTCCTTAATGTCTTTAGCGGATAACGCAGGCCGATTGAGCTTATTTGTATTAGATAAACTAATTGGATTAGTTCCAGCATAAATCCCGATTGAATAGTATTTTACTTTTGTAATAATAGGGATATCTATATTAATTAATAAACAAAATAACAAAATAATTAATATAATCGAAGTTGATGCAAGAATATTTAATCCAACATTTCTTTTTTTTTTATACATTAATTGTTATGTTTGACCTGTCCCGATCAATGTTCCAACCCTAGAATGATTTATTTACAGCCTAGAAAAAATTGCGGCTGCCCAAATGATCAGGACAAGGAATAAATCAACTATTTGAGGCTTTATATCTAAAGATTTTCCCGTAAAGACTTCTCTCCATCGACTAGATAGGCGCCAAGATTGGGAGAGACTGAAAAAGCTGAGAATTGCATGCCGGAGCAATATCAAAGCGATAAAAAGGACGAAAATCAGAATCTTGTTCCGGATAGCGAGGAACTGCTCAAAAGAACGGAGCCCGTTCTGATGAAGATAAGAGGTCCAGCTTGCGAAGGCTAAGCAGGCGGTCATAATGAATAGGTCAAAGAGTTTGAAAGCTTTGACCAGAAACTGTCTACGATCCATCATGTGTCTAGAAAACAAGCTCGCTGACGGTAGTGTGTAAAATCCAGATAATATTCAGGATGCAACTTTTTCCCCATCCAGGAGCCATTTCCACAAGGGGATGAAACGGACGTCCGCCTCGACCTTCTCCGTGTCCTCATCCCCATGGCTCTTGAGCTTCCGATAAACCAGGTTCTTGGCCAGACGCTCTTCGTTCCCTGCGAGCTAAAATGAATCGGCGTGCAGGAGAGCGAGGATATTCCGAATCTCGTCTCGTACATTACGTCCCTTTGAAAGATTAATCGGTTAAGATGTTTCGAGATTTCTGGTTGATATGCTTCTGGACTGTTTCGGTCATTATTCTTGTAGCCAGGCTCTGGCCTATAAGCAAATGAGTGAACTCTGATATGTGACGATGCCCGTGCGGGACATGTAATTCCACGACTCCAGAATAGTCCGACAATATTGTGTTACCATCCAAAACTATATCAGCAGAATTATCATGTAAAAAAGATTCTTCTTTCATTGGCCCTTTGGTTCCGGGAATATTGAGAATGATGAAGTAATACTTATTTTCTTTGCAGAAGTCGTACATGCGTTCAATAAGCCTTCTAACCAACGTGATTTGGTAGTTATTGATTTTGCTAATTGGAATAGCATATTCGGTTGATAATTCTCCCCTTTTGTTCTTATAAAGCTGTTTTTTCGAGATATCCCAGATTTCATTAAAAAAAACAGAAAATAGATATGATCTTTGGGATAACCATTTAGTGAAGGGAATTGAATATATAATATCAAGATACTTGACCCCGGGTATATGTTCTTTCTTTTTAAGGACCAGTTCATCATTGACTACAGCAAATAGGTCTGCCTTGACATTATCTTCGAGGTCGTTTGCGAAAAAGCCCAGAATCACGATATCTGGACTATATTTGACGCCTTCGTTTTCGAGAAATATAAGTTCTTCAGCCGTACTGAATCCGGCTATTCCCATGTTGTAAACTTCGGCTTTTACACCATGACTATTGAGGTACTTTTCCAATATTGCTGAATAGGTATAATCCTGTCTGACTTCGAATCCCTGGGTGTGGGAGTCTCCAAGAACCAATATCCGAAGAGTTCCTGGTTTCTTTTCATACTCGAAATCATAATTGCTTCTAAATCCCTGCTTATTTATTTTGAATTTCCAGGAGCCGTCGATGCTCGTATGCCAGAATGTCATATTCGGCTGAATTCTTCGCAGGCGGAATTCCCCATATTGCGCACCGCTATGAAACCTGGGGAACAGGACAATTTTGTTTTTATAAAATGTTCGAAGAACTATTTCGCCAAGGAAGCAGCAAAAAAGGATCGCTCCGAGCGCGATTCCGAGGTTCGTAAGCAGTTTCCGTAGTTTAAGGAATTGTCTCATGGCTGAAAATATCACTGCCTAAAAAAGTGAATAGATGAAGGGCGCCAAGGCCGAACTTTGCGAAAAAATTATCAAGAAGCCAAATATAACCAGGAAAACGATCATTGGGATCATCCACCAAAGCTTCCTTTTCCAAAGAAACCTGAGCAGCTCGCCGAAAACGCCCAATTTAGCCAAAGCCCTTTTTCCGATTGTCATGAGTATCTCTCCCCTTCCTGCCGGACTTAATACTACTTCCTGACCATAAATCGATCTAAAACCAATACATCGATTCCGCTCTTACTGAATGTGTTGAAAGCGTTAGCGGGGGTCGTAACGATAGGTTCGCCCCTGAGATTGAACGAAGTGTTCATGAGAACGGGAATTCCCGTGGCCTCACCGAACTTCTTCACGATCTGATAATATCGCGGATTCCATTCTTCCCTGATCGTCTGGAGGCGGCCCGTCCCCATGTGGTTGACGGCGGGAATGCTCCCAGCCTTCGATTCATTTAAGGGAAAAACAAAGAGCATATAGCGCGAGGGATATTGGCCCGCGATATTGTCTCCGGAGAAATATTCTTGCGTATTCTCCTCCAGGATGACCGGCGCGAATGGCCTGAAGGGCTCGCGGAACTTGATCTTGATATTGACGAGGTCCTTCATCTCTTCGCTCCTGGGATCCGCCAGGATACTCCGGTTTCCCAGCGCCCGGGGGCCCCACTCGAATCTCCCCTGGAACAAGCCGATGACCTTGCCGGCGACGAGATCGTCGACGATCCGAGATTGCAGCCTGTTCTCGTCCGGGAAATATTCGTAACGAACATTGTTGGCTTCAAGAAAACCCTTGATCTCGGCCTCGGAATATTCCTGACCCCAGTAGGCATGCTCCAGGACGAAGCTCCTGGGATTTCCCAATACGCCGTGATAAGCCTCAAGGGCCGCGCCAAGGGCGCCGCCTCCGTCTCCCGCGGCGGGTTGGATGAAGAGGTCTTTAAAAGGAGTCTCGCGGATGATTCGTCCGTTGGCGACGGAATTGAGGCCGACACCACCCGCCATACAGAGCTTGGTCAGGCCGGTTTCCTTTTGAAGGGAATTGGCGAGCTTGAGAATGATCTCTTCGGTCGCGATCTGGATGCTGGCCGCGATATCCGCATAATATTCGTTATAACGACAAAGTTCGTCGAAGTTTGAGGGCTTTTCTCCAAAGTAGGAGGGGAACCGGGTCGTCGAGGTGAAAAAATGCATCTCCGGCTTTCTCGGCGGTCCGAAGAGGCCTTCGAACTTTGAATTGAATGTCTTTTCATCGGAATGGTGATATGAGAAATAGTCCATATTGAGCCAGAACGAACCGTCAGGGGCCACCTTGACGAGCTTGTCATTTATCTTGTCGATATAGCGGGGCTTCCCGTACGGGGCCATGCCCATCACCTTATATTCGCCCTCGTTGACCTGGAAGCCCAGGAAGGCCGTGAAAGCGCTATAGAGAAGCCCCAGGGAATGCGGGAACTTAATCTCCTTGAGAAGCTTGATCTCGTTCCCCCTTCCGATCCCCATGGCCGCCGTAGTCCATTCCCCTACGCCATCGATAGTGAGGATGGCCGCCTCGTCGAAGGGAGAAGGATAGAAGGCGCTTGCGGCGTGGGAAAGATGGTGTTCGCTGAAGAGGATTTTCTTATCCTCGACGCCAAGCTTGTTCTTGATGAGCGTTTTGACCCAGAGCTTGTCCCCCAACCAGGTAAGCATCGCCTCCCTGAAGACCTTCCAGGACCGCGGGAAACCTTGGAACGAGGTCATCAGGATTCGCTCGAACTTCTGGAACGGCTTCTCGTAAAAGACGACAAGATCAAGGTCCCGGCTCGAGACTCTGGCATATTCCAAACAGAAACGGATGGCGTTTTCGGGATACCCGAAATCGTGTTTGATCCTTGAGAAACGCTCTTCTTCGGCGGCGGCAACGAGATGGCCGTCCTTCAGGAGCGCGGCGGCCGCGTCATGATAGAAACAGGATATCCCAAGGATGTACATTAGAATTGCCTCCTGAAGTCGGCGATCTCCGTACCGATGGCTTCCTTCGTAAGCCAAAAAGACCCGGACGCGCCTTGGTTCCTATGTTTGATGTTCAGGGGGTCGGATATGAGCTTGATGATCAAGCTGATCGGTGTCAGGAAAATGAAGTAAAAGAAGGAGAGCAGGACGCGACTTTGAAAAACGCCCATTCGTCGGGAAAAACCCTGCCACATCTTCCAAAGTCTTTTTAGGGGCCTATCTTGAGAGAGAAAAGTTGCGGGGGATTCGGATTTCTTTATGTTTCCGGTTTTTCGGAAGGAAACAAGAATTATCCCAAAAGCAAATGAGACGCCGAGCCAGATGGCTATTAGTAGCCATTTATTGATGGAAAAGGCTAAACGGGAATATATGGCCCCAGACCATATCGCCAGGATGACAACGAGGTCGAAGATACGAGGTCTAATCTCGGAGGCTTTCCCCCCTTTCAAGACAGCTCCCGAAGAATAGCCGACAAGAGAGAGCAGGATTAGAACGATGAAAGATAGAATATTCATGTTCATTTCGTCCTTTCTTGGGAACTACAAAGGATCGTTTAGCCCAGATGTTGTGATTGCTCGCTAAGCAACCATTTCCACAGCGGCACGAAATTAATCCCCGCCTCCGTCTTCTCCGTGTCCTTCGTGACAACCGCAAGGTCCGTCTCCCGTCTGCCGGCCGCGCGCCGGAATTCCAACAGAGGCTTCGAGACCGAGGCATCCAGCTCCCGGCCGTAGGAGACGTTGATGCCGCGGAGCCGGCGGTCGCCGCAGGTGACGAAGTCCACCTCGCCTCGGTCTTTCCAGTAGAAGACTTCTTCCCCGTCCCTCTTGAGCCTCTGGAAGACCAGGTTCTTTGCCAGGCGCTCCTCGTCCTCGGCGAGTTGGAAGGAGACGGCGTTCCTGAGGCCGTTGTCGAGGCAGAAGACCCGGCGGGGATTGACCTGGCGGGCCTTCTCCGAATCGGAGAACAGGGGGACCAGGCTGATGAGGTCCTTCTGGACGAGGTAGGAGACGTACTCCATGACGGTCTCCCGGGAGACCCTGGCCCCGGACCGGAGGCCGAGGAAGAAGGCGTTGAAGGAGACCGCCGAGCCGATCCGGCTCACGAGGTGCTTGACCAGCTTCTTGAGGAGGGTGACGTTGCGGATGGCGAAGCGCTCGACCATGTCCTTGTAGATGACGATGTCGAAGTAGTCCCTGAGGATGCGAAGTTTCGAGGAGAGCTCGGATAGGACGACCTCGGGGAAGCCGCCGAAGACCAGGTACTCTTCGAGAAGGAACCGGATGAGGTACCTGTCGGCGGAAAGGACGGGATCGGGGCCGGCCTCGACGCCCTTGAAGGTGAGGTATTCCCGGAAGCTCAGGGGCAGGAGCCGGAAGGAGAGGACGCGGCCGGGGATGGCCCCCAGGAGGGACTCCGAATAGAGCCGCGAGGAGGAGCCGGTGATGAAGATGCGGAGGTTCTTCCGCTCGAGGAGGCGGCGGACGAAAAGGTCCCAGCCCTCGACGTGGTGGACCTCGTCGAGGAAGACGGCGACGTCCCGGTCCCGATTGTCGGGATAGAGCTCGAAGTAGGCGTCGATGAGCGACGCGAGGTCGGAGGCTTCGAGTGGGAGCAGGCGATCGTCCTCGAAGTTGATGTAGATGGCGCGCGTCCTGGGCAGGGGGGATTCGGCCCGACTGCAGAGGCCCTCGAGGACCTGGAAGAGGTACTGGGTCTTACCGGCGCGGCGTGGGCCCGTGATCATGACGGCCAGGGCGGGCATGGGCGAGGACCGGGCGTCCGGGACGGCCTGCAGGCACCATTCCGGAAGCCGCAGGTCCCGCCGGATGACGCGGGGCGGGGGGGTCGCGTGGAACTCCCTGATGAGGGCCTTGAAGATGTCTTTTCGGGATTCCATCGTCGCCGGGATGGGAGGGGGAGGCGTTCCGGGGATAGCTACCCCTATTTTTCTGGCGGTTATGGAAGACAACAAGTAGCGGTTAGTTGTCTTCTATAACCGGCAGATTATGAGCAAGCTACCGCCGATGGACGGACAGGACGAATTCGGTCGGGTGGGTTCCCATGGCACTACAGAAAGACAGAGTCCTACACTTGATCGACAGACGAAATTGAATTCCAACCCCTTGAGAGATCGGTTCCCATCTTCTCCTCCGAAATCTAACCCCGTTTCGGAGAAATTTCATATTACAAAAAACGTTAACCCCCTGTCAAGAGATATTTTCGGCAACAGCGGCCCCACGCGCGTTCCGGCTAATCGGGGACACAATACCAATTTCCGAATTTCGCTGACGTCAAGCAAGCAAGCTCCCGGTCACAACCTCGAAATAACGGGCCAGAGACCGGAGGGCTCAGCGGCAAAGATCCCCCAGGAGCCGGCGTTTGTGCTTGAAGAAGTCCCGCAGCCTCTTGGGGGTGGTGAAGACCACCTGGCGATGCGGCACGTCCAAGAGACCATTATCGATTCTTAGACTGCTTCTCTATGGCCTTGGATAGTTCCTTCTGATTCCAAGGAACGACAGGAGCTTTGATATCTACCACCGCCTTTGGCAAACAGGCAGGTGGCTTGTCGCCTTTATACATTGCGACAACACCCTTTCCCAAGGCAATGCTCTCCCGGATTTCCCAATCGACCCACCTACTATCGGCTGTACTGTCCGAGATATACACGACAGTGACGGAACACTGGCGAATCCTTTCACGGATGCCTCGCTTGATATATTCAGCATCTTTGCTGTCAAATGGTTCCCTTAATGACCAATCGTTGAAGTCGATATCCGAGTTCTCGTTCTTGGCTTGCCCCCGTAGCATGTTGACATCGTTCTCATCTTCGGATGCAAAACTTATGAACACATTGCACTTGCCGGTTCCCGCACCAGCCTTCAAAGAATCCTTTGCTTTCTGGTCGAGCCGGCGAAGTTCGTCAGTGGTCAATCCACGTCCACCACCACTTCCTCCGCCCATGTTCAGCTCCTTTCTTTTGCGTTCGCGATTTCGACACAGGCCACGCACTTCCCGCAGGGGGCAGCCCCACCGGCGTGGCAGGAATAGGTATCGCGTAGGCTACGCGCTTCTGCCATTGCCAGCACATCTGCTTTCGTGAACTCGATTAGCGGCGCAAGGACAGCAATGCGCTTCCCCATCGTTTCCTCGATCATGTCTTCGGACTTGTTAAGAAACTCCTGGGTCTGGTCCGGGAAGAGGTGATCCTTCGGGTTGAGCAAGCCAATGGCCACACCATCAGCCCGTACCCTATATGCGTAGGCTGCACCGCAAAGTAACAGAAGAAAGTTCCGTCCCGGAAGGAAAGCGTCCTCGTTGATCCTCATCGCTGTACTGGTGATTCCGCTCGTTATAACCTTACCAAACCCAGAGATGTCCATTCGAGTAACCTTTGGCAAACCATGTCTATCATGCAAGAGTTGGCACGCTGTCCATTCTCTGGCGGAGCCGAGTTGGCCGTAGTCCACGAAGAGCGGAAAGAGGACAACGCCTTCCTCATGTGCCATCACGCTCATGAGCGTCGAATCCAGTCCACCAGAGACAAGCGTCACTATGGGCACGGCGCATACTCCTTTTTCGCCACCCTGACGACTACCCAGACAGCCATGTCATATAGATCTGGTCGGAAACCTGCGGAACAAGAATGCTCAACAAAGGCCTCCTCAAGAATCTCGTATTGGCGAACTGTCCGAACCGTCTTCAGAGGTAACGGCGTCAATCCAATCCAGTTCATGTAGGTCAGAACGTGTACGTCCAGAACGGCAACATGGATTGCGTATCCTACGTTACGAAGGAAAAGGCTCGCCTGCTTTGGCCCCAACCCCGCCACCTCTGCGGATAAGCGTCGGCGCACCTCACGCACATCTTGACCTTCGTGAAGGAGGCGGCTAATCGTTCCCCCATTTGCGTAGAGTGTTTCGGCGGCCATGCTTACCTGTTTAGCACGTAGGCGCGGGAACGGATAACGGCCCTGCAAGCCCGAGGCGTCTCCCGATTTGCCGGCTACTGACAAGGCGCGCAGAACACCGTGTTCATACTCGTCGCGCCTTGAAAACCAAAGCGGCGCTAAGAAAAGGCCAGCCCTGTCCATAAGCACAATGGCTGCCTGGGCGACATCAAACCGGACTCTACTGCCCAAGATGCACGCTACAAGCTCGCGCCACAAATCATCCTCGCTCATCGCGTTCCACTTGGGTCTACGGGTGTTGTTCTGTTCAAGGGAACGAGACACTTCCTGTATGGCGTACTCAAGTCTGGGAAGTGAAACGCCGATGGCCGACATTTCAATTACCTCCCTCAATCGCATTATGGATGATCTCGGCACGATCCTTCGATAGATACGTCCCAAGGACTTCATGTAGGACATGCCGTTGCACGGCATCCCTAAGACTCCGCATGAATGTGGCATAGAAATCAAGGTTATGCATCAGCGCGGACTGGATATAGGGCAAGATACCGTTCGATCCCCATTCCGTTTGTTCCCGAACGAAATCCCACTGCTGGAAGTGGGACAACAGCGCCGACTTGTGATCCACCACCGTTTGGCACCACTCTAAGCCGTCAAAGCTGTCCGCACCAGCCATTGCGTATGCGATGATGGAGATGGGATTACCTGTACCCAAGAGATGCAACGGGCAGTAAAAACCAAGCGCATCAAGCGCTCGGCGGATTCTCCGCACAGAGCGTGTCCGTGCCGCAATGCCTTCCCCCAAAGCACGCTCGGGAACGGCCAAGAGAACAGGGCACAGTAGTTCGGCTACCTTATGCGCAGCGGCTGGTATAAGTTCAGTGGGACCGTGTACGATGGGAACAATCGTTCCGATACAGTGATCTTGGTCGCGGAGAACAGCCCTTACCACATCTTCGGAAATTGCCGCCGCTGTATCGGGAGGCTCCTGATTATCGTAGCAGAAGCCTAAATCGTGCTCGTAAGTACCAGCTATCGCATGAAATCTATCCGTCTGCCAATCCACGTCCCTTTTCCAGAAGCCCTCGTATTTGCCACTGTCCATCAAGATCGCCGACCCTCTGGCCCGGCTTCTCTTGAGGGCAACATCGATGCGCTGCTGATGCTCAGGGCAGGAATTGGCGATATCGTAGGCGGAAACAAGGTAGAGAGGATGAGCAGCAGCATCCAGAAGCTCGATGTAGTCAACAGGCATCAAGTTGGTCTTTACACTCGACACCGATGGAAAGAAGCATGGCAATGGCACCGTGGTCCCGCCAATGCAAAGCGTATGTTGTCTGGTAACCGCCATTCTCTCTTCCGTTACCTTGCTCCAGTGCCAGTCCGCCGTAGTAGGACATCTCGACGAGCGCACCACATGGTATGTTCCCGAGAGCTTGCTTCCTCAACCTGCTCCACGAGCTGGGGGAAATCGCTTTCAGCGGCCAGGCTCCTCGCTATTGCCTCCAACTCGCCGAGCTCTTGCGAGGCAAGAGCGTAGGTCTTCGTCAACTCGTCGTGACGCTTCATCTGGTTCCAGGCCGCAACGGCTGCGGCACAGGTTATGAGAACGGGGACGATGTTGAGCCCCAGTCCCCCGGTAACTGCCTGAATGATGGCCACAACGACAGCAATACCTTGCAGACCCGCCGTCCTCCAAAACCACCGAGCACCGGTGCGTGCGTTTAGCGCGGCTTTATGGGAGTACCAAGACTTCTGGTCGCACAGTCTCTGCTCGACATAGATCCGTTTCCGGTCTTCAAAAGAAAGTGTTCTCACTTGCCGCATGAAATCAGTGATGGCAGGAGCACTGGTCGCCGCTTCGCCTGCAAGGTACTTCTGACAATCTGGTCTTGTTTCCCTGATTTCCCGCAGTTCCGAAATGAAGCGCTGGTCAAGCGACTCGTTGTTCTGGAAAGGAGGCGCGCTCATCATGAAGCGCCAGGTCGCAGTCTTAACGGACTCGGCGATGGCCCGACAATCGAACCAGGCCTTATCGTCTTGTCGTGAGCGTGTGATCCACAAGACCAGCAGACCCAGCGCGAGAACGATAGCCATTGTGGTGTATACCCATGTAATCGCAGTTCCGGTCGCAAGAGATGTGAATGCACCAATGATTCCACCCACGACAAGAGATCCGATGTGTATCCGCTGCAACAGGAAATAGGTTTCTTGTGCCGAAGCGGAGGCGGTGTCAGCGCCTTGGAAAAGGCCGGGGTAATGCTCTGTCT
>Ga0315284_10009382_pt1 | contig 13957 bp, 20 predicted proteins | sample YL17G09_16_MG_FD_203696 | JGI IMG/M metagenome (GOLD analysis project Ga0315284, IMG submission 203696) | Sediment microbial communities from Yellowstone Lake, YNP, Wyoming, USA - YL17G09_16 | ecosystem: Environmental > Aquatic > Freshwater > Lake > Sediment | place: USA: Wyoming | collected... | reverse complement strand
CAGCAAAAGGCATTACAGTAGGGTTGCATTTTTCATTTTCCCAATCTTCTTTTATTGGGGTAGTATTAATAGCTACATTTATATAGCTAATAAAAAATACTAAAAATATAATTAAAATAAAAAAAGTTATAATAAAAGGAGAATTTATATCTAAATAGCTAAATTTATCATATAAATTGTAAATATACTTTTTACTATCTTCAATTGAAGTTGACATAATATATATATTTATATTCATACATATTATGCTACTTTTGCGATATTTCTAACAAAATCTCCGGGTTCTCCGTTCCAAGCAGATCCAATTGCTAATGCACTTGATTTTAGACTACCAGTTGTAAGATCAATACTACCACTGAATTTTCCAATAATGGCATATGCTTTTAACATAGTTGTTATTATTTTAATAATAAATTTAAGAACCATCATAATAAGGGTTATAACAATTATACTTATAGAGTCTCTAACCTCGCTAATTACACCTCTAATAGAATTTAAATTATCTACAATATCACCACCTAAATTTGTTAATCCATTACTTATATAATTAATTGGTCCCAACATTTCGTCCATGAAGCTTCCAGAAATAGCACTAGTACAATATTCAAAATTTTGTTGGGTTGCTTCTGATGCAGATAAGTTATCTTCTTTGTAAATATAACCTGATATTGGCATAATAGTTGGACTACATCTATAATCTTCCCAATTATTTTTTACATTATCAACCATTCCAAACAAATATGGAATATATATTAATATAATTACCCATATGGTTACAAATAAAAATAATAATAATTCTCCTAACATATTATAATCAATATTTATTCTTTTATTATATACTTCTTCTTCTTTTGGTCCTTTTTCTTTTTCTACTTTTTCTTTTTTTTCTTCTTCTACCTCCATCTGTCATACTTTGAACTGAATTTGTTGCTTGTGCTTGATTTAATTGTTTATATATATCTAGAACTCCAGGAGAAACTACATTCTGTGGAGTATTATTTACTGCAACATTAGTAGCTCCACCTAATATTCTTTTTCTTCTTTTACTTTTTCTTTTACCACCTTTGGTTATTATTTTATTTGAAGGTATTTGTGTTGTATTTGCATCTCCATTTGGAGGAGAACTCATCATTTTTGCTATTGTTGGATTAGTAATAGTATTACTCATATATTAGTTAAATAATATAATTATTTATAATAATTATATTATGAATGAAAATGAAAAACTTCAATTACAAAAATTAATTAAAATGAATAATGTGGAAGATCAAACGCAACAAATTAGAAATTTAAAACATAGTCAAATTATAAAAAAGGATATTGAAACATTATTATTATTAAAACAAAAAATTACAGATAAGGATGATCTATTATCTAAAGCTATGAATGAATGTAGTTTTTTATTTACATATTATACAGATATCTATAATAGAATTAAAAATGATGAAATAGATATTTCTTTATTATTTACTTTTTTAGAAATATTATCTAAAATTGAAAATGAAGAATTAGATCAACATGAAGGTTCATTTATGATTGGAAAAATATTAAAAGAAATGTATATTGATAGTGCTCTTAAAAAATCTGAAAAATTAGATAAATTATATAGTTCTGAAGTTAAAGAAACTAATGTAGATCCTATTCAAATTCAATGGAAACAATGGAAAAGTCAATATAATTCATAATTGTGTTCAAATGCATTTTGACGATTAATATAATTAGTAGTTTCTGTATAACCTCCAATAAATTCATCATATCTAAATACGATTGGAAATGTTTTCCAATTTTTATTAGTAGTTGTTTTTACCCAAGTTAAGAAATGATTTTTATTATATTCATTTTTTAAAATATCATCACAATTTTTTTCTGCAAAGGTTTTACCTTCTTTTCTTAAAAAATCTTTTAATTTTACACAAAAAGAACAACCGCTTTTTGTGTAAATAATATATTCGGTTTCTTCTTCTTGGTTCATAAATATAATAGTATTTATAATAATTATTTATATTATATTTATTTACTATTTTAATATGATAATATATGAAAGGAGGTGCATTATTAGGAAATCAATTATATCAATTTTTTATGGCAAATAAATTTAATGATGATACTTTATTACCAGATAATTTTGTTCCATTAAATAAAAATAATAAAAAATTATATAACGATTATGTAAATGTATATATAAATCCAAAAAATTTGCATATAGTATCAGTTCATAAAGGAACTGATTTTAAAAAAATAAATGATATTTTTAATAATGTAAGAAATTTATTCTCTGTAAAAAATGAAACATTTATAACAAAAAGAAATATAATTTCTAGAGATGTTCATATTTATTTGAGTAAATATATAGAAGAACTATTAAAAAATAATAAACCGTATAATTTATTATTTAAAAAATATGCAAATAAAATAAAAAATGAAACTGTTTTAAAATTAACAAATAAAGAAATTGTAGAACAAATATTAAAAAATAAATTAACTACTATTGGAAGTAGTCAAGGGGCTATATATGCTTATATAAATGGAATACAAGGGAGAGAAACTATTACATTAAATCCTGCACCTTATATTAGTTATAAACCAGAAAATGTATATGATATTAAAATAAAAGGAGATATTGTATCAATATTTTCTGGAATAGGAGACGATAAAAATATAAAAAGACATTCTAGAAGAGTAAAAGTTAAAACAAAAGGAATTATATCAAAACATTTATCAAAAACTTTAAAAAATAATAATATGATATTTGGAGATAAAATGCTTTTTTCTAAGCCAAATAATTATAATTTAAATAAGATTAGAAATGATAATTCTAAATATATTACAGTTTCATCAGAATTAGATAAAGATGAAAAAATATTATCAGAAGTCGTTATTCCTTCTAATAAATAAACTTATTATATAAATATATAATTATGAGCTTATATAATAACATGAAATTTTCAAAAATATTAGTTATAGTTGAATCGCCTACTAAATGTAAAAAAATAGAAGAATATTTAGGTTGTGGTTATAAAGTAGTTGCTACATGCGGGCATTTGAGAGAACTTACTTCTCTCTCTCAAATAAATATGGAAACATTTGATATAAATTATTCTAATATTGAAAAAAAGAAAACACAAATACAAATGATTAAAAAAGAAATTATGTCTTCGGAAGAAGTCATACTAGCTACGGATGATGACCGCGAGGGGGAAGCTATTGCTTGGCATATATGTAAATTATTTTCTCTCTCTTTAAAAGAAACAAAAAGAATAAAATTTAGTGAAATTACTGAGAATGCTATTTTAAGGGCTATTCATAATCCTGAAAGAATAAATATGAATTTAGTTTTCTCTCAACAAACAAGACAAATTATTGATTTAATGATTGGATATATGTTAAGTCCTTTTTTATGGGAAAAGATACCTTATCATTCAAAACAAATTATTTCTGCAGGTCGTTGTCAAACTCCTACTTTAAAATTAATTTATGAAAACAAATTATTGAGAGAAAAATGTATTGAAAAAATGTTATATTCTATTCAAGGTAATTTTACAAATTTATTTACTTCATTTGAATTAAATAAACAGTATGAAACAAAAGAAGAGGTTCTAACATTTTTAGAGCAAAGTTATATTCATCAACATAATATTATAATTTCTAAAATAGATAAATTAGAGAGAAATTCACCCAGTCCTTTTACAACTTCTCTCTTATTACAAAAAAGTAATTTTTCTTCCAAAGAAACAACAAAAATTTGTCAAAAATTATATGAACTTGGTTATATAACTTATTTAAGAACAGATTCCACAAATTATAGTAAAGAATTTATGAATATTATGAAAGAATTTATTTTAAAGAAATATAATAATGAAAAATATATTGGGGGTTCTAAACCTGGAATATCAAAAGCACATGAACCAATTAGACCAACTAATATATATTTAGAAGATTTACCTTCTTCATTTGAACCGAAAGAGAGAAAAATATATAAAATGATTTGGGAAAATACGTTGGAAAGTTGTATGAGTTCTTCTATTTATAACACTTTACATATGAGTATTTCTGCTCCGTTTGATTTAAAATATCAAAAAGTATTTAAAAATATATTATTTGATGGATGGGAGAAGGTAAAAGGGTATAATTATTCCAAAGAGATAAAAGAATATAATTATTTTTCTCTCTATAAAGAAGGAAAAATATTAAATTATAAGAATATTTTTGGTAAATGTATTTTTATGGATACGCATCCATATTATAATGAACCATCTTTAATTTCGCAATTAGAAAAATATGAAATAGGAAGACCGTCCACTTTTTCTTCTCTCATCGATAAAATACAAGAAAGAAAATATGCTATTAAAAAAGATATTACATTTCCTTCAATAGAATGTATTGAATATGAAATGGTTGAAAATAATATTAAACAACATTTTGTAAAAAAAGAGAGAAATAAAGAGAGAAATAAATTGCAAATACAACCAATTGGGGAAAATATTATTAAATATTTAATGGAGGATTTCTCTCTTTTATTTGATTATGAATATACAAAAAAAATGGAAAGAAGGTTGGATGAAATTACAACTGGCAATATTTCATTAAAAGAAGTGTGTCAAGAATGTTATAAAGATATACAAGATAAAATGAATTCTAAAAAAGTAATTTCTATAGATGAAAAGAGAGAAAACTCGGATAATTCTAAAATTATCCGACCCATAAATGTTTCTCTCAGTATTCGTAAAAGTAAGAGAGGAGATTATTTGTATTATAAAACGAGTAAAATGAAGAAACCAAAATTTTATAGTTTGGATGATTTTAAAGAAGATTATAAGACTTGTTCTTTGGATCAACTACTTCAATGGTCAAAAGAAAAAATTGGATCAGAATGATCTTGTTTTATTTATAGGATGTCAAATACATCATAATAAAAAATTGGAGCCCTTTGGGCTCTTGTTTTATTTTAATGAACCAGTTCATTAAAATAAAATTGAATAGTTTTTTAATAAGTATTGTATTGCACTAATTCATCAATATGACAACCGTTCAAGAAATTAAATGCTATTATAATAAGCCATCCACTGTTGGGGGGCTTTTTGCTCCAAAAGAGAAAATTGTTTATGTTATTCCTTCTGTTGAAGAATGTATTATTATGCTTCCGAAAGATGTTGCAAATCTTATTCTCTCTTTTACAAATTATTTTATACATTTATATTTGGAGAAAATGAGAGAAAAATATGGGGATGCTTTTGTTGGCGATATAATCTTTAACCCTATATTGAAAGGGACTGTTTATGTTAGAAATAAAAATTCATTAACAATATCAGAAAGTTGTTCCAAGTTGGTAAGATATATTGAAAGAAATGTTGGATCTTCTACGGTGTTCACAGAAAAAGATATATATCGATGCTTCAAAGAAGGGATTGAATTACGAGAGAAAAAAATTAAAGATGATAAGATGAAAAAAATTCTAAGAGAAAATGAAAAAAAAAGAAATAAACAAGCTTTTGAAGCATTAATTCCAAATTTACCTATTGGAATGATATTCTCTGGACATGGTCAATCTTTCATTATCTTGAGAAAAACAAGATGTTCTCTCATTGTTAGCGAAATAATATTATATGATATGAATACTCATTATGAATATGTTTGCAAAGGAATTAATTTCAAAACACAAATATTTATGTCTGATTATTATGTAAGAACATTGAGAGAAATCAAACCAATTATCGGAAGAAGGAACCATGTCCCCCTTAATATAGACTTGAATAAAGATCCGAAGGAGTTGGAAACTGAGTTATTTCGTCAAATAAAATTAAATCCTCAATATGTATTTTAGAAATAAAATTGATTTATTCTTTTATAAAATAAATCAATTACTATTGATAATGTTCTTAACAATTATGATTATATTATTTGTTCCTATTATAGTATTATTATTATTGTTTCTATTTACAGTTGTTCTACCGTGTATAGTATTTTTCATTACATTATTTCTATTAAGATAATTTTTTCAAAAGTTGTTTTGCTCTAGATGATATTCTTTTGTAACATTTATGTCTTGATGGAGCATTATGAAACTGTTGTGATCTAATATAAGCAGACCAAACACCTTTTTTACTTATTTTACAAGTATTTTTATTACAAATAGGAAAACTAAGATGTTTTCCTAAAAAACATTTTTTACCGCAATTTTTACACATGGTAACTCTTTGAGAATGATTTGGAGATTGATTTTTCCAACCTTTCCAAGGAACATGATATTTTCTTTTTTTATTTGAAGGAAGAACATATTTTCTTTTTTTAATTGTGTTACCTCCTATGAATGAATTCATATATTATAACAATAAAAAAATATAAAATTAATTATAATAATTTATTATCTATTACATAAATCGCAAAGACAATACATATGTTTACATATTTTACAATTACAAGATCGTTCATTATGGTTCATTTTATTCCAACAAAATATATTTCGCAAACAATCTATACATTTAGGTGATTTATTCCAAGAATAACAATATGAAATACAATAATTATATGTATTTTTTTCTATTTTATTTTTACAATCTTCGCAAGATAAAATGAGAGAAGCATTTGTTTCTTGGCAAAGAACACATTTACAAAATAAATCTGTTTCTGTTATAGTTGTCATTTCCATTTTGTTATAATAAACTATAAATCAAATGCTTTATTTCAATTTTATTTTGGTTTATACATATATAATTTCTTATAAAAAAATAAATTATATTTAGAGAGAATATTATAATTATTTCAAAGAAATCATCAAATTATTGATTTCTTGACAAACGTTGCAATCACAATGTAAGTCTTCATTTGAGTTTTCTCTCGTTTCTTGTAAACAAAGAATACAATATTGTTCTGTTCCATCATAACAAAATTCGCTAATATAATATTGCATATCATTACAACCATAACAAACCCAATTATCAAAATCTCTTTTATAAATGTCAAAATAACATTGAGAGCAAATATATTCATATTCTTTTCTGATATTTCGGGTTCGTTGATAAGGTATCCATTGATACTCATTATTTAACCCAATAATTTGTTTGCAATTGTCGCAGTTCATTTTCAAAAGTATATAGTTGTATTATTTAAAAAGTAATTCAATTTTATATTTATAATATTATAAATATGTCTAGAAACGCAACATCAAACGAAAATTTAACAGATCAAAAAGATATAGATAGATGTAAGATTACAAATGCTACATTAATGGTATCAGCATTATTACTTATGGGAATGATAACATTATTAATAGAATTTACACGTAATGTTATAACAAGTGGTGTAGTTATAAGCACCGTTATTATATTAATATCATTAACATATTTTGCTTGTTTATTTGGACGTGATTTATTTTATAATTATAAACATACAAGTTCTTATAAATGGGCATATATATTATTAGGTATAAATATTTGTATTAATATTGTAGCAATATCCTTGTTTTTGTGGATGTTTTCATCTAAAACTATTACAAAAATAAATAAGAAAGAAGTATTATCATCTTTAAATCCAACAGTAAACGGGTTTTTAGTTGTATTATGTTTATATATTTTTTTAAATTATTATATATATTCAGAAATAAGGTGTAAATCTAAATATATAAATGTACTAATAGTTTGGTTAATAATGTTTGCAAGTAGTGAATGTATTATACAGATATTATTATTAATAATGATAAATGGTTATTTACATAAAATTACTGATGGGTAATAGGTAAAATTTTATAAGTAAGTCCATATGAATCGTTAGAACTCCAAATTCCAGAAATTTTAAGAATAAAAACAGAATATATATTATTTATTTCATTTTTAAAAATTTTTATTTCACCTTTATTAAATTGTTCTGTTAATTTTAGTTGTGAATGTTTATGTATATGAAATGAATGGCAAGAAAATTGAGATATAATATTGTATTCCATAATTTTTATAAACTGTATGATTTCATAATTTTCGTGAATATTAAAAACATATTTATATTTATTATTAAATAACTTTTCACATTTTAAATTTTTTATTTCAAAAATTAAAGAAATACCATTTAAAGTATATAATTTAGAAGAATAAATAAATCTAATAAAATTAGTATCAACATTATTTTTATTTTGTTCGTTAAAAAAAAGATTATTTATATCGTATTCATTTATTTTAATTGCAACATTCATGATTGGATTATAGTTATAATATAATATAATATTTTAAATCAATAATTTATATTAAAGAAAATTTAATACAGAGATAATAATGAAATTTCATGAAACATTATTTGATGAATATCTAACTTCAGTAAAGAATAAAAATTTACATCCAAAAAATGAAATTATTTTTAAAAGATTTCCAAAAAATATAATAGATTTAAAAAATTTAATTTTTTATGGTCCAAGTGGAATAGGTAAGTATACTCAAATGTTAAGATGTATTAAAATGTATAGTCCAAGTGAATTGAAATATGAAAAGAAAATAAGTATTAATATTAGTAAACAAGTAAATATTAATAAATCCGCATATTTTATAAAAATTAGTGATATACATTATGAAATAGATTTGTCATTATTAGGTTGTAATTCTAAAATATTATGGTATGAAATTTATACACAAATTATAGATATTATTTCTACAAAAGCAGATAAATCGGGAATAATTGTATGTAAAAATTTTAATAAAATTAATTCTGATCTATTAGATAATTTTTACAGTTATATACAAAAAACTAATAATAATTTTATTCATATAGTATTTATTCTATTAACAGAAGATATTAGTTTTATTCCTGATAATATATTAAATTCGTGTGAAATTATATATATGTCAAGACCAAGTAAAATATTATATAATAAAATATCAAAAAAATTATTAACGAATATTAAAATAGAGAATATTAAAAATATTAAAGGGTTGCATGATAACATATCCGATAAATTAAATGAACCGCATAAAATTATTTGCGATAAAATAATTAATATTATGATCAATCCGGATACGTTAGAACAACTTATTTTTCGTGATCATATTTATGATTTATTTATTTTTAATTTAAATGTGAATGAATGTATTTGGTACATTATTAATGAACTAATTACTTATAAAAAAATTAAAAAGAATGATATTTCTCTCTTAATGCAGAAATTATATTGTTTCTTTCAATATTTTAATAATAATTATAGACCGATTTATCATTTGGAATATTTGTTTTATTATATAATAACATTAATTCACGGGGATTGAAATAATTGATTTACAATCTCTCCATATCCACTACAAAAATGAAAATATAATTCTGGATATTTCTTATAAATATGAGTAAATATTACTTGTTCTGTCCAGATATTATTTGTATCGATTAATTTTAAAAATTCTTTATATATTTCTACATATTCAGAGAGAAAATTTTTATGTAATATAAAATTTCCAGATATATGATGATAATAAATAGTTGGTTGAACATATTTTTCAATATAATTATATGAAGAACAATATATAAATTTATTCTTTGGTAAAAAATTAATTTTATCTTTATTTGGATAACTGATTTGAGGAGGTATTTTATCACGAAAAATACATATTCCTGAATCCATCCATTGAAACCAATCACTTTGAAATGGATTTAATTCTTTTGCTTTTTCCATCATAAATATTTTTTCATTCCATATTAAATTTAATTCGATACTTGGACAATGAATTGGATGGGTAATCATTTTTTCTTTGAAAGAATACATGTAAAAATCTTCAATATTATATTCAATAAAATAAGTAGGTAAGTCTTTGCGACATTTTTTTATAAATTCTATATTTTCTTTTGTTGTAAAAAATACATAAGGACATTGAATAGCTAATGTATTTTCAAACCATTTTAAATAACTATTATTATGTTTATTTTTTACATTATAATAACAAGAAACGCATGTAAATGACATATAATAATAATAATTATTATTATTATATATAAATTACTTAATATTATATTTATGTTTTTGGAAGATGCATTTGATATATTTGAAATATATTCGTTGAATATATCTAAAGAAGAATTAAAAAAAAAATATTATAAATTGGCTTTACTATATCATCCAGATAAACATCAAAATAGTATAGAGTCTAATGAAAAGTTTAAACAAATTACAGAAGCATATGAATTATTAAAGAGAGAAATAGAAGATGAAAATGAGGTAGAAGAAAATGTATCTATGAATTATTCTTCTTTTTTAAATTTATTTTTAAATAATAATACATTTCTCTCTTCAATTATAAATTATTTATTAAATGATTATGAAAATATAACTATTCAATTATTTGAAGGGATTAATAAAATGGTTGCATTAGAAGTTTATAATTTCATTTTAAAAAATAAAGAAATCCTTCATATATCTAATGAATTGGTTGATAAATTGAAAAATATTATTATAGATAAATATAAAGATGTTAATATTTATATTTTAAAACCTTCTTTAGATGAACTATTAAATGATAGAATATATAAATTAGTAATTAATGAAAATACATATTATGTTCCATTATGGCATAATGAATTAGAATTTGATGGAGATATTATAGTAAAGTGTATTCCTGAATTACCTGAAAATATAATAATAGATGAAAATAATAATATTCATTTTCATTTAAAACTTGTATTTTCAAATGAAATTCTAAATGTAAATAATATTAATATTGAAGTTATAAATAATTTACAAATACCGGTTTCTAAGTTGTCTATAAAGAAAAAACAATCTTATATTTTCTTTAAAAAAGGTATTTCAGTTATTAAAGAAAAAGATATTTATAATGTGGAAGAGAGAAGTGATATTATTGTTTGGATAGAATTCGTATAATTTATTAAATAAAAATTATATGAATTTTAATGATTGAAGTACCTTTTATTGATAAGATTATATATATAAATTTGGATAAAAGAATAGATAGGAGAGAACATATGGAACAACAATTAGAAAAATTTGGATTAACTGCTGAAAGATTTGCTGCAATTGAACACGAAGAAGGAATAGTAGGATGTGGTTTAAGTCATTTACACGTTTTAAAAATTGCAAAAGAAAGAAAATACAAAAATATTCTTATTTTAGAAGATGATTTTTTATTCTTAGTTTCACCTGAAATTTTTTTTGAGAATTTAAAAGAATTGGAACAATTTAAAGAATTTGATGTTTGTATGTTATCTTATAATAGTGATAATTTTAAAAATATAGATAATAGTATATTTATGAAATTTAATTTTACACAAACTGCAAGTGGATATATTGTTAATTCACATTATTATGATAATATTATTTCTCTCTATGAATGGGCTATTCCTTTATTAAAACAAACAAAAATGCATTGGGAATATGCAAATGATATTGTTTGGAAAGATTTACAGAAAAATGATAATTGGATTGGATTTAAAGAAAGACAAGGAAAACAAATGGCATCTTATAGTGATAATTCTAAACAATTCCAGGATTATAATATATGATTATAATATATTTCAATAAATTAAATTAATTTTATTTATATAATATATAATGACTAGAAGAAGAAGGTCGTTTAGAGGAAGATCTATTAGAGGAAGTCCAAGTAAAACAAGAAAAGGTCGTAAGAATTATATCACGCATAAAGGAGATAAATATTATCATCGAAATCGACATTTACAAAAAGGAAATCCATATATGTTATAAATATATTTAGGAAATTTATTCATCTATTTTTTATATACCAAATTCCTTGAAGAAAACAATCAGCTAGATCATCTTTTTTAGAATGAGTATGAAAGAAATCAATCCATTTATCTTTAATCATTTCTTTAACGAGAGAAACACTTTGTTGCTTTCTCTCTTTATAATCTGTATTTGATTTAAATTCTCCTAATTTTAATTTATTAGTAGAATTAATAAAATCTATTTCAATATCATGTTCTGAAACCATAATAAAATATTGAGAAATCATTCCTTGAATTGTTTTCATTCTGTTTGCAATTGGGCTAATTTGGTTTTCAATAATAATTTTATCTATCTGAATATGAGAGAAAATATCATTAAATTTAATTTTCATGTTCATTCCAATAGTAACCAAATCCATTTTACTAGCATTTACTTCTTCTATTGGGTCCAGACATTTCTCTCTTATTGCATTCAAAAGGAGAGAAATCATATCTACTTTTTTTAAATTTAAATTATCATATTTTATTTCTAATTTATCCATAATTTTCTTTAAACCAGAAATATTTTGTTTGTTTATATAACTGGTTTTAAATTCATTTGTTGGTATTAAAAAAGGGGATTGTTTTGCGTGTTTTACACAATAATATGTATTTTCTCTCTTCCATTTAGCTTGAAAATTACATTTTTCTTTTGGGGGAAAAGGTATTTTTTTAGTAGGTTTCTTTTCATTAAAACAATTACATTTTCTTTGTATTTCTGTTTTTTGAGATAAATCAACTACTCCCCAGTTTTCAATTTCATATGTTTTATCTTCATTTAGAGAGAAAAGACAAAACGCTAAATTTTTAATACCAACATCAATGCTAATTATCCTCATTCAGTTATTATATAAATATTTTATTAAATTATTTTTTAACAATAATGCTAGGAGAGAATTGTTTGGCTTGTAATTGTTCTCTCGATAAATATACATTTTTTAAATTACTGGTTGGATATCCGTATCCAGGACTTCTTGTATCCATAGAAGAACTATACATAAAAGGAACCTTTTCTGCTGGGGTTTGACTAGAATGATAATGTGTATTTAATCCTAAATAATAACACGCTTCTTGATTATCTATTTTCATAATTTCAATACCATTATTGGTCATAAACTTTCTATAATCCCAATTGGTATTAATATTTTCTTTTTTTTGTATTCTCTCATTTATAATAGCTTCTGGTTGCCATGAAGAATAATTACGACCATCTGTCATAATAGGAGGAAAATTAAAGTGAATGTTATTTGATCCTGAATAGCAAGTTCCCCAACTCATATAATAATATTAAAGAATATTATTATATTATTCAATTATGTAAATTACTTTCTAAAATTTGTAACAAATCATTCTTTTTTAATTTTGAAATATTATCAGATAATCCTTTTTCTAAAACAATTGTTCTTAATTTAGTTAATGACATCTTCTTGTAATCAATTACTTCTTTTTTAACAATACTTATATCTGTTATTAATTCTTCTTGTTGAGTTTCCTCAACAATCGTAGACCCCTGAATTATGTCTTCGCTTTTTAAATTTATATCTTCTTGCTCTTCTAGAGGTACTGGGTCTGTTGAAATTATTTCTTCTGGTATCATTTCAAATATATTACAATTATCTTCTTGTAAATGATCTAAATGAATATATTTTACATTTTCATCAATAACATCTTTTTCTTCTTCTAATAACTCTTCCTCTATATTTACATTTACATCTTGAACTTCTTCTTGGTCTTGTTCCTTATCATCTAAATTTATATCAGTATTATCTTCATCTTCTTCATCATCATCCTCTTCCTCTTCTTCTTCATCATCGTCATCTGTTTCTTCTTCATCCTCTTCCTCATCATCTGTTTCCTCTTCTTCATCGTCTGAAACAGGAATTAAATCCGTATTGATTATTTTTGTATCAGTTGAAATATTTGAAATATTATTAATAGAATTAGATATACATAATTTAATTGAATTTAACTCTTCTGCTAAAGAAGTAACTACTCCAACAATAGAAGAAAATTTTTGATTTTGATTATTCATTCTTCTAATAAGAAAAATAGTAATTCCAATTATAATTAATAAAGTTAATCCTAAAAATGTAATATAAGGAATTGTAAAAGAAAAACTCATTATTATAATTATCTAATTTTATATATTTATAAACTTGAACGAATACATTTATAATTGATTAATTATTTCATTAGGATAATTCATATCTCTTAATACTTTCATTCCTCCTTTTACTTTGGATATTCCATCTTTTAG
>Ga0315284_10009381_pt1 | contig 13959 bp, 14 predicted proteins | sample YL17G09_16_MG_FD_203696 | JGI IMG/M metagenome (GOLD analysis project Ga0315284, IMG submission 203696) | Sediment microbial communities from Yellowstone Lake, YNP, Wyoming, USA - YL17G09_16 | ecosystem: Environmental > Aquatic > Freshwater > Lake > Sediment | place: USA: Wyoming | collected... | reverse complement strand
TCGGATGCATGCTTGGGAAACTTGACTTCTCCATCAAGGCGAAGGAAGCGGTGCTTGTGGAAGCGGACTGGACGGGGTTGGCCTACGACGACACGGGAACGAGCAAGTCGCCAGTTTACTCTCCGCTCAAGTTCTTTACCTTCGCGGAAGCTACCGTTAACATTGACGGAGCTCCTATCCAGAATTACGACAACATCAAAATCACCTTGGACAACATGGTGAAGGCAGATCACGTAGTTGGGAGTTCCATTTACCCGGCTAAGATCTACTCCGAAGGCTTTGAAGCCACCGTCACAATGGACTTGATCGTTGAAGACGCCACCCAGTATGCAAAGTTCCTTGCAGGAACTCCAATGATATTGGGAGTGATTCTAACCTCAGGTGAAGTTGTCAAGGCCGGGAAGAACTACAGCTTGTCCTTCGATCTTCCCGTTGGGAACTACAGTGCGGCTTCCTATCCGAACGCACCGGGACTTCTTAAGATTAACTTTACAACCCGTGGAGTTTACAGCGTGTCAGATTCGAAAACCATCTCTGCCAAGCTCGTGAATTCTCGGCCAACAGTTTATTAAACCGAGGAGAAAAAATGGAACTACTGAAACTCGATGAGAGACCAGCAGAATACAAATGGGAAGACGTAACGTTTCTGTTTCGAACCATAATGGGGCCGGGGGACAAGTTCGCCGTGGACACCGCCGGTCATTTAATGGAGAACGGAAAAATTACCTTTAAGGTTTGGGAGCTTTATAAAGCCCTCATTAAAACCTTCGTGGTGGGTTGGAAAGGCGTTACGGAAAATGGGAAAGAAGTCCCTTGGGACTACAACTTGTTCATGACCCGCTTCCCGGTGAAGGAGAAAGATGTTGTCATGCTCCTTGGAGAACACATTTCCGAAACAGTTAACATCTTCGGCTTGTCCAAGGAAACGGAAGCACTAAAAAACGTATAAGGCAGACGATTGAGCATCTTGAATTAACGGGTTCGCTCGCCTGCCAACGACAAGATTGTCCGAAAGAAGTGGGAAAGGAGTGCTCGCTTTGTAAGCGACCCGTTCTTTCCAGAGACGCCACGGCGGTGATTGGGCTTTACAAGCGGTGCAGAAAGTGGAAGGTTCTTCCTTACAAAGGAGGAATTTTCGACCAGGACGAACGACTCATGGAGCTCTTTGACGTGATTGATGATGAAGTAGACTTCTGGAGAAGAAAACGTCAACAGGAACAGGAAGGGGACATGCTAAGCGAACAAATGAAAAGCCGGAGGGCGCATGGCGGACGTTGAGCAAAACATTCATCTCTCCGCAACCGGTGGTGAGGAAGCCGCCGCCGCAATTGGCCGAACGACCTCTGCCTTCAAGGAGGTTGGCGGGCAACACGACGACCTTGTAAACAAGTTCTCCCACAAGTTTCAGCACGTTGGCCTGATGATGTTTGTAGGGGACGCGCTTCGGGCTTCAGGCGCGGGGGCGGAGACACGCATGGTCGTCTCCACGCTCAACATGGGCATGACAGCCTTAGCCGGTTCCTTTGGGGCTGCCGCCGGGCCCATCTTCTTAGTTGGAACCGCCCTTACCGCAATCATCGGCCTTTCCGCAAAGATCATCAATCACCACAAGGACGAGGCCGATACTCTCCAGAAATTGGTTAATGAGGATGAAAAGCAAACCAAAGTTCTAACCGACTCCATTTCAACTCTTGAAGACTACCAACGAATAATGGGGAAGCTCCCCAAAACCACGATGGACGTTTTGAGCGCCAAGAAAGAACTTCGTGAGTTTGAAGCCCAAGACGAAATAAATACTCTTCATAAACAAATCGATGTCCTTAATAAATTAATGTTGGAAGAGCAGAAAGCTATTGAGTCTGAAAAGAAATTGGCCGAAGCCAAAGGTCAACAGAACATGGTCACAGCGGCGCAGAACATGCTCCTTGGAAACTACGGTGCCGCCACCACCAGCATCACCACAAAGTACGTAGATTGGAATGCCAAGATTCATGAAACCACAAAATCTCTTTTAGAGCACAAAACCCAAGCGGCGGAAGCGGCGGACAAACTAAGATTGTTGGGAGACAAGAATTATCAGACGTACAAGGAAATGGCGGACGGGGCGAAGAAGGCCACTGAAGAAGATCAGAAGATGGAAAAGGCTAAACTTATTGCTTTCGACCATATTAACAAAGGGGTCATGGAGCTTAAGGCCAAGGAGAATGAGTATTACACCGAAGCCGAACTTAAATCCAGTGAATCCACCAACAAAAAGCTTGAAGCGGCGGACATGTGGTATTCCCGGCAAAAGACTACGCTGGACAAAATGTACGAAGATGAAGTGTCCTACGCGAACAAGAGTATTGTTAAAACGGAAGACCTTAATGCCAAAGTGAAGGAAATTACCGAAGCGCACCAAAAGGCCATGGAAGGTTTGGACGCCGACCATGTTGCGAAAACCAACCGTACCTATGAGGAAATGTTTGGAAGTTTTCGGCAGGGGATCACTCAAACTATGCAAACCTTCTATTCAGGAACCGGTCAAGCCTTTGCTAAGATGGCCATAGAGGGGAAAGATTTTGGTAAGTCAATGCAGGAAGTGTTCAAAAATATGGCGGAAGCCTTCATCGCTTATGTCGTGGAAATGACAATGAAGTGGTTGGCTTTTGTAGCTTTGAAAGCGGCCACCGGTGGTGCGGGCGGCTTTTTCATGGCGGAAGGCGGAACAATGTTGGTCGACAAACCAACATTGTTCGTGGCAGGGGAGGCGGGGCCAGAAATTGCGTCCTTCACTCCCCTTTCCAAACTTAGCGGTGCCGGGACGAGCGACGGCGGGAGTTCCAACCGGGGCGGGAACAGTACCGTGAACATTAATATGGGAGGGGTGTCCAACAACATTTCTGGAGTGAACAACCCGGACGCCTTGGCCGACGTTATCGGAGAAAAGATAATCAGCCGCATTCGCGGGCGCGGCGAACTTGACTTTTTAAGGAAGGGCTAATATGAGCGGATGGTTCAGTCAATTTTGGTTGGGGATTCCGGGATATGAGTATTACTTTGACGTGAACCCGGAGTCGGTGAGTATGGACGAGGGTCCCATTGCCGTCCTCAAAAGGAACCTTGCGGGCGACCTTAAGAAGTCTATTCTTCGTTCCAGTATCCCTATCATTCGACTCAATTCTAGCTACCTTACCTTGGCCCAAAGGAACCAATTTGCTTCCTTAGCTTCAATTGATTACTCATTTCTTTCCTTCCAGTGCCGGGACGACTTTCAAACGTGGTCGGAGCGTTCCATTCCTATTGATGCTTCGCATGTGAAGTTGCAGAACAACTCCGCAACAAAGCTTTCCGCGCTCCTTGCGGCTGGCGGGTTCACACCTATCATAACCATTCAATCCGTCTACAACGTGCCCACAGGTTATTTAGGCAGCCTTTATGGGCAGAACGGGTTTGGATTTGGCGGCTACGCCGGGCCTGATTATTATGCCGGTGGTTCTTATGACGACGCCACACGCATTGTGACTTTGGGAACACCCCTTCCTTCGCCGACCAACCCGGCCTTTACAACCTACACGTTTAAGGGGTGGTTGGTCAACATGGAGACCTTCACTCACGCCGTGCAGGGCGGCTGGTTAGACCGATTTACTTACGACTTCCAATTAACAGGAGCTTAATTTATGAAGAAAATTGTTCTTGCATTAACGTCGCTGTTCCTCTTTTGTGGTCTGGCCGCCGCCGATACTTTGACATCAAGGGTCGGAATGACGAAACCAGATATTAATTCTCCGAATTGGGGTCCTAAGTTAAACAAAGATTTTGACATTGCGGACTCTTCTTTTGCCGTACAGGGGGCGACTAATAATTTTACGGCTACACAAACTTTTGCACTTGTGTATGCGTCTTCCCTTACACTTACTGGTCGGAGTTTTGTTCCGAATGGTACGTCAGTGGCTCCTACATATTCATTTACAAATAATAATTATGCGGGTCTTTATTACTTACCTTCTGCGGGTAGTCCTTCAATGGCAAACAATGGAACGGTTATGTGGTGGACACCAACCGCAACTGTTGCCAATGCTGATGTACTCCCTGCGGACAATTCTGCAGAATACCTTGGTAGTGCCAGTAAATTATGGAAGGCATTGTATATAACTGGTGTAGTTGGATCGATAGATAATAGTGACGCCCCTGCCGGGGCCGTTGGAGAAGCAAGTCTTATAAATGTTTTATCCGGATCGGCAGTCCCTGCAATGCCGGGAAATGTAAATTTTAGTATGGCAACCATGACAGTGACTGCTGGTGATTGGGATGTATCTGCTTGTTTTCAGGTGTATAATGGAGGGACTAGTGCTTCTACAGTTATTTCAGTTGGCATGTCTACCGTCCCCGGTGGTGGCCCCTCGGCAGGTGACGGGGGCATAACGTCTACAGTTCCAATGGCGAATCTTCAGCAGCAGGGATTTTGTACCGGACCTAAACGCTATAGATCTTTATCTACAATTAATGTTTATGCGTGTGGGTATATTACGTATACTGGGGCCACTCCGGTAATTTGGGGTAGTATAAAAGCAAGGCGTATGAGATGACAATTTCCGCTCCCGTCCTTTTTACTGATGCGCAAAGCGCAGATGTCAACCAAATTGCAACCAAAGTTCAACTCCTCCTTGGGAACTATGCCTCCGCCGCCGCTTATGGGACAACGATCTTAAGTTCTGGGGACGACGCTTCGGGGAACTACCCGGACGATGGGGCCATTGACGGAGACCGTACTGAGTTAAACGTTGGGGCGGCCTCCAGTGCGGACAATGATATTGGCCTCAGTTCTTGGCGTTCGGCGGTGGCTCCGGACACGACGCCCCAAACCCTAACTCTCACTTTCTCCCAGAGTCGTACCATCAACCGGGTTAAGCTCTACCATCTTTCCAGCCACGGTCTTCGTACCTATAAATTAAGTTATTGGAACGGCGCAAGTTGGGTAGACTTCGCCGCCACTTCGGACATCGTAACAGGCGGACAAGTAAGTATTACCGCCGTGGGAACCGTAGACACGATTGATTTTCCGGACATTTCAACCACCAAGCTCCTCCTTACTATTAACCATACACAAGTTGGTGCGGACATGGCGAACGTGGTGGAAATTGAGGTGTATCGGCTTGTGGACATTACGAGTCGGGTGAAAAGCGTTTCCGTTGATCGAAGTCGGGATTACAAAATGGCTCAACCAATCGCTTCGCAAGTCACGGTTGTTTGCGACAACTCCGATCGATTCTTCTCCATCAGTCACGTTCCCACTGCTGCCGAACTTGCCGCCGGGTACGTGAACACGGAGCTCCTTCCCAACATGGGACTTGTCGTTCAACTTGGATTCGAACTCGTTGGAGTTCAAGAGCTTCTTACCCAATTCACCGGCCTCACGGACAAGATCAAGGTTGTTCCCTCTTCACGTGACGTGGAACTTGTGGCGCGGGACTACATGAAGCCTCTGATAAACAAAACAGTCTCCACCAAACTTAAGACGAATTCAGATATTTCAACTCTTTTAAAGTACATGCTTAACCTTGGAAATATTTCTACCTTTGAAACTTCTGTTGACACTTCCGGGATTACAATCGATAACTTCTTCACAAGCAATGAAACAATAATTACTACCATCCGAAATCTTGTCCAAGCCGCCGGGGACGCCGGATTCTGGTTCGACGAAACGGGAATTGCGACTTTTAAGATGTGGTTAAATTCCGTTCCTTTAAGTCACATTGACACCCTTTCTGCAGACTTTAACGCAGGGACTCTTCTCCAGAATTTGACGACAGGTGTAACAGCCAATGCAGTAACTCGAAGATGGTTTCTTTTAGATGACTTCTCAGACGGCAGTTACTTTGGCAATCCAACTTGGCAAGTAATATCAGGTAGTCCAGGATTCTGGAGTGTTATAAATTACGCAGGAAGTTATAGACTAAGGGCGAGTTCCGGGATTTTTAATGGAGAAACCATTCGCATGTCTTACGCGGGACTTTATCCTCTTAACTCAGGGACATGGTATTTTAAATTCAGATTTGATCCATCCCCATACACCATGGGTGAATTTGATTGGTGGTTCCTTGGTAACGCTTCTACTCCGGGATACTTCCTTTCTTTTGACGGTACGACTGTCTACTTATATAAAGGAACTTATGCATCGAGAACACTTTTAAACAATCAGTTTAGTGCCTTTCCGAATGATGGTAATTTCCATGAGTGTATGATAAGTAGAGACGGCGCAGGAGCGATGAAAGTTTACATTGATGGTGTAAACATTATTAATGCTACGGACACTGCATATTCCACCGGTGGTAGTACAATGGATTTAGTACTTGACGCCTTTCGTAGTGCGTCCGGCCCAGTGGGAATTTTATGGGATGACTTCTACTACTCAAGAGAAATCCTTACTCCATCATCTACAATAACACATGTCCAAACAATTTTTGAATCACAAATTGTTGATCAAGGCATAACTTTAAATATTGAAGGGGATTTGGAAGCCACCGCCGTAATTCCGACTGGGTGCAGTATTGCTTGGTACACGGCAACAAGCGCGGACGGAATAACTTTCGACGCTTGGCAACCGGTGGCCTTAAATGGGCCGATAATTTCCACACCAAAACGTTACATTAAGTACCGGGCCGTGTTTACAGTCCCCCAGGATTCGGGCGTGGCGGGAAACGCGAACCTCACCACACCCACCATTTACGATGTTACAATTTACTGGTTCGTAAATTCCGGGACTTCAAAATACCCGTCTGTGGCGTCCTTCACATTTAACTATGACGGGAACCTTTTTGATTTGGCCCAAGAGCTTACGGACTCCTTGGGTGGAGATACATCCATCATTAATGATGTTTCCGTTCAAGCCAAACCCTTAATCCTAACCGGGGCGAATTCGGATACCCAATGGCAAGCAACCACCAACGTTCCCGCCGTTCCAGTGAGCGCAGGGGCCCCCATTAACGTTGTAGCGGGGCAAGTTTTGACTTACCGGCCCAACCTTTCAACCGGGATGGACGTTGCGAACATGGCCGGGGCCAGCCCATCCGGGGCCGTTGTTACCTTCGGAGGAGGTGGGGCGGGGACTTGGCTTTTTAAGTCTATTCACCCAACCAAACCGGTGCTTGAAATCACCATTACGGTCAACGGAACCATTACAGATTTACGAATTGTCGGGAAGGTTTACTCCAGTTCTACAGCCATTGAGCAGCAACGTTTCATTGATTCTCTTTCGGACAAACTCTATGGGAACCGGCAACAGTCCATTTCGAATCCATGGATAATTAACAAAGTGATCGCCCTTGCAATTGCGACACGGCTTGTGCTTAATTTTAAGAACCCCTTCGCCTTCATTTCTTCCTGCAACGTCAGGCCAACCTTTTCTTTACAACTTGGCGACCGGGTAACCATTTCGGACTACAACACAGATTTAACGGCGGACTTTATTGTTGCGGGAATTGTTCATTCGCTTTCAATAGACGTATCATCGGGGGACGTCAGTACGGACTTGGCGCTAATAAAAATATGATTGACGACATTAAATTAACGGAACACTTTTCTTTGTACGAATTAACGGACACTTCTTTAACGAAGTTTCTGGAAGAGAACCGGCGGGTTACTGATTGGCAAATTGGGGTTCTTACTCACACAGCTAAGCTTGCCGAGGCCGTGCGGGACATTCTCGGAGTACCGCTTAAAGTCACAAGCGGATATCGGTGCCCGGCTCTTAACAAAGCCGAAGGTTCCACCGACCGAAGCCAACATTTGAAATGTGAGGCTTTTGACTCCATTCCAATTGGCCTTGAAATTGGAAACGCCTTCCGGATCCTTTGGCGGGCCGTACGGGACGGGAACCTTCAGGTCGGGCAACTCATCTACGAAACCTCCCCAAGGTCTTACGGAGCGGTTTCGTGGATTCACGCCTCCCTCGGGGAGCCTTGGCGACTCAAGGAGAAATGCAATCAAGTTTTAAGGATGCAGGACGGAGTTTATACTCTTTTCCAGGAGACGAAATTATGAAATTTAATTTGTGGAATTTGCTGAAGATACCAGAGGACTTTATGCGTCACTTTCGTTGGATCACACCCCTTTCTTTGCTTTTGTTGAACTTGTTAACGGCGATGATCCTTTGGGCCAGTAAGGAATTTCTGTCAGAATTTAAGGGAATGAAGAGTGACATTGGATCTCTAAAAACCCAAGTAGCTAAAATCGAGGGTGCCCTTTCAGTTATGAGGTTCAAATGAAACATGAGAAGCATGAAGAGTATTCATATAAGAAGTGTGAAGCCGTTTTGGAAACTTATAAGATTCACACCGAACGCAAACGAGTGATAGTTGCCTTTGCAGACACCGTAGGATTTGCTTCATGGATTAAACGAACGCACTCCATGGAAGATTTTCACTTTTTAGCTGTTCGACTCTATCGAAAAATTTTACATATGCGTAAACAATTCGGTTACCATGTTAAGTTTTCTGGAGATGGGGCAATGTTTGTAAAGGAACTCAAACCGGGTCACAATTGTCGTTCTACAATCTTAATGCTTCAGCATATGGATTGTTTGGTTCAATTCATGGTTGAATCAATTTCCCGGACTCACTATCCGCGCCCTCGATCCTTTCGAGTCCGCTTGGCGGCTGGGTACGTCACAAAACTGCACGCTTCAATTTGTAAACTGGAATGCGATTTTCAAAAGGACTACATTGGGTATCCCGTTAATCTCTCCTCCAGAATGTTGGACTTGGCTAGTGAAAACAATCCGGTGATGTGTCACGAAAGCGTTAAGGACATTATCGGAGACAAGAGATCCTCTGCCGCTAATTTAATTTTTGAACGTGTAAACATTCCAAAGGCTGACGCGGACGGAGTCGACGAGGAAGACCTTAAAAGCCTTTGGACTTGGAAATTCGAAAAGGGGGAAACAAATGCAAAGCCTAAACGAACTATTAAACAAAGTAAAAATATTAAAGATACTCTTATTTGATGAATCCCGGAAGGTGGGCTTCGGACTTTGGTTGTTCATTTCGGCCAACCTTTTGCTTTGGAGGCACGTGATCACCGGTGACCAGTGGATGGATTGTGTGATAATGTGCAGTATTCTCATCGGCGGAGGGACGTTTTCCGACAAATGGTTGTCAAAAAAGAAGGACTTAAATGCTACAGGAACTACTACTCAAATTCCTCAAGCCTAGTTACGTTGTAATGTTGTTGTTAGTTTCTGCCCTTGCGGCGGAAACCTATTACATTCGTTACGAACGGGCCCAATGGAATGCGGTGAAGGCCGCTTATGATCACCCGAAAACCATTGAGGTGGTGAAAGTGGTTCGGGAGCTAGGACCGGCAACCATCCGAACCGTTGTCGTGGAAAAGCCTTCTGGAGAGAAAACCACCACTACTGTTGAGGAGCATGGGCCTTCTTTGGAACAATTGCTTTCTGGAGCAGAATCAACGCCGGTGCCAATCAATCAAGTGAACCCGCCGCCCGCGCGACAAAACCGATGGTTGGTGGGACTTTCACTCCAGAATTTCAGCCCTCGGCTTTGGACCAGTTACACGGCCTGGGGCGGGTATTCTTTCCAGAATCGGTTGGATTTACTTTATGGATTGAATTACAAGGATGGAATTAATCAACAAATAATGGGAGTCATACGATTTTAAATTAGGAGGATTTATGAACGTTTTAAATTTTGCAACTGCAGATTCTTATGTTGAATGGTCACTTCTCGACTTACCACACAATTTGGTAACAGGATTTACGATCGCATTTTGGGCTAACATAACCGCCACTGATTTAGGAGGCGTCGTCTTCTCAGAAGAAATCGTCAGTGGTGCAGACCTAACCGGCTTAACTCTTGACTTTGGAGGATCGAACTTCTTGTATTTTGTAGACAAGGGTGCCACTCCTTCACAGTACGCCGATGCAGGGTACGCCGGCACTTGGCACCACTTCGCTTACGTTTTTACAGGCACAAACGTAAATCTCTACATTGACGGCGCTTTAATTCTTGCGGGTTCGGGCCCGCTCACTCAGGGATTTAAGAAAGGAAGCCGGATGCGACTTGGAAAATCTTATGCCGGAGACTTGCCTTCGTCCACTTTCAAAATATGCAATTTTCACCTCTACCTTCGGGAATTAACCATTGTTGAAATAGTGCAACTGATGCAATACCAAGGCTACTACTTCACTGACTTGGAGACGTTTTTTAAGCTCGACAAGCTTTCCGACACATTCATAAATAGTATTTCTGGAGCCCGGTATTCTTATACTGCAAGCGGAGTGACTCTTGAGGATACCAATGCTCTGGACATTTATAACTTTAAGTATGGAAACGTAGTCGTTCCGCAGGCGACCATCGGCAATGCATTAATGGAGCCTCAATTTGTATCAATTCCAAAAATGATATCCGCCGGAGAGCTTCTTCTTCAAACAGAAAAAGACTTGACGGGGTGCTCCATCTTGGAATTACTCATTAAAAATTCCGCCGGACAACAAATTCTTGCACCGATCGATCCTTATGTGTGGTACCACTTCGATGAAACGTCTGGAATAGTTATTAAGGATAGTTCTAAGAATAGTCGGTATGGAACGCTCTTTCCGGGCTCTGGTGGTGGGTTCATTCCCGGAAAATTGGGCAATGCGATTCTCTTCGTTGGGGATACGTATGTGAACGGTGGAGACATTGCAGGCTTCGAATTCAATCAACCATTCAGTTTGGAAGCGTGGATTTACTTTACGAATGACGGGTACCCAAGAACCATCATGTCCCGTATAGACCGGACAGCCCAAAACCGGGGATTTTCGTTCTTTACGAATGACGGGTACTTAACTCTTTATATTTCAAGTGATGAGAGCATAGGAAAGACAATCTATGTTTATACCAATATACAAGTTGGCGATGCTGCTTTTCATCATGTGGTTGCCACGTATAGTGGGAGCGGTTTGGCGTCGGGCATTAAACTCTACATCGATGGCGTCCAACAATCTGTGGGAATTTCTGCGGATGGCTTGGCCGGAGGCACCATTCTAAATTCAGCGAAGTTTACTGTAGGATGCGCAAATGGTATTGACTTATATTACTTTGGATCAATCGATGAAGTAGTTGTTTACTCACAGGTCTTGACTCAAGACCAAATTGATTTCAGGTACAACTCCGGTCTCGGTACGGAAATCATGATACAACAAAGTTTCGTATCTGCGATTCCGGGTCAAGTCTGTTTCTCCATTCCGCCGCTCGTCCTAGCAACTCCCGGAGAGTACCAAGTCCAATTAAAGTATGGGAACGACGTATTTGTTGATTATTCTCCAATCCACAAATTGGAAATTTTAGATACGTTAGATTGACCGGGTTTCATTTTCGGATCCGTAACTATCTCTATATGAGACGAATGGGTTTCCCCAACGACGACCATTCTCTTACACCATTTACACCAAACTTGATCTGCCATCGTTTCATCGTCATTCATAGTTGATCCTCCTTAGTCCCAATGTAGGCCGGGCCCGTACCATGTTCCGAAACAGAATTCCTTTCCGAACAACCGGAATTTTAGTTTAATGATTCCATTCATGTTCGGATCCCAACGTGCCTCTCCGATTCTCCAATAGAGTACCGTTTCACTTCCAGGAATGTATCCACCTTCACCATACTTCTGCGGTTTGAATTGGAACCAACAACAAAACATGAGGGGTCTTTTGGTGAGTAGAAATCCGAACTTAGACTCTCGTTGGATACTGGATGGGCCCCAATGTTCCTCCGCCCGGTCGACCCAAAAGATTAAGCCGGATTTATCCCAATACATTTCTTTGGTTCCGTACATCATGTTTCCAGAAGCCGGATTGATTCCCAAGAAAGTATCCTGCGGTAGTCGCTCCCAACGTTTGATTCCCAACCCAATTAACACCATTGGATAAACAGCACTGTTTTCGAATTTAGTTTCCATTTTTTGAGTACACCTTTCCTTCTTGAATTAGTTGTAACAGTATTGGACTGATCTTCCACTCCGCTTTTCCACCCACCCCACCCCGGTCAACGAGCCGAAGAAGGTCCAAATCTTGTAGTATCCGAAGGCAAGTCCCTTGAGGGAGGCGCGTCCGGGACGAAATATCGCGGGTTGTAAGGACGTCCTCCGGGGCGTTACACCCCTCCCAGAGCCGCCTGACCACCTCTTCGACCACGTCTGGGGCCGTATCCAGCGCTACACGGCAAACCAATTGGTAGGTCTCAAGGTCAATTTCGGGCTTTTGGAGGTATATAGCAATGCCAATTGCAAGCTTGGCAAGCTGCTTTGCCAGCCGGGTTCCAACCTCAACGGCGGGCTTGTAGATGACCATTTGGGTGTACCGGTCTCGTTCCACAATCCCGCGCATCATCGCGCAGGTTTGGGCTAGGTTAACGATCTTCTCAAAGATGTTTTCTGGTATAGTAGGAAGCTTGTCGGGCAAGGGCATGCTCAAAACTTGCACCGCGACCTTACAAAGTTCGGCCCGCATTTCCGCTTCCTTGTTAATGTTCGAAAGGGCCCGGCGGATCCGGTCAGCTTCGCTTGTGGTCTTCTTTCCAGTATCGATTCGGTACTTGAGAAAGCGTTCTCCAAGGGATTGGTGCATGGAACCGAATTCCTCAATTTTTGGAGTCACTCCGGCCAAAATTCCAAAGTGAGAAACGTAGGAACGCTTCTGTCCGGTTCCGAAGACCTTCTCCGTCTTCCCATCATAACAGTCCCGAAGGACTCCGAAGATTTCGTCCCGGAAGGAGTAGTGCATCGTCAATATTGTCGTGAAGTCTTTTATCACGAGTATCCTATGGTTTAAGCGCGGCAACAATGAAGGGTCGACGCTTCCATTAAACCGCGCCCCACTTATTAAGGTATGAGGTGTTATACTCGTAGTAGTTTCAATCATGGAATGTTGGGACAGACTCATGAGTAATTCGCTTTTCATTCCACCGGGCGGGGCCACCAAAAACATCCACAGCGGTTCCCCTTGGATTTTGTTCGCGAACACGCACCCGAACATCACCCTTAAAACCTCGTCCGAAGGAAGGTGCAACCACTTTCGGTACGCCGCCGTCACTTCCTCCGCCGTAATCCGAACCCCGTTAAAGGTTTCCTCGGGTGGGGGAACAACAACCTCCGGGCTTTGACCGAGCGGGGCGACCTTTACCTCTTCCGGGATTTTCAAGAGCCGCTTCAGTTCCCCCCAAGCGTGACGTGGTTTTTGTTTAGCAATGGCTTCGTTTACAATGAAGTCCCGGACGTCGAAACCTTCTGGAAGGAATTCAGGCCACTCCACAACCTTAATTTCCCGTGCTACGTTCCGAAGCTTTCCAATGCAAAGCTTCTTTCCTTCGTCCCCGGCCTTGTCCTTGTCGTGCATTAAGAAGACCTTCCGCCCTTCAAAAAGCGGAACCCAAGCGTCCTTGAAAACCGAGGCCCCGGTCACCCCAACGGCTACGCAGTTTGTGTCGAGCTTCTTAAAGAGCCAAGCCAAGGCAATGCAGTCCCACTCTCCTTCGCAAATGTAGGCCTCCGCGCCGGGCATAAGGGCAAGCTTGTGCGCTCCCATCAACCCAAGCTTTGCGCCGGGGGTGGCTTGGGACTTCCCGCCGATTGTCCACCGGCGCAAGTCTTCCACGACTCCATTCGCGCCCCGGATTGGAAGCGTGTACTCCTTTCCATTCCAACCCAGTTCCCACTTCAGAAATGCACTCTTCGGGAGCTTTCGGTTCGCGGCAAGTTCCAACATCTTCGCGGGTTTCTCGTAGAGAAACTTCGCGTTCTGCTTTGCCACGAGTTCAAGGAATTTGTTAAAATTCCCCTTCGCCCCGCACCGTTTACAATCCCAAAGTTGATTCTCAAAATTGGTGAAAAAATGGTTATCCTTCCCACAAAAAATACAATTCCCAACTGCTTGATTCCCGGAGAGTTTGTGGTAGTCCACCCCATGCGCCACAAACCCTCGAA
>Ga0315284_10009380_pt1 | contig 13960 bp, 9 predicted proteins | sample YL17G09_16_MG_FD_203696 | JGI IMG/M metagenome (GOLD analysis project Ga0315284, IMG submission 203696) | Sediment microbial communities from Yellowstone Lake, YNP, Wyoming, USA - YL17G09_16 | ecosystem: Environmental > Aquatic > Freshwater > Lake > Sediment | place: USA: Wyoming | collected... | reverse complement strand
CTTCTTCCACAACCGAAGTCGCAATACTCAGTCCGTCAGTGCGCAGAGTGTAGCTGGCCATCCGCGACTGCACGAAACTGAGCTGCGATGCATTCTGCTGCACGAGGGCCAGATATTCCTTCGTTGCATCTTTGAAGTTCATCATCATCGAATGCAGGTAGGCAAGCTCCGGTGCGAAGAGCGCTGGGTCGCCGCACTCGGATCGACCGCGCGTGTAGATTGCTATCGCTTGGTCGAACATCCTGCTCTCGGTCGCGGCGTTGGCGACGACGCGGTAGTTGTTCGCGTTCTTGCGGTCGACGACTGTAGCCCGATTCCACGCTTCGATGGCTTTGGAGTCGCTGCCGGCGCGCGCATACACCACCCCAAGCTGAGCAAGAAGGCCGACGTCGTTCGGGCGGCGGCGCAGTTGCTGCTGCACGACGCGTTCTGCGCCGTCGTAACGCTTCAGGGCGAGATAGCCGCGGCGGAGCGCCTCGGAGAAGACGATGTTTGTGCTATCGCGGGCGTAGAGTTCCTCGTAAAGCTTCGAGGCGTTCTCCCAGTCGCCGACCCGCTCATAGCTTTGCGCAAGCCGCAGCTTGATCTCTGCGTCTCTCTGCTGCGCACCCGATAAACAGACCGCAGCGCCCAGCAGTACGATGATTGATGCAATCCTGACGAACATTGGCTTCAATATAGGAAAAATTTTGCAATCACGTGGCATGGACGGCCCGATGTCTCATCCTACGAGGTAGCAAGTGTGTGGCTCGATACTGTGGCAGTGAAAGCCCGGAGTCACATGATCGAGCTTGCTTCTCAAAGGCTATACGTTTCCTCTAGCACGCGTGTTCCAAACGCTGTTGAATTCCATCGGCAATTTCTCTATCTTGAATCCCAGAGGTTCCCCCTTTGGGAAACTGCCCCGGATAACGGGGCTTGATTTTTCTGTGGAAATACGGTGAAAATCAAAACCATCGGCATACTCGGCTCAACTGGTTCAATTGGCGAAAGCAGTCTGGAAGTGATCCGAAACTTCCCCGATCGTTTTCGGGTCGGTTTCCTCGCGGCCAATCGCAACGTCGAGCTTCTGCGCAAGCAGGTCGAGCAGTTCCGGCCCCGAAGCGTTGCCGTGCTGGATGAATCCGCGGCGTCCCATCTCAAAAGAGTGACAAACGGCGCGGTCCACGTGGCGGCTGGGGAGGATGGGCTGCTGGAACTGATCGAGCGCGAGAATGTCGATGTCATCATTAGCTCGTTCGTAGGATTTGCGGGCCTCAATCCGACAATTCGCGCCATCGAAAAGGGCAAGACCGTGGCGCTGGCGAACAAAGAGACGCTCGTCGTTGCCGGCGAGTTGATTACGAAGTTGGTGCGCGAGCACGGCACGACGCTGCTGCCCATCGACAGCGAACACAGTGCCATAATCCAATGCCTTGCGGGAGAGAAAACCGAGAGCATCTCGAGGTTGATCTTGACCGCTTCTGGCGGACCTTTCCTACATCTGCCGAAGGAAGAGTTCGACAATGTCACTGTCGAACAAGCGTTAAGGCATCCGAAGTGGAAGATGGGAAACAAGATAACGATTGACTCCGCGACGCTCATGAACAAGGGACTGGAGGTCATCGAGGCGCACTGGCTGTTCAATCTGCCGCCGGACAAAATCGAAGTACTGATCCATCCGCAGTCGATCATCCACTCGATGGTGGAATTCGTCGATGGCTCGGTGAAAGCTCAGATGAGCTTGCCCGATATGAAGCTGCCGATCCAGTATTCTCTTACCTATCCCGATCGCGTAGAATCGGCGTGTCAGCGGATAGACTTCTCTGAATTGGGTGCGATGGAGTTTGTGAAGCCTGACCTTGAGAAGTTTGAGTGTCTTGCGCTTGCGTATCGAGCGCTGAGCATGGGCGGAACGGCTCCGGCGATTCTCAATGCGGCGAACGAGGTTGCAGTGGAGCTCTTTCTGGCTAGAAAAATCAGGTTCAGCCATATACCGGCGGTAGTCCGCAAGGCGCTTGCGGAGGTCTCTCATTTATTGTCGTGTGATCTGCCGAGCATAGTTGAGGCGGATCGCAAAACGCGAGCTTATGTACGAACCCTTGCCCCGCATTTGAATTGATTGCGAAGTATTAGGAAGTCTCGATGGAATTTCTGACGACGCTTTTCTACTTCATTGTCACAATTGGCATTCTCGTTTTTGTCCACGAGCTTGGTCACTTCCTCGCCGCCAAGCTCACCGGCATGCGGGTGGATCGTTTCTCGATCGGATTTCCGCCGAGAGCGTTCGGCAAGCGGATAAGCGATACGGACTACTGTGTATCGTGGATTCCGATCGGCGGTTACGTGAAAATAGCTGGCATGATCGACGAGAGCAACGATCTGGAATTTCTCCAGCGCGAGCCACAGCCGTGGGAATTCAGATCCAAGTCGTTCGCTGCGCGGGTCTTCGTCATCACTGCCGGCGTGCTGATGAACATCCTGCTTGCGGTCGGCATCTTCTGGGGCATCAACTACGCGCAGGGCAAGTATCTGCGTGAGACGACGGAAATCGGTTACGTGATAGCTGGAAGTCCGGCGGCGGAGGCGGGCTTGAAAGCCGGGGACAGGGTCTTGACCGTCAATGGCCAAACCATCGCGACGTGGGACGAGATTCAAGGCTTGGTGTACTTCGACAGGGTGAATCGTGCGGTTTCGCTTGAGGTCGAGTCGGCAGGGGTGCGTTCGGAAGTTTCTCTGGACCCGAAGGGCCTCTCAGAAATCACAACTGAGCGCCTCGGGTTCTATCCCGCTCACACCGCGGCTGTCGTCGGCAGCGTCGAATCGGGCAAGCCAGCGGATCAGATTGGACTCAAAGCCCGCGATGTGATTGTGTCTGTTGCCGGAGTGCTGGTCGTGAACGAGCACCAGGTGATCCAGCTTGTCCGCAAAAATGCAGATAGGCCTGTCCGCATAGCGTGGAAGCGAGGGGAGAACACGTTCGAAGACACAGTAACGCCCACATCCGAAGGCCGCATCGGCATCACAATCGGGAGTGCTTACGTCGGCCCGACGCGGCGTATCGAATATTCTCTGCTCGAAGCTCTGCCCGAAGGCGTCAGCGATGTTGTGCGAGCCAGCGTGCTCTTCTACAGATCCATCGTCCAACTCATAACCGGTAAAGTCTCGTTCGCTCAATCGTTCGGCGGCCCTATCAAGATCGCGCAGTTCGCAACTCGCTCTGCAGAGATCGGCTTCCCGAGCTTCATGGCGTTCGTTGCGATTCTCAGTATGAGCCTAGCATTTCTCAACATTCTGCCTTTCCCTGCTCTAGATGGTGGGCATCTCGTGTTTCTCGTTGCCGAGGGAATCCTCCGGCGGGAGATTTCCAATAGGGTCAAAATTGCGGTGCAGCAGGCCGGCTTCATCTTCCTGCTGGCATTCATGGCCTTTGTGATTTACACCGACATCGCTAACTTCTGACCATGCAGAGTGACTGTTGTCACTTCGAGTTGTTCCTTCCCGGCATAAGTTACGCTTGCGACACGGGCCACAAGGCCTTGATAAAGTAGGACGAAATCCTTATAATCAGTGGGTGATCCAGAGGTCCGTGAGCTGTTTTCGCACATCAGATAGGAGAGTGTGCCCATGAGGTTCTTCGGAAAAACGCTGCGCAATGCCGTCGGAATCCTTGCCATGACGCTGTTCCTGATTGCGGGTGCAGCTGCTCAACCCCCATTGCTTCTTACGGAATCCCACGCCTCAATCCAAACCCTGAGTCCCGTCGAGTTGGATTTCCAGAATTTCCGCAACACCGTGTGGCTATTCACGCTGGACTTCCGGTTTGCTTCACCATCGGCTGCAGCGATAGACGCTCGGCTCCATGCCAAGCTCGATTTCTCACTCGCCGATGGGCGTCGATTCGAGAACGCGGTTGTGTTCACGACCATGCCGTTCGAGGTGCCGCCGGCAGGTCGCACGGTTACCAATCTAGATATGGGGCCGAACACACCGATCCCGACCGATGAATACAACTACGATAGGAACGCGCGCGATGCCGTGGAAGAGGTTGCACTTGCCACGCAGCAGATACCGGCAGGCCGCTACACAATTGACCTCGTCGCCGTAAACGCGACTACGAGGGAACCGATCTCCAATGCCGTGACCATCGAATTCGTGCTTCAAGACTTCTCCAGACTAACGATGATATGGCCTCCGGATGGCGCGGAGGTTCCGGAATACTCGACACTCCAGTGGCTAACCGACGCGCCTCGTGTCAGGCTGCGGGTTGGAGAGATCGGGGAAGGGATGTCGCGCGAAGAGGCTATTTCGCGGGAGCCACTGCACGTGGATGCCATACTGGAAGGGCAATCCTCGTTCGAGTTGGTTGTGGGGCCGAACGTGCGGCGACAGTTTCAAACGGGCATGCGGTATGCGTGGACGGTTGAGGTCTTGAGGCGCGCGAGCGGCGGCCTCGAGGTACCGACCCGAGGCCAGATCTGGGAATTGTCGCTGACTTCTGGGACGGCCACCGCGATAAGCAGTGCGACGCTTCTGCGCCAGATTGCACAGTTCCTTGAGGGCGACTTCCAGAGCATTGCCGATCAAATCGACAGGGAGAATCTCGCGCCGACGGGCAGCGTGTGGATCGGCGGCACGGCTGTGACTCAGGCCGAGATCGTGCAACTGCTCAACTACTTGATGCAGTACCGCAGCAACATCCTCGGTGTCACACTTGAATAGGGACAACAACTGACTATGAAAACCAGCGACGCGTTCATGAAACAGACGCACACAATTGCATCTATTCTGTTGGCTGTCCTCGTGTTCCTATTCGCCGTGCACACGTGGGCATCAATAGCCACGATTGCCGTCGTAAGCAAAGTTGTGGCAGACGTGACGAAGAAAATCGGTTCGAGCGACTGGTCGAAGGCCCAGAAGGGCGATCCGCTCGCGTCGGGTGATTTCATGCGCACGGGCGATAAGTCGATCGCCGTCGTGAAGTTCAAGGACAACAGCATCATTCGAATCCGCGAAAACTCGGAACTGAAGATTCAGGGAGAGGTACGAGGTGATGCCTTCTCCAAGAGCGTCGACTTGAACAGGGGTGTGATCGGATTCGAGATTCAGAAGCAGGAAAATGAGCAGTTTACGTTTACATCGCCGACATCCGTTGCCTCGATTCGCGGCACACGTGGTCTTCTAGAATCTTCGTCGATTACAGACGTTCTCGTCGTTCTTGACGGTCTGGTGAATCTGAGGAATCTTCTATCGAACACTGAGATGGATGTTGGCGCGGGTCAGACCGGGATGTCCCGACCCAATGGGACAGTGGAAGTACGTAATTCCACGCAGCAAGAGCGCGACAGAGCGGCTATGGCCCTGCGGGCAGGCGATGAAGGTATGCAGAAGGAGCTGAAGATCGAGATGAGAGATCCCCAGGGCAATAAGAAGGATTTGAAGATTCGCTACCGCGAGTAGAGTGGGTAGATCGTCAGCGCGGTCACTTGCATCGACGCTTACCTCAATCAGACCCGGCACAAATAGACAAGAGGCACCATGCAGAGCCTGCGCGTCCCCTTGCGACTCCAGCGGTACATCCGTTTTCTCACACTGCTCTTTTCTATCTCTTCCATCTCGACTTTGCTTCCATGCAGCTCGACCGGCCAGATCAGCGACAAGATTTCATCGGTGACGGTGGGGGAATATGTCGAGGGCCAGCCGCTTGCCGTTCGCGCAGAACTCTCGCGCACTGCCGGATTCGAGCGAATCTTTCTTGCTTATCGACAGTTCGGACAGTCTGAGTACAAAGAGATCGAAATGTCGGTTGTGGGCAACGTTGCTTCGGCGACAATCCCGGGCAGCGAAGTACATCCGCCCTTCATCGAATATTACCTCATTATCCAAATTCAAGGTCAGGCGACTGCCGAAACGTATCCGCTGGAGAATCCGCGCGACCATCCGTTGAGAGCAACGTTCAGGACGCCGTCTGAACGGGACAGGGAGGTCATCGTGCTCAGTCCCGAAGAAGGTGAACAATTCACTGCGGAGGAGTTCTTCGTGTCGGTTTCACTCCTTCGGGCCAGCAAGACGGTCGACCGTCAGAAAACAAAAGTGTATCTTGACAATGCCGACGTGACCCCGTATGGCGTTTTGGCCGACGACTTGCTGTTGCTGCGTGGGTCGAATCTCCCTTTCTCGCTAAGAGATGGCTCGCACTCGGTGCGGATCGAATTGTACGATAGAGGAGGCAAATTGTATCATTCCATGAGTTTCCCTACAGCCGTCGCTCAAACGCCGGCTATGGAGGCCGAGGCGCCCCGTCCGTACAATGTTTCCGTGCAGATGGAATCACGGAATGAGACAATATCGGATGATAGGCAATCCTACAACCGCGGCGCCATGAACGCGGCGGCTGTCTACGGGCAGTTTACGGTGCGGGGAAAACTCTACGTCACGAACGAAGAGAAATCATACCGCCAGCCGCAGAACCGGTTCTTCATCGGCGTGGAATCACCTTGGGCGAAGGTCGGTTACGGCGACAGCTATCCGACGTTCCCGCGTTTGATAATGGATGGGAAGCGTCTCCGCGGGTTTACCGGCAGCGCATCGATTGCGTTCTTCAATCTCGACGTCGCGGTGGGGGACGTCGTTCGGAAGATCGAGGGAGGGAAGATCGCAACCTTCCGCGAATCCGACACGGCATCGTTCAACAGATACCGGAACGATCCTATTGCGCTTTACGACACAACGACCGCTGACAGTGCCCGATGGTGGGTAACGTTTCGGCCAGGAACGTTTTCCCGACAGCTCTTGGCCGTTCGTCCAAGCTTTGGGAGGGGCGAGAGCTTCCAGCTTGGATTCTCTTACCTGAAATCGAAGGACGATGACGGTTCGATCCGCTACGGCGTGAAGCCGCAGGAGAATGTGGTTCTAGGCTCAGACCTTTTTGTCGGAATCGACGACCGGCATATTGAACTGACTGCCCAGGCTGCTTTCAGCGCTTCGAACAAGGACATCTCGGGCGGCGCAATCTCCGATTCGACGATAGACCGACTCTTCTCCGGCAGAGGCGACTCCACCGCCCGCCGCGACGAGTTGCGCACGATACGCGACCGGCTCTCGGGCTTGATCACGATAAACGAACACCTCGTCCCTCTATCGCTGACCAATCTTACTACGCTGGCCTACGAAGGCGCTTTGTCTCTCAATTACTTCAACAATTATTTCAAATTCTCATACATCCGACGGGGCAATAACTACGAATCGTTCGGGCAGAACTTCCTTCGCTCAGACATCAAGGGATTCACGATCACGGACCGTGTTCGGCTGTTTCAGAATCAGATATTCCTGACAGCAGGCGTCGAGCGACTCGAGGACAACCTCGGTGAGACGAAACCAGCGGCGACAATTTTCACGACTTACAACGGATCGGTAACATACGTCCCGAAAGTCGACTTCCCCAACATCACTCTTGGTTACTTGGGCGCCGTGAACGATAATGGGTTGAACAAAGACTCCATCTCGGCGGTAGTAGACCGCAGCAGCCGGCTGTTCCTCCAGGCGGCGTACGATTTCACGATGGGCATCCGGCATACCGCAATGACGGCTTTGGCTCTTTCTTCGCGGGACGACGAGACATTCCGCAACGCCGACACGAAGAACACAACTGCCTCTCTTGCCCTGACGAGTTACTATCGCATCCCGCTCCAGACGACAGCAAGTGTGATTGCCAATTTCAATCGCCTCGCCACCTTCATAAGGCGTGACAGTACAATCACTTCAGACGTCAATTATACGACGGTATTCATGAACGCACAGTACAGACTTCTCGGCGACAAACTGCGCCTCGGTGGCACTCTCAGTCCGACCTTCGGCGTCATCCAGCGGACATTGTATGAGTTGAACGCACGGTACTTTTTCATGCCGAGTTTAAGCGCAGCGACGCAGGTCAGTTTCTATCAGAACAGAGCGGCGACGAACGACGTCGTGTGGGTGATCGCGCTGCGCTACGATATCTGACGGTCGAGAACCAATGGTATCAGGATTGACCCCTCGGAAGAATCTTCGAGATCTACTCAAGCAACTGACGATAGGAGGAGTCCTCGCAGCCGTCGTTCTTCTCTTCACGCAGGACTTTCTTCTCACACTTTCTCCTCTCGAGCGTTTCGAGCTTTCGACAATCGACTACCGATTTCGTTTGCGCGGCCCGATCACGACCGCAAGAGATTCCGCCAATATCGTGATCGTGGAGATATCGCAGGAGTCGTTCAAATCGCTGCCCGACAAATGGCCCTGGCCGCGTTCATACTACGCCCGGCTCGTCCGCAACCTCAAGCGTGCCGGTGCGAAAGTCGTCGGCATTGATATCGTGTTCAGCGAAACGGACGCCCACAGCCCGAAAAACGACGAAGAATTTCGAACCGCCATCCGCGAAGCCGGGATTGTGGTGTTGGCCGGAAAGACGGAAATTGCATCCGACAAATACGTCATCCGCCGGGAGCGGGAGAACTACAGCAACCTCTTCTTTGACGTCGACAGCTCGATCGGCATCGTGTACGTCCGCAACGATGAAGATGGAGTCTACAGGCGCTATCGGCCTTTCGCCGTGGATCCGGCAGCCAACCGACGGATCCCTTCATTCTCGTTCGCTGTGCTGAACAAGTTTCTCGGCAAACCGCCGTTCTACACTGCGGAAAACACAGCTTTCGAATTTGTCTACGCCGGGAAGCACATCCCCAAGGTCGACGCAGTCTCGATGTTGATCAATTATTATGGACCCGATCGCACGTTTCCACACTACAAGTTCGCCGACGTGATCGACGACGGCGGTTTCACAACTATCGATGAACGCGAGTCGGGAGAAGATATCAACACATTCGACGATCCAGATTTTGGATATCTGTACGACGGGACATTCAAGAACAAGATTGTCCTCGTCGGCTCAACGATGCCGGAGGATAAGGATCTTTTTCCGGTTCCGATTGCACAGGGCAAACAGGTCGGCGACAATTTGATGTACGGTGTCGAGATCCACGCCAACACGATTCAGAACGTCCTCGACGGCAACTTTCTCCGCCGGGAGCCGCAGTGGATGAGGATTGTCTCGGTGTTTGTCTTCTGCATCTTTACATTCCTGGCCACCACGAAGATAAAGGAAATCAAATTCAAGCGTCAGATCGTCGGCGATTTGCTGGGTGCCGTGGTTATGGCAGCCGAGCTGACCGCGATAGCGTTTGCATCTGTGAGGCTTTTCAGCGACTACACTTTCGTCGCGGCTGTGACAAGCCCTGCCCTTGCGGTCGTGTTCGGCTACGTCGGAGCGACGGCGTACAACTACGTCACGGAGCGAAAACAGAAGGTGATGATCAAGGGAATGTTCAGCACCTACGTCAACCCATCAGTAGTCGATGAGATCGTCGCTCATCCGGAGAAATTGCGCCTCGGCGGGGAGCGGAAGGAGTTGACAGTGATGTTCAGCGACATCGAAGGGTTCACGAGTTTTGCCGAGCCAATGCAGCCTGAACGACTTGTTAGCATACTGAACGAGTATCTCTCACGGATGACGGATGTCGTCTTCAAGAATGAAGGGACCCTCGATAAGTACGAGGGCGATGCGATCATGGCCTTCTGGGGTGCCCCGACCCCGCAGTCCGATCACGCGCTGCGTGCCTGCCGCGCGGCCGTTCAGATGCAGGAACAACTAGAGGTGCTGCGCTCGGAATGGAAAGCGCAAGACAAACCCGCGATTAACGTGCGCATCGGGATCAACACGGGGGAGATGATCGTCGGCAACATGGGAGGGAGGGGAAGATTCGACTACACCGTAATCGGCGACTGCGTGAACCTCGGCGCACGTTTGGAAAGTGCTAATCGGCAGTATCGCACGAAGATCATGATAGGGGAGCAGACATACGCGCACATCAGCGAACATATCGTTGCTCGCCAGCTCGATCTTCTCGTCGTCAAAGGAAAAACCGAGCCTGTCGCAGTCTACGAGCTTGTCAGCATGATCGGCGATGCGGTACCGCAGAACAAGCTGGAGGTTCTTCGGAGCTACGACAAAGGATTCCAGCAGTACCGTGCGCGAGACTGGAAGGGTGCGATGCAGTCATTCCAGGAAGCCCTCGACCTCGACCCGAACGACTATCCGTCGTACCTGTACCTGGAACGTTCAGGCATCTACTCCAAGAATCCTCCCGGACCTGAGTGGGACGGTGTATTCGTCTTGCGAACGAAGTAGCTTCAGCGAAGCCGGGCGACGACTGCAATCTGGGTGTCGGAAAGCTGTCGAATATCCATCGCGGTCACCGTCGGTTTGAGAGCGGTGACTGAAGACTCGAAGTAGCGGTCGCGGATCCGAAACACAAGCACGGGCATGGGCGCGGGGGACTCGTCGGAGGAGTACTCGTATTGGACGGCAGGGATGGTTAGCCAGTCCAACCATTTCGGTTTGCCTACGATCTGAGCGCCCTTCTCTTTCTTTACCCTCAGGCGGAAACTCAGTTGGGCGAGGATTTCAAGTCCGTTTTTCATCAACTGGCGTTCCGTGTTTCTATCGACATGGATTTCCTGTATGGCGAGGGCGACAGCGTAGTCCTCGCGGATCAAAGACACGGCGAGGTGAGGAAACAGACCGGCGTCGGTCGAGGCAAACCAACCCTTTGGTACGTAACCATGCAGCGTGCTATCCGCCGAGATGAATGTCTCTTCTGAAAGGGGAACTTCAGCGCGTCGTGTCGGGGCTGCGCATGTGACAAACAGAAGTGCCAGAACTAGGGGATACCACTGACGGAGCATCAGACTCAATCGACTACGCGGGCGAAGCGGTCGGCCTGGAGAGTAAACGTAAGGGAGATACGATGCGTGTTGCCGAGTTGGTTTGTGCCGTCGAACTTGGAGAATGTGTAATCGATGTCGAACTTTGGAAGATGCACGCCGGCGCCGAAGTTGAGCGAGCCGATATCGCTGTAGCCTGCCCGAAGTGCGACAAGATTTCTGAAGTCGAACTCGACACCGCCGTGCAAATCAGCACTGAGCGGACCGACGTGCAAGTTGGAGGCGCTCTTGCGATTCTCGAAGCGGAAGTCGACATCAAAGGCGGGAGCAAACCGACCGCCCCAGGCTTCAATGAAGTACGCGGAACCGACTTTCAATGTGGGGGAGATAAGCTCGTTTGTTCCCGTGCTCCAGGCGACGAGAGTCGTTGTGACGTCCTGGAAGTTGGCGCCGAGGAGGAGCTTGTCGAACAGTCGGTACTGAACACCCACATCGAAGCCGATCCCCGTTGCAGAAGCCACGCTCAGATCGCGGCGGATAAACTTGAGGTTTGCGCCGTAGGCGAAGTCGTCCGTCGCTTTCTTCGAATACGTGAAGTAGATCGCCCAGTCCGCTGCATTGAAGTACGAGATCTTGCTGTAGTCGAGCCGATCCGCGTCATCAAATCGACCGTTGCCGTTGTTGTCGATAAGGGCGTTGCGTGTATCCGGAATTCCGTCCACGCCGAGACGAATTACGCTCAGGCCGAGGCTGGTGGTCACGCCCATTGGAATCGCGACAGCGCCGTAGTCGTAGTTGATCAGGCTGCCGAAGCGCTCGTCGTGCATCAGGGTGACTTGGGGATACACGATCTGCGATAGGCCCGCGGGGTTCCAGTAGCCGGCAGTCACATCATTGGCAAGTGCCGCGTAGGCGCCGCCTAGCCCGAGTGCGCGTCCTCCGACCCCGATCGCAAGAAACTCTCCTGCGTACTTTCCGACTGACGGTCCGGCAACTGCCAGAGGACCCAACAGCACGAGCGCTATGTTGACCGCAACCCAACGCCTCAGCATCGACGGAATCTCCTCAGAAACTGTAAGCGACCAATGCAATATTCGGAAAACACCCGAAAAAGTCAAGAACCTATCTCACACTGTAGCACTCAGTCGATAGGTTCCGCTCCCAATTCGCGTTTGAGGGCTGTGATAATGTGGTGTTCCTTCACGGGAACATGAAGGTGTTCTGGTACGAGAATGGCTTCTAGTCGAACCTTTGCTCCATATACCTGTTGGGTAAGGTCCACGAGGAACTCCTTGTTCCGCTTCAGCATTGTCAAGTGCATGTCGTCGGGGCACGCGACTTGAAGAACGCCGTTGTCGAGACCGGTGGGTTGTGTCTTTTCGAGCATAGTTCCCACGGCAACGCGCTTCTCTGAAACCATGCGGACGAGTGACTTCCACTTGTCCTCGAATCCGCCGTCAGGAACGGGCGCCAGCGGCTGAGTGAGCGATTGGAGGGAATGTCGATTCTCAGTGGATTGAGGTGAAGTCTCGTGCATGGCCGTGAAGCCGAACTGCTGCCGTTTTGTTTTGGCATGATCTGGCTCATGTACTTCGGTCCGCTGCTGCTGGACGAACGTCGGCTGCGAGGCATGTACCATTCCCGCCACCTTGAAATCGCGCACCGAAGCCGGTTCTGATCCTACATTCTTCTTGAGTTCTTCAAGCCCTTGCAGTAGACCTTCGATCTGGACGCTGCTGTCTAACCTTATCATCTGGAGGAGCCCGATTTCGAGCCGGAACCGGGGCTGCGAGTTCCACCGCAGCGATGCGTCGAGGTCGCCTGCAATCTTGATGAGACGGAAGAGATCGTTCTGTGTGAAGTGTTTTGCATCCTCGAGATACCGCTTCTTGAACGCCTCGGATGTCTCGACGAGCTGCGTGGCATTCGTTGAGAGCACAACCAGCATGTTGCGGAAGTGTTCGCTCAGACCGCCGAGAAATTCGCGGATGTCGTATCCGCGTCCCATGATCTCGTCAACGAGATCGAGGCCGCCTTTAGTATCCCTTGTGCGGATCAGATCGGTCACGCGGAAGTACAGCTCTTCATCTACGATGTTTAGGGCTTCGATGACGGTTTGTGCGTTGATGGTTGTTCCGCAAAACGAGACCATCTGATCGAAGATGCTTTGGGCGTCGCGGAGGGAACCATCGCCCTTTTTCGCGACAATGAGCAGCGCATCGTCGTCGATCGTGATCTTTTCGTGCCCGGCGATGAGACGAAGCCGTCCGATGATTTCTTCGATCGAGATACGCCGGAAGTCGAAGCGTTGGCAGCGCGAAAGGATGGTCGGCGGGACCTTGTGCACCTCAGTTGTGGCGAAAACAAACAGAATATGCGGCGGCGGTTCCTCGAGCGTTTTCAACAGAGCGCTGAAAGCCTCCTTCGTCAGCATGTGCACTTCGTCGATGATGTACACTTTGTACTTGCTGCGAACCGGCGCGTATTTCACCGACTCGCGCAGCGTACGAACCTCGTCGACGCCGCGGTTCGACGCTCCGTCGATTTCCTGCACGTCGATGCTGCGGCCCTGAGTGATTTCTTTGCAGATGTCGCACTCGTTGTCGGGATTGAAGTCCTTCGGGCTGAGGCAGTTGATGGCTTTTGCGAGGAGGCGTGCAGTGGTTGTCTTCCCGCATCCCCTCGGGCCGCTGAATAGGTAGGAATGAGAGAGTCGATTGCTGGCAATGGCATTCCGCAGCGTCGTGGTTATGTGACCCTGGCCGACAACGTCTTCAAAGACCATCGGTCGCCACTTTCGCGCTGTCACGAGATACGTCATGATGTGCGATTGCGGGATGCTTTTGCGCTCACTTGGGATCGTTAGTCACAATATACAAAGAGGTGGGGGTACTGTCAAGGAGCCTCAGTGTGCGAATCTCGAGGAAAAAAAACCGGATCCCCCCCGTGTCCTGCACATGCTTCGATCGCTCGATATGACGCCGCGGAGCGAGTCGTTACCTGATCAGGACGAGCTTGCGTGTTTCCGTGAACGTCCCAGCTTGAAGGCGATAGAAATAGATGCCGCTCGGGATGTCAGGAGGACTCCAGGTAATTCGGTAGATACCAGGCGCTTTGTTCTCATGCACCAACGCGGCGATTTCTCGTCCCAGCACATCGAACACCTTCAGCGAGACAAACCCGAAACGGGAGATCCCGAATTCAAAATAGGTACTTGGATTGA